>Ga0208863_1000363_pt1 | contig 51128 bp, 48 predicted proteins | sample RifOxyD3_FD_184040 | JGI IMG/M metagenome (GOLD analysis project Ga0208863, IMG submission 184040) | Soil microbial communities from Rifle, Colorado - Rifle Oxygen_injection D3 (SPAdes) | ecosystem: Environmental > Terrestrial > Deep subsurface > Rock core/Sediment | place: Rifle, Colorado... | reverse complement strand
GATCTTTGACGCCGACGCCAGCATTGCCCTGGACGGCACTTTCGTCAAACTGGTGAGCTGGTACGACAACGAGTGGGGCTACTCCAACAAGTGCCTGGAAATGGTGCGCGTGGTCGCCAAGTAAACCCAAGCAGCTTCAAACCCAAAATGGCGCCTGCGGGCGCTTTTTTGTTTGGGTGACTGCTGGCCCTGGTGTGCGCTTGTGCTGGCTTCGATCAGGAAGCTCGGGTATCAGTGATCATCAAATACCATCGGATCACATTGTCTGGGTCAGTCGGAGGCATGCAAACATCCAATTTTTGTCAATCTATGGGCCGTTCACATCGGATATGGCAGTTGCTAGAGGTAGGTTGCTGGCGGTTTCGTAGGCAAGCGATCTCAACCAGACGTTTCCTGGGTCGCGATGGTAACGGTCATGCCAGTATTGCTTGACCGAGTAAGAAGGAAAGGTGACTGGTAAAGATACGATCTTTACCCCGCTTTCAGCAGCAAAAATTGCGCCCAACCGCAGCGGTACGATGGCCACTAGGGTCGAGTTGGCCACCATCCGGCCTAAGCTAAGGAAGGTTGGTGTATTGATTGCGAACACCCGATGCAGTCCCTTGCGTTCAAGGAGAACGTCGACGATAGAGTGGGCTGTGGCCGATAGCATGACCTTCACATGTTTTTCTTGCCTCATTTGCGCCAATGTCATGCGGTCACCGATGCGTGGATGGTTGCGTGCAACTATGCACGCAAATCCTTCATCAAATAGTTTTTGCTGATAGAAGCCCGCCTTTATATCCACTGTGAAGCCCATCGCCAGATCTACTTCGCCAGTTTCGAGTTGGCGCGCAGTCTCATGGCTGAGGTTGCTTACATCTAAGCTGATATTGGGTGCCAGTTGGTGGACTTTTGAAAGCAATCGCGGTAGCAGCGTCATCTGCCCGACATCGGTCATGCAGATGCGAAAACTGCGGGTGATTTCGGCGGGATTGAACTCCACTGCGTGCACTAGGCTCTGGTCCAGCAACTGCAACGCCTGACGCAGCATTGGTATGAGTAGTTCGGCGCGTGGCGTGGGTTGCATTCCCCCTGAAGTCCGAACGAAAAGAGGGTCACCATAGTGTTCACGCAACTGGGCTAAAACAACACTTACCGACGACTGACTCAGTCCTATGGCTTCCGAAGCCCGGGTCACGTTCTTGAAAGAATACAGTGCGACAAAAATGCGCAGATGGCGGAGGTCAAGTTCACTCAAGGGTGGCTCACACTATTAGGAATTTCGATTGTCAACATGAATGTTTTTCCATTGTAGTGATATCGCGTTTTCCTTAAAGTCCGTACATGCCTCTTTTGTGCAGCTGGTTTCTGATGCGGTAGGGCGCTGCCAAGCGTGTCTGCCCCTGGCATAGCTGCTTGGTTCATTTTTCATGGTATTTCAAGCTAATTTTCGAAAGTACATCATGCAACTCTGTAGATTTAATGATCACCAGTTTGGGCTGGTTCAAGGCGATGAAGTCATTGATGTCACTGCCGCAATCAAGATTCTGCCCGCCTACAGGTATCCGCTGCCGACATATGACCTGTTAATAGCCAATCTTGCTGCGATCTGTGCCGAGGTCAAAAGGATTGCGAGCAGTGAAAGTGGCGTTACTCGCCACGCCCTAGCGGATCTGAAACTGCTCAGCCCTGTTGCCAATCCTGGCAAGGTAATCGCAGCGCCGGTGAATTACCTTAAGCACCTACAGGAGGCTCGTCTCGACAAGGGCATTCACCATAAAAATCAGATTGACGAAATACAGCGCGTGGGGCTGTTTCTCAAAGCTAACAGTTCGATTGAGGGCGCATCAGCCGGTGTAACGATCGCGCGCCCTGACAGGCGAAACGACCATGAAATTGAGCTGGTTGCTGTGATTGGCAAGGCTGGCCGCAATATCCCGGCTGCGAATGCGCTGGAGCATGTAGCTGGATATTGCGTTGGCCTCGACATGACTGTGCGTGGCCCCGAGGAGCGCAGTATGCGTAAGTCACCGGATGGTTATACGGTGCTGGGGCCGTACTTGACCACGGCGGATGAAATTGCAGATGTCAATAACCTTGATCTGGTTATTGCAGTCAACGGTGAGGTGCGGCAACGCGCCAATACGCGCGACTTGATTATGAACGTGGCGGCACTGATTGAATTTGCATCGTCTTTCTACACTCTGCAGCCCGGGGATATATTGATGACGGGCACTCCAGAGGGGGTGTCACAAGTATTCCCCGGAGACCGGATGACGGTGGAGATCACTGGTTTGGGTTGCATGTTGGTGGACATTCATCCGGACCAGTAGGGTAAGGCAACAGGGGGCTCTGAAAAAATTTATTCATACGCGTAACCCCTTGAGTAAATCCTACTTTCAATTCTCTAACAAATTTTCGCATGGGCAGGGTTTTTTGTGTGCCCACAAATCAGGTTTCGTTTTAAAAATATAGGAGATAGTTTGATGAGCAATACTTCATTACCAGTTTTGGTTGCTGGCGGCGGCATTGGCGGCTTGGCATCGGCTTTGGCCTTGGTACGCCAAGGTTTCACGGTTCAAGTATTTGAACAAGCCTCTGAAATCGGAGAGATTGGTGCCGGCATCCAGTTGGGTCCGAACGCATTCCACGCATTTGATGCCCTTGGGGTTGGTGACAAGACCCGTGCTCGCGCGGTGTACACCGATTACATGGTTATGCACGATGCCATAGATGAATACCAGGTCGGCAAGATCGAAACTGGCGAAGCCTTTCGAAAGAGATTTGGTAACCCCTACGCAGTAATTCACCGCGTGGATATCCATTCGTCGTTGCTGGAGGGTGCCGTGGAAACCGGTCGTGTCGAGGTCCTAACCAGTACCCGCATTGAAAAAATAGAGCAAGATGACGTGAACAACACCGTCACCGCCATCGACCAAAATGGTAAACGTTGGGTTGGCCAAGCCATCATCGGTGCTGACGGTGGCAAGTCCGTTGTGCGTGCTCAATATGTCGGCGATGCCCCCCGTGTGACTGGTCACGTGGTCTACCGAGCCGTGATTGACAAGAGTGAGTTCCCGGAAGACCTGAAGTGGAATGCTTCAAGTTTGTGGGTCGGCCCAAAGTGCCACTTGGTGCACTACCCATTACGAGGCGGCGAACAATACAACGTGGTGGTGACCTTCCATAGTCGCCAGCAAGAAGAATGGGGGGTGACAGAGGGCAACAAAGAAGAAGTGGAGAGTTACTTTCAAGGTATTTGCCCGCGTGCCCGGCAGTTGATCGACCTGCCCAAGAGCTGGCGTCGTTGGGCTACTGCTGACAAAGAGCCAATTGCCAATTGGGTGTTTGGTCGCGCCACCATTCTGGGAGATGCTGCACACCCTACGACGCAGTATATGGCTCAGGGTGCGTGCATGGCGTTGGAAGACGCCGTTACCCTGGGCGAGGCACTGCGAGTATGCAACAACGACTGGGCCACAGCCCTGTCTTTGTATGAGAAAAACCGTGTTGCTCGCACCGCACGAATTGTGCTGTCGGGTCGGGAAATGGGGCGTTTGTACCACGTGGTTGGTGTGGAACGTTTGGTCCGCAACAGTCTGTGGAAGGGGCGCAGTCAAGAGCGTTTCTTCGATGCCGTGGAATGGCTGTATGGCTGGAACGCCAACAACTGCCTGCAACAAGGCTGAGCCTCATCAAATTCACTTCAAAGGACGAGAAGATGCAACACATTGGCCGTTTGGATACCCTGGGCCGTCTTGAAGACCTGCCCCAGGACTACCGCGATGATCTGACCAAGCAGAATCTGGTGCCTCTTTGGCCCAGCTTGCGCGCGGTACTACCGCCGGGTGTGCCTACCCGCAACACAAAGCCTGTTCACTGGTCTTATGCCGCGTTACGTCCGCTGCTGATGAGGGCCGGTGACTTGACACCAATGGAAAAAGCAGAACGTCGTGTGCTGGTGCTGGCTAATCCGGGCCATGGGCTCGAGAACATGAAAGCCAGCCCTGCCATGTACTTGGGCATGCAATTGCTGTTGCCCGGTGAATGGGCGCCCAGCCACCGCCATACACCCAACGCGGTGCGCATGGTGGTCGAAGGTGAAGGGGCGTATACGACGGTCGATGGTGAAAAGTGCCCGATGAGCCGTGGCGACCTCATCCTTACGCCCACGGGCCTGTGGCACGAGCATGAGCACGATGGCGATAAACCGGTGGTATGGCTGGACGTGTTGGATCTGCCAATCATCTATTACGCTGAGGCATCCTATGGCATAGAAGGGCAACGTCAGGAGGTCAGAGACGGACGAGGTGATCAAGCGTATGCAAGCGGTGGCGTGGTGCCCTCCGCCTTGTTTGAGCGCAGCAACAAGGCCTACCCCATGCTGCGCTATCCGTGGGCTGGTGTGCGTGCTACTTTGCTTGCGTTGGCCGCAGATCAGCCCAAACTTGACGCTGTGCAGGTCACCTATGTCAACCCTGAGACAGGCAAGGATGCGCAGAACAATTTAGGCTTCTATGCCTTGATGTTGCGGCCAAGCCAGGCACTGCGCCTCCCGGCACGCTCGCCAGCCTGCGTTTTCCATGTGATCGAAGGCAGCGTGGAAATCGAAATTGAAGTCAGCACATTCAATTTGTCCGAGGCCGACACCTGCTGTGCACCAGGTTACACAAGTGTCAACTTGCGTAATTGCAGCACTGAAAAGCCTTCTTTTGTATTCCTCGCCGATGAGAGGCCACTGCATAAAAAGCTCGGTGTTTACGAGTGCGGGAATTGAAACGTGCGTCCCAGCCTCAGACTTTGTTAACGATAAATCGTTGTGTCAAATTTTTCTCAATCTCTAAATCCTTGAAGGAACTCCCATGAAAATCCGTATGAAATCGCTGGTCACCTTGACTGTCTCTGGCATTTTGATGTGTTGTGTTTCTGCCGTTCAGGCCCAAACCGTCACGCTCAAGTTTTCACACTTTATTGGAACTAATCACAATTTTCACAAGGGCGTGGCGGAACACTGGTGTAACGCGATTGAAAAAGATTCGGTGGGCAAACTCAAATGCCAGATTTACCCGGCACTTCAACTTGGTGGAACACCTGCGATGCTGCCTGATCAGGTTAAAAATGGTGTGGCTGATGTCGCATGGACCTCCCCGAGTTTCGCTACTGGCCGTTTCCCGCGCACAGAAGCTTTGGAGTTGCCCTTTTCCCTGCCGCCCAGCAGCATGGGGGGTACCCGTGCAATGTGGGAGTACACCCAGAAGTTTGGCATGGAAGATTACAAGGACTTCAAAGTCCTCGCCATGTTCAGTGGCTCCAATGTGGTGATCAGCACCGCGACCAAGCCAGTCTTGTCAATGGTAGACCTGAAAGGCCTGAAATTGCGCAGCCCGTCGCGCTACGCATCCATGTTTCTGAGTGGTCTGGGTGGTACACCGGTCAACATGCCGGTGGCCCAGGTGACCGAGGGTATCGCCAAAGGTGTGATCGATGGTGCCATGGCGCCCTGGGAAGTGTTGCCCGCAGTCAAGATTGATGAGGTCACCAAGTACCACATGGAGGGCCAGGCAAATCAGCCCGGCTTCACGCAAACGCCGTTTGTGATTCTGATGAACAAGGCCCGTTATGAAGGGCTGACACCTGAATTGAAAGCTGTGATCGACAGGAACAGTGGCCTGTCTTTGTCAGAGGTGGCCGCCAAGGTCTGGGATGACGGCAGTGAAGCAGCCAAGAAGAAACTGGCAGCGCAGGGCAACAAGATCTTGACCATCAAGGATGCCGACTACAACGCCATGAAGAAAGCTACCGTTGCGGTGGAAACAGACTGGGTCAAACAGGCCACAGCCCGTGGTTTGGATGGTGCCAAGCTGGCTGCTGAAGTGCACACACTTGGTCAAAAGTACATGATCAAATAAAGGGCCCAGGCAAGGGGCTCACCGGCGAACCCCTTGCGTTCTCGTCCCTCATGCGTAGGCAGCAGGTCGTCTTCAATTTTCAGCAAACATCCCATGGCAGAACTCATCCCCGAATTCGACAGTGTTGTCGCCCCCGCGCGCAAGGGCATTGTGCGGCTGCTCGATCACGTGGTGACTTGGTGGGCGCTGGCGGGTGGCTGCGTTTTTGTTGCCTTGGTGGTCATGTCCATTATTTCCATCATCGGGCGCAAACTATTCTCCGCGCCGATAGAGGGAGACATGGAGCTGTTGATGATGGGTGCCGCCGTGGGCTCGGCGGCCTTTTTGCCGGTGTGCGAGATGCACGACCAACATATCAAGGTCGATGCCCTGACCACCTGGATGAGTGAACGCGGGTGCGCCGTTCTGGACATGGTGGCGCATATGTTGCTTATGCTGGCTTCTGCTGCAATAGCCTGGCGAACCATCCTCTACGTCATTGAATGCCACGAAAACATGGAGGTTTCGGCTTTGTTATTGGTGCCCATGTGGCAACCGGTGCTCCTGATGGTGCCCAGCTTCGTGCTGCTGACTGCGGCAGCGCTGTACCGACTGCTGGTTTCCACCCAACTTGCACTTGGGGGTAAGTTATGAGTGGAATGACCATTGGACTTTTGATTTTTGGCGGCCTACTCGTGTTGCTCGCCATGCGAATCCACGTCGGCACAGGCATGTTAATAGGTGGTGCGGCCGGCTTTCTTGCCATGAATGGGGGGGACTCCTCGTCGCTGCTGTTCACCCTGAATCACCTGGCCTATGCGCGCTTGTCCAACTACGACCTGGCCGTAATCCCCTTGTTCATGCTTATGGGGCAGTTTGCCACCCATGGCGGGCTGTCCAAATCACTGTTCAAGTTTGCAGCCGCCTTCATGGGACACTGGCGCGGTGGGCTGGCCATGGCTGCTACTGGTGCTTGCGCGGGCTTTGGTGCGATCTGCGGCTCATCTCTGGCCACTGCTGCAACGATGGCCCAGGTGGCTTTGCCGGAGCTGCGTGCCCATGGGTATTCAGGGCGATTGTCCACTGGTACCTTGGCGGCGGCAGGCACGCTGGGCATCATGATTCCACCCTCGGTGCCCTTGGTCATTTATGCGGTGCTAACGCAGGAATCTATTGGAAAATTGTTCATGGCGGCGGTGATTCCGGGCCTGATTGCCATGACTGGTTACATGCTTGTGATCCGCATCCTCGTCACTCTTGACCCCAAGGCCGGTCCGGCTGGTGAGAAACACAGCTGGACTGAGCGTCTGACCGCCACTTTGGCGGTGCTCCCCGTGATGGGCGTGTTTTTGGTGGTGATTGTGGGTATCTACGGCGGCTGGGCTAACCCCACGGAGGCCGCCTCCATTGGTGCCGCTGCCTGCGGTGTGTTGGCTATGGTCACTGGCGGTATGCGCTGGAAAGGCATCAAGGCGAGTTTGATGGGTACCGCCTATGCCACGGCAATGATCTTCATGGTGCTTCTGGGTGCAGACCTGCTCAACACTGGCCTGGCCATCACCCAGCTACCCACTGAACTGGCCGGATGGGTCAAAAATAGCGGCATGCCGCCCATGGCCGTGTTGATTGCGATTTTGTTAGTCTACGTGTTGCTGGGTTGCGTGATGGACGCGCTGGCGATGATCTTGCTGACCATACCGATTTTTTACCCCACGGTGATGGGCTTGGACTTCTTTGGCATGAGCGTTCCCGAGAAATCGGTCTGGTTTGGCATTTTGGCGCTGATGGTGGTGGAGATCGGTTTGGTGCATCCGCCGGTGGGCATGAACCTCTTCATCATCCAGAAGCTGGCCAAAGATGTGCCCTACATGGAAACGGCCAAGGGAGTGATGCCTTTCCTGGCCTCAGACTTCATACGCATCGGCTTTTTAATCGCGTTTCCGGCCCTTTCGTTGTGGCTGGTGCGGTCCATGTGATGTATCCCCCATTTATTGAATGATCAAGGAAGTCCACATGACCACATCCTCTCCTGCTGCGCACGGCAATGCGCCGATCCAGGATTTTTCGCAATGCCATGCCGGTATTGTCAAACGGCTCAACTTGCTGGGTGAATTGCCCGCCTTGCTTGCCCCGGCCGGCCGTGCCCGTCAGATTGCCGAGCAAGCGTTAGTTTTTTTTCGGGAAGCCATTTTTGAGCATCATCTGGATGAGGAGCGCGAGTTGTTTCCTGTGGTGCTGTCCCATGCCCAGGCTGGGGCTGAACATGAACAGGTTAAGTCCTTGATCAAGCGTCTGACCGATGAGCACCGCCAACTCGAAGCTTTGTGGAAACGCGTCGAATCCGGTTTGAAGAAGGTCGCCAAAGGTCGGTTTGACGAGCTGAACACCGATGAAGTGCAGCGCCTGGTGACTCAGTACCTGGCGCATGCCGAGTTTGAGGAAAACGAGTTTCTGCCACTCTCATCCACCATTTTGGGGCGCAATGCCAATCACATGGCCGCTCTGGGCTTGTCACTGCATATGCGCCGCTCGCATGAGCCAGTGTCTACTTATCTCTGAGGATGTCTGCTGTCAATGGCGATCCTGGTCGTACCGCTGGACGATGACTGGACACGGCGCGACTTCAACTCTGCCTGCGATCCTGCCGTTCATAGTCGATTGCAGCCAAGTTGATGATGAATCATTTCCGCAGTGTGGGACAGGATCGTGGTGCCATCGCAGCTGGTGACGACGACCTCACCAACGAATGATTTACCTCAGAGGCGTGTCGGTCGATCATTGCAATCACCGAAGGAGTCTTTTTTTTCATCCATTTTTTTGGTATTTTTATGTCGCAAAAATCATCTGATCAATTGCCCCTCAAGGGGGTTCGAGTCATTGAGTTGGGTACGCTGATTGCCGGCCCCTATGCGGGGGCGCTACTGGCGCAGTTTGGTGCGGAAGTCATTAAAGTAGAGGCTCCTGGCGGCGGAGATCCGCTGCGTAAGTGGCGAAAGCTACACAACGGCACTTCCCTCTGGTGGTACACCCAGAGCCGCAACAAGAAGTCGATCACCTTGGACCTGAAGGCAGAGAAGGCCAAAGCTATCTTGCGGGACTTGGTGCGTACGGCCGACATCGTGATTGAGAATTTTCGCCCCGGCACCCTGGAAAAATGGGGCTTGGGCTGGGAGGCGCTGTCGGCGGTTAACCCAAACCTGGTCATGGTGCGCATTTCTGGCTATGGTCAAACAGGCCCCTACAGGGAACGTCCCGGATTTGCTGCTATCGCCGAAGCCATGGGCGGCCTGCGCTATGTCACAGGCGAAGCAGACCGACCACCAGTACGATCCGGCGTCAGCATAGGTGACACACTGGCTTCCCTCTATGGTGTGATTGGTGCCCTGATGGCGATGCACCACCTCAAGTCCAACAACGGAAAGGGGCAGTTCATTGATGTGGCCTTGTACGAAGCGGTGTTCGGCGTGATGGAAAGCCTGATGCCCGAATATTCGATGTTCAAGCACGTGCGGGAACGCACCGGCGCGGCGCTACCGGGTATTGTTCCGTCAAATACCTATCCCTGCAAAGATGGCGCCTACATCATCATCGCCGGTAATGGTGACAGTATTTTCAAGCGATTGATGGAGGCTATCGGGCGCTCCGATTTGGCTTGCAACCCAGACTTGGCAAGCAATGACGGTCGAGTGAAGCAGACGCAAATGCTGGACGATGTGATCGGCGACTGGACGCGCCAACATAGTCTGGATGAGGCATTGCAGTTGCTGGAGGCAGCCGATGTGCCCAGTGGACGCATATACACCGCCGCCGACATCGACAAGGATCCTCACTTCCGAGCACGCGGCATGCTGGAAATCCATCAATTGCCCGATGGTCAGACTGTGGAGTTTCCGGGCATCATCCCCAAACTTAGCGCCACACCGGGGAAGACGCAGTGGCTTGGGCCGGAGTTAGGTGAGCACACTGAAGCAGTGTTGGCCAGCATCGGTATAGATACTGAAAACTTCAAAAAGCTGCGCACTGAGGGGGTCGTGTGATGAACAGTGGCTTATCTTTGCCAGCTCGCGTCAGCATCAATGATGTGGTTGTTCGGGACGGATTTCAGAGCGAACCCAACTTCATTGCCACGGAGTCCAAGATCGCCTTGATCGACCGACTCTCTGCCACAGGTTTATCCAAGATCGAAATCACGTCCTTCGTTTCGCCCAAGGCGGTGCCTAACCTTCGCGATGCAACTGAAGTATGTCGAGGCGTGATTCGTCGCCCGAACGTGACGTTTGTGGCCCTGGTCCCCAACTTATTGGGTTGTGAGCGTGCCATGGTTTGCGAAATCAACGAGATCAACCTGGTCATGTCCATCAGTGAAAGCCACAACCTGGCCAACATGCGCATGAGCACGATGCAGTCTCTCAAGCAGTTTGCCGATATCATGGCGTTGACCCGTTCGACCCGCACACAGATCAACGGCACCGTGGCCACCGCCTTCGGTTGCCCCTTTGAGGGGGTGCAGGATCAAATGCGGGTGCTGGCCACCGTGCAGGCCTACCTGGACCTGGGCATGACCAGCATCACCCTGGCAGACACGACCGGGATGGCGAACCCGCAGCAGGTCCGTCGCATGGCGGATGCCTTTTTGGCACGTTTCCCGCAGGTGCCCTTGACCATGCACTTTCACAACACCCGTGGCATGGGTTTGGCTAATGTACTGGCCGCAGCAACCAGCGGCGTGAGAAGCTTCGATGGATCTCTGGGCGGTTTGGGTGGCTGCCCCTATGCGCCGGGAGCAACCGGCAACATTTGTACCGAAGACACGGTGCACATGCTGCATGCCTGTGGTGTGGCTACCGGCATAGATTTGGATTTGTTGTTGGGCGTTGCTCGGGATCTATCAGGCATCGTCGGGCACGAGGTACCGGGACAACTGGTGCGCTCTGGAAAGTCTACTGACCTTCATCCCTGCCCAGCTTCCGTGATCGCCTTGCGGGCTGCTCAGGCAGCCATTTGAGTGACACTTTTTCTAAAAAGCAAAATCATGAGCGCACAAACCCTGCTCGACAAACTTTGGTCTCGACATGTCGTCCGCGAAGAGGCGGGCGACCCGTCGCTGCTCTATATTGACCGCCATCTGATAAACGAAGTTACCAGTCCGCAGGCATTCGAGGGTATGCGGCTGCAAGGACGCAAACCTTGGCGCGTGTCATCCATCCTGGCCACCGCTGATCACAACGTGCCGACGACTGATCGTCGTTTAGGCATTGCCGATCCAGTGGCAAAAGCACAGGTGGACGCACTCGAAATCAATTGCCAAGATTTCGCCATTCCGCAGTTTGGCATGTTCGATCCGCGCCAAGGTATCCTCCATGTGGTGGCGCCAGAGCAGGGCGGCACGCTACCCGGGACGACGGTGGTATGCGGCGACTCGCATACGTCCACCCATGGCGCCTTCGCTGCGCTGGCGTTTGGCATTGGCACCTCCGATGTGGAACAGGTGCTGGCCACCCAATGCCTGCTGATGAAAAAACCTGCCGCCATGCTGGTGCGTGTCGACGGTCAATTGGCTCCTGGCGTTAGTTCCAAGGACATCGTGCTTGCGCTGATCGGCCAGATTGGAACTTCCGGCGGGACTGGATACGCCATTGAGTTTTCTGGCGCATCAATCCGTGATCTGAGCATGGAAGCGCGCATGACCTTGTGCAACATGGCGATCGAAGCCGGTGCCCGGTGCGGCATGGTGGCGGTTGACGACAAGACCATTGCCTATATTCATGGCCGCCCCATGGCGCCACGCGGTGCAGATTGGGATGCTGCTGTCGACTATTGGCGCACGCTGGTCAGCGACACCGATGCACGCTTCGGCCGGGTTGTTGCGCTGGATGCCAGTGCCATTCGTCCTATGGTGACCTGGGGTACCTCGCCAGAGATGGTTGTGACAGTCGATGGTCAAGTGCCAGACCCGGCCCAAGTGTCCGATTTGGTCAAACGCCAAGACATGCGAACCGCACTGGCCTATATGGGCCTGGCACCGAACACGAAAATAACTGACATCGTGCTCGACAAGGTGTTTATCGGTTCCTGCACCAATGCCCGTATTGAGGATCTTCGCATTGCCGCGAGTGTCGTCAAGGGTCAGCGCATTGCCGGGACAATCAAGCAAGCGCTGGTGGTGCCGGGTTCCAGTCTTGTCAAGGCGCAGGCCGAGGCCGAAGGATTGGATAAATTGTTCACCGCTGCTGGCTTTGAATGGCGAGAAGCTGGCTGTTCCATGTGTTTGGGCATGAACGAGGATCGTCTCTCCGTTGGTGAACGTTGCGCCTCTACCTCCAACCGAAATTTCCAGGGTCGGCAGGGTCCAGGCGGTCGCACACATTTGGTCAGCCCTGCAATGGCTGCTGCTGCAGCCATTGCAGGGCATTTTGTTGATGTCAGCGCCATTGCCAACACGATGCAGGAGAGTCAAGTATGAAACCTCTGGTACGAGTCACGGGAATCGTGGCGCCATTTAATCAGTCCAATATCGACACGGATGCCATCCTGCCCAAACAGTTTCTCAAGTCGATACGGCGTACCGGGTTTGGACCCTATTTGTTCGATGGATTGCGCTATCTTGACCACGGTGAACCAGGACAGGATTGCGCCTTGCGTCCTCTTAATGCGGGCTTTGTGTTGAACCAGCCGCGTTACCGTGGTGCATCGATTCTTTTGGCACGGGACAACTTCGGATGCGGATCATCTCGCGAACACGCCCCATGGGCGTTGGAAGATTTTGGGTTTCGTGTGCTGATCGCGCCGAGTTTTGCCGACATCTTCTATAACAACTGTTTCAAGAATGGGCTCTTGCCCATCACCTTGCGGACGACCGAGATTGACGCGCTGTTTGCCGAGACAGAAGCGCATGATGGCTACAGCCTAAAAATCGATCTGGAATCACAGTCCGTTGAAACGCCCGCAGGAGATTGGATAAGTTTCGATATTGATCCTTACAAGAAACAGAGTTTATTGGAGGGCTTGGATGACGTGACCCTGGTTTTACGCCACGGGTCTGAGATTAGCCAGTACGAAGCTCGACGCAGGGTACTTGAACCCTGGCTGTTCTGAAATTCATGGCCAACGAATTGTCAGCTCATGCGTGACATCTTGTGCGAGTCGTTTAGAGTCTTCCAAAGACGACACCCCGATGTTTGTGTTTGGCGTGAATGACAGCACCTACGCCGGCCAGGCCATCATCAGCAACGCCTCCTGCACCACCAACTGTTTGGCCCCGCTGGCCAAGGTAATCCATGACAAGTTTGGCATCAAGCGTGGTCTCATGACCACCGTGCATGCCGCCACTGCCACCCAGAAAACCGTCGACGGCCCGTCCAACAAAGACTGGCGCGGTGGCCGTGGTATTCTGGAAAACATCATCCCCAGCAGCACCGGTGCCGCCAAGGCCGTGGGCGTGGTGATTCCTGCGCTCAACAAAAAGCTCACCGGCATGTCGTTCCGCGTACCGACCAGCGACGTGTCGGTGGTTGACCTGACCGTTGAACTCAACACCAGCGCCACCATGGCCGAAATTTGTGCCGAGATCAAGGCACAAAGCGAAGGCGCCTTGAAGGGCGTGCTGGGCTACACCACCGACAAGGTGGTTGCCACCGACTTCCGCGGTGACACCCGCACCTCGATCTTTGACGCCGACGCCAGCATTGCCCTGGACGGCACTTTCGTCAAACTGGTGAGCTGGTACGACAACGAGTGGGGCTACTCCAACAAGTGCCTGGAAATGGTGCGCGTGGTCGCCAAGTAAACGTCAGGTTTTCCGGCGGGTGAAAGTCCCGCCGTAAGTGGACCATGACGAACGAAGTGAAGCGCCACGGCACGAGGGTGACGGATAGGCTGATCCAGCAAACACTGCGACAAGTACTGCTCGCCAAAATCGACCCAACCTTCAGCCGCCAGTCTCTCAACTGCCGGGCAAATGGGCGTTGGCCCATAGCACCCGGTTGCGGCCATCGTGCTTGGCGGCATAGAGGCTGGTGTCGGCGTCAATAAACAGCCGGTCGTCGACATCTGCCTGCTTGGGTATTTGGCTTGCGCCGCCCAGGCTGATGGTGAGCCATTGGCTGGCGCCAGGCTGCGGGTAGGGAATATGCAGGCGTTCCACCTCGGCCCGCAGCTTTTCGGCTACCACCTGGGCGCGGTCAGCGTCGATGTCGGGCAACACCACCACAAATTCTTCGCCACCATAACGCGCGACAAAATCTGCAGGCCGATTCAGGGCGTCTTGAATGGTTTGGGCCACGCGTTTAAGCACGATGTCGCCAGCGGCGTGCCCATAGGTGTCGTTAAACACCTTGAAATGGTCAACATCCACCATGATCAGTGATAGCGGGCTGCTGCTGCGCATGCAGCGCCGCCATTCACGCGCATACACCTCGGCAAACCGGCGCCGGTTTGGGACTTCCGTCAGGCCGTCAATCAGGGCAAGTTGTTCCAGCAGGCGCCGCTGGTGTACCGCCTGCAGGTGGTTACGCACCCGCACCCGAACAATGGGCGGGTGAAAGGGCTTGGCGATGTAGTCCACCGCACCCAACTCCAGGCCAAGCTCTTCGTCTGCCGCCGAATCCAGGGCCGAGACAAATATCACCGGTATGTGGCGGGTGTCGTCGCCTGCCTTGAGCGCACGCATCACGGTAAAGCCGTCTGTTTGGGGCATCAGCACGTCAAGCAAGATCAGGTCTGGCAAGTGTTGTCGCGCCTTTTCCAGCGCCTGAACACCGTTTTTGGCCAGAACGATTTGGTAGTCGTCCTGCAGCAACTCGGTCAGCAGGGTGCGATTCTGCTTTTCGTCGTCCACCACCAGAAGGGTAAATGTGCTGTTCATGCCAGTCAGGTTGCCAGAGTTGCGCGCAGCCGTGCCACCACGGTCAAAGCTTGCTTGTATTCGATGTCGTCAATCAGGTCGCGCAAGCGCTGTAGGTCGTCCTGATGACGCGGGTCCGACATACTGGCGCTGAGCTCGGCCAGCAAGCGCCCGGCGGCGGCGTCGTCACGGGCCAGCAAGGTTTCCAGGCGCGCCATCAGGGCCATCTGCAGCGCCACCGGGGCCGGTGTGACGGCCTCATGGCCATCGACCAACACCTGCTGCTCACGCGGCAGGACGGCCAGCGCCGTGAGCACCCGCCGCAGGGCTGCACCAAACACCTCAAACTCATCCGTGGCATATTGGTTTTGTGCGTAACGCGCTTCCAGTGCCCGGGCCGCTGCCGACAAGGCCTGGGCACCTATCGTTGCCGCCGCTGACTTTATTGAGTGTGCCAAACGCCGGGCCTCGACAAAATCAGCCTGCGCCAACACACCGCTGATGTCATCTGCGGTGGCACCAAACTCCCGGCTGAATCCGTTCAATATTTGCCGGTAAAGCAAGGGGCGTCGCATGTGGTTCACCAAACCAAGTTCAACATCAATGCCGTCAAGCGCCGGAAACGGTGCTAGCCCGTCGTCATCGGCCTGCACCAGCGGGGTGTGGGCCGACGGCGCTTCGCCCTGATCAGCATGCGGGGTAATCCAGTGCAACAAGGCTGCAAACAGGGCTTCGTGGTCAATGGGTTTGGTCAGGTGGTCATTCATGCCGGCATTCAGACTGCGCTCGCGGTCACCACGCATGGCATTGGCGGTCATGGCCAAAATGGGTAGTTGGGCAAAACGCGGGTCACTGCGGATGGCGCGGGTGGCGGCCAGACCATCAAGCACCGGCATCTGGATGTCCATCAACACCAGGTCATAGTGGTTTTGGGTGACCTTGTCCACGGCTTCCTGCCCGTTCACAGCTACATCGGCCCGCAGGCCGGCTTGGCCCAGAAAGGCCTGTGCCACCATGAGGTTCATTTCCACATCGTCCACCAGCAGGATGCGGGCATGCCGGATGCTGCTGAAGGTGCGCGCGAGTTGGGGTTGATGTGCCTGGGTCATGGGGCGGCCCACCAGTTGCCGGGCGGGCTCGGGCGCACCGGTCTGGCCACCCGCAGTGGCAAGTGCCACCGTGAAGCAAAATTGGCTGCCTGTGCCCACCGTGCTGCTGACCGCGATGCTGCCGCCCATCAACTCGGTCAGTTGCTTGCAGATCGCCAGTCCCAAGCCGCTGCCGCCAAAACGTCGGGTGATGCTGCCATCGACTTGTGTAAACGGGTTAAACAGCTCACCCAACCGTTCCGGTGCAATGCCCATGCCGGTGTCGGTGACGCTGAAGGCCAACAGCCACTTGCCGCCTGCCGCAGCCTCTGGCGGGGTCGCTTGTGCCAAAGCCACCCGCACCACAATCTCGCCCGATTCGGTGAACTTGACGGCGTTGTTGGCCAGATTGGTCAACACCTGACTCAGGCGCAAGGGGTCACCCAGCAGCCGACGCGGTACCGCATCGTCGATCCGCAGCACCAACGCCAGGCCCTTTTCCTGCGCCTTCAGCGCCACCAGATTGGCCACGTTGCGCACCACCTGGTTCAAGTCAAAGGGAATTGTCTCCAGGCTGAGCTTGCCCGCTTCAATGCGCGAATAGTCCAGCACGTCGTTGATCAGGCCCAGCAAGGCATCCGACGACGACAGCACCTTTTCCTGATAGTCGCGCTGCTGTGTATCGAGTCGGGTTTGCAGCAGCAGCTGGCTCAGTCCGATGATGGCGTTCATGGGGGTGCGGATCTCATGGCTCATGCGCGCCAGAAAATCCGACTTGGCCCGGTTGGCCTGATTGGCCTCACGGGTGGCCATTGAGAGTTGGTGGGTGCGCTGCGCCACCAGTTGCTCAAGGTTGTCGCGGTACTGGCGCAGCTCAAGGTCACGGGCCTGAAGCCGGTCGATCATGTGGTTAAGTCCCTGCCCGAGGCGCGCCAGCTCATCGTCTCCACCATGGTGAAAGCGCTCTTGCGTGGTGGCATCGGTCGACATACTGGCCATCAGGTGGCTCAGTTTCTCCACCGGGGCCGACAAGCGGTGCACCAGGCGGGCCGACAGCCAAAGCGAGACCCCAAGCGCGACCAGCAAGATCAGCGCACTCTCAAGCGCTGTGCGCACAAGGGCGGCCTGCATGACCTCCAGCGAGGCGGTCAACTCCACCATGGCAGGCGTGCCAGGCACAGCGGCCCACACCGTCATCAAGCCATTGGCCACATGGGCGTCTTCTATCTCCGGGCCGATGGTGTCAAGTGCCACGCTGGTTTGCGGATTGACATATTCGGCAAAAACCTGGTGGTTCATGATCAGGCGCGCGCGCAACACCTGCGGGTTGCTTTGCACCGCGCCCAACAGCCTGAACGCCTCGATGCGGTCTACAAAAGCCACGGCCGCCTGGCTGTTGGTGGCCACCAGGCGGGCTTGTGCCGACAAGGACTGCGTCCACTCATTGCGAATGAGGCGCTGTTGCTGAAACACGCTGAAAACAAACACCAACAACACCGCCAGCAACAAGGAGCCGCTGGCAAGCAGCACCAGCTTGGCGCGAATGCCTTGCGGCTGCAGCCAACGCCTAAGACTGCGCGCCGTCATGGTGCCACCACCTTGGCCAGGCGCAGCAATTGCGCGTTGAATTCAATGCCTTGCACGCGCGCCGCCTGGCGGTTGATCAAAATGCTCACCGGTTTTCCGGCCTCGGTCATGGACAGTTCAACCATACCCCCAGCTTTGGCAAAGCCGGCAATGTCTGACACCGTCACCACCGGCAGCAGGGCTAGCTTGCGCAACACCGCGTTCAGTTGGCCGACCTCGCTTTGGGCCAGGTAGAGAAAGTCGCAACGCGTTGCTTCTGCCGCGTCACGCAGCCTGGCGTAGCTCACCGCACGTCCGTCAATGGGCACTTGTGCCAGGCGTTCAAACGCACCGTCAAACGGACTGTTGCCTAAAAGACAAACCAACAGCGGCCTGTCACGCGGGTCATCCGGGCGATAAACAAACTGCGGTAACTTGAAAAACAGAGCAGATTTAAGGGCTACCTCAGATACAGGGGCGTTTTGCGCCAGCGCAGGCCATGACATCAGACCGAAAAACCAGGGAAACAGGGCCACCCAGAAACGCATCATGGCAACGCGTCAGAACCGGTGGTCGAGCGACAACATCCAGCTTCTGGGTTGCTGCGGCATGTCGAAAAATGTCCGACTGCCAGCGCCATGCGCTGCGTAGTAGCGGGTGTCAAACAGGTTGTGCAACTCCAGCCACAGGGTGGTCTTGCCGCCCAGCAACTTGTGCCAACCCAGGTGCAGGTTGACCACCGTGTAGCCAGGGGTTTCAAGTCGGTCGGGGGGCAGGTTTTTGTCCTTTTTGCGCCCATTGCTGGTGTCACCAATCCAAAGCAGCTGTGGTGTGACGCTGATTTTGTCGAGGTAACGCAGGGTCGCGCCCAGCTTGTACTTCTGGCTGGCCACAAAACCCAGCGCCCAGTCAATGCCATCGCCCTCGTTGATCTTGCCGTTAATCCAGCTGGCGCTGCCCCACAGGTCACCCGACCAGGCCCGGTTCAGGCGAAACTGGTAGCGGGCCATCAGGTCGAGGCCGGTTTGAGTTTGCTCCCCGGCGTTGCCTTTGCTCTCCGGGTTGATCAGTTCCGCGCCCGCAATGGCGTTGACGGCCGTGGAGGGCAAGGTGACGATGAGGTTTTTGATCCGGCTGTGAAAGGCATTGGCGACCATGTTGACGTCATGGGCCGGACGCCAGTCCCAGGTCAGGCTCAGGGTTTTTGAGGTCTCGGGCTCAAGGTCTAGGTTGGCGACACGAAACCCGGTGCCCCGGTACAAGCCAGCCGTGGTGGTTGTGCCATCAAACGAACCAAAAGAGCTCAGGCTTTCTTCGGGCGACGGCGCCCGAAAGGCCTCGGCGTACAGGGCTTTGAACACATGTTGCGGGTTGGCTCGCCACACGGCGCCCAGACGCGGGTTGACTGAGGTGCCGTAGGACGAATGCCGGTCCACCCGCACCCCTGCCATGGTGGACCATTGCGCGTTCCAGTCCGACTGCACTTGGCCATAGGCCGACACATTGCTGTAAGACGCCTCATGAATGGCCAAAGGCAAGGTGGTGTTTGGGTACAACAGGCCCTGGTCAGCCGCGTCTTTGGTGGTGTCATAGGGGCTGGGCAGCGTGTGTGCCTCAATGGCGGCGTACTTTTGCACACCCAGTCCGGCCTGCACGCGATGTTGGGTGCTGACGCGCCAGTTCAGGTTTTGCTCAAGGGCTAGCCGTTCGCCCCGGGTGTATTCAAACCCGTTGGCAAAACCGGTGTAAATGTTGAAGTATCTGGACGCCGGGTCAACGGTTTGCAAGGCGTAATCAAGCGCCAGCTCGGCCGAGACATCGGCGCCCGGGTCAAACCGGTATTTGGCATACAGCGTGTCGGTCTGGGTGATCCAGCGCGCGTCTTCGAGGTAGAGTGCGGTCTCGGGTTTGTCGCCGGTACTGGTCAGGCTGCGAAACACGTTGCGGTAAAACCCGGCACTTACCTGCTTGTCCAGGTCCAGGCGGGCAAACAGGCTGTAGCTGCTGATGCCGCCCACATACGCTTCGCGCTTGGCGGCAGGCACAAGCACCAGGCCGCCGAAGGTGGCGGCGTCTTTGCGCGGAAAGTCGCCAGGGTAAAAGTTGTTCAGCGGCGCCCGGTCAGCGCGTTGCCAGTGGCCACCCAGCGACAGGGCCAGGCCATTTTCAGTGCGTGTGCCGGTCATGAACGAGGTCTCGGTGTTGCCAAAAGCGCCGCTGCCCAAAGACACCCAACTGTCCATGGTCCCATCACCCTGGTCGGTGATGATGTTCACCACACCGGCCACCGCATCAGCCCCATACAGCGCGGCGGCAGGGCCAAACAACACCTCCACCTGGCGGGCAGGATAGAGGGCAAAGTTTTCAGCGATCGGGAAATTGCCGCCCGCCGGGTTGCCAATACGCACCCCGTCCATCATCACCAACAACTTGTTCGGCCCCGAGTGCCCCTGCACCGTCAGGTTGTTGAAGGCAGACGATTTGGTGCCGCGCATGAAATCCACGCCCGGCAAGTCCTCCAGCAAATCAGCCAGGTTGTTGTAACGCCGCTCCCGGATCTGCTCGCGGGTAAACACCAGAATGTGCGACGGCGTCTGGTCGCGGGTTTCGAGCTGGCGCGACGCAGTGACCACCGGCAGGTTGATCAACTCCAGCAAGGACAGCGGCATCAGTTGGTCCACATCTTCCGCCACCGACGAGCCCGCACCCGCCGCCCATGCCGTTTGGCAGAAAACCAGAAACGCAGCAATGTGTACGAAGCGAGAAGTGTGTCTCATGAGATCCAACGGTCTATTTTTGGTAGCTTGACGCAACGCAGTCAACGCCTGTGCGGCGGACAAGACTATATCCAAATCTGGCGCCGCTTCACAAGCTTGTTTTTGGGCATCGCAAAGCGCCGGCTTTTGTGATATCGACGACGGGTGCCAGAAGGGCTTTGGCCAAGATCAAAATCGCATTCTGGTCAATGTGATCATGGGTTTGTTCTGCAATGCGATACTGAAGCGGATTCAGTCAAACTTTCGGTCCAGCTCTGTAAGGCCATCATGTCAAGGTCATTGCTTTCAAACTACAGCGACTTGTTGCTTATGATTTACCGCCTGGCACAGGACACACCTATTCTCGAGTTTCAGGATGCACTTCTTGTTGCGCTGAAGTCATGCATACCGTTTGACTCGTCGATGTGGGGCACCGCAACGATGACCGACAACGGAATCGACGTACACAGTATTCACTTGCACCAGTCTTCGCAGGCCATGCTGATCGCCTACGAAGCGGTGAAACACCAGGACTCACTGGTTCAACGGGTTGAACAACTGACCGCTGCCACCATTTCATTTAACAGCGAAATTGAGTATGCAGGGCCAGACAAGGCTGGCATGCGCGCCCTGTGTGAAGAATTTGGCCATAGAAATGGTCTTATCACCTGCGAAACTAATCCTTTCACCAAGTTCGTTCAGTGGATGTCTCTCTACCGCAAAGATGCCAAGCAGGTGTGCACCGACGAAGAAACGCTCTTTTTTGACAAGCTTGGCCCGCACTTGATGCAGGCGCTGGCCATCAACCGACGCATTCATCTCGATAAATTGGTTGGTGATATTGCAAGGCAGAGCTGGTCGGTAGCGATCGCTGACACGCGCGGCGTTCCTTACCATGTGGGAAACCAGTTTTGGGACCTCATGGAAGCCGAGTGGAAAACCCAAAACAGAGCGCAGTTGCCCGCCGCGCTGCTGAACAAGCTGACCGGTACGAACCTGGTGATGGGACGCAGCATTGTGGTGCACTGCAAACCCGAACATGGCCTGTGGTACCTCAAGGCGCGACCGCGTGAGAGGGTGGATGGGCTCAGCCCCCGTGAGTACATGGTTGCGAAAATGTTGGCCGGCGGCATGTCGCAAAAGGAAGTGGCTACCAAAGCCAGTCGTTCGCCAGAAACGATTCGTAGCCAGATCAGAATTGTTTTTGAAAAGCTGGAGATCAGCAACGTGGTCATGCTGGCACCCCATTTGGCGTTGCGGGATTTCTGAAGATTGGGCGTGGACAGGACTGGGCAGGTCAAATTCATCCCATGAATATGTGATGGTGCCAGGCGGTGATTCCCATCACACTCCTGACGCAGGTCAAGTTTCGATTGGCGTGTCATGCCAGCCTGCACAGCAACCAACACTTCAAGGGATTTCGATGGAAAACAAGCTCAAACGACTCACGCTCGGAGTGGCCAGCGTCGGCCTACTCACCCTGTACGGCTGTGGCGGAGGTGGGGGCGCCACAACAGGTGGTGCCCTCACGACAGGTGGTGGCGCGGCCCAGGTCGATGTCCCCATCACCGTGATTGACGGTCTGGTCGAGAAAGCAAAAGTCTGCCTGGACAAAAACAACAACGGCGCATGCGATGTTGGCGAGCCCGCCGGATCGACCGGCGCAGACGGCAAGGTCACGCTCAAGGTTGACGCGGCAGACGTTGGCAAATACCCGGTTATTTCGTTCGTTGAAGCTGGGGTCGCCATCGACGCCGAAAACGGCCCCGTGACCGTATCCTTCACCATGAGGGCGCCCGCCGACCAGACAACCGTGATCACCCCGCTGACCACCATGGTGCAAGACATTATTGAAAGCGCAGGTGTCAGCAGCACCGTTGCAGAGACACAGATCAAACAGCAAACCGGTATCAACATCTCGTTGTTCGAAGACTTCACTAAAGGCACCACAGCTGACCATACCGCCGCCTTAATGCTCGCGCGCATGGTGGTGGTGACCACGCAACAACAAATCAACGGCATCAAGGCAGCCGTTGATGCCAACAATGCCGCCGTTCCAAAAGCCGACCTGGACCGTGCGGTTCAGAAACGCCTGCTTGAAATGCTGCCCAGTTTGGTCGCTGCATTGCAAGATGTAAGCTTTACCGGCGCTACTGATAAACAAGCCGCTTTGCTGACAGCCGCCAACGCTTTGATTGCCAGAGAAGGCATCACCTTAACAGCGGCCGCTGATGTGGTTGCCATCAACAAGGCCACAACGGCAAGTGAAGGCGCTGATGTGCCAGGTGCAGGATTTTCTTTGTCTAATCTCAGTGTGACTGATACCAATAACTGGTATTTCAGAATCATGACCGCTTCGCTTGCGCAAGACACGCCAGACGCCGCTGGCAATCAGAAATACGTGACGCGACGTTTTCGCAGCAACGGTGACGCCACCACCAACGCGGTAGCCAATTGGGGCACAGGCAGTAACCCATGGCGCCAGGCTGACCTGCATTGGAATGGCTCCGCCTGGGCAAATTGCCCCATCAATTTTGAGAACACATCTGCCGTGCGCGATGCCAAAGGCAACAGCAGCTACAACTACTGTGACGGCCTGGAGACAGGCAGCAGCAGCCGGGCTACGCTTGATGTGGCTGACATGCCGATGATCGATATCTACAAGAAAATTCGCGAGGCAGGCTATAACAATCTGAATATTGGTGCGGCAGATAACGTGGCTGCTACCTCCTTGCTGGGCGCAGCCAAGTTTCCGGCAGGATCCAAGTTGAGCTACCAAACAACGACAACTTTTGGCAATGCCGTGACGTATTACCCAGGCTTGGGTAACGTCGTGATTCAACCACCCGTGGGTGTGGGTGCTGGCGGCACGGCAACTGCCAGCCCGCAACCACTTTGCGCAACTGACACAGGGGTCAATGATGCGCCAGCCGCCAACTTGGAAGAATTGATTGCCAAAAACACGGGCACGCCTTGTATCAGTGGAACAAATGCCAATACGGGAACACGCAATGAAAGTTGGGGGGGGACCACATTGGGCATGGGCAAAATTGGCACCGTGCCCACGCAAAATGTTGCCAACAACACCTTGACCAGTGCCAACTACTACACCGGTAACCTTCGCCTGAGGGTCGCTTTTGGTGCCAACACGGTTGCCAAGTATTACAAATGCCAAGAACGTTTGAATGCCTCCACCCGAAACTGTGATTTGGTTGGAACGGGGACGTATGCCATTCAAACCCTGGGCGATGGCCGAACCATGACATTCAGTGGTTTGCCTGCACTTTTTTCCGCGCAAGACTTCACACAAGTGTTTGTCGAGCGTGGCGGCAGGGTTTATTCCGGGTTCCAAAATCGAGCTGGTGTGTTCAAAAGCGCTCGTCTGAATACCCAGGCTGCAACGGCATTGCTGACCCAGATCAACCCCAGCTTCTCCGCAGCTGCCGGTACCCCGGTTGACCCTTCCACGCTGCTGGCCCTGACTGCCGCGTCCTACCAAGGCGTGTGGTTTATTCACAGCCCTGGGGATGCCAATGGTCCGGGTATCGATTTGACAATCAATGCCAACGGCAGCGCAAGCTGCCAATGGATGGGACCCAATCCGTTACAAGGATCGGTTTGTTCTGCCACTGTTTCACAAAGTGGCGTGGCGAGCATCTCGGAGTCGGTCCAGGGCGCACTCTCCAATCCGTACTCCACGGCTAGCGTTACGCTTAACTTTTTGGATGGCACCGGCAGCGGCACATACGTCGACAGCACGAACCCGACGCCAACAGGCCCTGTAGCGGTGACACGCCGATAAACCTCGCTGCGTTTCTTTTAAACCCCCCCGGATTGCGCCGACGATCAGGGGGTTTTTCACATGCCGCACGCACAGAGGACTACTTCAGGTGAGCCCTCGTGGAAGGCGTTTTCAAGTCGGGAACGGTCCATTTTTTCCTTAGCGGGCACCAGCGCCCCGGGGATCAGGTCGAACGGAGATTTGGCGCCAACCGTGGTTTCGCGTGGGTGCTTAGCCGCCGCAGGTTTCTCTCGGTGTACTGGCAATGGCATCCCATTCGGCCTGGCTGATCACTTGGGGCACATAGGTGACACCCTGCGCCAGCAGTTGTTCATTGAAGGCGCGCAGGTGGTTGCCGGAGCCGCAGAGCAGGCTGGTGTACACCGTCAGGATGTCGGTCTCGTCGGTGATGGCCGCCGGGTCGTCAATGCCGTGTCAGTACACTTGAATTTACCTTGGTATTTTTCATGATGAACTCCTTTGAAGTACGGGTAAAAAATTTGCTCCCTACAGGCGGTCAACGACCGCGACCCCCTGAGCCGCCACCCGAACCGCCTGCACCGCCCGAGCCGCCTGCACCGCCCGAGCCGCCCGAGCCACCTGCACCACCCGAGCCACCTGCACCACCCGAGCCACCTGCACCGCCCGAGCCACCGGAGCCGCCTGCACCACCCGAGCCACCCGAGCCACCCGAGCCACCCGAGCCACCGCTGGCGCGGCTACCGCCCGTCGCTGACCCGGATCCACCCGTGATGACTTCGGTTTTGGGCTGCTTGGCCTCACCGAGTCCCCTGGCCTCATAACCGCTGCCATAGGGCTTGTGGTTCTGGTGGTCCCATGTCTGGGTGTTGTACCACTCCGACGTGGGGCTGGCATCCTGCGGCAACGACAGGTCAAGTTGTGGCTTGGTCGCTGGCTGTTGCGGCTCGGCGGCTTGCGCCGCTGTGGCGCAAAGCAGCACGGAACCGAGTACCGCCGACAAAAATCTGCCAGGGGCCAAGCTGCTGGGTCTGTTCAAGGTGAAGGTTGGTGTGTTCATGGTTTGTATCTTGCGTGCTGGGCGTTGCTTGCAAATGTCTCTGGCGTAAGCTTGCGTTTCGTCAGGTTTCATCGTGTTTCACGGTGTCTGTTTTGTGGCCGCGCTGGCATAAACTAGCAGCCTATGAGTCATCCTGCTTCTGCCCGCATCCTGGTGGTCGACGACGACCCCGCCTTGCGCCATCTGCTCACCGACTACCTGGTCGCCAGCGGTTTTGTGGTTGATACCGCCAGTGACGGGCTCGAGATGCACCGGCAGTTGGCGGTGGTCATGCCCGATGCGATCGTGCTTGACCTGATGATGCCGGGCGAGGACGGCCTGAGCCTGGCGCGCGGGCTGCGCAAAAGCTCTGACATCCCGATTCTCATGCTGTCGGCACGTGGCGAAGAAATTGACCGCGTGGTTGGGCTTGAGGTGGGCGCTGACGACTATCTGGCCAAACCGTTCAGTCCGCGCGAACTGCTGGCGCGTTTGCGCGCCCTGCTGCGGCGCACGCGCTCGGCCGAGCCGGTGGCCGCCGCGGCCCCCGCTGCGGCCACTGAGGCGGTCGCGCACCTGCACAGCTTTGGACCGTTTACGCTCGACACCAATGCCTGGCGGCTGCTGCGTGAGGGGCTTGAGGTGCCGGTCTCCAGCGGCGAAATTGCCTTGTTGCGCCTTTTTGTTGAACATCCCAACCGTGTACTCTCGCGCGACAACCTGGTGGATTGGCTCAAGGGCTACGAGCGCGATGCCTATGACCGTAGCATTGACGTGCGGGTCACGCGCCTGCGCCGCAAGATCGAGTCGGACCCGGCGCACCCCGCTTATATTCGTACCGTGCGCGGTGAGGGCTATTTGTTCAATCCGCAGGGCGAGTCCAGGTGACGCAGGTGCCGCCCAGACGGCATGGCCTGACCCGCCTGTACACGCTCTGGCTGGCCGCCTTGTTCATTGCGATTGAACTTGTCACCATGGCCTCGGCGCTGGTGTTTGTTTTTTTGCCGCTGTCCGAGCGCGCTGCTGACGATCTGGCCGGGCTGATGGTGTTGTCGGCGCAGACCTGGGCCGAATTACCGCCTGAAACACGCCCGGTGTTTGAGGACGAACTGCTGCACAGCTACCAGATGGCTTTGCGACCCGACATGGCGCCTGCGTCAGACACCGGCATGCGCCACGGTTGGTACCTGTATTTTCTGGAGCGCGCCTTTGCGCAGCGGCTCGGGCAGGAAGTTTTTTTTGAGACCGCGCTGGCCACCGACGGCAGCGAATGGCTGTGGCTGGCCGTGCCCACCGGTGGCCGTTCCATGGGGGTTGGTTTTGCCATCAGCCGGATGCAAATTAATCCGTTTGGCGCGATCACGCTGGCCTTGCTGGTGGGTATGCTGCTGGTGCCTTTGATTGCCTGGTGGCTGGCAAGCCGGATCGCCAAGCCGGTGGCTCGCCTGGAACTGGCGGCAGCGCATCTGGCCCGGGGTGCCGACCCAGCCTTGTTGCCCGAAACCGGGCCGCGCGAACTGGCAGAACTCGCGCACCATTTCAACCACATGGCGCTACAGGTGCGTGAACTCAGCGACGCCCGCACCACTTTGTTTGCCGGCATTTCCCATGACCTGCGCACCCCCCTGACACGTATGCGGCTGGCGCTGGAACTGCTTTCACTCAAACCCGACCCCAAGCTGCTGGAGCGGCTTGAAGAGGACATTGACGAAATGAACCAGTTGATCGGACAACTGCTTGAGATTGCCCGTGGCCTGAAACTTGAGGCCGCGCAAGATCTGGAACTGTGCGCCTGGCTGCGGGCGCGCGCCGAGCTGCAACGGGGTGCGGCTGAGGCAGCCCATGCCCACCTGACGGTGCATTGCGCGGCGCTGCTTTGGGTGCAGGCCCCGCCTGGCATGTTGACGCGCGTGATTGACAATTTGCTGGGCAATGCGCTGCGTTATGCGCCTGGGCCGATCGAGCTGGTCGTGCAGATTTTACTGTCCCAGAAGCCGGGCGAGGCTGCGGGTGTATGCGTGGGTGTGCTCGACCGGGGGCCGGGAATTCCGCCAGACCAACTGGAAGCGGTGTTTCGGCCGTTTCATCGCCTTGAGGGCTCGCGCAACCCCGCCACCGGTGGTTTTGGCCTGGGTCTGGCCATCGTGCAGCAACTCGCCCACGCGAATGGCTGGGTGGTCAGGCTCGAAGGGCGCGAAGGCGGCGGACTCGCCGCCTGGGTTGAGTTGCCATCGGCAACAAGCCGCCTGGCTATTTGACGTTCAGCTGACCACCCGAACCACCGCCCTGGCCTGCAGCCATGGTGACGGTGCCAAATGTGAGGCCGATGGCAACGGCCAACGACGCTGGGATAAGTGCTTTTTTCATACTGTCCTCCATCTTCAAATTTAAAAAAATGAAACCAAAAAATACCCTTGCCAAGGCCTGATCAGCAGTGTTTCAGGCTGCCTTGAAACAGGAATGACAGGCAAAGTCTAGTTTTTGGTGCGATGAAGTCAGTTGCGAATAATCACGTCTCAGGTTGATTGATTGCTGAGCGGCTGGATTTAAGCTTGCCTGGCGCTGCTGATCATGGCGGCAGTGGCCAGCCAGATAAAAGTGGCACCCACCACCATGGCCACGGCGCCCGCTATCGCACCGGCCGGGTTGTTGGTGATGAACAAAAAGTTGCCAAGTCCGATCAGCAGCGACAGCACGCCGACCACAAAATTTACCAGGCTGAAAAAGGTTTTCATGCATGTACCCCAATCAGGCCGGGATCAATAGGTGGGGGCGACCGAAGACCTGACCGCCGCCTGCTGCACTTTGTGATCGATCAGGCCTTTGAGCCATTGCACGCTTTTGGTGTATGCAGAAGAAAGAAAGTCAGCCAGAGCCTGGGCGCGCAACTCTTGTGCGAGGCGAATGTTGGCTTCAATGTCGGCGTAACTGTATTCCATGATGTTGGTTCCTTTGCTTGATGAATGCCCCTCTTGAGGACACGGTGCTACGATATCTCCAATGTTGCATTGCAACAAACGATCAATTTTCATGCAACACATAACAAAAGCTCAGCCATGGTCTACCGCTTACCCCCTTTGAACGCGCTGCGCGCCTTTGAAGCGGCGGCGCGTCACCTCAGCTTTAAAAATGCTGCGCTGGAGTTGTCGGTTACGCCCACTGCAGTGAGCCACCAGATCAAGTTGTTGGAAGACTTTCTTGAGTTGCCACTGTTTGACCGTTTGACACGCGCGTTGGCACTCACACCCCAGGGGGAGGCCATGCTGCCCAAGGTGCGCGAAGGGCTTGCGTGTTTTGCTGCAGCGGTGGAAAGTGCCCATGCGCATGTTGACCAGGGGCGCCTGATTGTGGTGCTGCCACCTTCTTTTGCCACCCGCTGGTTGGTGCCGCGGCTGCGCCGCTTTGCCTTGCAAGAGCCGTCACTGAGCCTGCACGTGATTCGGTCGCTCAGCACCGTCGACGGCAATCAGGCCGCGGGCATTGCAGCACCCGAACCGGTGGATTTGCGACAGGAAGACTCGCTGGTGGCGATCCGATTTGGCAGCGGGGTCTATCCGGGTTACCACGTGGACCGCATGTTTGGCTCGGATTACATCGCGGTTTGCAGCCCCTGCCTGTTGGAGGCTGATCCGCCGCTGCGTGTGCCAGCTGATATGCGCCACCAGGTGTTGCTGCATGACGATGCCAGCGCCGGGGACCGCATCGGCCCGGGCTGGGACGAATGGTTTCGGCTGGCCGGTGTGACCGGTGTCGACACCAAAGCCGGGCCGCATTTTGGCGACTCCGGCATGGCCTATGTGGCCGCGCTGGACGGTTTGGGCGTGGCGCTGGCCTCCAAGCCCCTGGTGGCCACTGCCATGACGCAAGGCCGACTGGTGGCCCCGTTTGACCTTGCAGTGGGCCAAAACCATGCCTACTACCTGGTGATCCAGGAGTCCATCTTCAACCGACCGGCAGTCCAGGCCTTTCGCCAGTGGCTGTTGGAAGAAGCCCGAACCGAGGAGCCTCGACTGCTTGACTAAGACTTTGCGGGTCAGACCACTCGCGTAGCGACGTGCTCTGACCCCAACAAACTAAGGACTTTGCGGGTCAGACCACTCGCGTAGCGACGTGCTCTGACCTCAACAAACTAAGGACTTTGCGGGTCAGACCACTCGCGTAGCGACGTGCTCTGACCCCAACTGATTAAGCGGTGGGCCGCCTTGCGCGACAGCTTTTAGGCGTCGATGCGCTCAAGTGCCATGCGAATCCGAAGAATGGTGGCGTCCATGGCGGCCCGGGTTGACACCTCCAGCCCTAATTTTCTGGCAATGTCGTTCACCACTGCCGCGTTCAGCGGCAGACCGCCGGCGTCGATGGCGGCAATCAGTTCTTTGGCGCGCTGCTCGGGTGTCAGCGCCCGACGGCGGGGCAGGAGTTTTTTGAGCCAGTTCACGGACTTTTTCTTGCTTGAGGGGAGGTGCAACAGATTCAAATATAGTGCAAAGTCTGGCGGCCAGAAAAATCCTGGCGCACCAGTTTTCTTGCCGCACCCCGGTGCGACGACAACGGAGTTTTCAGTGCAAGAGTTCACCCGCCTTCAAGGCTTGCCAGCGCTGGTGACGGGCCAAACCCGAATGTTGGTGCTGGGCAGCTTTCCCAGTGCCACTTCCCTGGCGCGCCAGCAGTATTACGCCCATCCGCAAAATGCCTTTTGGCGGCTGTTACAAGCCCTCTGGCCGACGAGTCCCATGCCGGGTGCAGACGCGTATCAACAGCGCGTCGACTGGCTGCTGGACAAGGGTCTGGGCCTGTGGGACGTTTATGCGTCTTGTGAGCGCGAGGGCAGTCTGGACAGCGCGATCCGCCTGCCGCAAGTCAATGACCTGGCGGGTCTGTTGCGACGTTGCCCCGACCTGCGGCTGATTGCGCACAACGGCGGCGAAAGTTTTCGACATGCGCGCGTGACCCGCAGCCTGGGCCTGACGGTGTATCGTCTGCCGTCGACCAGTCCGGCCAATGCCAGTTGGACCTTTGAGCGTAAACTGGCGGCCTGGCGTGAGGTCGTGGCGTTGGCGGGTCTGGTTTGACGGGGCGGGCCGAGCCTGGTGCCTGATGATTTGCAAAAGCGGTTTGACCATGTGCAGGAAAAATCACGTCAGGCGTGATGGCACGCTATCTTCAACCCCTTTCTGAAAGCAGACACCATGAATGAAGATTCTTTGCCAGGTTTGGCCAAACGCAATATCTGGCTGCGCGGCCTGTTGATGATCCTGATGGGGCTGGCCTATCAACTGACCGGCACCGTGTTGTTTTTTATGGCCATCATCCAGTTTGTATTTGCGCTGGTGAGCGACGCGCCCAACCCCCGGCTGGCAATGTTCGGCCGAAGTGTGGGTCGTTTCCAGAGCCAGATCGCCAATTTTGTGAGTTTTGCCAGCGAAGACCTGCCTTTTCCGTTTACCGACTGGCCGTCCGGTGACTGAAGACCTTGGCCAATTGCTGAGTTGACGGTGCACCAGTGCGGCGAAGTCATTTGGCATGCACCCGACCCGAAGCCACCCGATAAAATGCCCCAAGTCAACAAACGGTCTTCGGAACAAGCTTGAAAGGTTTTATACGCCATGGACATCCCCCTCCTGGTCAGGGATTTTGGCAGTGACATTGCCGCAGGCGGCCTGAGCATGATGATCGTCGCCCTGTATTACCTTTGGCTGGGGCGCCAGGTCAGACGTGATCCAACCTTCACGATTCACGGCGTCAACAAGCTGGCCCGTACCCTGTGGGTGCTACATGTGATGCGTCATCCGGCCAAGGATGTGATGGCGGTTCAAACCCTGCGCAACTTCATCATGGGGGCCAGTCTGATGGCTTCCACAGCAACGCTGCTCATCATTGGCACGCTGACCTTGTCCGGTCAGGCAGAAAGTATTTCGCGCACCTGGCATGTGCTGAACGTCGGCGGCGCACATGCCGCCGAACTCTGGATCATCAAGGTCATCTGCCTGCTGGTCGACTTCATTGTGGCCTTCTTCGCTTTTGTGATGGCGGTGCGTTTGGTCAATCACGTCGTTTTCATGATCAACACACCGGAGCCCGACGCGCACCACAACCTGGCGCCTGAGGCCGTGGCCAGGCGCTTGAATCGCGCCGGCAATCTGTTTGCCATTGGCATGAGGGCCTTTTTCTTTGCTGTGCCGCTGATGTTCTGGCTCTTTGGACCGGCCTTTTTGGTGGTTGCCACGATCGGACTGGTGTTGACCTTGCAACGGCTTGACCGAAGCGAACCTGCACCGGACTGATGCCAATCCGGGTTACGTGCCCGGAGTTTTGTGGGGCCGACTTCAGTCGGCCATAGCGGGTGCAAGCTCACTTCAGATATCCCAAGGCGTCAACGCCTGATTGCCTTGCTATGATCGCGATCGACACCGGCCTACGTCAGGCCGATGCAGTTCGAGCAAAGCTGGTTTGCAGTTCAGCCCAAGCAAGACAAGTTATGATCTCAGTGAGGGGTTAGATATCCTAGGGTAAGGTCGGTCAACCGCGGGAGGTGAATATGATTCCTAGCAGCATAGCAGTGCGGCAGATAGACGTTATTCGTTTTATTTGGGGGACGCATGGCAAATTATGCAGTTTGCTGCTTTGATCACCTGCGTGTTGCATTAGGCTTGTCCTTCGTCGAGCGGGTGGTTCGTGCCGTCGACGTCGCCCCACTTCCCGATGGGCCGGACATTGTTCTCGGTGTCGTCAACGTCGAGGGCCGCATTGTCCCGGTGGTCAACATGCGCAAGCGGTTTCGCCTGCCTGAGCGGGCCATCTCCGTGCGTGACCACTTTGTCATCGCACGCACCCGCCAGCGGTCGGTGGCGTTGGTGACTGATGCGGTCAGTGGCATATTTGAATACGCTGAGCCGGATATCGTTGTTGCCGAAACCATTCTTCCTGGTCTTGAATACATCGATGGTGTGGCCAAACTCAGTGACGGCCTCATTCTCATTCACAACCTGGACCGTTTCCTTTCGCTGGAAGAAGCGGCATCCATCGACAGCGCCATGGCAACAAGCGGCGCAGCGTAGCGTGCAGCCGACTATCCCCAAGCTTCTCCTGGGCAGTCTCAGTGACCTGCTTGCCGCACGCCTCGGCCTGCATTTTCCGGCAAGTCGCTGGGATGACCTGGAGCGGGGCATCGTCGCTGCCGCCCCCGACTTCGGCATGCCGGATGCGCTGTCGTGCGCCAACTGGCTCCTGTCCGCGCCGATCACGCAGCGCGAGGTCGAAATACTTGCCCGTCACCTGACCGTGGGGGAAACCTATTTCTTCCGCGAGAAAGCGAGCTTTGATGTGTTCGAACAGCATATTGTGCCGGCCATGCTGCACGCGCACGAAGGCGCCGAGCGGCGCTTGCGACTCTGGAGCGCAGGCTGCTGCACCGGCGAGGAAGCCTATTCAATCGCCATGCTCCTCGACCGCCTGATCCCGGATGCCGATGCGTGGCATACCACGGTCCTGGCCACGGACATCAACCCGGCGTTCCTGCGCAAGGCGGCCGATGGCGAATATGGCGAATGGTCGTTCCGTTGCACACCGGACTGGATCAAGGATCGCTATTTCCAGCCTCTGCGGGGTGGCCGCTTCAAGCTGGACGAGCGGATCCGCAAGCGCGTGAGCTTTTCCTATCTCAATCTGGCGGCCGACAGCTACCCCACGCTCAGCAGCAATACCAATGCCATGGACGTGATCTTTTGCCGCAACGTGCTGATGTATTTCAGCGCGGAACGTGCCAGGATGGTCATCGACCATTTTTATCGTGCACTTGTCGATGGTGGCTGGCTCATCGTCAGTCCTGCCGAGACCTCAAGCACCCTGTTTTCCCGCTTTACCACGGTCGCGTTTGCCGGTGCCACCCTCTACCGCAAGGATGCCAGCGCAAGCGCACCGCGCTTCGTGCGCACGGGTTTCTTGCCGGCGTCCGGGTACTTGACGGAGGCGGCCACGCCCGGGGTGGAGGCGTTGCCTGAGGTCATGCCAGCGGCAAGCCACCCAACTGCCGCCAGCCACGACCCCGCACCGATTCCGGCAGAACTGGCGCAACTGATTTGCCAGGCGCGTGACTGTGCCAACCAGGGACGGCTCGACGAAGCGGCCGTGTGGTGCGGCAGGGCGATCGCGGCCGACAAGTTGAACCCGGCACATCACTATCTGATGGCGGTCATTCAGCAGGAGCAGGGGCAGGGCGACGCCGCCGCGCAATCGCTTGCGCGCGCGCTCTATCTCGCTCCCCATTTTGTGATCGCCCACTACGCGCTCGGTAACTTGCGCCGGTCACAGGGGCGGCATGGCGAAGCGAGGCGGCACATCGCCAATGCACTGGCCTCGCTACGGGCCCATCCGCCGGATGAAATGCTTGCCGAGTCGGATGGCCTGACAGCGGGCCGACTTATAGAGATAATCGAATCGATGCCGTCGGGCCGGGTGCAACCTGCAGCCAGTCTGTCATCAGGGAGCGCGACCAACAGCAAGAAGGGAAATTACGCATGAATGCCGAAAAAATCCTCTCACCAAGTGACGGAAAACGGGCAGAGATAGACTGGTCTGACATCCGGCAGCGCATGGAAGCCGCAAGCGCCGCGATCGGGCATGCTGCGTTACCCGATGCAGAAGAAACCCGGCGCATTCTGACAATTCGTGCCCAGGCGCTCGGCCGCAAATTCGGGTCGTTTGAGGTCATCGGCGAGTGCATCGAGGTGGTGGAGTTTGTGCTCGCCCAGGAGCGCTATGCAGTCGAGTTGCAGTATGTCCGAGACGTTTACCCGCTGGAACAACTGACGCCAGTGCCCTGCACGCCGGCCCATGTGCTCGGCATCGTCAATCTGCGCGGTGAAATCCTGTCGGTCATCGACATCAAGAAATTCTTCGACTTGCCGGACAAGGGACTGACCGACCTCAACAAGGTCATCGTTCTCGACTCCGGCCGCATGCGCTTCGGCATCCTGGCCGACGCGATCATCGGTGTGCACGCCATTCCCCTGACCAACATCCAGGCGTCGCTGCCGACACTCACCGGCATTCGTGATGAATACCTGAAGGGTGTCACCCCCGACCGCACGGTGATTCTCGACGCCGAAAAACTGCTCGCCGACACGCGGGTCGTCGTGCAGGAACAGGTAGCCGCGTAGGGACTTTGGCCACTTGCACACCGGGAGAGCACTGATGACATGGTTTCTTGATCTGAAAACCCGCAACAAGTTGTTGCTCGGCTTCGGCCTGATGATCGCCTTCCTGGCAAGCGTCATCACGACCGCTTATTGGGGCGTCACCTCGATCCAGGCGTCACAGCGCAGCCTCTACCAACTGGAATTCAACAATGCCGTGGATCTGCTGAACCTGCGCACGAATGAAAATGGCATTCGTGCCGCACTGCTCAACATGATGGCAGTCAAGTCGGATCAGGAGCGTAAAACCTGGCATCAGGACATCGAACAGCGAAGCAAGGAAATCGACGACACGTTGCGGAATTTACTGGATCGAAACCGGCAAGACCCTGGGCTGCTCGACCGGCTGAAAGAATTCAGCGCCATCCACCAGGATTTCGCGCGGACCCGTGATGGCCAGATCATTCCGCTGATTGATGCCGGGAAAGAGGAGCAGGCTTACGCGCTGGTGCTGGAAATCCAGCTGGAACGCTATCTCAAGATGCGCACGATGGCCCAGGAGCTGGGTGACAAGGCGGTGCGACAGGCACAAGCCGCCGTGGTCGAGTCGGAGCAGCTCGGTGATCGGGTCGTGAGCCTGTTCATGGTCATTGGCATGGCGGCCTTGTTGTTCGGGGTGGTCATGGTTTTGTTCCTCAATCGCATCATTGCCGTCCCGCTTCGTGTCGTGTCCAGTCTGGCCGGACGGGTCGCCAGCGGCGATCTCACGGTCAGCGTGCCGAAAGACGAGCGCGCCGACGAGGTCGGCGACCTGCTGCGGGCATTCGGCGACATGGTGGCGAAACTGCGGCAGACGACCCGTGATCTGCACGAGGGGGTCGGCGTGCTCGCTTCCTCCGCCAGTGAAATCCTTGCCACCACGACGCAGGTCGCCTCGGGCGCGGCCGAGACGGCCAGCGCGGTGAGCGAGACCACGGCCACGGTCGAGGAGGTGAAACAGACCGCGCAGGTGTCGAGCCAGAAGGCGCGCTTCGTGTCTGACAGCGCGCAGAAGGTTTCTCAGGTCTCGCAGACCGGGCGCAAGTCGGTGGAAGACGCCATCGCCGGCATGAACCGCATCCAGGAGCAGATGGAATCCATCGCCGAGAGCATCGTGCGCTTGTCGGAGCAGAGCCAGGCCATCGGTGAAATCATTGCCACCGTCAACGACCTGGCCGAGCAGTCCAACGTGCTGGCGGTGAATGCCGCCATCGAGGCCGCCAAGGCCGGTGAACAGGGCAAGGGTTTCGGCGTGGTGGCGCAGGAAGTGAAAAGCCTGGCCGAGCAGTCCAAGCAGGCCACGGCGCAGGTGCGCACCATCCTGGGCGATATCCAGAAGGCCACCGGGGCGGCGGTGCTGGCCACCGAGCAGGGTCACAAGGCGGTGGAAGCTGGCGTCAGGCAGTCGGCGCAGGCGAGCGACGCCATCCGCCAGTTGGCTGAAAGCATCAGCGAGGCGGCGCAGGCCGCCACGCAGATTGCGGCGTCGAGCCAGCAGCAGATGGTGGGCATGGATCAGGTGGCGCTGGCCATGGACAGCATCAAGCAGGCCAGCAGTCAGAATCTTGCTGGCACCCGCCAGGCCGAGGTTGCAGCACAAAGCCTGCACGAACTGGGCGTGAAACTGGGTGCCATGATCGGCAGATCATCGGCCTGAATCACGCCAGGTACCAACACCAAATGACCAATAAAAACGACGCATTGCTGCAACGCCTGCTCGCCACCTTCCGGGTCGAGGCGGACGAACATCTCGAGGCGATGGCTGCGGGTCTGCTGGCGTTGGAAAAAACTCCGTCCGGCGCGCAAGCGGCAAGCGTGATCGAGACGATTTTTCGCGAGGCGCACAGCCTCAAGGGGGCTTCCCGGGCGGTGAATATCGTCCCCATCGAGTCGCTGTGCCAATCGCTGGAAGGCGTATTTGCCGCGCTGAAGAAGGGACAGCTCCCGGTTTCGGTGCCTCTGCTGGACTTGCTGCACCGGGCCATTGACGGGCTCGCCAATCTGCTGGCTGGCGATGCCGGGGCCGTGTCGACGATCGCGCCGGCGGTTGCCCTGCTGATCAGCCAGCTTGAGCAGGCGGCAAATGGCTTTCTTCCCGCCCAGCACACGATAACGGCAAGCGCCATAAAAACGACAGCTGCCGCACCTGCCATGGAAGCGCCTGCGGCGGCGGTCGCACCGCACGCGCCGCCCGTCACATTCGGCCCGGCCTCCGGGACCGTGAGGATTTCCGTGACGAAACTCGACACCGTGATGTGTCAGGTCGAGGAACTGATATCGCCGCGCCTGGCGGCGCGGCAGCGCGCCCTGGAACTGCGCGATGTCGCCGCCACGGTCAGCGCCTGGAAAAAGGCGCGCATGCACATTCAGCCGGCACTGCGGCAAATTGAACACACGACTGCGCGCAGCGACAGCTCGACCCGTTGGCGCAAGGAACTCCTGAAAGTGCTTGACTACCTGGAGGGTGAGCATCTGTTCATGGTCGACATTGAGAATCGCCTGTCAAAACTGAACAAATCCGCCGCACGCGACCAGCGTGCGCTCGCTGCAATGACCGACAGCCTGTTGCACGATGTGAAGGAAATGCAGTTGCTGCCGTTTGCCTCGCTGCTTGATGTCTTGCCGCGCCTGGCGCGCGATCTGGCTCGCGAACAGGGCAAGGAAGTGGAACTGGCGCTACAGGGCGGCGAGATCGAACTCGACCGGCGCATGCTCGATGAACTGAAGGACCCACTCATCCATTTGCTGCGCAACGCCATCGATCATGGTATCGAAAGCCCGGTGGTGCGCACGACACTTGGCAAACCTGTGCAGGGCACAATCACGCTGGCCGTTTCGCAGCGGGACGGCGGCAAAGTCGAACTGCTGGTTGCCGATGACGGCGCCGGTATCGATGGTGAGCGGGTGAAGGCAGCAGCCGGAAAACTCGGCATGCTCGGCGAAGAGGAGGGTGGTATCAGCGAGCGTGAAACGCTTGCGCTTGTTTTTCAGTCCGGTGTTTCGACCAGCCCGATCATCACTGATGTCTCCGGACGCGGGCTCGGTCTTGCCATCGTGCGCGAAAAAGTCGAGCGCCTGGGCGGAACTGTTTTGATCGAATCGAAGCACGGGCTTGGCACCTCCTTTCATATCGTCCTGCCGCTGTCGCTGGCCACGTTCCGGGCGGTGCTGGTGCGCGTCGGCGAGCAGCTTTGCGCCATTCCGTCGACCGGCGTCGAGCGCGTGGCACGGATAGCCACCCAGGCTATCCGCACGGTGGAAAACAGGGAAACCATCGTGCTGGACAAAAGCGTGGTTGCGCTGGCCGGTTTGGCCGATGTGCTGGAAATTGCGCTGACAGCATCCGCCCATGCGGACGCTCACGTATCGGTGATCGTGCTTGGCCTGGGTGATGCGCGTGTCGCCTTCCGCGTCGACGAAATTCTCGGCGAGCAGGAAATACTGGTCAAAAGCCTGGGCCCGCAGCTTGCGCGCGTGCGCAATGTCGCCGGCGCCAGCATGCTTGGCACGGGCAGGGTGGTGCCGGTATTGAACGTGGCTGACCTGCTGAAATCTGCGGTCAGCCATGTTGCTGCACCGCATGTTCCGACCGCAGACAAGCCGACAAACGGCAAGAAACTGTCCATTCTGGTCGCCGAGGATTCGATTACTTCGCGCTCACTGCTGAAGAACATCCTGGAGTCGGCCGGCTACGTCGTCAGCACTGCGGTGGACGGCATGGATGCTTTGACGACACTCAAGACTGCGGCGTTCGATCTGATCGTCTCGGACGTGGAGATGCCGCGCATGGACGGTTTCGACCTGACGGCCAGGATACGCGCCGACAAGCAGCTCGCTGCACTGCCGGTGGTGCTGGTGACGGCGCTGGAGTCCCGCGAGCACCGCGAGCGCGGCATCGATGCCGGCGCCAATGCCTATATCGTCAAAAGCAGTTTTGACCAGAGCAATTTGCTGGACATCATCCGGCGTCTGATATGACTCACAGGAGCTGCCTATGATCAGGGTTCTGGTGGTGGAAGACTCGCCGGTGGTGCGCGAATTCCTCCTGTTTATTCTCGGCTCGGATCCAGGCATCAGGGTGGTCGGCACCGCCCATGATGGCGAAGAGGCGCTCGACGCCGTGCGCCGCACACGCCCGGACGTGATCACCATGGACATTCACATGCCCAGGCTGAACGGGCTGGAAGCGACGCGCCTGATCATGGAAACCGTGCCGACCCCGATCATCATCGTCAGCGGCAGCGACCAGCCCGACGAGGTTGTGACCACCTTCGACGCGATGGAGGCCGGCGCCCTGGCCGTGCTGCGCCGTCCCGCTGGCCTTGACCACCCCGATCACGATGCCACGGCCTGCGAACTGGTGCAGACGGTGAAGCTGATGGCGGAGGTGAAAGTGGTGCGCCGCTGGCCGCGAAAACGGCCCGGCGAACCGGCGCCGCGCGCGGTGGAAATGGGGCTGGCGCAGGCACCGGCAAAGCTGCGCATCGTCGCCATGGGTGCTTCCACCGGCGGACCGCCGGTGCTGCAGACCATTCTTGCGGCACTGCCCAAAAATTTTCCGGCACCCATCGTGATCGTTCAGCACATGGCGGTTGGATTCAGTCGTGGCTTCATGGAGTGGCTGGCGCAGTCATCCGCGTTGCCGATGCATCTTGCCACACAAGGCGAGCTCATGCTCCCCGGGCATGTCTACCTGGCGCCCGATGAGGTGCAGATGAAAGTGTCGCGCAATGACAGGATTGTGCTGACCCGGGATGAACCAGAAAACGGCTTGCGTCCCTCGGTGTCCAGTCTGTTTCGCTCGGTCGCGGAGGTCTATGGCTGCGATGCCGTCGCCGGTCTGCTCACCGGTATGGGTCGCGACGGTGCGCAAGAGTTGCGGCTTTTGAAAGAAAAAGGCGCTGTCACCTTTGCCCAGGACAAGGACAGTTCCGTGGTGCATGGCATGCCGGGGGAGGCGATCCGGCTTGATGCGGCCATGCTGGTGCTGCCGCCGGAAAAGATTGCCGCAGTGCTGGCCAGTTTGGCAAACAACGGTCTCGCGCGATGGAGGAACCTATGAAGAAGAATGGTAGCGGGCAGATTGAAATCCTCATTGCCGAGGACAGTCCGACGCAGGCCGAGCAATTGAAACAGTTGCTTGAAGAGCACCAATACCGCGTCTTGACGGCAGTCAATGGCAAAGCAGCACTGGCCCAGCTCGCGTTGCACCAGCCGACGCTCGTCATCAGCGACGTCATGATGCCCGAGCTGGACGGCTATGGCCTGTGCAAGGCGATCAAGTCCGATGACAAGCTCAAGCACATCCCGGTGATGCTGGTGACCACGCTGTCCGACCCTGACGACGTCATCCGTGGGCTGGAATGTGGTGCCGACAACTTTATTCGCAAGCCCTATGAAGAAAAGTACCTGCTGTCGCGCATCAATTACCTGTTGATGAACGTCGAGCTGCGCAAGAACCAGCGCATGCAGATGGCGCTGGAAATCAATCTGAGCGGCCACAAGCATGCCATCACGGCCGAGCGGCAGCAGATTCTGGATTTGCTGATATCGACCTACGAACAGGCTGTCCAAGTCAACAGCGAACTCAAGCAGCGGGAAAAGGAACTGGCGCACTCCAACCAGGTGCTCCAGGGCTTGAACCGCATCGCGGAAGGCCTCAATAGTGCCGTCAGCGAAAAAGCTGTCGCCGAGATGGCATTGCAGCGCGCGCTGGAATTGCCGGGGATTCATGCCGGATGGATATCCCTGCGCACCGGAGACAACAGCTTCCGCATCGCCGCCGCCTGCGGACTGCCGCCCGCCTTGAATGGTCCGGAAGCCTTTGTGGGCGACTGCGCCTGCCGACGCCAATTGCGCAATGGCGCGCTTGCCTCGGGCACCAACATCATCCAATGTGAACGGCTTGCCAGGGCAAAAGGCGAAACACTCGGCCTGTGCTGCCATGCCTCCATCCCTTTGTGGCTTGGCGATGATCACGCCCTGGGCGTGATGAATCTGGCCGGTTACGCCAACAAGTTGTTCAGCGAGGCTGAGCTGAAGGTATTGCACAGTGTCGGCCATCAGGTGGCGGTCGCTCTGGAGCGCGCGCGATTGCACGAAAACCTCGAAATGCTGGTGGCGGAGCGTACGGCCAGCCTCGCCGCCGAGATTGAGGAAAGAAAACGCATCGAACAGGAACAGGCCCGACTGGTGGCGATCATCGAGGCGACGCCCGATCTGGTGGGCACGGCGACGCCAGATGGTCGGCTGCTCTATACCAATCAGGCTGGCCTGAAAATGTTGGGGATCAAAGAAGAGGATTTGCCCACACGCCGGATTGCAGATGTCCATCCGGAATGGGCTGCCAGGCTGGTGCAGGAAGTTGCCTTTCCGCACGCGCTCAGCCATGGGCACTGGCGAGGGGAAACGGCCATTCTCGGAGCGGATGGTCACGAAATACCGGTGCTTCAGGAAATTCTCGCCCACAGGGCACCGGATGGGACGGTGGCGTACATGTCCACCATCGCGCGTGACATCACGCAGCGCAAGTTACACGAAGCACGGATCGCGCGCCTCAACCGCATTTACGCGGTACTCAGTGGCATCAACACCACGGTCATGCGCGTCCGCGATGAGGGTGAACTGTTCAGGGCAGCCTGCCGCATCGTGGTGGAACAGGGCCAGTTTGCGTTCGCGTGGATCGGCAAGTTCGATGCGGACAGCCTGCAGGTGACGCCGGTTGCCCAGGCTGGCCGTTGTGATGGTTATCTGGAGCAGTTCAATCTGGTCGCGGGTGAAGGCATTCCGGGAAGCTGTGTGTTAACCACCCAGGCGCTGATCGGGCTGGAGCCGGCGGTCTGCAACGATATCGCCGGTGATGCGCGCACGGCGCCATGGCGCGCAGCGGCATTGCGCCTTGGCTACCTTTCCGTGACGGTGTTTCCGCTGCTGCGGGATGGACGCCCCTTCGGTGTCTTCGCGCTTTATGCCGCCGAAACGAATGCGTTCGATGACGAAGAAATGAAGCTGCTGATCGAGATGGCCGGGGACATCGGTTATGCACTGGAAAATCTTCGCATCAAGGCACGGCGCAAACAGGCAGAAGACGAGTTGCGAAAACTGTCTTTGGCAGTGGCGCAAAGCCCCAGTTCGATTGTGATCACCGACCTTGATGCAAATATCGAATATGTCAACGAGGGCTTCATCCGGGTTACCGGCTACAGCCGTGAAGAAGTGATCGGGAAAAACCCCCGGATCCTGCATTCCGGTACAACACCCCCGGAAGTTCACCGTGACATGTGGGCCCACCTGGTGCGCGATGAAAGTTGGAAGGGTGAGTTTGTCAACCGGCGCAAGGACGGCAGCGACTATGTCGAATCCATTTTTGTCTCACCGGTACATGATGCCGATGGCCGCATAACCCATTATCTGGCGATCAAGGAAGACGTTACCGAACGCAAGCAGGCCGAGGCGGCGCTGCTGCAACTTAATGAGAGCCTTGAGCACCGGGTGGTCGAACGCACCGCTGACCTGGAACAGGCCCGGTGTGTGGCCGATGCCGCCAGCCAGGCCAAATCAGCCTTTCTGGCGACCATGAGCCATGAAATTCGAACCCCCATGAATGGCGTCATCGGCATGGTGGATGTGCTGGCGCAAAGCAGTCTGACTGCGCATCAGGCCGATCTGGTCAACACCATCCGGGATTCCGCCAACTCGCTGCTGGGCATCATCGATGACATCCTGGATTTTTCCAAGATCGAGGCCGGTCGGCTGGAGCTCGAACGCGAACCGGTTTGCGTGCCCGATCTGGTCGAAGGCCTGTGTAATTCGCTGGTTCCGATCGCCTCCCGCAAAGGGGTTGAACTGACGCTGTTCGTTGCTCCGGAGATTCCGGAGCGGGTCTTGTCCGATGATGTGCGGCTGCGCCAGGTGCTCTACAACCTGTTGGGTAACGCCATCAAGTTTTCAGGCCGGCAGCCCGGCAAACGCGGGCGCGTCCTGGTCCGGGTGGAGGTCGCGCAGACCGTTCCCCTGCGCCTGGCCCTGCGTATCACCGACAACGGCATCGGTATGGCGCCCGACACCCTGGGTCAACTCTTCACCCCTTTCACCCAGGCCGAGGTATCCATCACCCGGCGCTTTGGCGGCACCGGCCTGGGGTTGACCATCTGCAAGCGGTTGGTGGATCTGATGCAGGGCGAGATCAGTGTGGAGAGCACGCCAGGAGCGGGCTCCGTCTTCACCGTCATCCTGCCCTTCGAGCTTGCCGCCGAGCAGCCGGTGCGTAGTCAGCCGGACCTTTCCGGGCTGAAATGCATCGTGCTGGAAAGCCCGGATTTTTATGCTGGCGACCTTCGTATTTATCTCGAACACGCCGGCGCAGATGTTTATCTGGCGAGTGATACGGCAGACTTGGCCAGGATTGCCGCACCGCTGGCTGAGCCGGTGGTGGTTGTGCGGGAAGCTCATGACGCGATGGCACCCTCTGCCCTTTCCGCCATGCCGAAGCTGCGCCAGTTGCTCATCACCCGTGGCCGCCGTCGGCGTGCGCGGGTGGATCCGTCCAACATGGTCACGCTCGACGGTGATGCCCTGCGGCGGCTCACCTTGTTGCACGCTGTGGCTGTGGCTGCGGGCCGCGCCTCGCCCGAGGTTTTCCAGGAAATACCCGAGAAATTCAAGGTCGGCGAAGTGGAACCACCGACCATCGCCGAGGCCCGTTCCCAGGGCCGCCTCATCCTGGTGGTCGAGGACGACGAGATCAACCAGAAAGTCATCCTGCGGCAACTGGCGCTGCTCGGTTACGCGGCAGAAATCGCCGGCAACGGCGTCGAAGCGCTGCGGTTATGGCGCGAGAGGCGTTACGCCCTGCTGCTCACCGATTTGCACATGCCGGAAATGGACGGTTACACCCTGGCCGACACCATTCGCCATGAAGAAGCGGGGCGCAGCCGTATTCCCATACTGGCACTCACTGCCAACGCCCTGCGAGGAGAGGCCAATCGCGCGCACGCCGCAGGGCTGGACGAATACATGACCAAGCCGGTGCAGCTGGTCGCGTTGCGGCTCATGCTGGGAAAATGGATGCCCCAGGGCAGCGGATCTGTCACACCCACTGTCCTTCCGAAGAAAAGACACGTTCAGGATAAATCCATCATGGATATCTCCGTGCTGGAAGCCTTGGTGGGTGATGACCCCGCCATCGTGAACGAATTTCTGACCGACTACCTGGAATCATCCCGGGACAACATGGAGGAAATGCGCGCGGTCCTGGCCGCCGGGGATTCGCGGCAGGTCGGCAGCCTCGCCCACAAGCTCAAGTCCTCGTGCCGCGCGGTGGGGGCGCTGGCATTGGGCGACCTGTGCGCCGAACTGGAGAACCTCGGCAAGACCGAGGACATGGCGGCCATCGCAAAAACCATGGTGCAATTCGATGCCTGCCTGACGGAGGTCGAGGCGGCGATCAGTAGAATTTTGGCTGACGCAGGGCAATATCCAAAGAAAGAAAGAAAATGAAAGTTCTACTGGTTGACGATGATCGTTTTGCGCTGAAGTTGCACACGCGCCTGCTGGCGAATTGCGGATTTGGCAATGTCGTGGCCCATGAGCACGCGACGGATGCGGTGGCCCTGCTTGAGTTAGACAATCAGGCGTTCGGCCTGATTCTGTGTGACCTGCAAATGCCCAGGATGGACGGCGTGGAATTCATTCGCCAACTGGTGCGCATACGTTATGCGGGCGCGCTGGTACTGGTCAGCGGCGAGGATTCCCGCATCCTGCAAACTGCCGAAAAGCTGTCAAAGGCACACCGGCTCAATGTACTTGGCATCCTAAAAAAACCGGTATCGTCAGAGCAACTGCAACAAGTGCTGAAGCACAACCAGCTGCCTGTCGCGAAATGGCCCGCCGCCAGCAAAATTTATGCGCGCGAGGCGTTAAGCCTGGCCATCAGCGGTGACGAGCTGGTCAATTATTATCAGCCCAAGGTCGACCTTGTGTCCGGCATGGTCACCGGCGTGGAAACACTGGTACGCTGGCGCCATCCCGTGGATGGCCTGGTCTATCCGGATCAATTTATCGGCTTGGCGGAGAAAACCGGACTCATTGACGACCTGACGCGCGTCGTGCTCGACGGCGCCTTGCGGCAGGCCCGCACTTGGCAGGATGCCGGGCTCCAGCTGTGCGTGGCGGTGAATGTCTCGATGGACAACCTCATTTCCTTGGATTTTCCCGATTTTGTCGCACAAGCGGTGCGTCAGGCAGGCGTACCCCCGACCAGCCTGATTCTGGAGGTGACCGAGAGCCAGTTGATGAATGACCCGCTGATGGCACTTGACATCCTGACCCGATTGCGGCTCAAGCGCATCAGTCTGTCCATTGACGACTTTGGCACCGGGCATTCGTCGCTGGCCCAACTGCGCGATATCCCTTTCGATGAATTGAAGGTGGACCGGAGTTTCGTTCACGGCGTTGGCCGTGACCCATCGCTTCGAACGCTGTTCGATGCGAGCCTCGGCATGGGCAGACAGCTGGGCATGAAAACGGTGGCTGAGGGTGTGGAAGACAGGGAAGACTGGAACTTCCTGCGCCTTGGTGGTTGTGATACGGCGCAAGGTTATTTCATCGCCAGGCCCATGCCGGGGGCGGAATTGCCGGGTTGGATAGACGACTGGGGAGTTCGCTACCGTAACTTGGTGACATCTGAGTCATGATTGTCGTCATCTTCCTGGATTTGGACGGATTCAAACTTGTGAATGACAGCTACGGACACGTGATCGGGGACCGGCTGCTGATGGAGGTAGCCGCAAGATTCAAGGATGATTTGCGTTCAGAAGATTCGATTTCGCGCTCTTGCTGCCAAGCTTGAAGAGTGAACCCGAGTTGCATGAAGTGCTCAACCGCTTGCTTCTGCACCTTGCCGTACCTTATTCGTTGGCGGGTCAAAGCATCGCGATTTCAATGAGCATGGGCGTCACGGTTTACCCCCAGGACAACTCGGAACCCGACATCCTGATGCGCCACGCCGATGAGGCCCTGTACGAAGCCAAAAGGGCAGGAAGAAACTGCTTCCACCGCTATCGCGTTGCGGTTTCATAGGGATGGATTGGGCTCAACACGGTTCACTATTGCTCCATCCCCCTTTTTAGCCGCCACTGCTTCACCAGCGCATAGATCGCCGGAATCACCGCCAACCTCAACACGGTACGGGAATAATTAGCTGAAATCTATGCGTTGCGCAGGTGCACTTTCCCGCTTTCATGCGGTTTCTCACACTCTTCGCTGGCTAAGCCTGCCACCACGTGATCAATCCACACGCGCAGTTTGGCCGCCAGAAAGCGATTGGGCGGGTACAGCAACCAGGCCATGCCTGCGTAGTGGGTGGCATGCTCCCAGTCATCAAGCACGCTCACCAGTTCGCCTGAGGCCAAACTGGCGCGCGCCGTAAATTCGGGCAAGCTTGCAATGCCCAGAGATTGCAGCGCCCCTTCCAGTCTTACTTCGCTGTGGTTGGCCACGTAACGCCCGCTCACTTTCACGGTCAACTCCTCGCCATCACGGCAAAAACGCCAGTGGCAGTCAAGTTCGTTTTCGCCCAGGTAGATGCAACTGTGCTGGCTCAGATCGCGTGGATGTGTGGGCGTGCCGTGGTCTGCCAGATAGCCCGGGCTGGCACACACCACATGGCGAATGCGCATCAGCGGGCGACCCGCCAGCCCAGGCGGTGGCGTCTGCGTGACGCGAATGGCCAAATCGATGGCTTCTTCAAACAGGTCAACCGTGCGGTCGGTAATGACGAGCTGCACGTCAACCTCCGGGTACTGCTGCAAAAATCTGGGCATCAGCGGATGCACCACCACGCGGCCAAAGGCCTTGGGCATGCTGACCCGCACCAAACCGCGCGGTGTGGCGGTGTGCGTGTCACTCAGCGCCCAGACCTCGCGCGCCGCCGCCAGCATGTCCTGACATCGTAAGTAGGCCGCGCTGCCAGCCTCGGTCAGACTCAGTTTGCGGGTGCTACGCACCAGCAGTTGCACCCGCAGCACACCCTCCAAACGTGCAATCTGTCGACTCACCGCCGACGGCGTCAAACTCAGCTGGCGTGCAGCCCCTGAGAAGCTCCCAGCGTCCACCACGCGGGCAAACACCGCCATATCGGACAGGCTGTCGAATTGATTATTGATGTTCATGGCGCACAAGTCTTGTTCCGTTTTGGTGGATTATCAAGTGAGGTGATGAAATTGATAATTTCTGCTGACTCAAAGCCGGCCCCTCACGCATGAACACCACCGCCTATCCATCACCCCAAGAACGCCACATCCTCAGCCGATGGATCGGCACGGCACGCGTTTGGTGGACACGCGGTAATCCCCAACGTCAGCTCCAGAAAACAGAAGACGAACTGACCGCGCTGGACGGCTTAACGCCTGAAACCCTCAAAGACATCGGTGCACCGGAATGGCTACAAGATCGTGCACAACGCGCCCAGGAACGCGCCCGGCAAGGGGGCTTGTTTGAACGGGATTCCATACACTGGCGCTGAAATCGACGTTCATCATCACCACATTGGAAGACCTGCACATGTCAAACAACCCCATCGCTGTTCGATCGGCTACCCCGTCAGAGTGGCCGCGCATCGCGGCACTGCTGAAAACCATGCGCTGCCACGAGTTTGTTTGCGGTGCTGTGCTTGGGAGAATCACTCAGCATCAGCGGCTGGATCGGCGGCGGGTTGATCGTTTTGGCAGCGCTGTGGACGACGGTTTATGCTCAACCACGGCCCGCTGAATACAATGATGCGGGTCTGGCAAACATATGAACATGAGTGGGTCTGATTTTTCCCGTGACGCATCCTTCTGGAGCATTCAATGATTTCTGTAGAGTTTTTACTGACATCCCTGGTCGTTGTGCTGATTCCGGGCACAGGCGTTATTTTCACTGTGTCAACCGGTATCACTCAAGGTAGGACAGCGAGCCTTTGGGCGGCGCTCGGATGCACACTGGGAATCCTGCCCCACCTGCTTGCCACGGTACTGGGTTTGGCCGCCGTCATGCATACCAGCGCGATGGCCTTTCAGATTCTAAAAATTGCCGGAGTGCTTTACCTGCTCTACATTGCCTATGCAACTTGGCAAGACAAGTCAGCCTTCGCCATAGACCACATGGCACCCCAAGCAACTGCCCGGCGCTTGGTCATTCGCGCCATGCTACTCAATGTTTTGAACCCCAAGCTCACCATTTTCTTCTTGGCATTTCTGCCGCAATTCGTCAACGTGGAATCACCCTCGTCGCTCACACAACTGCTCCTTCTGAGCGGTGTTTTTATGGCGATGACATTTGCAGTTTTTGTGGTCTATGGTGTCATGGCGCATGCCTTTCGCACCGTGGTCATTGAATCGTGCATCGTTCAAAACTGGCTTCGTAGAAGCTTCGCTGCGGCATTTGCCGGGCTGGGTGCCAATCTCGCTTTCTCTGAGCGATAGGGCGCTGAGCCGCCCCACTTGAAATTCGTCAGCCAAAGCCATTTTTCGTTACTCTCTAGGAACACTTCCCCATGTTCGGAACCCAAAATCTTGCACTGTTCGTCGTTGCAGGCCTGCTGCTCAATATCGCGCCCGGTCCCGACTCTCTGCTCATCATGTCTCGCAGTGCCGCCCAAGGCTGGCGTGCCGGATCGGCCGCGGCACTCGGCATTGGGACCGGCACCATCATTCACATCTTTGCCGCAGCTCTTGGCCTATCAGCGGTACTTGCCACGTCAAGCACGGCCTTCATGGTGGTCAAGTACCTAGGTGCAGCCTATTTGTTGTACGTCGGCCTTAGCTTGTTGCGTGCCAAAAAAATGCCCGCCACAGATGTCGACAGTTCACTCGCTACGCCAGCACTTTCCCTTCGCCGAATATATTTTCAGGGCTTTCTTACCAACGTCCTGAACCCAAAGGTAGCCCTATTTTTTCTGGCATTCGTTCCGCAATTCATTTCTCCGCAAGCGCTCAACAAAACGCTGGCCTTCATTGCTCTGGGTTGCATCTTCAATTTCAATGGCATGCTTTGGTGTCACTTCCTTGCCGTATCGTCGGCATTCGCCAGTCGACGAATCCAAGCCGGCAGGTCCGTCTCACTTTGGCTCAATCGGCTCATCGGTACCGTATTTGTCTCGTTCGGCGTCAAGCTTGCGATAACCGAAAGAAGCTGATTTTTTACGTGTATCCCCTGCATGGCGGACTCCGTTTGGTGATCGGCTCAAACAATGTATTGTCAAGAAAGCGAAGCGATGCGAAATAAAGTTACGGTTGGCCTGATCGGCGACTACAACCCATCGGTGCCAGCACACCAAGCCATTCCAATGGCACTGCAATATGCGGCACAGGCGCTGCACGTTGAGGTCGGATTTGAGTGGATACCAACGGAAGAAATTACTTCTGTCGCACGCGTTTCCAGATTCGATGGCCTGTGGTGCGTACCTGCGAGTCCGTATCGCAGCATGGACGGTGCACTGCTCGCCATCCGCCATGCTCGTGAAAGCGCCACGCCATTTCTTGGCACCTGTGGCGGGTTTCAGCATGCCATCGTTGAATACGCGCGCAACGTGCTGGGCTGGGCCGATGCCGAACATGCTGAAACCGCACCCGATGCCGCCCGCGCGGTCATCTCGCCGCTTGCGTGCGCACTGGTCGAAACCACAAATTTGGTTCAGCTCTACCCCGGTTCTCGCATTGCATCAGCGTATGGAGCCACCGAAACACGAGAGGGGTATCGATGCCGCTATGGAATCAACCCCGAATTCCGGTCTGCGCTCGTTGCCGGGCCGCTGCGCGCCTGCGCCGATGATGAAACTGGCGAAGTGCGTGCGGTAGAGCTCGATGGGCATCCGTTCTTTGTTGCCACGCTTTTCCAGCCAGAACGCGCTGCCCTCAAGGGAGAACCTGCGCCGTTGGTGCTTGCCTTCTTGCGTGCGTGCGCTGGATAGTCCCAAAGACTGGTTGCACAAGAGCTGATATTCAACCGTTCGCAAGCCGGTTGTCCGCTGCGCAGCCAGTGATTCGACGCCATCTTCTTGTTGTTCATGCGCTGAAGCTGCGCTACTGCTCCAACCCTCTTGCCAATCGCCACTGCTTCACCAGCGCATAAATTGCCGGAATCACGGCCAGCGTCAGCACCGTGCTGGAGATCATGCCGCCGACCATGGGCGCGGCGATGCGGCTCATCACTTCAGACCCGGTACCGGTGCCCCACATGATGGGCAACAGGCCGGCCATGATGGCCACCACGGTCATCATTTTGGGCCGCACGCGCTCCACGGCGCCTTCCATCACGGCGGCGTAGAGATCGGCCACGGTGGGGGTACGGTTGGCCAGGTGGCATTCGTCCATGACGTCCTGCCAGGCATGGTCCAGGTAGATCAGCATGATGACGCCAGTCTCGGCCGCCACACCGGCCAGTGCAATGAAACCCACCGCCACCGACAGGTTGTAACCCAGCCACCACATCAGCCAGACCCCGCCCACCAGCGCAAACGGCACCGACAGCATCACGATCAGCGTCTCGGTGATGCGCCGGAAGTTCAGGTACAGCAGCAAAAAGATCGACAGCAGCGTGACCAGGATGACGATTTTCATCTTTTCGATGGCGCGTTCCATGTACTCGAACTGGCCGCTCCAGGTGACGTAATAGCCGCTCGGGAAAGTGACTTGTTCTGCCACGGCCTTCTTCGCGTCTGCCACATAGCTTCCAATGTCGCGGTCGCGGATGTCCACATAAATGTAGGCCGACAGCAATGCGTTTTCTGTGCGGATGCCGGGCGCGCCTTGCTGATGGATACGACGCGCAGTGAGACAAGCACGTATAACTTCAAGGCACCTTGTGCGTCAGCATGATCGCATAGTCCTAAATTGGGACTAAAATGACAAGATGCATTTGGTTTCTGTCCCACCTCTTTTAGCCTTTGCCAAAAAACATCCCATTTCGAAGCAGGCGATTCAGACGTGGTGCGATGAGGTCAAAAAGGCACAGTGGAAGCAACCCGCTGACATCAAGACCCAGTTTGCGAGCGCCAGTATTTTGAAAAATCGGCGGGTAGTCTTCAACCTCAAAGGCAATGACTACCGTGTCGTGGTGGCCGTGGCCTACAACATGGGTTTTGTTTATGTCAAATTTATTGGCACCCACGTCGAATATGACGCTATTGACGCGGACACGGTTGAGCCAGATTGAAAGGACGCACGATGAATATTGAACCCATACACACAGCGGCTGATTACAGATCCGTATTGAAGGAAGTGTCAACGCTGATCGATCTGGACCCACAGCGATTCACGCCCGAGGGTGATCGGCTGGAAATACTGGGGTTGATGGTGCAAGCCTATGAAGCCGAGCATTACCCGATTGACCCACCCGACCCCATTGAAGCCATCAAATTCCGCATGGATCAGCAGGGACTCAAACCCAAAGACCTGGAACCCATGATCGGGCGGCGCAACCGGGTCTATGAAGTGCTCAACGGCAAACGCAAGCTCACCATGTCCATGGTCTGGAAGTTGCACACCGGGCTGGGGATTCCGGCTGAGAGTTTGATTCGCCAAACCAGCTAACGAACCGCACGGTCTTCATGGCATTGATAGTCTTTGCAGATGCTCAACCGGCTGGTCATAAACGGTGATACCGTCCCAGAACGCCTCAAAACCTAGGCCGCCCGGCAGTGGTAAGTGGTAGCGCCCCAGCGTGCATCACTGCGAGGAACTGCAGCGCCTTGTCCATCTCGGCAATCAGTTTGTCGATGGTTAGGTCGGCGTGCCATTCGGATTCGGATTGGTCCACCCTTGTATGATGCTAGCGTAACTCAGTAGTGTCCCAACGTTCTTCAGAGGAGAGCGAGCTGATTTGGCTCGAAATCCGGATCTGAATTTGTTGAGGGTGGTGTAAGTAGTTGATTTATTGGGATTGTTTCAAACATGGACAAGCTCAAGATTTGTAGGATTTCATACAGGCTGTGATGATCAAGATGCAAGCGTTTCTTCGTGATGGCAATCAGCAAGTAGGTCGATATGGCAATCCATA
>Ga0208863_1000360_pt1 | contig 51607 bp, 56 predicted proteins | sample RifOxyD3_FD_184040 | JGI IMG/M metagenome (GOLD analysis project Ga0208863, IMG submission 184040) | Soil microbial communities from Rifle, Colorado - Rifle Oxygen_injection D3 (SPAdes) | ecosystem: Environmental > Terrestrial > Deep subsurface > Rock core/Sediment | place: Rifle, Colorado... | reverse complement strand
CTCCTTTTTGTATTTTGTTTTTTCGACGAAACAAAAATACCATATTGGAGGGCAATTTTATTTTTAACTGCTCAAGGTCTCCTGATTTCTACGCTACCAAAATATTTGTCAACTTTTTTTAAGCGCAGGATAGTAGCCATTGTTTAAGCAAAAGATGTGCCGCATACAAAAGATGGGCTGAACCTACGGTAAAATCCTTTATTGACGAGGAATTGGGTAAGTTGGAAAGAATAATTGGGAAGGCTGAAATCGGCTGTTACACCACAATATATGGCGGTTCCTCAAAATGTTGAGGGGGGATTGCCGGTTTCCCCGCAGTGGGTTTGGCGCCGGAATTTACTCTTGACTTTTTGGATTACTCTATGAAACAACAGTGCAATAGTCTTTTTAAGATTTATGATTAGGCTTATTTTACCAGTCCTGCTATCTATCTATTGCCGGGTTGGAAAAGTTATTAAAACAAGTTGTTTTTCGGGAAACAAGTACCGTTATTCTTCCAGTTTGAGGGGGTTGGTTATGGAAAAAATACGGGATTTAGAAAAGCATCGCAACATTAGGGGAATTTACAAACAGAAATCTCTCGCAGCGGTTTTGCCGGCAGCCCTCGGAGGAATCGAACAACGCGTAAGGGAGCGCAGGAGCGGACAGCGGGAGATCAATGCCCAACTGAACCGGAAGATACACGAGCAGCAGCTGATAGAGGCGGACCTCACCAAAGCCCTGGCTGAAATCGAGACATTGAAAGATCGGCTTGAGCTCGAAAATATCTATTTTCATCAAGAGAGTAAGAAGAAACAGCAATTTGAAAATATTTTCGGACAAAGTGACGGTCTCAAATATGTTCTCTATCGAGTTGAGCAGGTTGCTCCGACCAATACGACAGTCCTCATCCTTGGTGAGACCGGCACTGGAAAGGAGCTGATTGCCGCAGCTATCCACAGATTGAGTCCTCGCAAGGATCGCCCGCTCATTACGGTCAACTGTGCGGCCCTGCCCGCCAATCTCCTGGAGAGTGAACTGTTCGGCCGGGAGAAAGGGGCATATACCGGGGCGGATGCCCAACAGATCGGTCGATTCGAAATTGCCAATGGCTCTACCATCTTCCTGGATGAGATAGGCGAAATGCCGATGGAGATGCAGGCCAAGCTGCTTCGGGTGATCCAGCATAGTGAGTTTGAGCGGTTGGGCTCGTCAAAAACTATCAAAGTCGATGTCCGGATCGTGGCAGCGACTAATCGGAACCTGGAGGAAGAGATCAATGCCGACAGGTTCAGGCAGGATCTTTTTTATCGGCTGAACGTTTTTCCCCTCACAGTGCCGCCACTGCGGCAGCGAAAAGAAGACATCCCCATCTTGGTCGAGGCTTTTGTGGAACGCTATGCCCGGCAGATGGGGAAGCGGATTACCTCGATCTCAAAGGAAACGATGCAGTCAATGGTGGATTACTCATGGCCCGGGAACATCCGGGAACTGCAAAGCATCATTGAACGTGCCATAATCCTTTGCCCGGGGCCGGTGTTTCAACTCACGGATAAATTGACTGTTGCCCCGCCTGCCAGGTCTTTCGAGGTAGGAACCATGAAAGAGATTGAGCGCCAACACGTTCTGCAGGTTTTATCAGAAACCTCAGGGCGTATTGAGGGCAAAAAAGGGGCGGCCATGATCCTCGGTATAAATCCAAGCACCTTGCGGGCGAGGATGCGCAAGCTCGGGATAGTGCGATATGCCGAGACCAAACCGTCTGAGTAAGCGATAAATTGAGAGGGATGGAAAGCTTGGGTTACGCTGGGATGTGGTCAAAGTTCAGTTCCGCCTCGGAAGGTCGGACATAGATGGGAGCCGAGGTGGCCGGATCAAGGAATTGCTGTTCGCGATAGTGAGCCAGAGCGACCAGACCGATGGCTGCCGCCCTCGAAAAGAAGATTTCAGCGGCCGGGATGATGGCGCGATCTTTTAAGGCATCCTTGAAAATCGAACCATAGGTTTGCGCGCCGTCGCCGATAAAGATAACTGGTTCGTTGATCCCGGCGGTCAGTTGTTCGGGGGAAAGGATCAGGAACTCACTGATTCTTTGGCAGTTGCCGGCGGTGTCTGCCCGGTAAAAGGCGGCATATACCTCTTTTTTGCGGGCATCAAGCACTGGGCAGATCAGCTGTTTGTTGAAGGAGAGCTGGGCTGCTAAGCCGTCCAGGGTTGGAACACCGATCAGGGGTTTGCCGGTGGCCATGGCCAGGCCTTTGGCGGTGCTTAAACCGATCCGCAATCCGGTAAAGCTGCCGGGGCCGAGGCTCACGGCCAGAGCCGCAATGTCAGGCCAGTCCAACCCTGTCTGGGTCAACAACGTTTCAATCCCTTGCAGCATGCGGCGGGAGTGGGTGAGATGGGATTGGAGCGAATACTCCGCGAGGCATCTACCCGGAGTGACCAGCGCCAGGCTGCCGCATATACTTGCCGTCTCAATGGCTAATAGGATCGGGCCGAGGTCTGGTGGAGAGATCATATGAGTTTTTATCTGTGAGTGAGCGGTGGTGTTCATCCGCTTTTGAAGATCCGGACCAGATCGTTATAAAAAACAAAGAGCATGAGCGAACCAAGAATAACCAGACCTATCTGCTGCAGGACCTCCTGGGCTTTTAAGCCGAGGGGCTTACGTCGTATTGCTTCAACGGAGTAGAAAACCAGATGGCCGCCATCGAGAATCGGAATTGGCAAAAGATTGAGAATGCCTAGGTTGACGCTTAACAGCCCCATGAAATTCAGAAGATTAAGCCAGCCGGCCTCAAGTTGCTTGCCGGCAATCTGGGCGATGAATATCGGGCCGCCCATTTCGGATGCCGGCACTACTCTCTGGATCATTTTTATTATCCCCATGAAGGTGAGATAGATAAAGGCCCCGGTTTGCGTGACCCCTGCCGCCAGAGCCTTGCCTATTGAGACCTTCTCGAAGACAGTCTCCTCAGATCGGGAGATCCCGATGAAATAGCGGGTGCCTGTTACCTCGCCGAAGATGCTTTTGGTCTCCTGGGACTTTGGTGTGCTGACCAGTTCGAGGGTCGCAGTGCCACGTTGTACTGACAGGGTCACCGGTTTGCCGTTGCTTTTCGAGATGAGTTCCGAGATGCTCTCCCAATGGTCGGTTTTTGTGCCGTTAATCGAGAGGATGACATCGCCCTGTTTGAGGCCGGCAAGAGAGGCCGGCGAGTCCGGCGAAACTGTGGCGATTTGCGTTGTGTCAAGCGGTTTGGGGATGCCGGCATAGGCGAAAATAAAGCAGAAGACCAAAACCGCGAACAGCAGGTTGAAGAGCGGACCGCCGGCCACGATGATGAAACGCTTCCAGACCGGTTTTCCGGCAAACGAACCGGCGGTTTCACTTTCTGATACCTCATCCTGCGGATTTTCACCCAGCATCTTGACATAGCCGCCGAGCGGAAAGGCACTGATCAGGTATTCGGTGTCGCCGTGTTGCCTGCCGATCAGCCTCGGTCCGAAGCCCAGCGAAAATTTCAGGACCTTCACCCGGAAAAGCTTGGCGAACAGGAAATGGCCAAGCTCGTGGACAAAGATCAGCAAACCTAAAACAACAACAAAGGAGAGGACAAATTTCATACGGATCACCGGTTAGTGGAAAAGGAGTCGGAGCGTGGGGGAAGAGGGGGAGTATCGTTATCTTTCCCCATTTTCTGTCTGGTTTTGATGAAAATTGCTTCTACAATTGATTCGGCCAGCATGCGGGCGGTCAGATCCGCCTCAAGCACCGCAGTGATATCATTCGCCTCCTGTTGTGGCGTTTTGCTGACGGTTTCAGAGACAACAAGGGCGATTTCCGGAAAGCGGATCCGGCCGGCCAGAAAGCTCTCGACTGCTATTTCGTTGGCGGCATTCAGTACTGCCGGCAGAATACCGCCGCGTTTGCATACCTGGTAGGCAAGCTTTAGAGCCGGAAATCTTTCAAAGTCAGGGGCGGCAAAGGTGAGCTCTCCGCATTTTTGCAGATTGAGGCGGGGGAGATTAAGCCGTAATCTTTCGGGATATGAAAGGGCATAGGCTATTGGGATGCGCATATCAGGAATGCCCATCTGGGCGATCACCGAGCCGTCAATAAATTCAACCATGGAGTGCACAATGCTCTGCGGATGAATCAGTACCTCAATGTTTTCGACCTCCATGTTAAAGAGCCAGCGAGCTTCAATAACCTCTAGCCCCTTATTCATTAAGGTGGCGGAGTCGATGCTGATCTTTTTGCCCATGCTCCAGTTTGGGTGATTCATTGCCTGATCAGGAGTAACCTCCCAAAAGTTTTTTGCCGGCATATTTCTAAATGGTCCACCTGAGGCAGTCAGAATTATCTTGGCAACCTCCTCCCGTCGTCCGGCCCCGATTGCTTGGGCAATAGCGCTATGTTCGCTGTCAATGGGCAGCAGTGAGACCTTGTGGCGCTGGACAGCCTGATTAATCAGATCGCCGGCCATAACCATGGTTTCCTTGTTGGCCAGGGCGATATTTTTGCCGGCTTGAATGGCCGCAAAGGTCGGGAGCAGACCGGCGGCGCCAACGATGGCGGAGATCACTGTGTCGATCTCGGGAAGTGTGGCAACTTGTTCGTTGCCTTTGTTGCCGAAGACGATCCGCTCTCGCCATTCGGCCGGCAGGGCTGTGGCCAGTTCTGCTGCCAGTTCTGCTGCCAGTTCTGCTGCCAGTTGTTGATTGGCAACCGACACCAGTTGTGGATTAAAGGCCTCAATCTGTTCACGGAGAAGCTTGATGTTGTTGCCGGCAGCGAGTCCAAGCACTCTGAACCGGCCCGGATAGAGTCGAACAACCTCAAGGACGTTTTTACCGATTGAGCCTGTTGAGCCTAGAATGGCGATGTTTTTCTGCATAATGACCTATTACCTTGAAAATAGACCGCCTGTCACGATTAAGGAATTGAAAGAACCCCATAGTGAATAAGATAAAAGAAAACTGGTGCAACAGCGAGCAGGGAATCAATCCGGTCCAGAATGCCACCGTGACCAGGCAGGATGTGGCCGGAGTCTTTAATACCCGTGGCCCGTTTGATCATAGATTCAATCAGATCGCTCCCCATGCTGATTGTAGCAATACCGATGGAGATCAGCCCGATAGTGACTAAAAAACTGCCAGGCAGGAAAATATATGCAATAATCACCCCGGCTATTGCACCTCCGGCAATCCCGCCGATCAGTCCAGCCACAGTTTTGCCGGGACTGATGCTGGGACAGAGCTTGGTCTTGCCGAAATTTGATCCTATATAGTAGGCGGCGGAATCAGAAGCAATGGTGATGCCGGTAAGCAGTAACAGCCAGTAGGGGCCATTGGGTTTAGACATGATCAGGACAATATGGGATGCAAAAAAACCGATAAAGACATTGCCGAAGCAATAGCGGCACAGGGTGTCAAACCCCTGGCCGTTGTAACTGCGGTAGCGGAAGATGATCAGGCCGAACAGGAGAAGGAGTGAAACAAGCAGGCCGACAGCCGAGGACTCCGGGGTTTTATAAAAAACGGCAAGGCACGGTATAATACCGAACAGTACACCATAAACAATATCCTCTTTGTGGCTGTTTGAGCAGAGCATGGCAAAGTATTCGTACAGGGCAAGGGCTGTCAGCAAGGTCAGAGTCAGCCAGAACAGGGTGAATGAATGGGAGAAGAGTACAACCAGCCAAAGGCCTCCGGCGATGAGGGCTGTAATGATACGCTTCACCCCCCCACCCCTTGGAGCTGTTCGGTGGTAAGACCAAAGCGGCGTTGGCGTTTTTGAAAATCGATCAGGGCCTGGATCAGTTGCGCTCTTCGGAAGTCCGGCCACCGGGTTTCCGTGATGTAAATTTCAGCATAAGAGAGTTGCCAGAGCAGGAAATTACTCAACCTCGATTCTCCGCCGGTGCGGATTAATAGATCAGGATCCGGCAGTCCGCCGGTAGAGAGGGATTGCGAGAAAAGATCTTCGGTTATCTCGGCAATGGTCAGGTTGCCGCGCTGGCATTGGCGGGCAAGAGCGCGGGCCGTATTGACGATCTCGCTGCGGCCACTATAGCTTAAGGCAAGGTTGAGAATGAGACCATGGTTAGCGGCGCTGGCCTTAATCACCCGGTCGAGCACGGTCTGGACATCGACCGGCATCTTATTTTTCTCGCCGATGCACCGTAACTGGACATTGTTGCGGACAATGGTCTCGAGTTCGGTTTCAAGAAAGTTTTTCAGCAGTGTCATGAGGGCTTGCACCTCAAGCGCCGGCCGCTTCCAGTTTTCAGTTGAAAAGGCGTAGAGGGTCAGGACTCGGATGCCAAGTTCACTGGCAGTCCGGACAATCTCCTGAACAGACTCGACACCGACTTTATGGCCCATGACTCTGGGGAGACCGCGGGCTTTAGCCCATCGACCATTGCCGTCCATGATGATGGCTATGTGGCCTGGCAGATTATTGCGGTCAAGAAGTTCGGTGTCAGACATTACACCTCCATAACCTCTTTTTCCTTGTCGTTCAGGATAGAATCGATCGTGGCGATATACTTGTCAGTCATCTTCTGGGCGTTCTCCTGCAGCTTGAACAAATCGTCTTCGGAGAGCTCCTTGCTGTTCTTTTTTTTCTTTAAGGCGTCAATGGCTTCCCTTCGGGAGTTGCGAATCGCCACCTTATACTCTTCGCCGATTTTTCGAACCTGTTTTACCAGATCCTTGCGGCGTTCTTCGGTGAGTTGCGGGATGCCGAGCCGCAGCACCTTGCCGTCGTTCACCGGATTTAAGCCCAGATCCGATTTCTGGATGGCTTTTTCGATGGCTCCCAGAAGTTGCATATCCCAGGCCTGGATAACGATCATCCGGCTTTCCGGGATGGTGAGATTGGCAACCTGATTGAGCGCCTGCGGGGCTCCGTAGGCCGTAACTTTAATGCCGTCAAGAAGCGCCAGTGAAGCGCGGCCTGTCCGAATTCTGGTCAGCTCTTTTTTTAATGTTGCCATGGAATTATCCATTTTTTCGGTCATGGCAGTAATTATTTCATTTTTCATGGTCTTCTCCCACAATCAGAGTTCCAATTCTTTCTCCGCAGACGGCTTTACGCATGTTGCCCGGGATGTTCATGTCGAAAACCAATATGGTCTTGTTGTTGTCCATAGCCAGGGAGATTGCAGCCGCATCCATTACTTTTAGCCGACGGTGCAGAACCTCGGAGTAGGTGAGGGTGTCGAATTTGACGGCATCGGTATGTTTGAGGGGATCCTTGTCGTAGACGCCGTCAACCCTGGTTGCCTTGCATATGGCATCGGCATTGATTTCAAGCCCTCTTAACACTGCGGCTGTATCCGTAGTGAAGTAGGGATTGCCGGTGCCGGCGGCGAAGATGACGACCCGGCCTTTATCCAGATGATTGATCGCACTGAGGCGAGAATAGGATTCGCATACCGTGTTCATTGTGATGGCGGAAAGCACCTTGGTCGGTACCCCCACTCTTTCCAAAGCGTCTTTGAGGGCCAAAGCATTAATCACCGTGGCCAGCATCCCCATGTTATCGGCGGCAGCGCGGTCCATGCCGACGGAGGCGCTGGAGACGCCTCGGAAAATATTGCCGGCCCCCACCACTAAGCCGATTGAAACATTGAGTTCAGTAAGGCTTTTCAGTTCTGTTGCGACATAGGTTAACATCTCCGGACTTATGCCGTATGCTGCCTTGCCCATCAGGGCTTCGCCACTAAGTTTTAATAGAACTCTTTTAAAGGTGGTGTCCATTTATTCTCCGAGATCTTTAATGAATAATCCCTTACGGTACTATCCAATCGATTCAGGCGCCAACTTGAAAACGGACAAAACGTTTGACTGAGATGTTTTCGCCCAGGGTTGAGATCAGACCGTTTAATATGTCCTGGATTGAAAGGTCTGGATTTTTGACGAATTTTTGTTCCAGCAGGCAGACCTCGGCATAGAATTTTTCCATCTTGCCGCCCACCATTTTTTCTGCGATGTTTGCCGGTTTGCCGGACTCAATCGCCTGCTGAATGTAAATTTGCCGTTCCCGCTCGATAAGTTCAGGAGCCACATCTTCCCGCTTTACCGAAACAGGTGCGCTGGCGGCAATGTGCATGGCGATGTCTTTGGCGAACTCTATGAAACTGGGGGTCTTGGCGACAAAATCCGATTCGCAGCCCACTTCCACCATGACGCCTAGCTTGGCGCCGGAGTGGATATATGTCTGGATAATCCCTTCGCTGGTGGCGCGGCCGGCCCGTTTTCTGGCAACGGCAAGGCCTTTCTGGCGGAGAAGGTCGATCGCCTTTTCCATGTCGCCGTTGGTTTCGCCTAATGCCTTTTTGCAGTCCATCATACCTGCGTTGGTCTTGTCGCGGAGATCCTTTACCATCTGGCTTGTAATATTCACAATGAACTCCTTAGTTGTAGCAATAGTTAATAAGAAATTTTTTTTCGTCTGCTCCGGACCAGCCGGTTTCAGCATGACTTCTTACGGAAGAGTTTTTCTACCTGAAAGGGCATGGAAACGTAGTCGGCTTGAACGGTGAACGGGTGGCGCCTGCCTCGCGCCTGCGTCACCCGCTATATAACCAGTGTGTCTGTAGTATCTGATTTTAAGTTTGTCTTGCGACCGGAAGCTTTTCCGGCCCTTAATCTGCTGATTACCGGTGGCGCCTTAATCCTTGTCATCACCCTTGTCGGCAGCCGCAGCTGCGAATTGAGCTGCATCGCCGGCCTCAACCTTGGCAGTTACGTCTTTGTCGGTTCGGGACTGCTCGACTTCGGAATATCTCTCTCGACCGGCAAGGACGGCATCAGCCATCCTTGAGGTGATCAGCCTGATGGCGCGCAGCGCGTCATCATTACCTGGGATTGGGTAGTCTATGCCGTCGGGATTGCTATTGGTGTCTGTTATGGCAACCACTGGAATACCTAAGCGGTTGGCCTCTTCAATTGCAATGTATTCCCGGTTGGTATCGACAATAAAGATCGCGGCAGGCAGGGAACGCATATTCTTGATGCCGCCCAGGGTCTTGACAAGTTTGATCAGATCTTTTTCGAGGCTGAGGGCTTCTTTCTTCTTGTAACGGTTGATAGTGCCGTCTTCCTTCATGGCCTCAATCGATTTCAATCGTTCGATGCCGACCTTGATAGTCTGAAAATTGGTAAGCATGCCGCCGAGCCAGCGGTGGTTTACAAAAAACATGCCGCAGCGTTCGGCCTCTTCCCTGATAATATCCTGGGCCTGTTTCTTGGTACCGACAAACAGCACGTTGCCGCCCCGGGCACCGATATCATTAATGAAAGCATAAGCCTTATTGAACAGAGGCTGGGTTTTGTCGAGGTTGATAATATAGATTTTGTTGCGGGCTCCAAAGATATAGGGCTTCATCTTCGGATTCCAGCGGCGGGTCTGGTGGCCGAAGTGCAGACCGGCCTCGATCATTTCCTTGATTGTGACATGAGACATGGTGTTACTCCTAATAATAGAATTTTGGTTAAGCTTCCATCCCATTTTCCCAACCCGTCAGGGCACCAAAGGGAGTTTTTCAGGGATGTGATTAAGTTAGAAACGCATCTTTTTACCACTTGCCTGCTGATTATGCAAGTTCAAGCTTGTTGTTGTCGAAAAAACATGATGACGCGGATGTGGCTGCATTACTCAATAAGCACTTCCATAATCATGTCTTTTATTTTCTGGTATTGATAATACACTAATTAGTTGTCAGTAAATCGGGCCAATTTTTTTAAACAAGATAATACGGTAATGGGAATATCCTGGTGCCGAATATCATGTTGACAATTACTTCTATAATTTGATATTTAATTTAAAGATAATCTGATTTTTTGATGAAAATAAAATATTGTCTAAGGCATTCGACTTGGCAGGGAGAGCCTGCCGTTCAATGGAACTAATTTTAATTCTCTCATTTTTTTCACAACATTCTGTTTGGGAGTTAACAGCATGGAAACCAAGAAGTTTGTCTACTATCAAGAAGATGATATGTATGTCGGTTGGCTTGAGGAGTATCCGGATTATAGGACACAGGGGGAAACCTTGGAGGAACTGCAAGATAATCTGATCGACATTTATGGCGAGCTGAATACGGGGCATATTCCTTATATTCATAGAGTCGGTGAGTTGAAAGTCGCATGAAGCGTATTGACCTGCTCAGGGCACTTGAGGAGATGGGTTGTGTGCTTTTACGCCATGGCGGTAAGCATGATTGGTATCAAAACTTGACAACGAAAGTCAGTCAACCTGTCCCTAGGCATCGTGAAATAAAGGAGACCTTGGCAAGGCATATAATAAAACTGCTACGGTAAAATAGCGTCTTAAAGCAAGCAGGCTTATAGGAGTGAACATGCGCTACATGGTGGTGATTGAAAAAGGATCAACAAGCTACGGGGCATTCGTGCCAGACCTTCCTGGATGTATTGCAGTTGGTGAAACTGAAGCGGAAGCGTTAACTCTTATTCAGGAAGCAATCCAATCTGATATGTCTGGCAATTTACCTTGATATCTCTTTTAATCTCGTTTAGGGTCTAATTCCCTGCAGCTTGCTGCGATGCCTTATAGAAAGATTTTGGGTGTTGATACTCCGTTGTTTTTACTGCGGGGTAGTTTATTTGACTTAAGGCTAACTTCATGTTCTACCTTGATGTTTTTAAAGCGTTGGCAGATAAGGAAGTACGTTATCTGCTGATTGGCGGTCTGGCCATGAATTTGCACGGTGTCCCACGAATGACCATGGACATTGATCTCGTTATTGCCCTTGACAACAAAAATCTTGAAAAATTCATCGAAGCTGCAAACGATCTTCATTTGCAGCCGATCTTGCCTGTAACCTTGACGGATCTTCTTGACCCGGCAAAACGTATCCATTGGGCCAGAGATCGCAATATGGTGGCTTTTGCCTTACGTCCTCCCAATGCCGATGGACCTACCTTAGATATCCTGATCGACCCTCCAATTGATATTGCCAAGGCATTATCAAGAGTTGTATTTCGTGACCTTGGCCAAACAAAAGCTGCTCTGGCTTCCATTGAAGATATGATTACGCTAAAAGAAAAGGGCGGCAGGAAGCAGGACTTGGCGGATATAGAGCATTTACTTCGCTTGCGGGAAGTAAGGGAGTAGCAATGGAAAAACAAGCAAGCGGAAAAGGCGGGTTCTCATATTATGTTTCTGATGAGCAGCTTGCGGTATTTCAACGACTCAGCCCTTTGCAGCGCCTCAAGTGGGTGGAAGATGCCCGGCTTTTTACTCTCCTTGCACGCACTCCGGAAACAGAAATATATCAGGAACGGTTACGGATGGGAAAGACAATAACTCAGTGATGTCCGATTCAGGATTTGCACATCAAAAATCTGGGAAGTGTCCCTTGTTTTGATTTTTTTATGGTTTTGTAATATGGAGGTAGTTAAATGAATACTCTATGTATACCATATCATGATTCACTTCTTGCAGCATTGAATGCAAGCCGGTCGGATTTTGAGCGTGATGCCCGAAAAGCGTTGGCCGTAAAATTATTTGAACTTGGTCGACTTACCTCCGGCCAAGCTTCGGAAATGGCCGGAGTGTCGCGTGTGGATTTCCTTCTCGACTGTCAAAAATTGGGAGCGCCATCCGTTCAATGGGACGAAGAAGAATTGGCCAGTGAATTCGGGGAGTCTCCCGAGTGAAAAAAGTTCTTGTTTCAAATATCCAGAGGGAAAATGTCTATAAAACCGCAGGTCATATCCCGGTTGGCCATTTTTTTGATTTTTCTGTCATCTCTGTCGTCACCGTTATTCGGGGCGACAATAGAATACACCGGCATCATGTTACTGCTGAGGTAGGGGCAATTCACGAATTGCCCAGCAATGGTTAGCTCGATAGCGGTTTAGTGGGATGTAGTCGATTTAGATCAGGGCGTACATAACCGTTCAATCGTTTCTACGGCTCTCCCAACTCCGTTTTCAGCCCTGAGCTTACGGCCAAGCTCTTGGGCTCGTTCGGTCATCGCCGGTGAATCCAGAACCTGGCGGATCTTTTTACTCAGTTGTTTTGCGGTGAGGTTGCGGCGGTCAAGGGGCTGTGGGGCAACACCCAGGCGCTTGAGTTCCCGGGCCCAGTAATATTGATCGGCAATATGGGTTACTACAATGGACGGGCAGCCAAAGAGGGTTGCGGTTTGCGTGGTCCCGGCGCCGCCGTGATGGACGACGGCTGCGCAGTGCGGAAAGATTTTAGGATGCGGAACCGCGTTGATTCGAAAGATATCCCGGTGTTCCGGAATATCGGTTATCTCCTGCCAACGTGACTGAATGATGGCCCGGCAGCCTGCTTTTTGCACAGCGTCTACCAGCAACCGGGTTGTGTCGGTCAGTTGACGGGTGTCTTTAAGAACCCCCAGCATGCTGCCGAAGGTGATATAGACGGGCGCAGGCCCCTGGGCGAGAAATCTGGCAAGATTGTCCGGCATCTCCCAGGGGTGAGCCTCTTCAGGCAGTCGGAAAAAGCCGCAGACCAGCTGGTTTATACCCCAATCCGGTCTGGGCGGACAAAATTTCGGACTTACCGCAATCAGGTTGCCGAGCGGAGACTCCCAGATGGGGCGGAATGATCTGGTCTTCGGCAGACCCTCTTTTTTCCGCAACCGGTTGATGGATGGGATGATGTGTCTGTTGAGTATGGGCATGCCGAGTTTCCAGATAAGGCTGTTTAACCAGCGGCCCAAGTAGGGAATACCCATAGGCGAGTTGTAGCCGGAAGGGATGGCGCTCTGGTTGAGGGTCACGGTTAAATAGGGCTTGCTGATTTTTTCGGCGGCGGCCTCCAGGGGGTGGACTAGAAAGTGGCCGATCACCAGATCATTCTCAGCACAGAGGGAGAGGGCCGCTGCATACATGGCGTCGACACCGGGCTCAAACATGTCATTGATGATCAGATCAAGTTGTTTGAGTGGATCTGCTGCGGCGTGCATTTTGTCGGCAAGCAGGATAAGGTCGTGATCGTCCCGGCCGATATGGCTGACCTCAATCAGTTGAAAGCCTAAGCGGTCGGCAAACTGTTTATAGTCCTTTCTTTCAACGCTGGTCACAGCCAGGGTGACCGTATGGCCGGCTTTAGCAAGGCCGGCGGCCAGGGCGATAAACGGATTGATATCACCGTCACTTCCCCATGTTTGAATTCCTATTTTCATACTGTTTTTCGGACTTACCCTGTTTTCTATATTCAGCCTTCAGCCTTCAGCCTTCAGCCTTCAGCCTTCAGCCTTCAGCTGCAGGCCGCCTTAGTCGCCATTCATGACTGCTTTCAGGCGGCTATACTCTTGTTGATTCATCTCTTTAAGAACGATCAGGCTGGCGTTGGCCGCTGCTCTGACCGCTATCGGTACGCCGCCGCCGTATTCGGCGCAGTGCCCGCCGATCAGCAGGCGTTTGACCGGCGTCTGGTGATGGGCCACCCCGGCCCGGATATTCTTGGCCGTCGGTTTGACCCCGCAAATAGTCCCCATTGTGTTGCCGGTATAGCGCCAGTAGGTGACCGGTGTGGCAATCTCCATGACTTCAATATGGCGGCGAAGATCAGGGGCAAAGGCAGTTTCAATGCGATCAAGCAGGATGTCGGCATACTGTTTTTTTAGAGTACTGTACTCTTTTCCCCTGCTAACTCCTTCACCGGTTTGCCAGTTGTTCTGGTAATCGAAGTAGGCCGGACAGTGGACAAGCAGCGTGCCCTTCCCAGGGGGCGCCAGAGAGGGATCGCGAATGGAAGGGGCAAGGATGGTAATAACTGACAGATGGGGATCGCCGCCGCTGTGATCTTTGCCACTGACATCGCTCCTGGTGAGATTCAATGCCTCTTCACCAAATCCCAAGGAGGTCGGATCGCAATCGATCCCGAGAAAAATGCAGAAAGCAGAGTGATAGATGTCAGCCTCTTGCAGGGCCTTGTGGAGGCGGAGCGGAATAGTGCCGGCCGGTAACATCTGCTCGTACAGCAGGCGAATATCGCAGGCGGTTATCACGAAACGGGCCTTGATGGAGCGGCCATCCGCCAGCAGGACGCCGGAGGCTTCCCGCTTGTCGTTTAACAAGATTTTTTCGACCCGTTGATTCAGGATGATTTTTGAACCGGATATCCTGATTTGGTCGGTCAGCCAGACAGCCAGGGTGCGGCTACCCCCTTTTGGACAGGCCTGAAAGTTGCCGGCGTAGGCCCAACCGATTGAAACCATTAAAGACATCAGGGATTGGTGCGTGCTGAAAATCTTCCGGAGGCCTTCCGTGTGGAAGTATTGACGAAGCGCTTTGTCAATCGGGGTTCGTATGTACTTGATGACTGGTAGCGCCCAATAAAGCATTTTGAGACCCCGGAGAGCTTTTTCAGCCAGGGTCATGGTTTCACTGCTTACGGTCCGGCGGTCAAGGAGACTCAGACGCTGACCAAGTTCTTCTCCAGCCCGGAAGAAGGCGGTAATGCCTTTTTTTTCGGTTGGAAAATCCTTGATCAGGCAATCCCGCAGTTCATTGGGATTGGCAGTCAGCAGGTAGTCGAAGGTTTCGCTCTTGAAACGGCGGATCCGGCGCATCTGCGGGCACTCGGGCGGGTCAGCGCCGATATGGTGAAAGATGCTGTAGACAAAACCGCCCGGGCCGCATTGGTTAAGCCACTCGATTGAGGTGTTGAAGGAGAACCCCCGGCGTTTAAAGCCGGCCAGGTAGCCGCCTGTCTGAGACTCAGCTTCAAGCACGACGATGTTCAGGCCGGTGCGGGCCAGTAATGCCCCAGCGGTCAGACCGCCGGCGCCTGCTCCGATTATGACCACATCACAACGATCAGGCAACTGGTTGTCCGGCTCTGGCATTTAAGACCTTATGAAGGTTGAATGGTGTTGGGGAAAAGTAGCTACCCGTTATTGTAACAAATAAGCAAAAAAAATCTATTTAATCTTGGAGGATATTGTTATCTCTACAGATAAATTATAGGCTGTTGGGGAGCAGGTATTAAAAAAGTTTGGTTGCTGTATAAAAAAGAAATATCGCCTCCTGCCAATCGACAAAAAAGCTGGTTAAGAGATTAATCAGTGGCGTATATTACGGAACAATAGCCATTTGAAGCTTAAAAAATGTGAGAACGATACATATGCCAGATAAATTTGATGTCATTGCCGTCGAGGATCGGTTTTCGCCTCCTTTTTTTAAAAAGATACCCGTTGTCGTCGAACGGGGGGAAGGGGTATGGGTTTGGGATGAGCATGGTCGACGGTACCTGGATTTTACCGCAGGATGGGGAGTTACCTGTCTCGGTCATGCCAGCCCGGTGATCAGCCGGGCCTTGCTTGAGCAGGGCAGCAAGATTATTCAGAACCCCAGTTCCGGTCTTACCTACTCCCCGGCTCGGGCCAGACTGTTAAGCCTTCTCAGTACGATCCTGCCGGCTACTCTTACCAGAGTTTTTTTTGCGAGCAGCGGGGCAGAGGCCAACGATGCGGTAATCAAACTGGCCAGGAAGGTTACGGGCCGGCTCAATATCATAGCGAGCCAGAAAGGCTTTCATGGCCGGACGATCTCCACTGCCTCGGCAACCGGTCAGGCCAAGCATCGGGAACGCTTCAATCCGCTCATGCCGAACTATGTTTTTGTACCATACAATGATATCACCGCCCTTGAACAGGCTATGAGCAGCGAGATAGCGGCGGTTCTTCTCGAACCGATTCAGGGAGAGGGCGGCGTAAACCTGCCGGATCCCGGGTATTTACAGCAGGTCTCAAAGCTGTGCGTGGCCCATGGCGCCTGTTTGATTATCGACGAGGTGCAGACCGGCTTTTGCCGGACCGGTTCAATGTTCGCTATTGACGGTCTGAACCTGGCGGTTGATTTCATGACGATGGCCAAAGGCATTGCCGGCGGCTTTCCTTTTGCCGCTTTTGCCACGTCCGAACGGGTGGCGGCGCGGCTGGAACCTGGCGACCACGGGGGCACCTACAGCGGTAATCCCCTGGGCTGTGCCGTGGCTCATGCCGTGATCAGCCATCTAAAAGATAAGGCGATTCATCTTAACGTTATTAATGTAGGCGAAGCCCTGCTAACTCGTTTGTCTGCTATGCAGGCAAGGCACTCAGACATTATTACGGTCGTGCGGGGCAAGGGGTTGCTGATTGCCGTGGAGTTCGCCACCCCTGCGCTGGCCGCCGCGGTTTTTACCGGTGCTCTTGACCGTGGGCTTTTTTTGAACCTCATTCAGGAACGGCTGATCAGGATATTCCCTGCCTTGAATATTACCTTAACTGAAGCCGAAGAAGGGTTGGACATACTTGCAGAGGTTCTTGATTCCCTTGGTACACTTAATTCATAGATTTGAACGGTATTTTCTAATCTTCTAGACAATTGAAAGAAGTTTCGGGTATGTGATGATGGACGGTGTCGAGCCGGTCTGTCAAAAAATGCGGCAACTGTGAGCCGCGGTAAACCAGGGAGGGCGTGCGAGTTAATGAATGAAAATGGTGCAATGTGCCACGACTGGGAAAAGGCCTTCATGCTGCAGAGCCGGGACGCCGCAATTGGCAAGCTGTTTAAAGGAATCATCCATAATATGAATGGTGACATCCAGGCTCTTTCCATGCAGTCCGAACTTATTGCCATGGTGTTTAGCCAGGTCGATGATAATCTGGCCAAGATCATCAATTCGGGTGGCTCTGAAGAAACAAAAGCAGCGATTGTCAGCCTTCGGGATATTCTCAATCGTCGGTCAAGTCTGCTGCCGCAGATGCATCAGGCCGTGCTGTCGCTTAAGGAGACGGTTCGGCGGGCTTCAGCTTATGGAGAGGTGATGGCGCACAGCGCCAAGGACGATTTCAGCATGAATGCTGTTGTCCGCTCCGAGGAGAAGTTCCTCTGTGCCGATTCCTTTTTTAAACATAAGGTCGTGCGTGAAATCGTGCTCGGCGAGGGCATGCCGCCTCTACACGCCCACCGCGTCGAACTTGAGCAGGTCCTCTTTTTTTTATTGGCAAACAGCCTGGAAGCCCTGAAGAAAAAGTCTGTACCGCCCTGGTCTTTGCGGATCGAAACCAGGTTGGAGGGCGCCATGACCGAGGTTGTGGTTCAGGATAACGGTATCGGTATCGCCCCTGAAGATCAGGCGCATATATTTGAGCCGTTTTTTTCAACCTGGGGCAGTTGTTTCGGGTTAGGTCTCTATTTAGCCCAAAAAACTGTCGAGGAACTGGGTGGCAGCATAGGATTTGAGAGTGTGCCCGGCTGCACGCGTTTTTGGCTTTCTCTTCCCACCCAGAGGATCTGAACGAGTGGCTGGTGAAAAGAAGGTGGACAGAGCAAACTTGTCGATTAATCCTGCCGGCACCTTGTATGTCGTGGCAACCCCGATCGGCAATCTCGAGGATATCACGCTCAGAGCCATCCGGATCCTGGGTTCGGTTGCTCTCATCGCTGCCGAGGACACCAGGCATACCAGAAAACTGTTAACTCATCTTGGCCTCAGCACACCACTGATCAGCTATTATCGAGGTAGGGAGGCGGCGCGGGCCGAGGCGGTTCTCGATCGCCTGTTCGCCGGCAGCGATGTGGCTCTGGTCTCGGATGCCGGTACGCCGGGAATCTCCGATCCAGGGGGATTACTGGTGGAGAAAGCCTTGATTCGGGGTATCCGGGTTGTGCCGATTCCCGGCCCTGCCGCAGTCGCAGCTGCGGTCAGTACGGCGGGGCTCAAAGATACCGCCTTTTATTTCCTGGGATTTCTGCCGAGCCGTAAAGGTGAACGCAGCCGTTATCTGCTGAGCAAGGCCACCATCCCTGATCCGTTGGTTTTTTACGAATCGCCGCAGCGCCTCAGGCAGTCACTTGCTGATTGTCTGGAACTCCTGGGCGACCGTCGTGTCCTGGTGGCTCGCGAGCTCACCAAGATCCATGAGGAGATCCTGCATGGCGGTCTTGCGCAGGTGCTGACCGATCTTGACAGCCGACCGCAGATCAAGGGTGAATTAGTGGTCATCCTCTGGCCGGCGCAGGTTTCCGCCCCTCCTGCTGAGGCCGATGTCGAGCGACTGCTCACCGAATTGCGGGATCAGGGTGTGTCGGTACGCGATGCTGTGCAGCAACTGCTTGCCGGAATTGCAATCCCCCGTTCTCGACTGTACAAATGGGCCTTGCGGATCTGGTCTGAGGCAGCGGAAGATTAGCAATAATGGGTACTTATGGACTTAGAATTATCAAATATACCTTTTTTATCGTAGGGGCGCGGTCCTCGCGCCCAGGTTTTTTGGGCAGGAAGACCCTGCCCCTACCTCCAACCGGTATTTTTATTATTGCTGACTCCCTTATGTCTTGAACAGCGCCTCAAGTTTCTTGAGCGCTGCGTTATCGTCCCGGCCGTCTGTTGCGCCGGTGGTGCTGCCTGGTCGGAAGGATTCACAGAAATTGGCCCGTTCTTTATCTCCTATTGATTCGTCGATCGATTCCCGGCATTGCAGATGGGCTTGCGGATCGAAGAAATCGCAATTTTTACATGTGTGGAGATCCCGATTACAGATGGGGCAGGTGTCGCGGAAATGGATTTTGCCAGGCAAAGCGGTGTGGCAGAATGTACAGTGCATAAGGGCGGCCTCCTGAATCAGTGGACGGCTTTCTGGTGGCTTTTTTGCGTATCTGTTCGATGGCATGATAAATGGTGTCTCGTCCGCATCGCCGGATATTGCAAAAAAAGTTGGTTATTTTTTTTCTGTAGAGAGTACACTTTTGAATATAGTTCAGTAATATTGTCCAGACAACAGGCAAAAATCATGTGATAAAAAAGGTTTCCGGCAGTTATGCGTGCATTTTTTCTCCTAGCTCTAAATAAATCTCTGACCGCAAAGCTTGTTATAGCAGTGTGTGTGGTGGTGGTTTTTAACAGCATACTGTTCTGGTATGTGATGATTGAGAAGGAGAAGAGGCATCTGATGGAAGATGCGTTGTCGTCGACTGCTGCCTCCTCTGAAATTGTTAAGATAAGTATCAGACAAGACATGATGGGCGGCAGGATGGAGGATCTGCAGCGGATACTGGAGTCTATCGGAGGAACTGAGCAGATTGAGCGGATTCGGCTTTTTGATGGCCGGGGGAGGATCTCCTACTCTTCGGTGCGTGAGGAGATCGGCCAGGAGGTTAAACGGGATTCGCCTGCATGTCGAGGTTGCCATGATTCTCTTGTAGATTATGTCAAAAAGGCACATTGGACGATCTGGGGTGATGATGACATCAAGACCCTGACTTATGTTGCCCCGATTTATAATGAGTTCGGTTGTTATATAGCAGCCTGTCATGCTCATTCTCCCGAACAAAAGATTTTGGGGCTGTTGACCACTGACTACTCCCTTGGTCAGTATGATAAGCGAATCAGTGCCCAGATCCTGAATACCACGGTCTATACAGTGTTCTTTGTGGTGGTAATCGCATTATTTTTAAGCGTTATTCTCTGGAAAATTGTTGTAAAACCCCTTACCGCTTTATCCGCAGGTATGAAAAGAGTATCGTCCGGCGAGTTTGCCCATAAGGTCGAGGTCTCCTCGCAGGATGAGATCGGCCGATTGGCCGGGACTTTTAATGAAATGACTGATGAGTTGCATGTTGCCCGGCAAAAGTTGGAAGGATGGGCGCATACCCTGGAGGATGAGGTTGAAAAGAAGACCGCCGAGATCAGGAATACTCAGGATAAACTTATTCAAACCGAAAAGATGGCTGCCCTTGGCCGGTTGACCGCTGATATTGCCCATCAGATCAGGAATCCCCTGGCGGCGCTTGGGGGCTTTGGTCGGCGACTTAAAAAACTTGCCACCTCTGAAAAACAGGAGGCCTACGCCGAGATTGTTGTTTCCGAGTCCGACCGACTGGAGAGGATTCTCCGGGATATTCTGGTCTACTCCTGGGAAAACAAGGTGACCATGCAAAGGTTGCCTTTGCATGAAGTTGTCAATGAATGTATCGCCCTGAACAGTGAGATCTGCCTGGAGCATGGCATTGAGATCAAGTTCTCGTCGTCAACAGAACTGGCGGTGCTTCTCGACTTAGACCATGTCCGGCAGGCCTTGAATAACGTTATTGCCAATGCCATCGACGCTATGTCTGAGGGCGGGGTGCTTTCGATCACTATTGAGCAAGAGGAATTTCATCAGATAACCTATGTCGCTGTCCGGGTTTCGGATACCGGGCCGGGCGTCCCGGAGGAGTTGCTCAGCAGAATTTTCGAGCCATTCTATACGACAAAAAGGTTGGGGCAGGGAACAGGGCTTGGTTTGCCTATCAGTAAAAAGATTGTTGAGGAGCATGGGGGCTTTATCCGCAGCAAAAACCAGGAGGTTGGCGGGCTCAGTGTCAGTCTCTGTTTTCCATATCAAAGCGAGGGGGAAAACAGAGAAAAACAGTGTTGGCAGTTCATGAGATGTGGTAGGGAGAGCAATAGCCAGTTGAAGTGTCCTGCCCATCCTCATTTTGGCAGGGTGTGCTGGGCGGTTGCCGGCACACTGTGTGAGGGAAAGGTGCAGGGTACATTTGCCCAGAAGATCAACAACTGCCGGTTGTGCAGTTTTTATAAATATGTCAACAAGAAGGAGTAATGCATAAGCGGATGGTTGACAATTAATAATAATTAATCATAGGAGAGATTATGCAAAGAAAAATTTTTTTGGGAGCAGTGCTGGCGGTTTTGATGCTGCCTGGGATGGCGAATGCCTTGGGGGCGGAAGTGGCTATAGGTGGTTGGAATCAGACGCCGAGCGGCACCATGGGTTATAAGTCGTTTTCGGACAGCATCGACCTTGAGAACGAGGCCAAATATGATAGTGCGACGCAGGTCATGGCCCGGGCCAAGATCGATATGCCGCTATTTATTCCGAATATCTACTTGATGGCTACCCCCATGAAGTTCGATGGCACTGGACAAAAAACGCAAAACTTCGATTTCGGCGACAAGAACTTTAACGCTTCTGCCGGGTTTTATTCCGAATTGGTTCTCAACCATTATGATGTGGCACTCTATTATGGCATCCCTTTCCTTGAGACCCTTACTGCCGATATCTTGTCGGTTGAGTTGGGCATTGATGCAAGGATTATGGACGTCAGCGCTACTGTGCGGCAGGATACTTTCAATAAAGAAGCATCATTCAGCGAAACTATTCTGGTGCCCATGGTTTATCTAGGATTTCGGGTGCGGCCCATGGAGTGGCTGGCCTTTGAGGGTGAGGGCCGCGGAATCGCCTATAATTCCAATCATTACTATGATGCTATTGCCCGGGTGAAATTCAGTCCTTTACCCACCCCTCTGCGTTCTCTCTTTATCGCGGGTGGCTGGCGTTACGAGAACATCGCCCTTGATGAAAAAGATATAATCATTGATGTGACGATCAGCGGGCCATTTCTTGAGGCCGGGGTGGATTTTTGATTTGGTCTTTCCGGTAGAAGCTTGAGTAGATAATTTGCCATGAGGCAGCAGATCATTGCTGCCTCATGGTTTTCATTGCCTGTTGAAGTTATTTTGCCAGGGATTTGATATAGAGTTCGAGGGATTTCATCTCGACCGTCCGGCCATCAATCTTTTTGCCGCCCATGTTAACGACGCATCTGTTGATCGCCTCGGCCAGCTTTGGGTTGTTGCCGGCTTTTTCAAGCCCCTTGCCGTTGGCATGACAGGAGTTGCAGCTCTTATCGCCTGTCGATCCTCCCAGAGTTTTATCGTTAAACAACTTCTGCCCCAGTTCGATGGAAGTTTTTGCCTTTGTTGTTTTAGGTTCTGTTTTTTCGGTAGCCGTTGCACCTGCGGCCGTCAGGACCAGGACAAAAGATGTTGCCAGAATTGTTTTGTTGATTTTCATAGGGGCTTCTCCTTGTTTTTTGATTAATTCAACTGATTGCGCTGCTATCGATGAATGCATAGGCGCTGTGTTTATGGATGGACTCAAAACTCTCGACGCTTACCGAAAACCAGGTGATATTGGGGTGTGCGGTCGCTTTTTCAGCGACCATGCGGACAACATCCTCAACAAACATGGGGTTCCTGTAGGCCTGTTCCGTAACAAATTTTTCATCCGGTCGTTTGAGAAGGGCATAGACATCGCAGGAAGCGCCGGACTCCACCAGAGTGACCAGATCCTCAAGCCAGATAAACCCGGAGAAAGATACATTGAGATTGATCTCGGCCCGTTGGTTATGGGCGCCGTACTCGCTGATCTCTTTTGAGCAGGGGCAAAGGGTAGTGACCGGAATCCAGACGGAGAGGATGAAGTCTTCGTCAAGACCGCTGCTGCCGGTGAAACGCCCTTTGTATTCCATGAGGCTTGAGGTGTCGGTGATCGGCGCCTTTTTTTCGATGAAGTAGGGGAAGGTCATCTCGATAGTAGCTGATTCCGCCTCAAGATCACTCCTGACCTCTTCCAGTATAGTCTTAAAGATGCCGACGCTGATATCATCCTGATGCTTGTTAAGCAAGGCAATGAAGGATGAGACGCATGTCTCTCTTTGTCGGTGCGGCATGCTGGCCTTCAGACTGATGCTGGCTACCGTCTCCTGATGGCCGCCGATCTTTTGCCGTAAGCGGACAGGGTAGTTGATATTCATGATGCCGACGCTTTTAATCTTCATTTCAGTGGTGTTATGATCCGACTGAGGTTAGTTGCTGCCTTTAAGGGGTTGGAGTAGATATAGATCCTTAATACCGGTTTTTCCGGAGAGCGCCAATATGTTTTTTTTATGGGGAATAGTCCGTTTGTCATTATTGTGGTAGATTTTGATTTTGAGCGTTAAGGTAGCAGGTGATCTATTATGGATGATGAAAAAGATGTCAGAATCGATAAATGGTTGTGGGCGGCCCGATTTTTTAAAACCCGTTCAATCGCGGCGCAGGCGGTTACAGGGGGTAAGGTCCATGGCAACGGTGTTCGTGTAAAGCCGTCTAGAAACGTCCAGCTGGGCGATATTCTTACAATTCGTTGTGGCGATTGGCAATATGTTGTAGCTGTCCGTGGGATCAGCAGTCGTAGAGGGCCTGCTGCTGAAGCCCGCAAGTTGTATGAGGAGACCGCAGAGAGTGTCAATACCAGGGAGAGACAAAGAGAGGATCGGCGTTTGTTGGGCCCGGGTCCGATTGCCCCGTCCGGACGGCCGAGTAAACGTGATCGGCGTTTGATTAGAAGTTTTACCGGCAAGGAAGAATAATTAAGGGAGAAGAGCAAACGATGAAAAAAATTGAAAGAGCACTGATCAGTCTGACTGATAAATCAGGTATTGAAGGTTTTGCCAGGGAACTCGTTGGGCTGGGTGTTGAGATCCTTTCCACCGGCGGCACTGCCAAGAAATTACGTGAAAATGGTATCAAGGTAAAGGATGTTTCGGAGTTTACCGGTTTTCCGGAAATGCTTGATGGCAGAGTAAAAACCTTGCATCCCAAGGTACACGCCGGCATCCTCTCCCAGCGGGAAAACAGAGAACATCAGAGACAGATGGCGCAATACGGTTTAAAGCCTATTGACCTGATTGCCGTAAATTTGTACGCCTTTGACAAGACGACTGCTGACCCTGATTGTCCGCTGGCCGTAGCAATTGAGAATATTGATATCGGCGGGCCTACAATGCTAAGGGCGTCGGCGAAAAATTTTGCGGATGTGACTGTCCTGGTTGATCCGGCTGATTATCCTGTTGTTTTGGCCGAAATTACCCAGTATGGTAATACAACGCTTAAGACGCGATTTCGGCTGGCGGTAAAGGTCTTTGATCTGACCAGCAGCTATGATACTGCCATTGCCGCCTGGCTTCACAAGGTGGATCCGGCTAAGGATACCTATTTTGTGTGAGGTTGGAGGAAGCGCTTTATGAAAATTGCAGTTTTATTGTCCGGTTCCGGCAGGACGTTGGATAATTTTCACGAAAAAATTGCCGCAGGTCTGCTTAATGCCAGTATCGAGGTTGTTGTTTCTAATGTGGTCAGCGCTCTCGGGCTTACCAAGGCCAGGCAATACGGCTATCCGGCTTTCCCGTCGCGCAGCAATAAAGAGACAAACGATATCCTGAGTAATTACGATGTTGAACTTGTCTGTCTGGCTGGTTACCTTAAACTCTATAAGCCCTTGCCGCAGTGGGCGCGGCGGGTGTTGAATATCCATCCGGCCCTGATTCCTTCGTTCTGCGGACCAGGGTATTATGGTATGCATGTCCATCGGGCCGTGCTGAAGCGCGGGGTTAAGGTGAGCGGTTGTACCGTCCATTTTGCCAATGAGGTCTATGATGAGGGACCGATTGTTGTTCAACAGTGTGTGCCGGTGTTCGATGATGATTCTCCCGAGACCATTGCCGGCCGGGTTTTTGATTCGGAGTGTATCGCCTATCCTGAAGCTATTAATCTGATAGCCGAGAAAGGAGTGGATTATTATTGGCGGAATTTGAGTTGAACTGATCGGTTGTGAATGTTAACGAGAAAGACAAAGAGGATTCTTATGGTTGCCAAGAAAAAGCGGATTATGTCGGCTGAGGATATCGAGCGGTCGCTCAATCGGATGGCATTGCAGATCATGGAGAAGAATAAAGGGAATAAGAATCTGGCTATTGTCGGCATCTATACGGGCGGGATCTATCTTGCTGATCGTTTGAAACGGATCATCAAGGCCAGGGAAAACATCGATCTGCAGGTGGGCAGTCTGGATATTACTCTCTATCGGGACGACTGGAGTCTGGCCTCCCAGAATCCGGTCGTGAAAAAAACCGACATCAATTTTAAGGTGGACGGCTATACCCTGGTGCTGGTTGATGATGTGGTCTTTACCGGCAGGACAATCAGGGCCGCGCTTGATGCCATTATGGATTTTGGCCGACCCTGCTTTATCCAATTGGCAGTGCTTATTGACCGGGGTGGTCGAGAACTGCCGATTCAGCCTGATTTTGTCGGAATGAGTCTTAACGTTAATGCCAACGAGCATATAAATGTGTTGCTTGAAGAGTATTCCGGATCAAGCGAGGTGGTTTTGGAGTCATTTTCCTGAATTATTAGGTGAACAGTATGGCGCCGGACAAGAGCTATAGGCCTGATCTTGATTTCATCCGTGAACGGGTGCGCCAGAAGCGAAGGGATTATATCAAATATGATTTCAGCAGGATAAAAAACGATATCTTAAAGGCGTTTTTCGATCTGGTGCAAGAGTATGACTCTTTACAGGATTATTTCCGGATTTGCGTCTCTGTGCCTCTCGAATCTCTGAAAGTGGAAAGCCGCCTTTTTCTCATCGGCAATAATGAAAAAGAACTCGAGTTGGTTTGCGACAGCATTAATGGCGTGGTTTTTCACCGGCAGCCGGTTCCGGCATATATCCGATTGACCCAGGCGCCTTATGAGGCGGAAGGCTCATATATTGTGCCGATCATGCGCAAAAGCAATCAAATCGATGGAGTGCCTCCCATTGCCCGGAACAGCGGCAAGCTTCTCGGTATGTTTGAGGTCTACCCGATTTCCAGACTGACGGAGTCAGACCGATTCTTTTTCTCTAAATATACCAACCGGATCGGCTATAACCTGCACAATCGTCAGGTGGCCCAGCAGAACATCCGGCATCTCAAATTTATCAACAATCTTGTCAGGGATATCGAGCACAATGTTATTACCCCCAATATATATTTCAAGCACATCTTCAATCAGTTGAAGAAGCGGATCAGTGAGCTGGAAGAGTTGCAGAGCATGATCAATATGCATAAGCATGCCATGGCAATGGATAACGAAGCCTGCTCGCAAGTCATGGATATGGTGGCTCATCTTCATCAGGATCTCTCGGCCAATCATAAAGAGCTGATGGAGTATCATGCTACTACGAGCCTTTTTCTTGAGAGCCTGTTCAGGCGTGATCATTTCGAACAGGGCCATCTTGTCCTCCGTTCCAAGAAATGCCTGGTCGAGAAGGAGATTATTGAACCCCAGCTCATTCACTATAAAAAGCGTTTTGAGATGCGAGGAATCCAGGTGGAACGTCCGAAGGACATGCAGGAGGAGGAGATTCCCCTGATGGTCGATCTCGGCCTGCTTTCGCAGGTTTATTTGAATCTATTTTCGAATGCCGTCAAATATACAAATGAAATAGTCAGGCGCGATGGCAGCCGTCGGAAGGCTGTAGCCTATGGCCGGGAGTATATTGTCGATTACTTTGGTCCAAGTCGCGACGGTATCAAGTTTAACGTTTTCAGTACCGGGCCGCATCTGTCGCTCAATGATTCCATAGCTGTTTTTAAAGACGGCTATCGAGGAATAAACAGTTTGGATATGCCGGGCGCCGGCCATGGTCTGTCGTTTGTCAAACATGTGGTCGAGATTCACGGCGGTGAGACAGGCTATGAACCGACTGAAGAGGGTAACAACTTCTTTTTTGTTCTGCCGCTGCACGATGTCGATGGTCATCTGGCCATTGTTGAGTAATTACTTTGACCCGGCTCACCTTCGTTTTGCGTTTTTCCGGCGCTCCGAAACATGATTCCTCTCAAAGATAATATCCCTGCCAAGCACTTTCCTGTGGTCAATGTCAGCTTGATCGTGGTCAATGTGCTGGTTTTTGTTTATGAACTTAAACTGGGGCCCGACCTTGAGTACTTTATGGTGACTTTTGGTTTTGTGCCGGCCCGATACGTTTTACTTGGGAAGGTTAATTTTTTTGATCCGGCGCGCTATCTGCCGATGCTGACCTCCATGTTTCTGCATAGTGGATTTTTTCATCTGCTTGCCAATATGTGGATGCTCTGGATCTTCGGCGATAATGTCGAAGATAGTATGGGGCGCGTCCGTTATCTCTGCTTCTATCTGCTGTGCGGAGTGGCAGCTGTTGTGCTGCATTTTTGGTCAAGTCCTGCTTCCTCTTTGCCGATGCTGGGAGCGAGCGGCGCCATTGCCGGTGTGCTTGGCGGCTATTTGCTGCTTTTTCCCAAGGCCCGTATATTGACTCTGTTCCCCATTTTCATCTTCTTTTCGATAATTGAAGTGCCGGCCTATTTTTTTCTGGGCGGTTGGTTTTTGCTGCAATTTGTTCAGGCAACGTTTCAACAGTTGATGCTGGGCGAGATACTGGGCGGCGGGGTTGCCTGGTGGGCGCATGTCGGCGGGTTCGGCGCCGGAGCGCTGCTCGTCCATTTTTTTCGTAACGATCGACCGTAGTCCGGACATACTGATAAAGGCGGAATAGTGGATACCAAGAGAACAATGGAGCTTCTGGCCCCGGCCGGGACCATCGAGGCCTATGAAGCGGCGGTGACGGCCGGCGCCGATGCCGTATATGTCGGGGCTCCTGCCTTTAATGCCAGGGCTCTGGCCCGCCATTTCAATGTCGCGGAGATCGCTGCCATGGTTGCCCATGGTCATGCTGCTGGGGTTAAGCTTTTTGTGGCGATGAACAGCCTGCTCAAGGAAGAGGAGATCCCGCAGGCCATCTCCCTTCTTGCTGCCCTGGCCGAGATCAAGATTGATGGGCTGATTATTCAGGATCTCGGCATCCATTATCTGGTCAAAAAGTATTTCCCGGCCATCAGGATGCATGCCAGCACCCTGATGGCAGCGCACAATACCCCGATTGTCCGGCAGTTCGACCGGATGGGTTTTAAACGGGTGGTGCTGGCCCGCGAGTTGACTCTCGCAGAGATCCGGCAGATCCAGGCGGAAACCGCTGTTGAACTGGAGGTTTTTGTCCACGGCGCCATGTGTTTCAGTGTCTCCGGCCTTTGTCTCTTCAGCAGTTATCTTGGAGGAAAGAGCGGGCTGCGGGGGCGTTGTGTGCAGCCTTGCCGAAGACGATATACCTGGGCCGGACCAGGCCGTGATACCGGCGGATATCTATTTTCCATGAATGATCTTTCGGCAATCAATATCTTGCCGCAACTGCAGAACGCCGGGGTTGCCTCTATTAAGATCGAAGGACGGATGCGGAGCGCCCAGTATGTCGGCTCTGTGGTCAGGGCATACCGACTGATGCTCGATGGCGATATAGCCGATCCGGAGATCCTGGCCATGGCCAACTCCTTTTTAGCTGAGGCTATGGGGCGTAAGACCACCACCGGCTTTTTCCTGTCGGCCAAACCTAAGGATATCATCTCTCCGCATCATTCCGGAAATATAGGGATTTTCCTTGGCAAAATTGGCCATTGCAGCGGCAACAGAGCGAGCTTTACCTTGCGCGGGATGCTGCGGGTCGGTGATCGGTTGCGACTGCATCAGGAGAAGAGCGGCGAACGGGAGTCTTTTACGCTGAAGAGAATGCTGGTCGGTGAGCGGTCGGTTGCCGAGGCGCAAGTCGGAACGAAAGTTACGGCTGAAATCCCCTTTGCCGCAGCCAAGGGTGACAGCCTTTACCTGGTCGATCTAGAGGAGCGTCGGGATGTAAAAAAGGGTGGCGCGGATAGAGTCAGTGCGCGACGTTTTCAGCAGAAGATTGATCAAAGTCGCATCAGGGAGCGGACAGCCCATATTCTCGCCGATCTTGATCAGGATACGACCTTAACAGGCCGGAGCGCACGGCAAAGAGTAGGGGGGGCTGCCGGGGCAACAAAGGCCCGGAAGAGGGGATTTGCCTGCTGGCTTAAGCTTGACGACCTGCGCCTGCTTGGTCTGCAGCTGCCTGTGCAGCCGGAGCGCCTGGTTATCCTGCTCAGTCGTCAAACCTTTGGCCAGGCGGTGCGGAACCTGAAAGAGCTTAAGCGGCGGAAGCGGGCCGTGATCTGGGCTCTGCCTGCCCTGATCTTTCCCGGCGAGCTCGAATTCTATAACCAGGCGATCAGAGCCCTTCTGGTCGAAGGATTTCGAGAGTGGCAGATAAGCCATGTCGGTCAGGTGGCCTTGTTTGCAGATCTTGTGACCTGCGGAAATTCCGAGCAGACCGAGCAGCCTGAAGCGGCCAAGAGGTCTTATCCGTCTCCGGAGAGAGGTAAGAGCAGGAAACCGCCCGCCGCCTCTGCGGCCGATATCACCCTGTACGGCAATTATACCCTGAACATCTTGAACTCTTTGAGCATCCGGGGCCTGGCTGAGCTTGGCCTTGTCGCGGTTGAGCTTGCTGTCGAAGCGGATCAGGAGAGCATCAGCCGCATACTCGCTAAACCAGGCAACTGCCGGCAGGGGCTTACGGTCTACGGCCTTCCCGCCCTGTTTTCTGCCCGGGCCTGCCTGGATCATTTCAAATACGACCAACTTTTTGTCAGCCCAAAACAGGAACGATTCACCCTCCTCGAACGAAACGGATTGACCCTGGCAGTGCCCGATCAACCGTTTTCTCTCCTGGCCTATCTCAATGACCTCGTTACGTTAGGGCTTGATTTCGGCGTTATCGATCTCTCATACATGCAAAAAAAGAAGACGGAATTAACAGCGTTGGTCAGTGAACTTGCCCGGCCGGGCAAACAACAAAAAGGCAATACCTTCAATTTCCGGGGCAAACTCCTGTAACGGAAAAGAGTCTGGGAGTTACCTGTCGGGTCATCTCAGTCCGTCATAGTTGTAAGCGTCATATATCAACATTCCCTTAATCTCCGTCGTATCGTTTTGCTGTAACTAGCCATATCTTCTAATATTATAAATTGAGAATGTAATATAACATGTTGAAATCGTTAGATTATTGTGTTGACATTTGCGGTCGGGCAGGGTAATAGCTTATTCAAATTTTTTTAAAGAGATCCGGCATCTGCCGGCAAAGGAACAAAAGATATGAAGCAGGCGATAGCAGTAGCAATAGCCCTGGCACGAAGGCGGAACGGTAAAGGCTCACGTTCGGATCTGCCTGAGGCCGGCCAATCGATATTGGATGAGGTGTCCGGCAGTACATTTTTGCTGATGGCTGTTGTGACGATTCTCCTGTTTTGTTGGGTATCAGCCTGTTTTCTGGGGGCACTGGCCGGCGGTTTTGCCCCGTTCGAACTTGTACGGAATTGGTTGACTGCGGTAAGAGGCAGTTAGCTCGATATATCTTGTGCAAATTTATCAAGGAGAAAAACATGCAGCGGACAACCATTGTTAAGACCGGATTTAATGCAACTCGGGTCAGGGATTTGCAGGGGGTGCAAGCAAAAAGCGATATCATCTCCAAAGGGGGAATGACGGTTCTGGGCGGAGTTGCAGGGCTGGTCGGTTTATGGGCCGTTGCCTGTTTTGCCGGAGCTCTGGCGAGTCGGGCCGGAGTGGTTGGCCTTGTCCGTGGCTGGTTTGGAGCTGTGTTCGGTATGTAGATTGTTCTCTTGAGGTGTGATGTGCCAGGGATTTGATACTTTTTGCTTATGGCAAGACGCTGCAAGTTACTGTAGAATCTGTCCGGAGACAATGTTCAGGGCTTAAAACGCCTTGTATACAAGTAATTTAACTCCGGATATGATGAGGTAAGCATCTGGTGGGCACATTCATACGTAGTTTGTTTTTAATCGGTATCCTGGCTGCGGTGGGCGGGGTCGTTGCTCTGTTCTGGAATCTTGAAAACCGTTTACCTCCTCTCAGTTACAATGAATTTTTGTTGAGCCTCGACAATAACGAGATTTCGGAAGTCCATCTGCAGGGTGGTGAAGTCACCCTGCTCAACAAGGCCGGACGGAAATTTACCACATATACCCCTGATGTCGCCTCCTTGATGCCAAAGCTCCTGCAGAAAGACGTTGTGGTTTATGGCCGCCCGGATCGGGCCCCGCTGCTTTGGAGTGTGGCCTCACTGGTTGTGCCATTGCTGCTGATTCTGGTGGTCTGGTTTTTACTGGCTAGAAAGGAGTCGCAGGGCGAATCGTCGGATTTTGCCAAGCGCAAGGCGGTTATTCCGGTCACCGGCAGCCGGCAGGTTACCTTCCGTGATGTCGCTGGAATCCCTGAGGTAAAAGAAGAACTGCTTGAGATTGTCGATTTCCTGCAGAAACCCAAAAAATACAGCAGGCTGGGCGCCTTCATCCCTAAGGGGATCCTTTTTCAAGGACCGCCCGGAACCGGCAAGACCTTGCTGGCCCGTGCCATTGCCGGTGAGGCAGGGGTGCCTTTTTACAGTATCAGCGGCTCAGATTTTGTTGAGATGTTTGTCGGCGTCGGGGCTTCAAGGGTCCGCGAGTTGTTTCGGGAAGCCAAGAAAAATACACCCTGCATAATCTTCATCGACGAGATTGACGCAGTCGGTGGGCAGCGGGCTTCAGGAGGTGCGGTCGGTGGTCAGGATGAGCGGGGGCAGACCTTGAATGCTTTGCTGGTTGAGATGGATGGCTTCAGCACCGATGATACCATCATTGTGCTGGCTGCTACCAACCGGCCGGACATCCTGGATTCGGCCCTGCTCCGACCGCGACGTTTCGACCGGCAGATTACGGTGCTGCCGCCGGATGTCAAAGGTCGGCAGCAGATTCTTGAGGTCCACTCCAAACAGGTGCGGATGACCGACGCCGTTGATCTCGAAGAGCTTGCCAGGAGTACGCCGGGCTTCACCGGCGCTGATCTGGCCAGCCTGGTCAATGAAGCGGCCCTGATTGCCGGGCGGGCCGAGAAAGATGCTATCCAGCCCTCTGATTTTGAGGCTGCCAAGGATCGTATTCTCATGGGGGTGGAACGAAAGGGTTTTGTGATCAATGAAAAGGAGCGGCGGACCATGGCGCTTCACGAGTCCGGGCATGCGATTCTGGCGCGATTCCTGCCGGAGGCTGATCCTCTTCACAAAATTACCATCATTCCACGGGGCCGGGCCATGGGGCATACTCAGCAGATGCCGCTCCATGATCGGCAGGTATATTCACGGGAGTATCTCTTGAGCCGGATCACGATACTGTTCGGCGGCCGGGCGGCTGAGGAGGTCGTGCTGAATCAGAAATCAACGGGTGCCGAGGATGATCTGCAGCAGGCCATGGAGATTGCCACCAGCATGGTCTGCCGGTGGGGTATGGATGATGTGATCGGGCCCATGGCCTATTCAAAGAATGATCAAGGTTTTTTAGGGAATCAGGCTGTCCGCTCGAACGTCAGTGAGTTTACCGCCCAGGCGATTGATCACCAGATCAAAAAAATCCTTGAGCACTGCCATAATGAGGCGTTTTCGATTTTGAAGCGTGAGCAGCCATTTCTAGAGCATCTTGCCGATATTCTCCTGCAGACCGAGATGCTTGACCGGGAGGAGATGGATATCATCTTCGAGTGCACGAAGAAGAAGCAGCGGGATGCCGAACTCAATCCTGTTTCCGGGGAAATTTCCTGTCGGGTGGTTTGAAATCTAATGAGGAGTGCCCTTGGTTAATTTTAGAGAGTTATTTAAGGTAGTAGCCAAGGGTATTGCCCGCAGCAAGGTGTCGATTGCCGGGGCGGTCATGACCACCCTGATCTTCCCCTTTCTGCTGGTGGCAGCTCTGCTCGACATGCAGGGGGTCATCAAGAATCCCTACTTCGGATTCATTATCTACATGGTAATGGGGCCGTTGTTTGTCTTTGGCATTATTCTGTTGATTTCCGGTATCCTCTTTTTTAAATCCTCTGAAGACATCGGCGCCTACACCTTTGAATATTTGAAGGAGCAGTTCACCATGCCGGGCAGATACAGTCGGGTCCGGCGACTGATCCTGCTGATTACGGTTATTGTTAATGTTACTCTGATTGTCGTGGTCATCTTCTCATACTCAGCCTTTCGCTATACGGAATCTACGGCTTTTTGCGGCCAGTTTTGTCACTCGGTCATGGAGCCTGAGTATATCACCTACCAGAATTCTCCGCACTCCCGGGTCTCTTGTGTCGAATGTCACATCGGCGAGGGGGCAAAGTGGTTTACCCGCTCGAAGATGTCCGGGCTTAGACAGATGGTGGCAGCGGCTCTCGATACCTACAGTCGGCCGATTCAGACCCCTATCGGCGCGCTGCGACCGGTCCGCAAGACCTGTGAGGAGTGTCATCGGCCTGAGAAATTCCATGGCGATAAGCTCTACCTCAAGAATAAGTTCCGGCCTGATGAAAAAAACAGTCATGTCCAGACCGCCATGCTGATGAAGGTCGGCTCCGGAGGATATCAAGGCCAGCGGGCTTACGGCATTCACTGGCATGTTTCTCCGGACAACACGATTTCCTACAGATATGCAGATTCAGGTCGTCAGGATATCTTTGAAGTTAAGCTTGTCCGCGCTAATGGTCAGGAGAGCATCTACCGACGAAAAGGCTCGATAGACCACCTGAATCAACAGGGTGGAGGAGGTGGCGGCGAACGGGTCATGGACTGTATGGATTGCCATAACCGACCGACTCACATCTATCTCTCGCCTGATGAGGCGCTCGACCAGAAGCTTTTGTCAAATGAGATACCGCCGGAGTTGCCATTTATTAAACGCCAGGCCCTGGAGGCGATCACCAGGCAGTACGAGTCCACGGAGAAGGCCAAAAACGGCATTGCCATGCAACTCATGAACTGGTATCGGGTCAACTACCCGGCAATCGCCACAGGAAATGAGACTTTGCTTGCCAAGGCCATCCGGGGAACCCAGAGGGCATATATGGAGAACGTCTTCCCCAGTATGAATATCACCTGGGGAACGTACAGGAATTTTATCGGACATAAAGATCAGTCGGGATGTTTCCGGTGCCACTCCGGATCCATGCGAACTGCAGCGGGTGAGACCATGACCACGGAGTGTGATTCATGCCATATCCTGCTGGCTGAAAACCGGTCAGCCCAGGATGTCTTGCGGATCTGTTCAGAGTGATGGCGGATATAGTTTTTCAGGAGGGAGGAGGTTTGTTGAGATCGGTTCGGGATTTTTGTTGACAACACTTGTTTCAATCTGGTTTATTCATTCCTTTTTTGGAGTGTATAAGGTGTTGGTTTATTTTTACCCACCTTGCCAATCAGGAGAAAGGAATGTCTGTCCAAAGCAATGATGCCATTTATCCCATCAGCGTTGCCTCCAAGTTGCTTTCCGTTCATCCGAGAACCCTCAGGATATACGAACAGGAGAGTCTCATCAAACCATTGCGGAAAGGAAATAAGCGCTATTATTCCCATGACGACATTGAATGGATTCGTTGTCTGCGGACTTTGATCCATGAAAAAGGGATCAGTATTCCAGGAATAAAGATGCTCCTTGAGCTCACCCCTTGCTGGGAAATCAAGAATTGCCCTCAGGAAATACGAGAGAAGTGTTCAGCTTACATTGATAAGACCATCCCCTGTTGGGAAAGGGCAAACACCGCCTGTGCAATGGAGCTGAAGCAATGTGAAAGCTGCTACGTCTATATCAAGGCGATGAAAGAGGCCAGATTGGTTGCCGCCTCTGTTGCCGGCCAATAATACTCAGGTAAATTGAAGGTCTTTTTTTTGCCTGAAGGCGATTTGGATCGTCAGACGGCAAATCAACCAGCCGTCCGGCGCTTTTACATGCCATGAATTTCAGGTTAAGGCAACCTGCAGGTACTCGTTTGTACGGGTACCTGCAGGTAATCTATCTGTTTGCATCAACTTTATAAAAATCTATTATTTGTCTGAAAAAGGAGAGCTGTTAGCAGTATGACACCCGAAGAAATGAATCAGCAGAACAATGGCGAGTCAGAGGAAGATCCGAATCGTGAAAAAAAGGCCTGGGATTTTATCTTCCGAGGTATGTGGCGTTCTCCACTTGGACTTATGGGGATTACGATAACCACTATCTGTGCGACCCTGATGATTTTTGGTCTTTTACTTGACCAGTTGGGGATCATCCATAACCCTTATGCCGCGATGATCACCTTTATGATCCTGCCCGGCGGTTTTATAACCGGGCTGCTTCTTATCCCCATTGCTGCATTTATCAGGCGACGTCGTTGGCACAAGTATGGTATCTCCAGGGAGCATCTTCATATCAATTTGAGTGATCACAGGCATAGGAAATTTGTGGTTTTCTTTATTGCCATGTCAGTGGTCAATATCGCCATTCTCGGCGTGATTGCCTATGAGGGCTATCATTTTACGGATAGCTCGTATTTCTGCGGTCAGGTTTGTCATACGGTTATGGAACCTGAATATACGGTCTATCAGCGATCGCCCCATGCCAAGGTAGCCTGCGTCGAGTGTCATATCGGACCTGGGGCCGACTGGTTTGTCCGGGCCAAGATTTCCGGCCTGCGGCAGGTGGTCGCGGTGTTTACCAACAGCTATAATCGTCCGGTTCCTGCGCCGGTAGAGCACCTGCGCCCGGCCCGCGACACCTGTGAACACTGTCACTGGCCGGAGAAATTTCATGGTAAAAAAGTTAAGATATTCAATCACTTTACCAACGACAACCAGGCGCCGCCGACAGTTACCGAGATCGCCCTCCACATCGGCGGCCGTAATCCCAAGACCGATGCTTTTGAGGGGATTCACTGGCATGTGAGCAAGAATGTCCAGGTGAGTTATCTGGCGGCTGATGCCAAACGGAGCCAGATTGCCAGGGTCAAGGTCAAGCGTCCGGATGGCAGTGAAGAGGAGTTTGTCAAAGATAGCATTGTGGTGCCGAAGGATAAGGAGGCCCAGTGGCGGGTCATGGATTGCATCGACTGCCACAACCGGCCGACCCATGTTTATGACTCAAAGGAGAGCGTAGTCGATTTCGGCCTGCTCAGTAAACGGATCAATCCCGATATCCCGGGAATCCGTGAAGATGCTCTGGCAGTAATTGTGGGTGATTATAAAACCCGGGATGAAGCCAAGAGCAAGATGGTCAATGATCTGGTCGAATTGCAGAATAAACGTGATGCGACCAAGGCCAAGAGTTTTGATGCGGATATTCGCAAGGCCGGTGAGTATATTCTGGAAGGGTATCTGAACAATATCTGGCCGGAGTTGAACATCAAGTGGGGTACCTATGGCTCCCATCTCGGCCATCAACGGGCTGATGAAGGCTATGGCTGTTTCCGTTGTCATGACGAGGAACACAAGAGCGCCAAGGGGGGTTCCATCTCGCAGGATTGCACCAACTGCCATGACGAGCCGCCGGCGTGATCGCAATATACCGGTAGTGAGTCTGTAAAACTGCAAAAGCCCCTAGGAGAGAGTATCTTCAAGGGGCTTTTGCTTTGTAGGTTGATCAGGAACCAAAGCCCAGTCGTTTTTTGAGGCGGCCAAGCCAGGACGCCTTCTTGCGCAGGATTTTAATCTCCGGGACATGGTCTGGATCGGTATAGTATCCGGCCGTAACCTGCAGCCCTTCTTTGATTGTAAATCCGAAATTATGATAACAACCCAGTCCGAGCTTTGTGACATCGGTTGCCAGAACCTTGAAAGACTGGGTATTGCTTTTCTCCAAGCAATCGCGCTGCACTAGACCGATCCCGAGACTGAGCAGGGCTGTCCCGATCCCTCGTTTCCGGTACTTTTAATGTACCTCCAGACCGTGCCCGGTGTTGTCGAAGGTCGGATGAGGGTTGATGCTGGTGTCGTTGACAATCGAGTAGATGCCATCCACTTCGGTTTTAATTGAAATATAGCCGACAGCTTCTTTTCCACAGGAGATGGTTACATCAAAGAGCTGACCTTTTTGGCTGAAAACGGCGACAAATTGCTCCCCATGGCCGGCAATGAGTATTGCTCTGCCCTCTATCCACAGTCGGTCAATAAGCTCATGCAGGTTGTCGACAATCTCTTTTTGTTTCGAGGCGTATTGCATGGCCTGTCTGTAGTCCATCATATCCTCCGGAAATGTTAGAATCTTGTCAGAATTTGATGCAATAAGATTGCCACGTTGCAGTTTACGGGTTATCGAATCGTGTGACCATTTAAGGTGTGCATATCTTGTACTGCAATTGCTATCACAAAACCTGGTAACCGTAAACAGTAAACCGATAACCATAATATAACGAAATATTGATATATTAGGAGATAATCGCAATCCTCAGAAAAATTATTGACCTGATTCCTGATACACTGTATCTACTATTTTAGCCTGTTGAATAGGCTGGTTTTTAACAGTATGTTTCTTAGCAACCTGTTAAAAAAACAATTTGGCTTGTCGGCCTTTCGTTTTCTGTTGAGGAGGGATGATCCGGAAATAAAATGTCCTGTCTAAGCGTAAATGTGTCGGATATACAGGAATATATTTCGTTATTTGTTTTGCCGGGGATTTTTTACGAACGGAGTGTTAATAAAATAAACTACTGCATTATGTCGTTTTGGGTTTTTGGGAATTGTGACAAGAAGTGGCTATGGCGGCTATATCCGACGATCCTGGATATAGCGGCATTGGTAAAAGCGGCGAAAACGCCGTAATATCCAGCTATATTGGATATTACGGAAAATTTTCCGTCCAATAATATTTTGGGCTAAAAAACAAAAGGAGTAACATGCCAAAAACTCAAGTAGCCATGGATTTTCATCATGAATTCTCAGTAGAACTTGGTCGGTTGGTTGCACATTGGGCAGTTGTTGAATCATGCTTATCTAACATCCTATCAATGCTAATAGGAATTCAAGATCAGGTAAAAGGCAAGTTTATTTTTATGACTTTTATTAGCCTAAAATCCAAACTAGAACTCATTGAACGACTCACAGAAACTTTTTTCGTAGAAAGTCCTGAAAAAACACGACTTGTTGCCCTACTGAAAGAATGCATACGATTAAACAACTTAAGAAATGACAATGTTCACGCCCAATGGGGTCCATCAACTAATAAAGATAATCTATCCCGCTGGCCTTCATCGCTCCCAAACAACTTCAAAAGACAAATTTTCAAAGAAGTTTCAGAAGTGGCCGTTCAAGACATTCGCAACGTCGTTGAACAGATTGCTGAATTATCTTCAAGGCTTGTCGAGTTTCAATTTGATGACGTTCCGAAACTCCAAACATACGAAGGGTGGCCAAAGCCGCCACAGTCTCGCTAGAGAAAAAAATCTCTTATAACCACCTTGGAATTCACGAATGACTATTTCAGTCAAATCATAAAAAAAAGATGGGGCAAGGGGTCGGACCGAAATAACTTCTGATTTTATGGAATAAAGTTTCAAAATATTCATGTTTTTTGGTCTTATAATGCCCTTTTTGGGGTAAAAAAGCGCGTTTTAACCGGTGAGTGGTTAATTGTGCCAAGGACGAACAGATACTTCAGTCCAGGACATGTGTGGCACATTACCCTGATCACCAAAAGTAAAAAGGAGGGAATCGATGCAAGAAAAACTTAAAAAAATGGCCAGGCGTTTTATTATCCTCACTTTGGCAACCGGATTCTGTGCCGGGGCTCCCAGCTTTGCACAGCCGGACAGTTCACAGGAGATAAGCCAATATATTCAAATTATGCAGGAGGGCTCACTTGCCCACAAAATTATAACAGTTAAAAAAATAACCAATTCCGGCTTGAGTGATACACAGCTTTTTGACGTGCTTGAAAAGGAGCTTAAGGATGGTTTTTTGACGGCAACCGGAAAAGATCCTATGGATTACATGGCCTGGCTGTGCAAGGCCCTTGCTTCTTCCGGCCAGGAAAAATATAAGGCTACACTGACACATGTGGTTGACAATACACCTGATCCGAAACTAAAGCGTTACGCCGAGCAAAGTTTAGCTCTTTTTGAGCAGTATGCCGCCCGCAACAAGATTATGAATCAGGGCTCTGCAGGGATGGCCGATAAAGATCCGGCCGTGGTCCAGCTCATCAATATGCTCAAATCAGACATGCTGGAGCTCAAACGTGATGCCGCCAAAAAAATAACCCGGAGCACCTATAAAGACCCGGATCTCTATGAAACAGTGAACCAGGAGCTATTAAACGGCTACGCCAATGCTTCTGATAAGTTGTCTGTGGATGCAATGGCCTGGTTGTGCAAGGCTCTGGGATCATCAGGTAATGCCAACTATAAACCGACTCTGCAAAAGGTCATGGACTCAGGTAACCCTCTGCTGGTTAAATATGCCACGCAGAGTTTCGAGATGCTCTATTAGATTCCGCACGGCGAACGGAACCACAAAGAGATTTCCTGCTTAATTTAATAAAGGATCGTCGGAGATTGGTTCAATTGCTTTTTGAAGCACAATTACGCTCTGTTGAAATACCTACCAGTCAGAAACTATATATCATAAATAATGGTATTGACAAAAGTATGAATATGTTGGATCTTATTTGTAACACTAATACCAATACTATTCATGGAGGTGTCAAATGTCTGGTGTGAAAACTGCAATATCATTAGAAGAAAATTTATTTAACCAAGTCAGCCAACTAGCCAATGACATGCATGTGTCTCGCAGCAAATTATTCACCCTTGCCGTCAAAGATTTTTTAAAAAAACAAGAAAATTACAAATTACTTGCTCAACTTAATGCTGCTTACAGTGATTCTCCAAGTGAAGAAGAAAAGAGTATTTCAAAAGCCATGCATAGAAAACAGCGACAAATTGTGGAGCAAGAATCATGGTGATAAAACAAGGTGAAATTTATTGGGTAGACCTTGGAGAACCAAGTGGGTCTGAGCCTGGTTACAAGCATCCTCATATTGTAATTCAAAATAATATATTTAATTCAAGTAGAATAAATACCGTTGTTGTCTGCTCGTTAACTACGAATTTAATAAGAGCTAAAGCCCCTGGCAACGTTGTCCTTGGCAATGGGGAAGCAAGCTTACCAGAGAAAAGTGTTATTAATATTTCGCAAATTTACACAGTAAATAAAAACGAATTAACTGAGAAAATTGGTCAGGTGTCAGAAAAACGAATGTATGAAATTATTGAGGGTCTGAAGCTTCTTACAGAGCCGAGAGAATTATAGATAACATACAGAAACAATATAATAAGGATCGACGGAGATCATTGAAGCATTAGCTGCTCAATAATTTATAGGACAGGCTTTCTTGAACGCTGGCTGGATTGGGGGCAGCACGACCCCGTGCCATCAGTAGACGCGAAGCAGTGAAAAAATAAGTTCGATATTATAGTTAAATAGGGGGAGATTTGAGATGGATGGCGATGAGTTCTTCAAGCAAGGGAGGACGGAATTAATCGCAGGATTTGAAAAGGCGGGTGTAGATTGTCAGAAGCTATTTTGAGTTAACCGTTCTCTTCCGGCACCGTATTTTAGACCACGATATCGAGCCCTGAATACTGGTAACTGGCGAGATTGCTCATTTGCATGGCAGCGGTATTGATGGCATAGTGGGCTGGGGGCTCGTTGTTGTTTGACGGCTTGGTTGCTGGTCCGGGGTTCTCTCTTTTTCCGGCTTCTATCTGTTGGTCGAAAAGCTTTTTGCTTATCTCCATTTGTGATTCATTGGCCTTTTTGAGAGACCCTTGCGCCTTACGATAGGCAACCTCAGCTTCTTGCAGCAAACTGCGGCGCAACTCCTGTCTGGCGTCAACAATTTTGGCAGAGGCATTGGAGGCGATCCGCAGATCGGCCGGCGAGGGACTCTCGGGCGCTGTTGCCGCCGAGCGGACAATCCGCATTTTTGCAATAGTATCCTTGGGGTCGAGTTCCCGTGCCGTGTCGATGGCTACCTTCCCATGGACAGCGTAGTTCTTGCCGTCCGGGCCTTGCACATATTCATACACCGCACTGCCCTGGATAAAGGCGCCGGCAGCCATCATATGGGCCTGTTCGTGAATATGGATTGCTTTGTCAGCCTTTTTGAGCTGTTCGATTCGCAGTTTATCGCTGACGCTTAACTTTTTTTCTTCTAACGGCTGCTTTTCTGGCTGCGGCTCTATGGAGGAGTTGCCGGGGGAAGTCCGGCTCGAAAAGGCCGGAACTGCCAACTGGGGAGAAAGGTTTGCGGGAGTGATTCCGGCCATTTCGTATTCCTCGTCAACGAAAATAAAAAAAGCCCATCTCCGCTCAAAGATGGGCTTGTCTGTGGTTTCGTGCCGGGCCGGAAAACTTGAAATTCCATGTTCGGCAGCCCGGCCATCCATGTCTCAAACATGGATCCGAAACTTTGCGTCCTCGGATTACTCCGAGTTTGCCCTTTGCGATTAGGAGATTTGTTAAAAGTATACTGAATTTATTGCATGTTTGTCAAACGGTTACGATAAGTTTTTGTCACCTTTGGTTAACTGGTCAACTTCGGATATCACCGGCCCATGAGGGATCGCACAGCCTCGACGACCATCGCGGCGCTTGGTTTATAGAACTGCTCCTGGGGTGGTGCGATGGGAACAGGGATATCAGGGGCGGCAACCCGTTTAATGGGGCCTTTGAGAAACTCAAAACCCTCCTCGGCAACGATCGCCGCAATCTCAGCGCCAAAACCGCAGAATTTGGTGGCCTCATGCAAAATCACCAGCCTGCCGGTTTTTTTAACGGAAGCCAGCAGGCAGTCCCGGTCCAGGGGAACCAGACTACGCAAATCAATGATTTCCAGTGAGATATCTGCATCGGCCAGATTCCTGGCTGCTTCCAGGGCGGTATTCGTTGCCGCGCCGTAACAGACCAGGGTGCAGTCGTTGCCTGACCTGGCAACCCTGGCTCGGCCAAGAGGAGTACGATAATCGCCTTCCGGAACCTCTCCTTTTCCCCAGTACAGTCCAAGATCTTCGATCACAACGACCGGGTTGGGATCGAAGATCGCGCTCAACAGGAGCCCTTTGGCATCTTCCGGAGTCGAAGGGAAAACAACCTTGAGGCCGGGGCAGTGGGCAAGCCAGGCCTCAAGGTTGTGTGAATGCTGGCAGCCCGCCGAGAAACTCACCCCGGCCTTGACGCGGACAGTGAGCGGAAAAGTCGATTTGCCACCACTAAGATAGCGCAGCTTGGCGGCATGATTGACCAGCATATCGCTGGCCAGGGTCATAAAAGGCAGAAACATAATTTCTACCACCGGCCGCAGCCCGAGGCATGCAGCGCCTACAGCCAGACCGGCGATTGCAGCCTCGCTTACCGGGGTGTCCTTGACTCTTTTGAGGCCGTATTTGGTTAGAAGGCCATAGGTTGGCATATTGGGATTGTCATGGATCGACACCCCAACCCCTTCACCTGCCAGGAAAACCGACTCATCCATGCTCATGGCCAGATCAAGGGCGTTGTGGGCAGCCTGACCAAATGATATTACCGTCATCCTGAAACTCCTCTTAATAGGCTTTAAACAAGACCGTATTCCGAACTTTCAAGCCCAGAGGTCTTGTAATGCTTCTGCAGCCAGGGGGTAGGGGCTGTCGTCTCCAAAGACCACAGCAGCATCGACCTCTGTCTGACTCCGGGTTTCCATGGCTTGCAGCTCATCTTCCGTGGCAATTGAGTCTTTGAGAATTCTCTCCCGTAACCTCCTGACCGGGCAAAGTCCGGACCACGACTCCAACTCTTGCCGGTCAACATAATGCTGATGGTCATGTTCGCCATGGCCGCGCATTCTGTAGGTTTTTGCTTCAAGCAATGCCGGACCGGCGCCTGAGCGGCAGTGCGCCACCATTCTAACGGCTAGATCATATACTTTTTCAACGTCGTTACCATCGACAAACTCACCGGGCATGCCGTAGGCCACGGCACGTTGGGCGATATTCCCCACCGAGCAGTGTTGAGCAAGACTCTGGGCGCCGGCCCAACAGTTGTTTTCGCAAACAAACAGAATGGGTAGTTTCCATAGTGCAGCCAGGTTCATCGCCTCATGGACGCTGCCCTCTGCTGCTGCGCCGTCGCCAAAGAAGACCACGGTAATATCCGGCGCGTTACGATATTGTTGCGCAAAGGCTGCTCCCACGGCCAGTGGGGGGCCGGCTCCGACAACTGTTGATGTCATCAGGGCGTTCACCTCAGGGACAGCCATGTGCAGTGTGCCGGACTTGCCTTTATTGACTCCGGTTGCCTTGACCATTATCTCGGCCATGAGTTGCCTGGGGTCTGCCCCTTTGGCCAGCAGATGGCCATGACTTCGATGGTTGCCGACCAGCACATCAGCGGGATTGAGAGCCTCGATAACCCCAACGGCAACGGCCTCCTGCCCGGTAGCCAGGATTTGCATTCCAAGAACTCTGCCGCCCTCCTCGACAAGTTCGGAGATCCGCTCCTCAAATCTGCGGATCAGGATCATCTTTTCGTACATCTTTCTGAAAAGGATCGCCTTGTTTTGTGGAACCATCACAAACCTCCTGTTAACGAGAATTGGTCAAAACCACCTTTGTTGCATAACATAGCTACCATAGAGAAATACGGGGAGTCAAGTCTGGAAAGGCCTGGGCTGGCGAAATAGACGGAGAATTGTCGACATGGAACTATCTGCGGCAAGTTATTATAGAATCAAGCGTCGCCAGTGTACGTTTATATCTCCAATTAATAGTTCCATTCGCTTCATTTTTTTAAAGAAAATTCTTGCCAAAAGATAACATGGTATGGCATATTTCCGGCCGAACTTCTACCACATTGTGGTATATCATGAGCGATTGATCATCTTTGCTGAGGCGTTAACTCCGGTGCATTGCTGGTCTGATTGTAACTGCTCGGGCAACCAGGCTGGATTTTGAAAACAGTCTTTATGACATACCATTAGCGAAACCACGAAATAGAATGCAAAGGAGAGAGAAGAGATGATTCAGATTGGTAAAGAAACAGCGGAAAGATGGGGGTATTCCGGCATAGGAGCCCTTTTTCGTTCCCACAAGGTTTTACTTGGCATGCTTGTTGCCCTGGGCCTGCTGATGCTTGGTGGTCTTGCGGTCGGCCTGCATGGCTTTTTTAGCGGATACCGCCATGTCTATGGCGTTACCCGGCAGATCCCCTGGGGGCTCCTGATCTCGGGCTATATCTTTTGTGTTGTTACCTCCACCGGCCTCTGTCTGGTCTCTTCCATCGGCCATGTGTTCGGCTATGAGCCCTATATGCCCATTGCCAAACGAGCGGTTTTCCTCTCCATAACTTTTATGCTCGGTGGGTTTATAATTATCTTTTTTGATATCGAAAACCCTTTTCGCATGACGATTTATAATGTCATTTCGCCCAATTTTACCTCGAATATGTGGTGGATGGGCACACTTTACAGTCTGTATCTCCTGGCTCTCGGAGTTGAGTATTTCTTCCTGCTCGATCAGAACCACGGGATGTCAAGGATCTGCGGATTTTTTGGCGTCCTTTTCGGGGTGGCGGCCCATAGCAACCTGGGAGCGGTTTTCGGCATGCTGCATGGCCGGGAGTTCTGGTATGGCCCCTATATGCCCATCTATTTTATTGTCTCGGCCATGATGTCCGGTTGCGCCGCCATTATTCTTTTTACCTGCATAGCCTGGCGAATTGACCATGAGATCATGAACCGGCGGATGGAAAGGAGTATCAAGGCCATCTGCCAGCTGACTATCATGCTTATTGCAGTGATTATGTTTTTCACCCTATGGAAGATTATCAGCGGCGGGGTGGCGCCGGAGAAATATCTGGCCATCAAGGCCTTTGTCTGGGGCCCCTATTCTCTTAATTTCTGGGCTGGCGAGATACTGCTGGGCATGGTCATCCCCATCATTTTATTGATCCGTTCCAAGGGGATTGACCTGAATAAGATGTTTGTAGCTTCCGGTATGATGATGGTGGGTATCTTTGTCATGCGTTTTGATCTGGTGCTGGCCGGTCAGATTGTGCCGGTTTTCCATTCTCTCCATGTTGATGAATACAGCGAATTGCTGAAATATACTCCGTCCTTTCATGAAATCGCCATAGTGGCCGCCGGCCTGGCTTTTGCCTCAGCCGCATTTCTGGTTGGTGAGCGCATTCTGAACGGTCACCAGTTTCAGAAACATGAGATTGTCCCTGCCGGTGCCTATATCTGCCCTGGTTGCGGTGGCATCCATTATAAGAAAGAGGGCGAAAGTGAGGAAGATGCCGAGAGGCGCCATCATCGAATTCGCAAGACGGAACGGCCATAATTAATCATAGGGTGAACAGAGATAGAGAAGGAAGGAGCAGCAAGAATGAAACAAATTAATATTGATTTAGATAACTTGAAAGATGAAGGCCTTGATTCCGTCTCCGGCATGGAGCGCCGGGCGTTTATGAAAATCGGGCTGGCGATTACCGGGCTCTTCGCCGGCGGCAAGCTATTGTCAGTTATTTCCAACGTCGAAGAGGCTTTTGCCAGTGAAAGCGATTTTGTCGAGCAGTATCCCTATCGGCCGCACTACAGCATGATGATCAGGCAAGGGCTGTGCATTGACTGTGAGCGTTGCGTTGAGGCCTGCCGGGAAACCAACGAGGTGCCGGATTACGGCTACCGGACCAGGGTGTTACGCCAAAGAGTGACCGACGCCATTGGTCGACAAAGGGAATTTATTCCAATCCTCTGCAACCATTGCAATGAGCCATCCTGTACCAGGGCCTGTCCGACCAAGGCGACCTATAAGGACAAAACCACCGGCATCGTAATGATGGACCGCAAGAAATGCATCGGTTGTAAGATGTGTATCCTGGCCTGCCCCTATGAGGCCAGATATTTCAATGAAGAGGCGCATGCCATTGACAAGTGTAATTTCTGCTGGGATACCCGACTTTCCAAGGGCAAGAAACTGACGGCCTGCGCCAATGTCTGCCCGACCGGCACCCGGATGTTCGGCGATATCTCCGATCCTGATAATGTCGTATATAAAATGGTCCACCAGATTGAAAAACAGGTATGGGTTCTGCGACCTGAGGCAGGTACGAAACCCAATGTCTTTTATTCGAAAGCCACCCGGTCTTCACCATGGGAGCTCAGACGGCAACCGGAAGAGAGATAAGAGAAAGCAAACGGCAATCCATGAATTCTTGACTCCGGTATAGCCGGTTCAGGAGTGTAAGCTTGAGGTGAAGAAGATGAAAAACATCGTATATTTTTTAGTAGTTGTTTTTTTGGCAGCCATGCTATTCAAATCCGGCGCAGTATCAGCCGGTGATGAACCTGCCCAGGAACATGGTGGCGATATTATTTATACCAAGCCGGTAAAAGCGGTTATTTTCAGTCATAAGGCCCACACCGAAGACCTCGGTCTGCAATGCGGGTGGTGCCATGACAAGGTTTTTGAGATGGAAGCTCTGAACATGCAGAAGCAGGCTGATTTCGATATGGATAGCCTTTGTAACGAAAGATATTGCGGAACATGCCATAACGGTGATATCTCCTTTTCCACCACCACTCAGTGCGCCAGGTGCCATATCGGGGTTAAAGGTTATAATGAATTGGTTGAGCAGGGTAAGATAAAGCCAGAGCCGAAAGAGAAGGTGGTGGCGAAATGATTCGGATTGGGGAGGATTTTATGTGTAAAGGTGTAAAGCTGAAGAGAACATTTTGGATACCCACTCTGCTGTTTGCAGCCGTATTTGTATTTGGAACAGGATCTGTCGGTCTGGTCAGGGCTGAAACCGTTAATAGTGCTGACAAGGCGACGGCCGAGGCTGACAACGCCAAAATTCAGGCGCAAAAAGCCTTGGTCGAGGCTGAAAAAGCCATTCAGGATGCTGAAAAGGCGATTTTCGAGGCTGAAAAAGTAAAAGGTAAGGCGAAAGAAGATAAAGCAAAAGCTATGCAGGAGATGGTTCATGCCGGCCATTTTCCGCAAGATTTCTCAATGACTGTGCCAGGTTCGACGGTAACAGCGGTTTTCAGTCATCAGAAGCACACCGAGCGAGAAAAATTGAAATGCGTCGAGTGCCACCCGAAGGTCTTTATCATGAAGGTCGGCAAGGATGTGATCAAGAAGGGCCATCTCAATATGGAAGATATGAAGAAAGGCAAGTACTGCGGCAACTGTCATAACGGTGAAAAGGCTTTCAGCGTGACCTCGATAAATCATTGCAAGAAATGCCATCCTAAGCAATAGCTGCTGATAAAATATAGCATGTAAACACAAAAGCCCCTCGCCGAAGGGGCTTTTGTGTTTGGTTCTTCCGGCATGGTAGGGCAGGGATGTAATTCATAAAAAACTGTTGCAGTATTTATTGTTGACAATTAATACTGACTTTGGCTGCTGCAGTTGAACAGACATTTACGGCAATTTATAGCGACGCGGACGGTTATGCGAATCTGAAGAGTGTTAACCTGCTTGTGGTTCCGGTCGGGGGCGGTACCGTGAATGCGATCCTTGCGCGGTATGACCGAAACGAGAATATAATAACTCTGGCCAACGATAGCGGGGTAATGCCGACAACCGGCGGTTGTGCTCCGGGGAGCACCGGAATACTCGAGAACAGTCAGGGAAGCATTAACTGCCAGCTGACTACTGTCTCAGGTTCCGGGAGTGATCTGACAGTGACGTGGAAGATCACCCCAAAAAACACGTATGCCGGGAGTGCGGCCAAGCCACTCAAGATGCGGGCAACCGACAACTCCGGGGTGATTTCAGGTTGGTCAAACAAGGGCAGTTGGACAATTACTCCGGCTCCGCCACCCGTGGTATCCATTTCAGCCGTGCCGGGCACAATTATGGCCGGCCAAAAAACAACGCTGTATTTTAGTTGTTCTAACGCGACCGCTATAACAATCGATCAAGGAGTCGGCCCGGTAACCGGTCTGAGTTTTGTAGAGGTTTCTCCGGCGCAAACCACTGAATATACCATCACAGCCACTGGCCCCGGCGGTATCGTCACAGCCAGGGCCACGGTCACAGTGCTTGCCCAGACTCAGCTCGGCCTGGAGATACTTTCGCCGTTGCAAGAGGATATTTTGTCAGGGCCGTGGGTTACGGTCGAGGGGGTAGTGACGACGGTCGCTGATGAAGTAAGTATCACGGTCAATGGTATGGTGGCCCTGGTTTCCGGCAATCGTTTTTTTGCCAACCACGTGTCTCTGGTTGCTGGAGATAACCTTCTTGCTGTGAAGGCGACTGACTCCTTTGGCAGAATAACTGAAAAATCCATTACCGTCAGCCGCGATTATTCCCTGGAAAATATTCAATTGATAGCCGGGGTTGAATCCGGTCTGGCCCCGCTTGCCACAACCTTGCGTATGGAAGCTAATTTTGTTTTTTCCGGCAAACCGGTTGTTAGCTATGACGGACCAGCTGTCGCGACCATTACCGAGACAGTGGTAGAGAACACCTACGATGTTCAGATAAACACACCAGGATTGTACATTTTTACTGTTGAGGCCTTGGATGAGAATGGAATTGTTCATGCCGACTCCGTTGCAGTCCTGGTAATGGATAAGGAGGCGCTCGATACCCTGCTCAATGCTAAATGGGGTGGCATGAAAACAGCTCTGGCAGCGCGAAATATTGAAGGTGCATTGGCATATTTTCTAGAGAGTTCAAAGGAGAAATACCGAGGTGCATTGAACGCAATTGCAATAGATCTTCCGCAAATAGTTACGGAATTTCAAAGCATTGAGCTGATTTTCAGTAGCAACACCGTGACGAAATACAGGATAAATCGGCAACATATAATTAACGGTGCGTCGGTAACCCTGACCTATTACATCTATTTTGTTCAGGATGAAAACGGCACTTGGCGGATAGAACAATTTTAAAACAGGGGCGCAAAATGAAAGTTGTTTGCAAGATAATCTTTTCGGTTTTGGCATTGTTGCTAATCTCCGGCTGCGCCATAACCCATCAGTACGGTCCGTACATGGGCCAGGTGGTGGATAAAGAGACAAATGAACCTCTGGAAGGCGCGGTGGTGTTTTTACGAATTTTTACGGAATACCCAACCCCAGGAGGCCCGGTTTCAGTATTTGCAGACGCTTTAGAAGTAATGACTGATAAGGCTGGTGAATTTACTATACCCTCTCATAGGGTTTGGTCATTTAGGCCGGTAAGTTGGTGGGATAAAGTTGCGCATGCCATTGTTTTTAAGCCAGGCTATGGCGCCTTCCCAGGTCATATAGCAAGTGACCTCAGCAAATGGAAGGCGTACGAGTATAACAACAACGGTATGCCTGATGATGAGCATTTCACTGTCATCCTGCCGAAGTTGAAGACAAGGGAGGAGAGAGCAAAAAATGTTAGCAGCAATGCAACATTTACCACAGAGATCCCCTTGAAAAAATGGCAAAATCTTTTTGAATTGCGCAACGTTGAGTGCAATAAACTTGGAATTGAACCTTGGCCACGACCATAAAATTGGAGAACGAGATTGTGAAGAATATTATTCTTTCTATTTTTATGAGTTGGTAGGTTGGGTTGAGGGACGAAACCCAACGTTTATCAGCATTGATAAATAGCAGCATGATCTGTTTGTCGGTACAAATTTGTTGGGTTTCGCGGTGCTCAACCCAACCTACGGAACCCTAAACCCTTGGCAGTTGCATGACAATCTCGGCTTAAAAGATGAACTGGATACTATGATTGGGGCCTATATCGCCAATAACCCAATCGTTGACGATAACCATTGGGTTTTAAGCACAAGAATTGATAAAGTCGTTTGGTAATTTTATTTTGGTTGCAAGGTGCGGTCACGTTTCTATTTTTACAATAGCCCCGGAGATGTCGCAATTGTCCGGATAGCCGAAAATTTTTCAATGATCTCAATTTCTCCGTTGACATAGTACCATATGGGACTTTTGCAGAGGCGCAATTGTTTTTACTATGCGCCGGCGAATTCCTTTTCTTGACTTTACGATGTACTATTGATAAGTTTTTCCCATGACTACAATCACTTTCGATACTCTGAAGTTCGTTGAAAGACTGAAAGCAGCGGGAGTGCCTGCCGAACAGGCTAAGGCGGAAGCCGAAGCCTTGGTGGATGCTTTTTCCGAAGCAATGGACTCACAGTTGGCGACTAGATCCGACATCAACCGTTTGGAGCGTGAGCTGCTTGTGCTTAAATGGATGGTGGGCTTGGTGATGGGCGGCATCGTCGCATTGATCCTCAAGGCTTTTTTTCCCTCTTGAGTTGCGTAGGTTTGGCATGGATTCATCGTGTCCAACGGTTGATGAAACCTATGGGGCTCTTCAGATTATAAGTTGCCTAGCGCAAGAACCTTTTCAATTCAAAGTCCCCGGCCACTATAGAGATCACTGAGCGCGAAGGTTCCCGTGTCGAGGTTTATCTGTTTGAAGTTGGTAGGTTGGGTTGAGGGACGAAACCCAACGTTTATCAGCATTGATAAATAGCAGCATGATCTGTTTGTCGGCACAAATTTGTTGGGTTTCGCGGTGCTCAACCCAACCTACAATTCTGTTGGATTTCTCAGGCAATAGCTTATGATGAATACAATATTCATCCCCAAATTAACGAGCAGGCTACAGATCAATCTTTAGTTTTTACGAAATGGCTCGAAGCAAATGATCTCTCTGGAAACCCTGATAAACTCGGCAAAGTAATTAACGGCCAGACAATCAAAAAATGGTTCCGTCAAGGCGGCACAGACGAAGACGCGGACCACATCCTCAATGTATTGACTCAACCGAGTGCACGTTCACAGTGCAAATTAACCTTTATGCTGATTAGCACTAACCATCAGCCGCTCCCGTTTTGGCAATCCAATCTATGTAGACAGCCAAGGTTACAGCTAAAGAGCAGATAACTATTTTCAAGAATATCAGTTGCATATGGTGGTCACTGGTTCATCGTGCCCATGCGAAATAAAAGCCTAGCCAAATATATTTGGGTAAAATAGGCCCATTGTATTGCGAATACCTAATCGTCTTGACACTCTGTAGCAAATAATCTACAGTTAGCCATGATTGAAGCACCTTACACCCTTGAATACTACATTGACGACAACAGCAAGATTCCTTTTCTGGTTTGGCTGTATTCGCTCAGAGACAAGATGACCGTGTACCGGATACGCGCCCGACTTGATCGCGTAAAATTAGGTAATTTCGGTATAGTTAAACATGTAGGAGATGGGGTAAGTGAATTAATAATTGACCACGGCCCCGGCTATCGCATCTACTACGCAATGAGCGGAAAAACCGTTGTATTATTATTGATCGGTGGTGATAAGTCAACACAGCAAAGAGATATTGAGACGGCAAAGGCTTACTGGAAAAGGCAAAGGGAGGAATAGCGAATGGCAAGAAAAACAGGCGATTATCATGCAGAACATATTCAGTGGCTTAAAGAGCCGGAAAACGCAGCCGGATACCTTAATGCTGTTATCGAAGAGGAGGATAAAGACGCCTTGCTTTTGGCGCTCCGCAATATAGCAGAGGCAGAGGGTGGTATGGCCGCTGTTGCCGAAAAGGCGCATGTGAAGAGAGAAAGTCTGTACCGTATGCTTTCCCCCCGTGGCAATCCGGCGCTGTCCAACCTGCTTTCCATCCTTCATGGAATGGGGTTGAAAATGACCATACAGCCGGACAAGACGGTATCGGCAGCATAGGGGGAAGGGAGAGTTCCCTTTTCTTCCTATTGGTCGCAGTGAAGCCGGGCGGCTTCTTGTTGGGGCCTGTGCCGAACGAAACAAGCACATCCGAATCATCACTGCGAGGTCAGTAACGCCAAGAGAGGTCCGTCAATATGAATCATAATCCAAAGATTAACACAGAAGATGAAATACGCCCTGAGTATGATTTCTCGGGTGGTGTTCGGGGTAAGCATTTCCAGCTTGAAGAATTTTGGGACTGAACGTCCCGTATCCGGCAGGAGGTAGGCGGGGGTCGGATTTGAGTTTCGGATATTTGGTCAGAGCGATTTATGACGCATCGGATATGTATAGAATCGCTTGACAAACATAGTTTTTTCTTACCATAAAAGTAAGATGTAAAAATTCTTACCGGAGGTGAGCTATGTTGACAGCCAAGGTTACATCCAAAGGGCAGATAACAATTCCCAAGAATATCAGGGATAATCTTGGGCTTTATATGAAACTCCCCCATAAG
>Ga0208863_1000359_pt1 | contig 51677 bp, 49 predicted proteins | sample RifOxyD3_FD_184040 | JGI IMG/M metagenome (GOLD analysis project Ga0208863, IMG submission 184040) | Soil microbial communities from Rifle, Colorado - Rifle Oxygen_injection D3 (SPAdes) | ecosystem: Environmental > Terrestrial > Deep subsurface > Rock core/Sediment | place: Rifle, Colorado... | reverse complement strand
CCCCGCCGCTTCGTGATCGCTTTGGGGTTATCCTGCGGCTTGATTTTTATTCGATTCCGGAACTTGTTATAATTATCAACCGTTCGGCTTCTCTGCTCGGCATTCCAATTGATCCTGCAGGTGCCCAGGAGATCGGTCGCCGCTCCCGGGGGACGCCGCGGATCGCCAACCGGCTGCTGAAACGACTCAGGGATTTTGCCGAGGTTAAGGGCGATGGCCGGATTACTGCCAAGGTGGCGGATCAGGCGCTCAATATGTTGGCAGTCGATCATCTGGGACTTGATGAGATGGACCGGCGGATCATTCTGACGATTATCGATAAGTTTCAGGGTGGACCGCTGGGGATCGAAACCCTTGCCACTGCCGTCTGTGAAGAGAAAAATACTCTGGAGGATGTCTACGAGCCCTATCTCATCCAGAGCGGATTTCTGATTCGGACTTCAAGGGGCAGGATGGCTACGGCAATTGCCTACGAACATTTCGGCCGTAAATATCAGACGGGAAGACAAATTGATCTGGCTGGTTTTGCGGATCGGTGATAGTTTGTAACAAGAGAAACGCCTTTCCGCTTAAAGAAGAATTTTATGAGGAGATCAGCCATGTCCAAAAAGCTGACTATTGCCGATATCATAGCCATGAAGAAGGCCGGCGAGAAGATCACCATGCTCACGGCCTATGATGCCGGATTCGCCGCTTATCTCGATCAGAGCGGCATTGATCTGGTTCTGGTCGGTGATTCGCTGGGTATGGTTGCGCTGGGATACGACTCAACTGTGCCGGTGACCATGGAAGAGATGCTGCATCATGCCCGGGCAGTAAGACGGGGGGTGAAACGGGCCATTCTGGTCGGTGATATGCCGTTTCTCTCTTATCAGGCCGACAGTCGTGACGCCGTCTACAATGCCGGCCGTTTTCTGAAGGAGGCGGGTTGTGATTGCGTCAAGGTTGAAGGTGGCATAGAGATAGCTGATACGGTGCGGATCATGGTCCGGGCAGGTATTCCGGTTATCGGGCATATCGGCTTGACTCCCCAGACTGCCAGCCAGTTGGGCGGCTTCAAGGTGCAGGGCCGGGATCTGGATTCTGCAAAGAGGGTCATTGCCGATGCCAAGGCACTGGAAAAAGCAGGAGTTTTTGCCCTGGTACTTGAGTGCATCCCGGAAAAATTGGCAGCGGTTATTACCGAGTTGATCACTGTCCCTACTATTGGGATTGGTGCGGGCAGCGGTTGTGACGGCCAGGTTCTGGTGACCCATGATCTTGTTGGTCTTTTTGACAAGCATGTCCCCCGTTTTGTCAAGTCTTATGCCAACCTGGCGCCCCAGATCAAAGATGCGGTTGCCGCTTTTCGTGATGAGGTGAAAACCGGGGCGTTTCCAGCGCCTGAGCACGCTTTTTCTATGCAGATCGAAGTAAAAGACCTGCTTGATAGTAATTGATTATCGCAATAATAACATTTAGTTATTAATGAAATGTGGGCGTATTGGTCTATGACCTGATCGCCTGCAGTCTAAACAACTTGAGCAGTTTTTTGCAAAGACAGGAGGTTGCAATGGCCCTTGAATCCAATCGTCGTGAGGCCGTCAGAGTAATGGACAGAGTCCTTATCTCTTTTGACTCGATTGCCAAAGATGAGTTTCAGGCAATCCTTGAAGATTACGAACGCGGCATCCTGCCAAGCAGAAGAGAAGGCGCTTATGAGATTGAGGCGTTTATCGGTACGCAAAACGCTTTACAGCGCATGCGGGAGCGGGAAGAGGATCTTGCTGATTTCCTTCAACATCTGGATACCAAGATCAACATGTTATTGAGTAAATTGCAAGGTCAACCATCACCGATGGATGGTCTTACCCTTATAGAGGTAAGTTTGAGTGGTACAGGAATCTCCCTGACTCTGGACCGCTCATATAAGCTTAATGATATTTTTGCTCTCAATATTGTTTTGTTACCGAACTATGCTTATATCCACTGTTTCGGTCGGGTAGTTGGCTGTGATGAACAAAAGGGGAGGCTGGAAGCAGATAAGAGCAGTTATCGGGTCGCTCTTGAATTTGCTCTGATCATGGAGGATGACCGCGAAAAATTGATGCAGCACAGTTTCAAACTGCAGAGCATGTTTCTGCGCAATCGCAGACAGATTGACTGATGCCGGAAGTTGTTATGAGAGAGCTTAATTACAGCGAGATTGTTGCTGCGGTTCGGGACATGGCTATGCGGGCTGCCTACGATCTTGAACCGGATATCCTTGAAGCCTTGCTTGCGGCCAGGGATCGTGAGACAGCTCTGCTTTCCAAAAATATTCTTGAGATGTTGCTGGTCAATGCCGATACTGCCAGCCGGGACAGAATCCCTCTTTGTCAAGATACGGGCATTGCCGTACTGTTCGTAGAGCTCGGTCAGGATGTCCGGATTATCGGGAGCCTTGAAGAAGCGATTCAAGAGGGGATTGCGAGCGGTTATGAGGCAGGGTATCTGCGTAAATCCGTCTGTGACCCTTTAACGCGAATTAATACCAAAACCAACACTCCTGCGGTTATCCATCTCCGAGTTGTGGCAGGAGACCGGCTGACTATGAGTCTGCTGCCTAAAGGTTGCGGCAGTGAGAATATGAGCGGGCTGGCAATGCTGCCGCCATCGGCCGGCAGGAGCGGGGTTGTGCAGTACGTTGTTGACCGGGTTGTGGCTGCCGGTTCCAATCCCTGTCCACCAGTGGTGGTTGGCGTAGGGGTGGGCGGTACCTTTGAGAAGGCGGCCCTCCTTGCCAAGGAGGCCTTGCTCAGGCCGCTTGGTACTGCGCATCCCCGGGCGGATGCAGCAGCCCTTGAAGAGGAGATCCTTATTGCCATTAACGCAAGAGGCCAAGGCGTCCAGGGTTTTGGCGGTAACAATACCGCCCTGGCCGTCCATGTTGAACTGTTCCCGTCCCATATTGCCAGTCTACCAGTGGCTGTAAACATTCAGTGCCATGCGCACCGGTACAAGAAGATCGTTCTGTAGGTGGAATATCATGTCAATGCTTCGTTCTCGGCCATCATTCGGAGAAAATTTGCAGGAGTTACAGCTGCCGCTGGCCGAGAGCGTTCTAGCGACACTTAAAGCTGGTGATCTGGTAAGTCTGACCGGCACGTTATATACCGGCAGGGATCAGACGCACCGGCGACTTTGCGAGCTGCTGGATAGCGGCTTGCCTTTACCCGTGGATTTGTCCGGGCAACTGCTCTATTATGTCGGGCCAACACCGGCCCGACCCGGTCAGGTGATCGGCGCTGCCGGGCCAACCACAAGTTATCGGATGGATGTTTATACCCCAAGACTTCTAGCTATTGGGTTAAAGGCAACATTGGGGAAAGGTGCGAGATCCCGGGAGGTCAGGGATTCGATGCTCAGCAACGGCGCTGTGTATCTGGCTACGATTGGCGGGGCAGGGGCATTGCTGTCAAAATGTATCAAGAGCTGTGAGATAGTTGCGTTTGCCGATGCCGGAGCCGAAGCGCTTTTTCGAATGGCGGTTGAAGGGTTTCCGGCAGTGGTGATTAATGATCTTGCCGGTCAAGACTATTACGAGATGGTGGCAATAAAGTAGGGAAGCGCCACCATGGTGGCGCTTCCCTACTTTATTATTTTTTCTCAGCCGCCATCACCCCTCCGAAGACGTTTACACCCTTGAGCAGCATGAGTGCGGTGTTAAGCTGGTTGTCCTTCTGAATATCCTCTTTAATGGTCTTCTCATCTCCCGGTTTTTCTGCCTTTTCCGGAGTTTCGGTCGGATCATCGCTTAAATTGTCGACCACCTCTTCATCCGAAGAGACAGGGTCTGAACCTTCAACATCCTCAGTCTCGTTACTTTTGCTCGGATCTTCTGGCGTGTTGCCGTTTTTGATGTGGTGTTTAAGATCTTTTTCGCGGATGAATCTAGGCTTTCCTATGCGCTGGACATTTTCCTTGGTAGCGATCTGGGTTGGGACATTGATGTCCGGGGTTATACCTTTTGCTTGAATGGAGATACCGCTCGGTGTGTAGTAACGTGCGGTGGTCAGACGCAGTCCGGCGCCATTGCTTAAGGGGATAATGGTTTGCACCGAGCCCTTACCAAAGGTCTGCGCACCAAGGACAATTGCCTTTTTATGGTCTTGCAGGGCGCCGGCTACGATCTCTGAGGCGCTGGCGCTGCCTTCGTTTACCAGTACAATCAATGGGAAATCGTATTTGCCGTCATCGTTGCGGGCATTAAAGATCATGTTTTGGTCGGTAATTCGGCCTTTGGTGGAAACAATTACCCCCTCCTCGAGAAAGACATCAGCAAGTTTAACCGCCTGATCCAGTAGGCCACCGGGATTATTTCTAAGGTCGAGAACAAGACCTTTTATGGTTTTCTCCTTGGCAATCATCTCTTGTAGGGCATCGGTAAAATCCTTGGTGGTTTTTGACTGGAACTGGCTGACGCGGATATAGCCGTATCCGGGTTCCAGGACCTTGGATTTAACGCTCTGCAACGGGATCTCGTCCCGGACTAGTGTGATCTTTTTAAGAATAGTCCAACCGCTACGGTGGATGGTAATGGAAACTTTTGTCCCTTTGGGGCCGCGCAACTTCTTTACCGCGTCCATAAGTGACATCTCTGCGGTCGAATCGTCACCGATTTTAACAATGCGATCTCCGGCCTTAAGCCCTTTTTTATAACCAGGTGTGCCTTCGATGGGGGAAACAACCGTCAGAATTCCATCTTTTTGGGTGATTTCGACCCCGATTCCGGTAAAGCTCCCTTTGGTTTCGACCTTGAGTTCTTTGAAATCGTCTGGCTTCAGGTAGGAGGAGTGGGGATCCAGATTGACCAGCATCCCTTTGATGGCCCCTTCGATCGCTTGATTTGGATCGACCTCCTCAACATAGTTTTTTTGGACCATGCTTAAGACATTGGAAAATGTTTCCAGGCTCTTATAGGTGTCTTCGGTTTTGGCGGAGACATCGCGTTGCTGAGTCCAGAAAACGATAATTCCTGCAAAAATTGTGCAAAACAGAAAAGAGATCAAAGCCTTTTTTACAAAGGATTGTTTTTGAGAGGCCATAAGAGTTTCCACTTGTTTTTATAAGGGGTAAATTTTGAGTTGGTGATAGGATGGCTCGTGTCAAGTTATATCAAGATAAACGAGCTACAGATTTCATCAGAAATTCTATCCATCTCATGTGATTAAAATACAGCTGTACATAATATCATGGAGTTCAAACATCGACAATGGAATTATCTATAAAAGAATGAGCTGAATTTGGTTATTATTTCGGCTTATGGGCAATAACGCATTTGTAAGCGATATTCATTAATCGGATGGAATTGGCTGGACAAATGGATGGCGATAGGGATTTTTAGCCGTGTTGGGTTGAGCAACGCGAAATCCAACAGATTTCTGTAATTGGCCTATTGGGTGGTTAAGAATATTACAGATTCATGATCAGTAATATTTATGCTTTTTAAACCAATTTTAACTGTGCCGGATTCATCATAATTAGAACCAATATGGATATCATGGATTGATGGTCTTGGTTCTATTGGGGGCCAATGATTTTTGGCTGGGGCTTAATTGCGGTACCATTTTTTTTGGGTTTCTGCTCAAGTGGGGAAACAATAATTTTCGGTGGCAATGGCTCAGGTGAAGGCGTTATGACAATTGGTGGCAATGGCTCAGATGGTATTTCCTGCCTAGGGTGGGCTATTATCAATACGCCTTTTCTAATAGAAATGGTGCCGAAGTCAGGGAGAATCGGTTGCCATTGGTTCAATCCTCCGGAAATTTTATAGAGGAGTCGAGTGTGAGCGCCAATTCTCTTTGGGAGAAACACTGGAAGCTTGATAGTATTCTGGCCGGGAGTCAGCGTATGCAAATCATCCGGGGTGAGGCCGGGGAAGAGGGCGCTTAAGCCGTTATAAACATTTTCAACCTGGCGCTCGGCCTGAAAGGTCAACCAGAAAATCATCTCTTTATTTCTGCGGGTGGTATTCATGACAGTGACAATCGCTTGGCCCTTACCCCCTTTCTCAAGGAAATCCACGGGCTCCCAGGATAACCGGGTGATATAGTATGGCCTTTCATCAAGTTCAATGAAAAGATCGTCAACTACCTGATCCTGGGCAAGGCTGATGGTTGTCCGGCCGGCAGTGTCATATTCTGGGACATTGTCATAGGCTTCGGGTAGATAGTTGTTTCCAGATATCCCTGTAACGGTAACGACAACCTGGTAGTTGCCGGCCTCAAGGTCGATAAAGGTGAATGTGCCGGTTTCATTAGTTGAGCCCATTTTATACGACTGGAAAATAGTTTCCTCACCCAATATAGTTTCTCGTTCGAGTGTGACCGTAACATATTGGAAAGGTTCTCCGGTCCGTTCATCCACTACCTGGCCGCTGATCGTGCCGGCCCGGGCCGAGATATAACTAAGTAGAATACCAGCAAGAAGCACAATTTGAATCAGCTTTTTCATAGCGGCACCTTCTATATTTTATTATTTCCGTGTCATCGTTCTATTCAGTCTCGGCACTATACAACCAAATGGCATCAAAATTAATATGCCATGACGCCTTACAGTCCAATACAGTCTGATTGCGTGTTTACCATGTAGTTGTAAGGGGTGTCAAGAAAAAAAAGAAAAAAGAGGAAAGGCGGAAAGGTGCAAAAAAACAGCTGAAGCGGTTTAATATTCCCTTATTTTGCCTTGATGTTCTGGATGGTCAGTTTAGCATTATTGACCCAGAGCAGCGGGTTTTCCGGGGTGGCGCCGTGGCGGATTTCGAAATGAAGGCCCTCGCCCAGCAGCCCTCCGCCCTGTTCGCCCATCTCACCGATGATTTCACCGCTGGTCACCTGATCATTCACCTGTTTATAGAACTGCGCGGCTCTTGAGGTTAAACTGTAGTATTGCTGGCCGTGGTCGATTATGAGCAGATTGCCGTAACCGCGGAGCTGGCCGGCGTAGACGACCTTCCCGTTATGAATGGCCTTGATTTTCGCCCCGGTTTCGGTCTTGATGTCGATGCCGTTTTCAATGGTGGTTATGCCGAATTTTCCTTTGGTGTTCTTGCCGAATTTGGTAATGACCTTACCGTTGACCGGTGGGTTGAGGCGGCCTTTAAGTGCTGCGAAACCAGTGGTTGAACCGGTCCGGGATTTTGTTGACGGTGTTGCTTTCGTGGTTTTCTTGTTCTCTTCGGCAGTTTGTTCTTTAAGGGCATTGACCGTATCGGCGAGTTTTGCCGCGGCGTCTTCCATCTCGTTTAAGGCCTGTTGATAGAGTTTCTTTTCGGTGTTTACCCGGTTGAACAGGGCCATCCTGTTTTTTCTGGTTGAGGCGAGTTGCTTCTCCTGTTCTTTGATAAGATCGATGAATTCCAGTCGTTTTTTAATGTCTTCCTTCAGAATATTGCGAGATTCGGTAAGTTCGGTAATGGTTTTTCGGAAAGAGTAAATTACCTGCTGGTCATGCTGGATGAGACAACGGAAGTACTCATTAAAGGTAAGGAGTTCGGGGAGTGAGTTTTTTGAGAAGATGGTGTTGATCAGGCCGATGGTTCCCATCCGGTAATAGGCTGCCAGCCTTTTTTCCATGAAAATTTTAAGGGATTCCGATTGGTTCTGGGTTTGGCTGAGTTGTTTCTCCTTTTCAGAGACACTGAGTTCGAGCTCATGGAGTTCTTGCTGAGAAGTATCAAGCTTGATTCGTTCGGAATTGAGTTTCTGTTCGATTTTTTCAAGTTCAGTCAGCAGGCTGGTCTCCTGCTTCCGGGTATTTTGAATCTTATTCTGGTGCTCTTTGATGCCTTTAGTGATCCGCAGGTATTTTTTTTGCTGGTCCTGGAGTTGGCTTTCCGTGCTTTTGGCATGCGTGGGGCCGTGGTTGGTTGCCGCAGGAGCTGCCGGACATTGGGTGACCGGCAGGATCCAGAACAGCGGGAAGACGAAAAGGATCAGGAGGATACGATTCATAATCAAATGCGCAGGGCCTTGCGGATTGACAGCAGGCTGCCGCCCACGCAGAGCAGGGTGCCGGTCAGCAGAATCAGAACGCTGATCAGCGGTGAGAAGAAGGTGAAATCAAGAAAATTCAGGAAACCGGGGCCGCTGAACCGGGTCGTAATCCATTGATATAGGGAGTAGAGAAGAATCAGGCCGAATAGTGAGCCCAACAGGCCTTGGAGCAAGCCTTCCAGAATCAGTGGACCCTGGATATAGAAGCTGTGGGCGCCAAGCAGTCTGAGGGCCTCCAGCTCATCATGACGGGCGGCCACGGTCAGTCGAATGGTGTAAGAGACGATAAAAGTCGTGGTGAGGATGAGGAGGCCGCCGCTGCTGAGCACGATCAATCTGAGAAGTTTGGTGAAGTAGCCGAATCGTTCCAACCAGCTCTGGCCGTATTGAACCTTGGATGTGCCAGGCAGGGTGGCGAGATATTCGGAAAGCTCTTTTATCTGGGTAAGGCTGCTCAGATTTTTTTGCGGATAGACCTCAATTGAAGGAGGCAGAAAGTCAGAGCCCAGCCCGGCTAAAACATCCCGGTCCGCACCCAATTGGCCTTCAAGGCGTTTAAAGGCCTGGTCTTTAGAGATATAAACAACCTTTTCCACCGTAGTGAATTCGCGGATTTTTTTCTCCATCTGGGCCTGCATTGCCGGGACGATCTCGTTATCGAGATAGACTATGATCCTAAGGTCGTCCTGGAGTTTTTCTCCTCCTCTCATAATGTTGAGATAGACCAGAAAGAAAAAGGAGAAGATGAGAACGGAGAGACTGACGGTGAACAGAGTCATGATCTGGGTTCCCCAGGTCTGTTTCAGATTCCGTCCGGTCTGGTTGAAGATAGCGGCCATGTGTCCCATGACTAAATCCCTTGTCTGTAGTTGGCGAGATTATCCCGTGGATCGGAGTTGAGGATCAATTCGCCCTGTTTTAAATCAAGGATGCGGTGTAAATCTCTTTGGATGATGGATTCGTCATGGGTGGCGATGATGAGAGTGGTGCCTGCCCCATGCAGATGGTGAAAAAGATCCATTACTCGCTCGGTGGAATCGGCATCGAGATTGCCGGTCGGTTCATCGGCCAGGAGGAGGGGGGGGGCATTGGCCGCTGCTCTGGCAATGGCCACCCGCTGCTGTTCACCCCGTGACAGTTTGCCGATCGGGATGTTTTTCTTGTCGGGAATGCCGAGGATTTCAAGAAGCTCGTCTACTCGATTGTGGATGGTAACAGAGTTTTGATATATGATTTCCATGGGCATCGCAATATTTTCGAAAACCGTGAGCTTTGGCAGAAGTTTGAAATCCTGATAGGCGACGCCGATCTTCTGCCGGAGCTGCTGGAGACCGGTCTGGGAGATTTTGGTGAGATCCTGCTCTGCGACTTCGATTAACCCTTTGGTCGGTTTTTCAATGGCGCAGATCAGTTTGAGCATGGTGGTCTTGCCTGCCCCGCTCATGCCGGTCAGGAAAACCATCTCCCCTTTGTTTACGGTAAGCGAAACATCCTTGAGGGCGACAATGTCAGGGATATAAACCTTGGAAACCCTGACTGCAACCACCATGGGCCGGGTAAAGTTGTTTAAATCGATATTGTCAAGGTTTGCGTCCGACATGAAATCCTGGATCCGTTGCCTGGGTTGACAGGGTTGAGTAGTTACACGATTTTGGCGTATAGTACATAATCTTGACAGTAACGTCAAATAAAGCAAAAAAATCACACACATTTATCACGAAATATTGTATACAAAATAAAATGTTATCCTGAAACTTATTCTTGATAATCGGTCAGCTTTAGCCTTAGAAAAGTACGTTGATGAGGTGCTGTTGATGTTTTTAACTTTCACTCTTTTCCGAGTTCATCTAACCTAAGCCTGGTATGAAGAAATATACTATACTTCTGCTTTCCGATCCTACCGAATCCATTCTTGATCTGGAGCGGGCACTTGATCACAAGGCGTTCAGCCTGCTGCGCGCCGCCAGTATGGATGAGGGCCTTGAGGTGTTGGCCGGCGAAGAGGTGGATGTGGTTTTTGTCTGTCCCGGTCCCCACAACAACCTGGCGAGCCTGGTCCGCAAAATTACCACAGCCGTCAAGGAGTTGCCGGTAATGGTCGCGACTCAGCAGCCGACCGTTGCACAGGCCATGGCCGTTGCCCGGGCCGGAGCGGTTGAATACCTTGAGCCGCCTTTTACCACAGACCGGATTTTATCCGCCCTTGAGAAATCTCTTCCCTCTGCCGGTTTACAATTAGATTCGGCCTTTTCCCGGCAAGAGAACGGCAACAGTCGTGGTTTTGCCCGGATTATCGGGGAGAGCGAACCGATCCGCCAGGTTTTTTCACTGATCAAAAAGGTTTGTGATACCGATACGACGGTATTGATTCAGGGTGAGAGCGGCACAGGCAAAGAACTCATTGCCCAGGCCCTGCACTTTGAAGGGGTGCGGCGGAACGGTCCATTTATCCCGGTTAATTGTGGAGCCATCCCGTCCGAACTTTTGGAGAGCGAACTTTTCGGCCATGAAAAAGGGGCCTTTACCCATGCCATTCGGACCAGGACCGGCCGGTTTGAACTGGCGGATGGCGGCACGGTTTTCCTGGATGAGATATCCGAGATGAGTCCTATGCTGCAGGTCAAGCTTCTGCGTATTTTGCAGGAGCGCCAGTTCGAACGGATCGGCGGCACCCGGACGATCAGCTCGGATTTCCGGGTGATCGCCGCTACCAACCGGAATCTGGAGGATGAGGTCAGGGACGGCAGATTCCGCCAGGATCTTTTCTACCGGTTAAACGTCATTCCCATCCAGGCTCCGTCCCTCCGGGAAAGACCTGGCGACATACCTTTGCTGGTTGATCATTTTATTGAAAAATATAAGCGGACCAAAAAAAAGCAGATTAAAGGAATTACCCTGGAGGCCCTCGAATATCTTAAATATTTTTCGTGGCCGGGAAATGTCCGGGAGTTGGAGAATATGGTAGAGCGGATGGTGATTCTTTCGACCGGCGATACTATAACGATTGAGGATCTGCCGGAACGATTGCTGCAGCACCAGGGCAAGGCGAGAGAGGTTGTGGTCAGCCAGATACCTGCAGCCGGTTTTTTCTTGAGCAAGGTTGTGGCTGATTTTGAGAAAAATCTGATTGTTCAGGCTATTGGGCAGGCTAAGGGCGTCAAAAACCAGGCCGCCAAGCTCTTAAATGTCAACCGGACAACCCTGCTTGAAAAAATGAAACGGTATGGTCTCATGGAGTCGGATACCTGATGTGGATTTGTTATGATCTATACATTCGGTCCGTGGAGATGTGAAACACCATGGTTTTTCAACAAACGCACAATTGGCAGCGAAGATGTTTTCTGATTGTGCTCTGTGTTTTCCTTGGCCTGGGCTGGTCAATGTTTGTTCAGGCTGCGGACTCGGACAAAGACACCAGGCAATCCGAGGCGGTTCGAGCAGAATCTCTGTGGAACAAAGCTGAAACAGCACGTAAAGCAGGGGAGTTGGCTAAGGCTGCCAACCTCTATATTATCCTCTACGACCGCTATCCGCAGACCCTCTATTCAAAAGACGCCTTGTGGGCGGCGGCCAATCTCTATAAGTCTCTGGCCGCCCTGCCCAATGGCGAAGAGAACTGGGAGAAGGCACGGGAATTTTTCAAACAATACACCATCGATTTTGTTAAATCCGATCATTACCATGAGGCATATTTTGAGGCGAGTCTCTGTTACTATCAGCAGAAACGCTACAGGGAAGCCTGGACGCAACTCAAGGTTTTCGAAGGACGATTTCCCTCCTCTCCATTGATTCCGCAGGTTCGTTACTGGATGGCGCAGGCCATGCTTAAACTTGAGAAGATTGATGAGGCGGAAAAGATTCTGGCTGGCTTGGTGGATAGCGGCGACCCGATAGTGCGGCTCAAGGCCAGAACAGGGCAGGCCGATATTTTGAATGCCAAAAAGAGATATAAGGAAGCTTATGAGGCCTACAAAGAGATTCTGGAGGCTTATCCTGATTATTATCGAGCTAATCCGGAAGTCCTGGTCTCTTTGGCAAAGACCTGTTTTCAGGTCGAGTCCGAGGAGGAGGGGCGTTCCAACCTCTACCGTTATCTCAACCTGATTGATGACAAGCTCCTGCAAGCCAGGGTTATCTTTGATCTCGGAGAGAGTTATTATCGGACAGGAGACGACGCCACAGCTCAAAAGCTTTACCGTCAGGCCATAGAATCGGGCGGTGCCGACAACAGGACAGTGAGATTGAGCAAGCTCAGACAGGCTCAGTATCGGGATAATCCAGGCAAACCGGCTCTAAGCGCATTTGACAAAAAAGGGGACCTTAGCGATCCGGTCGGTGATCAGGATTATCTGGCTGCTCTTGAATCTTTCAAGAGTGATCCTCTTGCCCAGGATGCCCGTTATAACCTTTTTTTACGCTATGCGGCTCGTAAGAATTTTGAACATGCAAATGAGATCGGTCGGGAGTTTTTAGCCGGAGATGAGGTGAAGAACGGTATTGCCTCGAAGGCGGCTGGTGATATCCTGATGTTCCTGGTTGAGGAGTTGCTTGCGGCAAAACGTTATAAGGATGTCTACGAGCTTTACCGGGCCGAGTACCGGCATGTTCAGGCTATTAAGCAGGGTCGCCTTCTCTATCTGGTTGGTCAGGCTCTGGAAGCGCTCAACCTTTATGAACAGGCAACCGTAGTTTATTATCGTTCCCTTGCCCTCTCTTTGAATGATGAAGAGAAGATAGGTGTCTATACCAGGCGTGTTATAGTGTATCTGGCCCAGAAGGATTTTGTCTCGGCTGATCGGTTGCTCAAGCATTTACGAAAAATTTATGCCGGTGGCAGTGATATGGGCGAGATATACTTTTTGAGCGGCAGGATGTCGGAAATGCAAAATAAAAAAGAGGAAGCACTCTTATATTATGATAAGGCCGACCAGCTTTTCCCTTTGGAGAGGCGGCGGGATGAACTCGCCAACTACAGGCTGCGGCTGCTTTTTGATCTTGGCCGCTATGAAGAGGCGGTTGGCGCTCTTGATAAGTATTGCCGGGAAGGCTCTTTGACCAAGCCGGGCTTGCAGCAGTGGTATGTTAAGCTCGGCGATTATTTTTTTCGTAAAAATGATACCGCCGTGGCAAGAGATGCCTATCTGATCGCCCTGGGAGAGGGGATGCCGATTGAAGGCGAAGATGTTCAACGACTGCATCTTCGCCTCAGCGATATTTATTCCAGTCAGGGCGACAAAGAGAATGCCAAGATTCACCTGGAGGCCGCCGGCTCAGGCAAGGCAGGGGTCTGGAACCGGATGGCTGAGGAGCGTAAAAAACAACAGACCATTGATCTCGGTCTATCCAATGTCAGATCTATTTTTGATGCCAAATGACCTATAGAGCCGCTGGCCATAATGCACAGAAATTCAAGGACATCTTGTCGCTTGACCGCCCTGATTTGTTACGGGATCTGATCTTTATAGTTATCGAGAGCCTGCCGGGAGGCATAATGCTGGTCGACGGTGCCGGGCGTTTGGTAGCGATCAACCAATCGGCCCGCAACCTGCTTGGTTTGCTTGGCAAATCACTTACTGATCTGACCTGCTGGGAGATTTTAAAGCCGGCTTTGAATATCGGAGAGGAACGTTTGGCCTCGCTGCTTACCCCGGGAGCAACTCTTCTCTGTGAGTCTTCTACCGCCAAGCAGGACAACACCACTCGTCATATCTCCATCGCCAGACATGAATTGAAAAGTCCGTTTATGCAGATTTCCGGTTTTTTGCTGACCGTAACCGACATAACCTATCACACCTTGCTTGAGGCGCAGGCCGACCGGCAGGCGCGGTTTACCGCAATGCAGGATATGGCGGTGAACATGAATCAGGAGCTCAAGAATCCCCTGGGCAGTCTTGAACTTTATCTGTCGATCTTGAAAAGAGAGCTGGCTTATGATGAAGAGGGCATCAGGATCGTCCAGCAGATGGAAAAAGCGATTCGGAGCATGGATCATCTGCTGAATAATTATGTTACCTATGCCGAACCGCCGGCATCAGTCGTCGGTATGGTCGCAATCAGGCCATGGCTTTTAGGCTGCGTCGAGCAATTGCGGCTCCTTGATATGGGGAAAGAGATTTCGATTGAGCTTGCCTTTGACCATCTAACGGAAGATATCCCAGGGGATGCTGCTCTTCTTGACCAATTGGTGATGAATATCGGTATAAATGCTATTGAAAACATGGAGATGAACGGGAGATTGCGGATTGAAACCCGGACAGTTAAGGCCTCTGCTGATTCACCTGCTCTCTTTGAGGTGCGTTTTGTCGATAACGGCAGAGGGATTGACCGGGAAAATCTTCCCAAGGTGTTTGATCCACTGTTTACCACCAAGAAACAGGTCAGCGGCCTGGGACTGGCAATTGTTCATTATATTGTAATGATTCATCATGGATTGGTTAATCTGGAGAGTCAAAAGGATAAAGGGTCGACAATTACTGTGCTTTTGCCCTGTGTCAATTAGAGAGAAAGACAGTAGTCTTTTAGACTGTAAGGGAAGATGAAACTGATGATGCCAAGCTCAAAGCGCTGCAATGGATGCTCGTCTATGGTAAATACCCAACGGCTGACAGCCTATAGCCTACAGCCTAATCAACCTGATTTAGTCACTATTCGGGCATTAAAACATGGTTGAACGACTTTTTAAAGTACTGGTGGTTGATGACGAGCAGAACATGCGGATCGCCATGTTTGAAGCGATTAAGCGAGGCGGTCACGAGGTGGCTGTGGCTGAAAACGGGCGGATGGCCCTTGATATAATTCAGAAAAATCCTCCGGATTTAGTCATTACCGACATCCGTATGCCGGAGATGAGCGGCATCGAGTTGCTTCGCAAAATAAAAGAGCTCAGGCCTGAACTTCCGGTAGTGATCATTACCGGATATGCCACGATCGATACAGCGGTTGAGGCTATGAAGCTTGGCGCCTTTGACTATATTTTAAAACCGTTCCCTGTTGAAGTAATCGAGGATATCGTTGCCAGGGTGTTTGCCGCCCAGGAGCGTCGAGAGGCGGATTCGCCGGTTTTAACGCGTAAGGTCGCACCCTCTTTGTCCCGGGCGATCATCGGCAGTGACGAAAAGTTTTTGAATCTGCTTAAAAAAGCCGAGGCCGTGGCCTCAAGTAAGGCAACCGTACTGATTCTGGGTGAGAGTGGTACCGGCAAAGAGATTTTTGCTCGCTATATCCATGAGAAAAGCGACCGGCGCACCGGCCCCTTTGTCGCCTTGAATTGTGCAGCTTTGCCCGAGGGTCTACTGGAAAGCGAGTTGTTCGGCCATGAGAAAGGCGCGTTTACCGGCGCTGTTATCAACAAAAAAGGTAAGTTTGAGCTGGCTGATCATGGGACATTGCTGCTCGATGAGATCGGTGAGATCCCTCTCCATTTACAGGCGAAACTGCTTCGGGTTCTCCAGGAAGAGGAGGTAGATCGATTGGGCGGTAAGGCTCCTGTCGCCATTGATGTCCATGTGGTGGCCACCACCAATCGTTCTTTAGAAAAGGCGGTTCAGGAGGGGTCTTTTCGGCAGGACCTTTTCTATCGCTTGAATGTTATCCCGCTCCGTTTACCACCCTTGCGTGAACGTAAGGGGGACACTATGCCTTTGGCAGACTATTTTATCGAAAAATTTTCCACTCAATATAATAAATTGATCAAGAAGCTTTCACCGGCCTCCCGGCAGCGCTTTTTGATCTATGGCTGGCCTGGTAATGTCCGGGAGATGGAGAATTTAATTGAGCGGGCTGTGCTGCTGGCGGCCGGTGATCTCCTTGAACCCTGGGATTTCTGGGATGAAGAAGAGGATGCCGCGCCGCAATTGCAGCAACCCGATGCGGATGATGGTGGAGCATCAGAAGGTGCAGCAGCGGAATCCACCAGCCTCCGGGGGGCAGAGCGTCAAATGATCATGCAGGCACTTCAGAAAACTGACAATAATCGCACCCATGCCGCCAAGATGTTGGGGATCAGCGTCCGGACTCTACGAAATAAACTTGCTGAGTACCGGTGCCAGGGTAGCAGTATTTAAGACCGCAACTTGTAACCGCAAACCGACCTATCTTGCCAATAAATCGAATAATTGGCATATATCCTATCGCGTTAAAAATTTCTGCTGAAATTCTCTTCGGCTCTCCTCGTCTTCCCCTGATAAAATAATATAGCTGCTTTGGCATTCTCTTTGCATAATTTTCTGAGTGTCAAAACATCTATTCCATAAAGGAGAAAAATATGCCGGTTGACAAACTTTTTGGCGGGACAATTGCCATCTCTTCTAAGGCGTTGGATTTACGCGCTAAGCGTCAGGGCCTTATTCAGTCAAATATCGCCAACATTAATACGCCCGGCTACAAGGTCCAGGATTTTTCGTTTGCCGGCGCCATGGAGAAGGCGACCACCGGGCTCGGCGGTCTGGTTAAAACCAATGCCAGACATCTGGATGTTGATCCTCTTGCTTTGCAGGACGTTGGGGTAGTTGCTGAAAATCGGCCGGTGGATGTCGATGAAGAGATGCTGAAGATGTCGCAGAACCAGTTCATGTATCAGGCGGCCGTCAAAATAATCGCCAAGAAGTTTGAAGGGCTCCAGTTTGTTATTGAAGAAGGAGGAAAATAAACGATGGATATCATGACAGCAATGACAATCAGCGGTTCAGCTCTTAAGGCTGAGCGGACAAGGCTTAATATCGCGGCGATGAATCTTGCCAATGCCAATACCACCAGGACTATGGAAGGTGGTCCGTACAAGGCTAAATCGGTAATTTTTGCGGCCAGGCCTTTAGAGAATTTTCAGAATAGCCTGGATGCTTCCACGGCCGGTCTAAGAAAGGTTGAGGTCGTTGAAGTGGTTGAAGATAAAGCTCCGTTTAATGATATTTATGACCCTGGCCATCCGGATGCCGACGCCAACGGCATAGTTCGGATGCCGAATGTTAATGTTGCTGAGCAGATGGTTGATATGATGGAGGCCAGGCGATCCTATGAAGCGAATGTTTCAGCCCTGGATGCTGTAAAAAGCATGGCATTGAGAGCGCTTGATATCAGTCGCTAAGCTTAACATAATAAGAGGATAATTCTATGAATGCTATTTCTAATGTGTCGTCAGTGCTGGGCTCCGCCGGGCAGGCTGCCGGTGTAAAATCGTCCGGAGAAGATGACGGTACCGGGTTCGGCAAGGTGCTGAAAAGTTCGATTGATGCCGTCAATAATCGGATAGCCGAGGCCGATGAATTGTCGAATGGCCTGGTGAGTGGTCAGCACTCCAATATTCACGAGACCATGATTGCCATGGAGGAGGCCAGTATCTCATTCAAGCTGCTGGCCAAGTTTCACACCAAGGCGATCGCCGCCTATCAAGAGATTATGCGGATGCAGGTTTAAACCGTAGGGGCGTATTGCAATACGCCCCTACAAAACCGATATAACAAAACCGTTTTGCCTTAAAAGGAACATTATGGCGACTCCCAGAGAGATGTTGGCGCAGATGCTGGCCGTTATCAATGGCCTGAGCATGGTTCAGAAGATAGTCGGCGGATTTCTTCTGGTTCTGGTTATGGGTACGTTATTAAGTTTGACCCTGGGAGGACCGAAGGTTAATTACAATGTCCTGTTCAGCAATCTTACCCAGGAGGATGCCGGAGAAGTTGTGGCAAAACTCAAGGAGCTGCGTATTGCCTATCAACTGTCGGAAAACGGCAAGGCGATCCTGGTTCCGTCCGACAAGGTGCATGAGGTACGATTGACCTTGGCAGGTGATGGCTTGCCGCGAGGGGGAGGGGTCGGGTTTGAAATTTTTGATAAAACAAGTTTTGGTACTACGGATTTTGTTCATCGTTTAAACTATCAAAGGGCGCTGCAGGGCGAACTGGCCAGGACAATAAGAAATTTTCAACAGATTGAAGAGGCCAGGGTTCATCTGGCTACCCCTAAGGAATCGGTATTTATTGAGGATCAGAAGCCACCTTCCGCCTCGATCAGCGTAAAACTTAGAGGCAGAGAGAAGCTGACGGAGCAGCAGATTCAGAGTATAGTAAATCTGGTGGCGTGTGCTGTGCCGGGACTTGTGCCTGAAAATATCACGGTGGTTGATACAACCGGCCGGTTGCTTTACCGCAAAGAGGGCGGCGAGTCGGCCATGCTTTCAGCCACCCAGCTTGAACATCAGAGCAGACTGGAAGAGACTCTTCGTAAGAAGGTTGAAAATATACTTGAGGAAGTTGTCGGAGTCGAGCGGGTCAAGGCCCAGGTTACTGCTGAGATGAATTTCAGCAAAGTCGATATGACTCAAGAGAGCTTTGATCCGGAAACCCAGGTCGTGCGTAGTGAACAACTTCTGGCTGAGGGGGCCGGCGCCGGTCTGGGAGCTCAGGGTATTCCCGGCGTCAAGGGTAACCTGGCAACCTTTGCCAATACACCTGCAACCAATGCGGCCGGCGAGTCCGGGCAGACCGGCGGGATTAATCGCAATAATGTGGTACGTAATTATGAGATCAGTAAAACCACCAAGCATGTTCAGGAGGCGGTCGGTACCGTAAAGAGACTCTCTGTTGCAGTTATGGTTGATGGTACCTATGATAAGAGCAGGGATGGTGCCGGTCAACCGGTCCTAAAGTACAAGGCGCGCACTCCTGAAGAGATGCAGCGTTTTGAAAACCTGGTTAAAAAAGCTATAGGATATAGTGAAGAGCGCGAGGATCAGGTCGAGGTTGCCAATATGTCCTTTGCTCTTTCAGCAATCCCTGAACCGGAAGATAAGCCTATGGATAAGTGGTTGGAGTTGCTAGAGAGATTTTCTATGCCTATAATCTATCTGTTCGCCGCGCTCATGTTCCTGCTGCTTGTCCTGCGTCCTTTGTTGCGCATTCTTTCCGGGCGTCTGGTTGTAGGGCAGAAATCGCCGCACGAGGGGGCTGGAGCCGGTCAGTCTGTTCTTTCCGGGGTGCAAGTGGCGGCGACACCCGAGGAAGAGGATCTGGTATTTCAGAAGTCGATGACCGATAAGGAAAGAATCTACCGGCTGGCTCAGAGTGATCCGGAACGGGCAGCAGATCTGGTGCGCCGCTGGTTGCGGGAAGAGGTGTAATGTATGGCTAAATCGGCAAAATCAAGTCGAGACGCAAGTTCGGATAATCTTACCGGACCGGAGAAAGCGGCGATATTTCTGCTGACCATGGGAGAGGAGTTTACCTCCAAGGTTTTCCAGCGTCTCGAACCGGAAGATATTAAATCGGTCGGCCGGCAGATGGCCAAGATCGACAAGGTTGAGAAGGAGGATATCTCTGCCCTGCTCAGCGAGTTCAAGATGGATTCCGGTGAACACGATATCTTCCTTTCCGGGGATGAACTGCTTGAAAGTGCCTTGAAGCGCGCCTTGGATTCCGACAAGGCCACTCAGCTTCTCGATGAGATTCGCTCGGATTGGAAACTTACCTTGTTTCAGAAGGCCAGGAAAATTGAACCTAAGGTGTTGGTGAATTTCCTGCGCAACGAACATCCTCAGACCATTGCTCTGGTTCTGGCCGTTCTAGAGAAGTCCCAGGCTGCCGAGATTCTTAAGGATCTCAAGGAGGAGGTTCAGATTGAGGTGATCATGCGCATGGCTGAACTGGACAAGGTCAGTCCCGAGATCCTGGTTGATCTTGATCGCGTTTTGCAGGAGGAGTTGCTCTCCGTCCACGGCATGGAAGGTCAGAAATTAGGCGGTGTTGAGGCGGTGGCCGAGTTGCTCAACAACTCCGACCGGGCGTTGGAAGCGCTTATTCTGGAGGGTATCGAGGAACAACGGGAGAGCCTGGCCGAGGAGATCAGGAAGTTGATGTTTGTCTTTGAAGACCTTATGCGGCTTGATGATCGCGGTATCATGACCATACTTAAAGAGGTCAGCACCGACGACCTAAAACTCGCACTTCGTTCCTCTTCTGAAGAGCTTAAACAAAAGATATTTAAGAATATGTCAAGCAGGGCGGTCGATATGCTCAAAGAGGATATGGAAATGATGGGACCGGTGCGTCTCAAGGATGTGGAGACGGCCCAGCAGTCCATCATCAAGGTTGCTAAACGACTTGAACAGGAAGGCAAGATCATCCTGGTGGCGAGTGCCGGAGGCGAGGATGAGTTCGTCTAAAATCATCAAGTTAAAGCATTCGTCTGCCGGCCGGGAAGATGTCATGCCTCCTCCGCATAGTCTGGTAGAGGCGGATGATGAGGCTGGATTCCGTTCTTTTGAGTCAATTTGGCAGGCGGCTTCGGAACGAGCCGAACAGCAAGTTCTTGAAAGTAGTCCTGTCTGGCTGGCAGAGCAACAAGCTGAAGAAATAATCAGCAAAGCAAAGAGCGAAGCCGGGCGGATTGAAAAAGTGGCCCATGATAAGGGCTTTGCCAGCGGTGAGGCCAAGGCCCTGGCTGAAGGGAAACGGAAGAGCGCTGAGATTGCCGCCCAGTTCAGCGCCCTGTTTGCCCAGGTGGAAGAGCAGCGTCGAGCAGTTTTCGGTCAATACGAAGGCGAGATTATGACCTTGATACTTGCCATGGTTGACCGTCTGGTCAATCATGAAGTTTCGGTTAACCCCAGGGTGATCAAAGCCTGTGTCCTTAAAACCATGGATTTTGTGGTTGAGAACTCTTCGATTAAAATTCATCTTAATCCCGTCGATTTCGAACATATAAAGGAAGCTGGTCTGAATGATCCGCGCTTTTTGGACGGTCGAGGCCAGGTTCAGTTGATTGATGATCCAGCTATTTCAATGGGTGGTTGCCTGTTGGAGACTGATTTCGGTCAGATTGATGCAAATCTCGAAAACTGTAAAGAAACGCTTTACAAGGCGGTTGAACAGGCTTTTCTGGCTGCGCTTGCCGAGAATAATTCGTAGAGGCTGTGTGCATGTTTTGTAGGGGTACCCCTAGCGGGTACCCAAGCTGTAGAGGTGTTTCCCATGGATCTTTCCCGATGTCTGAAGGTTGTTGATGATACTTCGCTGGTCAGCGTAACCGGCAGTGTGCGTCAGGTGATCGGGATGGTGATTGAAAGCCAGGGGCCCGGGATTCCGGTGGGCAGCCTCTGCGAGGTTGAGGTCTTTGGCGGTGTCAAAATCATGGCTGAGGTTGTCGGGTTCAGAAGCGGCAGCGTTTTGCTGATGCCCTTGAGCGAGATGCGCGGAGTTGAGCCCGGCAGTCGAATTCGTTTGATCAGCACGCAGTCGGCAGTCCCGGTTTCAGAAACCCTGCTGGGACGGATCATCGATGGTCTTGGTAATCCCATGGACGGCAAGGGGCCACTTCTTTGTGATCAAATCTACCCGCTTTATGCCGAACCCTTGAACCCTATGTCGAGGAAACGGATCAACGAACCCATTGATGTCGGTGTCCGCTCAATTAATGGTATGCTTACTCTGGGCAAGGGCCAGCGGATCGGCATTCTGGCCGGTTCCGGAGTCGGGAAAAGTACCTTGCTGGGCATGATCGCCAGACATACGGCTGCCGATATCAGCGTGATTGCCCTGATCGGTGAGCGTGGTCGTGAATTGAAGGAGTTTATCGAAAAGGATCTGGGGCCGCAGGGTCTTGCTCGCTCAGTAGTCGTGGTAGCCACCTCCGATCAACCGCCCCTGGTCAGGATGCGTGGTGCTTATCTGGCTACGACCATCTCCGAATTTTTTCGTGATCGGGGCCGGGATGTTATCTTAATGATGGATTCGGTCACCCGTTTTGCTATGTCGAGTCGAGAAGTCGGTCTTGCCATCGGCGAGCCGCCAACCTCACGGGGCTATACACCGTCGGTGTTTGCCCAACTCCCCAAGCTGCTTGAGCGGGCCGGCACCTGCGTGGATAAAGGGAGCATTACCGGTATCTATAGCGTCCTGGTTGAGGGCGATGATATGAGCGAACCAATTGCCGATGCGGTTCGCTCCATAGTCGACGGTCACATTATCTTAAGTCGTGATCTGGCCAATCAAGGTCATTATCCGGCTATTGATGTAATGGGCAGTGTCAGCCGTTGCATGCCGGATACGGTGCCTCAAGAACAGATTGTCCTGGCTCATCGTTTTCTTGAGATGATGGCGATATATCGGAAATCCGAGGATCTGATTAATATCGGTGCTTATGCCAAGGGCAGTAATCCAAAGATTGACATGGCGTTGCAGATGATCGACCCGATGAACAACTATCTTAAGCAACAGGTGAGCGAACGCGTCTCCTTTAGCGAGAGCGTTCAACAGTTAAAAAAGCTTTTTGAAGGGTTATAAGGCAAGGATCGCCCATGGCCTACCGGTTCAAGTTTGAAACACTTCTTACCTTTCGGAAAAATGTCGAGGAGCAGTCCCGGTTGCGCCTTACCCGGGAACTTGCAGCCCTGGAGAGATATCGCGGTCGTCTGGCGGAGCTGCGGACTGAAAGATTGCTGTTGATAGACGAATTTGAGGCAAGCAAAAAGGAGAAACTGGAGGTCTTGAAGTACCAGTATTTTATAGATGCGATCAATTATGCTGAAGTGGCAATCATTAATCAGGTTGCCGGGATAGCGCTGCAGGAAGAACTGATAAGTGGAGTCCGTCGGGATCTTGTTGAAAAAATGCGGGCCAGGAAGGTTATCGAAAAGGTGCGGGAGCGGGATAAATTGGTTTACCTCCGCGAGATGGCGAAGAAAGAGCAAAAGGAAGGAGATGAGCAGGTGCTTCTTCGTTTTGGCAAGGAGGCAGCCCGGTTATGATGAGTATTATGGAGAAATTACGTCTTTTTCTGGTAGTAGTGATTGCCGCTGCTTTTTTGTTGGGCGGCGGGATTACGCTTATGGCGCTTGATGATAAACCAGTTGCGGTTTCGCAACAGGATATTGATTTGGCGGCGACGTTGAAAGCCCGGGAAGAAGCGCTTGACGAGCGCGAAAAACAACTGATAAGCCGGGAGCAGGAGTATGCAGGCATTAAGAAGGATGTTGATGAAAAACTGATTCGTTTAACAGCTATGCAGGCTGAGATTGAGACCAAAATCAATGCAATGAGCGGCGTGCAGGATAAGCAGTTTAAAAATTTAATTAAAATTTACAGCACCATGAGCACAGCAAAAGTTGCGCTATTGCTTAATACCATGGATGACCCTTCGGTGATCAAGATTCTGCGTGCCATGAAATCAGATGCAGTAGCTCAGATCCTGCCTAAATTAGATGTTGCTAAAGCTGTATTGATGAGCAAGCAGTTAGGCCTCATCCAATAATTTCCCCCTCCTTCCTGTTCGGCAATTCTTTCCTACCTGAATCTTTTTCGGTAACTTTCTGCCTGTTTGATCAGTAGATTGCAGGCCTGTTTCAGGCCGCTGAAATGTTTTTCAATGTTTAATCCTGATAGATAATAAAATAAAGTCATTTTAATTTTTAACGTAAAAACAGCTAATTGCCTAAATAGTTGTGTGGCGGTATGCAGATATGCTGCTACAAATATTTTTTTGGCATAGTGTTTGCTAATTCTCTTAAATCAGAGCTGACTTGCACCGTTAACCGGTGTCAAGACCTTATCGGTGGACCAGGGAGATAGACAGTGAACATGATGATCAATCCGGCAGCGTTACCAACTCCTGCTGCAGCAAATAAAGAATCGATCAACTTCTCAGGAAAGAGTGAAGGATCATTTCTTAATCACATCCTGCGCCTGATGAAGAGTGATGATCGGCAGAATTTGCTTGGCGTTGCCATGAGCGATAATGCCAAGGCAGCCGTTGCTCAGGGCAAGTCAGTCATCAAAATAAAATCAAACGAGCAGAGTCGGCCAACCGGCAACGATATCGCCTTGTTGAGTGTGCCGAAACGTCTGCAGGAACTTTTAAACAATCTGCGTAACTCTCTGGAAAAAGGTTCAGCCGTTCCCGGTGAATGGAATTTGACCCTGCCGGATATGTCCCTGCTCAATCAGGCGGCTCAGGATGCCGGAATGAGCAAGAGTGATCTTGGTGTTTTAGTCAAAAAGATGCAGGAGAACGGCGGTCGGCTTGATCTTGAGCAGTTCCTGCAATTTTTCTCTAACCATTTTGCAAAGATTGATACCGAATCTCCAATCAAACTGCCGGAAACCGAGCTGCCTTTACTTTTGAACCTGCTGACCAGGATGGGGGTAGGGCAGGGGGATATCCAGAAGATCAATGATGCGGTGGTTGCCGGTGATAATCAGTTCGATCTGAAAATGTTCGTCCAGCAGTTAAACAGTATAGTCGACCGGCAAAACCTCATTGCCGGCTCGCAGAATCCAGTCATTACCGGCGCGGCTGAGAGCGTAGCACCTCAAGCGACTTCTCTCACCAGAGGGGAAAAAGAGCAACTTGTCGACCTGTTCAGAAAGGCCGGAGTAAGCGAGCAGATGCTTGCCGCCATGTTTGTTGAAAAGGCTGCAGACGATTCATTCAGTTTAGCTTTGGCCGGATTTCAAGATATGTTTGTCCAGGGCCTGAATGATATTGAACGGAATAAGCCGCAGGTAGATTTTAAGAATTTTTTTGCTGATCTGACGCAAGCCCTTTCTGAAAGCGGGTTCAAGGGTACGACTATTGTCTTGACGCCTGTTGTGAGTAAGGCGTTGGAGGAAGTGTATCGCGAGTTGGTTGGCCTGGTAGATTTTTCAAAAATTCAGGTGCGCCAGTCGCCTGTGTTGCAGAATTCAGAAAAGATTGTTGATGGCAAAGCAGTAACTGCTCTGCAAGAAGGCAAAGTCGAGCAGTTGACCAACCGGAAAAAAGCAGAGCTCGAAATAGATGCTCCAGATCATAAAGACGCTACTTATGAGCAGGCTCTGATTGATCTCAAAAAGTTTATTGTCGATCTGGCCGGAGCACTTTCGCTAAGCGGATATAATGATAAGCCTGTTGCTATGACTTCTGATCAGCAGCAAGCCTTGGAAGCAGCCTATCAGGAGTTGGTTGGCATTGTTGATTTTGCAAGGATTCAGGTGCAGGTGCAACAGACTCTTGCTCCGTTTATCCCGGCTAAGAGCGTTGAGGTCGATCCGGCGTTTTCTCAGGTACATGGCGAAGTCGTCCGACTCAGTCAAGTGGAAAAAGAGCAACTGGCGAACCTGCTCAGCAAGGCTGATGTCAGCGAGGAGATGCTTGCCACCTTGCTTGCCGGCCCGACAGGGGACCATTCATCCGGTCCAGTGCTCAGCCAGGTTAAGGAAATACTCTCTCAAGGCATTAAGGGCATAGAACAGAAGCAGCCGCAGGCTGAACTTAATAAATTTATTGCTGATTTTGTCCAGACCCTTGCCGAGAGTGGAGTTAATGGCAAGCGAGTTGCTTTGACTCCTGATTTGCAGAAGAGCATCGAGTCGTTGTCTCAGGAGTTGATAGGTAAAGTTGATTTTGCAAAAATTCAAGTACTGCAGGCATCTGCTCCTTTTGATTCCGCCGGCTTGCCTGCGGCCCCTGCACCTGTAGTATCGGACCGGCAGACGGAAAAAGATTCCCAGCTCAGCACTGTCGAGAAAGCGCAGTTGCTTGACCTGCTCAGCAAGGCCGGAGTCGGCAAAGAGACACTTGCCGCCATGTTTACCAAGGCTGGGGACGATCATTCAACTCTTGAGCTTTTGCAATTTAAAGAGATACTTTCCCAGGGTCTTAAAGAAATTAGACTGAAGCAGCCCCAGGCTGATCTTAAAAAGATTGTCGTTGATCTTGCTCAAGCTCTTGCCGGCACGGGCGTGAGCGGCAATCCGGTTGAATTGACCCCTGACCTGCGACAGTTTGTGGATGTACTGACGCAGGATTTGTCTGCCCCGGTTGATTCTTTCAAAATCAAGAGCCAAATCCAACAGGCTAATGATCAATCTGAAACGGCCAAGAGCGTCGGCCCGTTTTTCCCCTCCCGGGAATCGGAAATTGACCAGGTAGTAAGCCAGGATAACGTCGGCGCCGGAGAAGTAAAGAAGGTGGCGCCGGCCGATACCAAGTTTAAATCCGCAGCCTTCGATTCATCAGTTGATTCGAAAGTTCAGAGCCCTGCCGGCAAGACGGAAACGGTGCTTGGCATGCCGAGCGAGCATTCCGGTGGTGTTTATCGAACGGTTGCCGAGCAACCTCAGGTGATTCCGGCCCCGCGACACATTCCGGAGTTCGATCGCCAAATCTTGACCCAGTTCACCAACGGTATCCTTAAGGGTCTGAAAAACGGTGAACATCACATGATTCTCAAGCTTAACCCGAAGGAACTGGGCGAAGTCCGGGTTGAACTGATGATCAAGGATCAGCAGATGTCGGTCAGTTTTGCCATGGAGAACAGCAAGGTCAAGGAGATCATCGAAAACCACATGGGGATGTTCAAGGAGAGTATGGCTAATAAAGGTTTTGTCGTACAGGATTGTCTGGTGTCGGTCGGGCAACAGAACCAGCAGAAAGATGCCTGGCAGCGTTTTACCGATAGTTTTAAACAGAAATCAGGAGGCAACGGGCATGGCCCCGAGAGACTTTCGGACCTGCCGCGTGAGATCCTCTATAACCGATCGGATTTCCGTCGGCCTGATGGTATCAGTATCATAGTGTAAGTGAAGGAGAGTAAAGCCATGTCATCAATCGCAACAACTGCAGCATCAACAACCGGTCTATCGGGCTATGATCCGAATACTCTTTATCCTGTAGCCGGCAAGAAGGAGATGGACAGCCAGGATTTCATGAAGCTTTTCATCACCCAGCTACAGTATCAGGATCCGAGCAAGCCCATGGACACCTACCAGATGTCGGCCCAGCTTTCGCAATTCACCAGCATGGAAGCAACCGTCAAGATGAGCTCGAACATTGAAAAGTTGCTGGCCAGCCAGACATCGCAGAACAATCTGCAGCTGCTGACATTGCTTGATAAAGATGTTTTAGCCAATGGTAATTCGATCGGTATCGCCGACGGTAAAGTGAGTGCCGGCGAGTTTGATCTGGCTGATAAGGTCGAATCATGCATTATTGAGGTATATAACAGCTCGAATCAGATTGTCAGGCAGGTCGATATGAAAGCGCTTGACGCCGGCACCTATCAATTTGCCTGGGACGGCAAGGGATCACCAAGTATTTTGTTTCCAGGTGGTGAAACGGCCCCGGATGGCTTCTATACCTATAAAGTTAAAGCAAAGGATTTTGCCGGTGGGGATGTTGATGTGGAATCCCGGATGATTGCCAAGGTTACCGGCCTGAGTTTCAAGGATGGCAAGGCGACCCTGACATTGAACAAGCAGGTTGAAATTGGTTTGAATGATATTCAGGAAATTCAATGATGGCAGGCAGATGACTGCCCGTAATGATCAATTAAGGATTAGGAGGTAGGCTATGGGTATTTCAAGTTCATTATATTCAAGTATCAGTGGTTTGAACACCATGGGTAATGCTATGTCGGTTCTTGGTGACAACGTTGCCAACGTAAATACAATCTCTTTTAAATCAAGCCGGGCGACATTTCAGGATGTCCTCTCGCAGTCCGTATCCACGGCAGCCGGTGCTGCCCAGGTCGGCCGCGGTGTAACCTTGAGCACGATTGACGGACTGTTTGCCCAGGGCTCTTTTGAGAGTTCATCAACTCCGACCGATATGGCCATCGGTGGTCAGGGATTTTTCATGCTCAGGCAGCCGGACAGCACCGAGGCGGGAAAGTACTCCAGGGCTGGAGAATTCCGTTTTGACCAGGAGGGCTTTCTGGTCAACCCGGTTGGCTATTATGCCCAGGGTTGGACCCTGGACTCGACAACCGGCGAACGACAGGGCACGATCGGCGATATCCGGATCGGCAAGAATACACCGCCGGTTCAGACAGAACAGGTTGATCTCATCGTCAATGTCGACCAGCGTGAGGTAAATGAAGAGACCGAAATCAGGCTGTTTAACGCCTGGGACGCCAGAAATACAGCAGCGGCTAATCCGACCGCGCCTATCGACCCCAAGAACTATGAATACACAAGCGCTATCAAGGTGTATGACTCGGTCGGCGCCAGCCACGACCTCACTATCTACTTTGACCGGACCACCAACTCAAACGAGTGGGAGTTTCTGGTTACCTGTGTGCCGTCCGAGGACCAACGCCTACTTGATACAAAGGAACAGATCATTTATGCACCCAATAGCCGTTATAACTATACCGAGCATAAGGGGGCCGGCGCCCTTATGTACGGGGTAATCAATTTCAGCACCTCCGGCGAAATCAGTACGATTGATGCCTGGGATGTCCCACCGGACAGTGAAGTGAATCCGGCGCTTGATGATAATCGATTGGTGATCGCCGCCACGGACTCATATTATAAATTTGCCGCCAACTTTACCGGCGGCCCTGAAGATGCTTCTTTGGATTTGAATCTCGGCGCCCGGTTCAGCGGCATCTCTACTGATATGAAGCAGGTACTGGTAAGCAGTGGAGTGGGAGCATTCAGTGACTCTTCAGCCCAGAATCGGATCAATAGTGAAACCTACTGGGCGGATGTTTATGATGCCAATAGCAATGGTATGACTGTTGATGCTAACCCCCTGACCAATGACATCTTTGATTTTACCGGTTTTTCCAACGATGGCACCGAGGTATCCCTTAATTATATCGTGGATGAGACCAAAAAGGTTCAGGATCTTCTTGAGAGGTTAGGGCAAACCTTTGGTTGTACTGCGACCATCGACGGTGACGGCAGGTTGGTAATGACTGATAATCAAGGTGGTGAAAGTGCGATGTATATCACCGATTTTACTACCACCTGGCTCAGCGGTGCCGACCCTTTTGGCACGAATATCGATATTAATACTTCCAAACAAAAGGTTATCTCCACCGAGCGGGCAATGACAACTTCAACTGGAGATATTCCGACGATTTCGGCATCCACTGATTGGTCGTCCGTTTACCTTGATGCTGCTCCCGGCCCAAATGCCCCTGTCCCTGATGGTGCGACCTTTTGTTTTGCCGGCACTAAGCCGGATGGTACCTCCGTAGTTGATCTTTTGGATCCTTTAGATGTTCTTGCCCATACCTTCACTGTAAATGCCGCTGACCCGGATCAAACCAATACGGTGCAGGATCTCCTTGACTTTCTTGAGGGACAGTTTGACTGCGATGCCAGTATCGACAATGCCGGTCGTCTATTGCTTACTGATTGGGCAGCGGATACATCTGACAGGACAAGTCTCCTTTCCGTGACCAGTGTCGTTTATGGGGGCGGCGCTCCAGCAATCTTTGGCGCAGCGGCTTTTGATACACAGACGGCTGACGTGGCATTCGAAGACGGCAGTCGTATGGGCGACTCGGTCAGTAATGCCTTTACCATCGAGCCGTTATCCTCAACCCAATACGCCAGCAGTTCGACCACCATATTCCAGGACCAGGATGGATTCTCGTCAGGCTTCCTGCAGTCGGTATCCGTAAATACAGCCGGTATTATTACCGGTCATTATTCAAATGGCCAGGTATTGCAGAAGGCCCAGGTCGGTCTGGCAACCTTCAATAATGTCGCGGGACTCTTCAAGGACGGCGGCAATGTCTTCAGTGAAACCACCGACTCCGGCGCCCCGGTAACCGGCGCACCCGGCACCAACGGCCTGGGTTCTATCGCCCCGAACTCACTCGAACAGTCAAACGTTGATATCGGTACCGAGTTCGTTAAGTTGATCACCACCCAACGTGGTTTCCAGGCTAACTCGAAGATCATCAGTATCACCGACGAGATGCTCGCCGACCTGATCAATATCAAGAGGTAATAAACCGTTAAAGCAGTAGCAGGAAGTTAATCACAAAGAAGCCGGCGCCAGGGTAGTAGCCTGTCACCGGCTTCTTTGTTTTTGCTAACGCGGTTCTTATTCTGTAATATCATGCAGATTTTCGAGGGCGGCCACCTCTTGCGCCATTGGTGCGAGCAGCTGCTACCTTGGCTTGCGAGTTGGATGTTCCCCCACGACGAGCAAGTTCACGCATCCAGGCTTTGCTGCCGAAAATACCGATGATCAGAGATGGGATGCTCAGGTCTGCATCAAGTTTTTCCCAGTGTAGTCCAAATCCCTGACCGAGCACCATTACATCGGCAAGCTCCTCATCAGTTGCATTAGAGAGTCCTTGCCCCATATCTACCGGAAAAATAAATGTACAGCCATTGGTGAGATCAACCACAATTTTTCGGCTTGTGGCGTCGTAACGAACACTTTTGGCTCTCGGCTCTTTCTCAAGAGCCGCAAGGTTAGCTTTTTGTGCCTGCCTGATCTGAGCATTCAGGTCGTGATCGCTAATTGTCCAGGTTCCCATGAATACCCTCCCATGCGTTCAACAACTGATTCTGATGTTCCGCCACAATGTCCCAAATTTGCCGAGCTTCCCGCTTTGTTAAGTCATGAATCAACACAAAAGACGGGGCCATTTCTCCACTTCCGATATAGACCTTTGCTTCTCCTTTACCTTTAAATACATGAACATGCGGTGGTTCATGGTCGGACGGCCAGATGACGAAGCGGAAACCGTTGATATTGAGAATGGTTGGCATGGATAAATTATACCCTTCTGCTTGGGTTTTTTGTATCTAAAAATTTGGTATCCAAAGAGCCTCAAGCAAAAGTGCTGAAATGTCAATTAGATAACTCGCATTTCAGAATTTGCAAGCAATATTTATTATTGACATAGTGTAACTATTACACTACGATCTAGTCATGACAACCGCACACGGAGAAAGTGATTGGAGGATTCGGATTAATGGCGGGGAAGAACACTCAATCCCTCATGCGCATATTCTCTTCCGTGACGGCTTCCGCGTTTCGGTTGCCCTTGATTCTCTTAAAATACTAGCCGGCATCGTGCGGCCGCAGAAACGAATAGAACCAGCAGTTGCATGGATAGTGGCACACCGTGACGAACTGATTGCCGAATATCGGAGGTTAAACCAATGAATAAAGTCCCCTTGATTACTGCTGTAAAGGTTACTGGTGTTCTGCATCTGGTTATCACCTGGAATACTCGAGAAACCCTTGATTGTGATCTTACTGCTACGGTCAGCCGTCATGCTGCTCTGGCGACGTTTGCCGATCCTGCCGTGTTCTCTCAGGTTGTGGTTGAAGAATGGGGGCACGGCCTCGACTGGCCAGGTGGTCTTGATATGGGTGCTGACCGATTGTATCAACTCTGTCGTGAGCAAGCAGGGTTATTCTCGCCTGCTGCCTTTGATGAATGGATTAAGAAAAATCAGCTATCTTTGTCTACTGCTGCTGAGGCGTTAGGTATGACACGGCGTATGATCGCCCATTATCGTTCCGGTTCACGGCCTATCCCTAAAACCGTGCAGTTGGCCTGTATCGGCTGGGAGGCTCTTAAAAAGGCAGCATAAGTTTTGACCTGTTCTCCGAAAAAGTCTTGACTATTCCGGAATGCATGTCGGAATAGTCAAGAGACTCCATTGTAATTTCTCCTTTCCTGGTCCACCAACATGTTACCCCATTTGTTCACTTAAGCGAATATCCCATCAAACAGGGTAAAGGCCTGCTTGATGATCGGCAGGTCTTCGGCAAGTTCGAGGTAAGAGTTGCCCTGCAGTTCCTGGGCGATGAGATCGTTGCTGGTCGCCAGGATACCGGCCAGCGGCAGACCGCTCTCTTCGGCCGCAGCCCTGATCTTGGCGGCAAGCTCTGCGGGGATAGGGTCGGGCGCCCGGTTGACGATCAGGCATTTTTTGCCGATCTCAAGGCCAAGCGGGGTCGTGAGTTCTGCAATGCGACGGGCTGTCAGGATGCCGCGGGCCGACGGGTCGGAGATCACCAGAAGATAGTCGATTTTTCGGAGATTCATCCGGCTGAGGTGTTCCATCCCAGCCTCATTATCCACCAGAATATACTGGTAGTTGCCGGCCAGATGGTCCATGGTCATCGCCAGGTGCTGGTTGGCGGCGCAGTAACAGCCCGGGCCATCCGGTTGGCCCATGACCAGAAGATCGTAACCGGTATCTTCGATCAGGGCCTGCTGGACCATCATCTCCATATACTGGTCTCTGGTCATGTGGGCCGGCAGGTCGCCCTTCAGATCCTTGCGAATCTTGCCGATGGTTATCCCGACCTCAAGGTCGAGGAGTTCGTTCAGGTTGGCGTTCGAGTCGGCATCCACCGCCAGGATCGGGGTGCGCTTGCCGGCTACCAGGTATTTGATCAGCAGGGCTGAGATGGTTGTTTTACCGGTCCCGCCTTTTCCGGCCAGGGCAATGATTTTGGGCATGGTCTCACCGTTAGAATTAAGTGTTGTCAACAGGCGTTGCATCGGATTATAAACATAACAATACCCTTGCATCTTCAACGTTTGCTGGTATTTTAGCCCCTGTCAGCGGCTTTTGCTCGCATTTCTTTGCTTATTCCTCAATTAGGAGACGATATATGGACTACCGGGCTACCCTTAATCTGCCCCAGACGCAGTTCAATATGAAGGCTAATCTTGCCCAGAATGAACCGGAATTTTTGAAGCGCTGGGCTGCAGAAGGGCTTTACGACAAGGTACAGAAGGCAGCGACCGGCCGGCCTTTATACATCCTGCACGATGGCCCGCCGTATGCCAACGGTCATATCCATCTGGGTACCGCTTTTAACAAGATTCTCAAGGATATTATCCTTAAATCCAAACGCATGGCCGGTTATAACTGCCCTTTTGTGCCGGGCTGGGACTGCCACGGCCTGCCTATTGAACACAATGTCGATAAGGAACTTGGGGCGAAGAAACGGGAGATTCCGAAACTCTCTTTCCGGGGGGCTTGTCGCAAGTATGCCGAGAAGTGGATTAAAATCCAGAAGGAGGAGTTCAAGCGTCTGGGTGTTCTGGGCGATTGGGACAATCCCTATCTGACCATTAATTTTGCCTATGAGGCGAGTATTGCTCGGGAGTTCTTGCGTTTTCTGGAGAGCGGGGCGGTAGTGCGCAGCCGCAAACCCGTTTACTGGTGCGCCTCCTGTCGTACCGCCCTGGCCGAGGCCGAGGTCGAATATTATGACCACACCTCCCACTCTATCTATGTGAAATTCCCGGCAAGTGCTGATTGGGGTGACGTGGCGCCGGAGCTGGCCGGACGGCAGGTCTCGGTCGTCATCTGGACCACCACACCATGGACCCTGCCGGCAAATCTTGCTATTGCCCTCCACCCTGATCATACCTATGCAGCGGTTGCCAATGGTGATGAGGTATATATTATGGCCGATGGCCTGGTCGAACAGGCGTGTGCCGAGTTCGGTATGGCCGGTGCGCCGCAGATCCTGGCCCGTTTTCCCGCCACCGTCCTCGCCGGTCGCACTTGCAGGCACCCGTTTATGGAGCGGGATTCTTTGATCATTCTGGCGCCATATGTGACGCTTGACACCGGCACCGGCTGTGTGCATACGGCTCCCGGCCACGGCCGCGAAGATTATCTGAGCGGGGTAAAGTATGGCCTGCCGGTGCTTTCGCCGGTTGATGATGGCGGCATCTTTACTGTCGAGGCCGGTCCTTACGCCGGGCTGTCGATCTTTACGGCCAACAAGCAGATTAACGAGGATCTGGCCAAGGCCGGGTTCCTGGTCAAAGAAGGCACGGTTGAACACAGCTATCCCCACTGCTGGCGTTGCAAGAAGCCGGTGGTTTTTCGGGCTACCGCCCAGTGGTTCATCTCCATGGAGATGAACGACCTGCGCCGCAAAGCACTGGATGGAATCCGGCAGGTTGATTGGACCCCGCGCTGGGGTCTGGACCGGATCTATGGCATGGTTGAATCGCGGCCCGACTGGTGTCTCTCCCGGCAGCGCGCTTGGGGTGTACCGCTTACCGTCATATATTGTCAGGATTGCGGTGAGGTCGTTAACGATCCGGCAATTGCAGAGCGTATCGTCAATCTTTTCAGCAAGGAAGGGGCCGACGCCTGGTTTAAGTACGATATTGCCGAGCTGATAGGCCGGGAGGCGGTTTGTCTGAAATGCGGTTCAAAATCCCTGGTCAAGGAGGAGGATATCCTTGACGTCTGGTTTGATTCCGGGGTCAGCCACGCCGCCGTACTGGAAGAGCGCCCGGAGTTGCGGAGTCCGGCCGATCTCTATCTGGAAGGCAGCGATCAGCATCGCGGCTGGTTCCAGAGTTCGTTGCTGACCTCGGTCGGTGTCAGAGGGGTGCCGCCCTACAAAGGGGTGCTGACCCACGGTTTTGTGGTGGATGGCCAGGGCAAGAAGATGTCCAAAAGCATCGGTAATGTGATTGCGCCTGAAGAGGTTATCAAAAAGTACGGGGCCGAGATCCTGCGGCTCTGGGTGAGCTCCGAGGACTACCGCGACGACATCAAGATCTCGGATGAAATCCTCAAACAGCTCTCGGACGCTTATCGCAAGATCAGGAACACCATGCGCTACATGTTCAGCAATCTCTATGATTTTGACCCGGACAGGCATCTCGTCAATTCTGCCGACATGGCGGAGTTGGACCGTTGGGCCCTGCATCAGTTTGAAATCCTCAAACGAAAAACCATTCGGGCTTACGAGGCTTTTGAGTTTCATACCGTCTTCCACAGCATGTACCAGTTCTGCACGGTCGCTATGAGCTCTTTCTATCTTGATATCCTCAAGGATCGTCTCTACACCTCAGCTGCTGATTCCCCGGAAAGGCGGGCGGCCCAGACAGTGCTTTATGAGATCGCCGATGGTCTTCTGCGGTTGATGGCGCCGGTCTTAACCTTTACGGCAGCCGAGGCCTGGCGGTTTGTTCCCAAGGCCGCCGGTCGTGAGGATGAGCCGGCCTTGGCGCTTTTCCCGGCTGAAAATGAGGAGTTTTTGAATCCTGAACTGGCGATCAGATGGGACCGCCTGCTTCTGGTCCGGGCCGAGATCACCAAGGTGCTTGAACTTGCCCGCCAGAATAAGGTGATCGGCCACCCCCTGGAGGCCGAGGTGGTGGTGACGGCCCAGGGTGATCTGGTTGATTTTATAAAACAACACCTTGCCGAACTGCAAGTCATTGCCATTGTTTCAGCCTTACATTACGCTGATCAGCCGGCAGAGGGCAGTGTGCTAAGCGATACGGTTCCCGGCCTGAGTGTTCTGGTCCGTCCGGCGGCCGGGGAGAAATGCGAACGGTGCTGGACCAGGTCGGAGAGTGTCGGTCGGGATGCGGAACATCCAGTCTTGTGCGCCCGTTGTGCTGCTGTGGTGACCCTATGCTGAAGCGGTATCCTGTTGTCGCTCTGCTGTTTTGCGCAGTCATGGTGGTGGTCCTGGATCAGCTCACCAAGCTCTGGGTGATGGCGACATTTGGGCTCTTTGAGTCCAAGACGATTATTTCAGGTTTTTTCAGTCTTACCTATGTGACCAACTCGGGGGCGGCCTTTGGTTTTCTGGCCGGTGACTATGGAGCCTGGCGGCATATCTTTTTTGTTGCCGTGGCGATCGGCGCTTTGGTGCTTATCGGATTCACCTACCGGCATTTCCGGGATCGACTGCTCTGTGTCGTGGCGCTTGGCCTGATTGGCGGCGGCGCCCTTGGTAACCTGATCGATCGGTTCAGATTGGGCTCTGTGGTAGATTTTCTTGACTTTTACGTCAGCGGCTGGCACTGGCCGGCTTTTAATGTAGCTGATTCAGCTATTACAACCGGTGTCGGGCTTTTTTTGCTCGAGAATTATTTGAACGAACGTAAGATGCTGGCAGAAAATATTAACGAAAGGCAACAAGACCATGAAAAATAACGGCAAAACAGCAGTGCTGTTTCCCGGCCAGGGCTCGCAGTATCTGGGAATGGCCAAGGAGTTCATGCAGGCGGACCCAGAGGCTTCTGCTCTTATGGATCTTGCCGAATCGATCAGCGGGTTTCCTTTGCGCAATCTTTGTGAACATGGCCCTTTGGAAGAGTTGACCAGGACCGTCCATCTGCAGCCGGCTATGACCGTGGTAAACCTGATCTGCTGGCAGGCCTGCAAAAAGGCCGGTTTGGTCGCTGATTATATGGCGGGTCACAGCCTCGGAGAGTATAGCGCTCTATGTGCTGCCGGCATTTTGAATGTTCATGACACGCTGGCCCTGGTTACTGAGAGAGGAAGACTAATGGAGCGGGAGGCAGACAAACACCCGGGCGGTATGCGGGCCGTGCTTGGTCTGACTCTGGCCGAGGTGCTGGGAGTGCTTGCCGGTTTGCCGGACAGTGACGGCATCGTGACCGCCGCCAATCATAATTCCGAAAAACAGATTGTCCTCTCCGGCGAGATGGCGGCCCTTGAAAAGGCCTCGGGACTGGCAAGTCAGCAGGGCGGCAAGGTGATCTCGCTTAAAGTAAGCGGCGCCTGGCATAGTCCTCTGGTCAAGGACGCAGTCCCTGATTTTACGGCAGCCATGGAGAGGATTACGTTCAACTCCCCGGACGTCCCGGTCTTCTTTAATGTTACGGCTAGAGAGGAGAGGGAGCCGTCCGCCATCCGCACGGTCATGGCAAGTCAGATAGCCAGTATGGTGAAATGGGTTGATATCATAAATCTTCTTATAGCCCGAGATGTGCGGATATTTGTCGAAGTCGGTCCCAAAACCGTACTCACCGGTCTTCTCAAGAAAATTGTGCCTTCCGGCTATGAATACCGGGCTCTGCAGGTCGACACTCCTGCCGGTCTCGCCGACTGCCTGAAGGTCATGGGCTCTTGAAAAAAAGGCACTTCCCATAACTCCCCTAATTCCCATATCTCCCATTCGTCAGTCGACCAAGGAACATCATCAACGATGAGAGCCCTGAATTATCTCTTTAAGAAAAACCGCAATTGGGCGGAAAGCATCAAGGCTGATGACCCGGAATTCTTCCGGAAGTTATCACAACAGCAATCACCCAGTTATTTATGGATTGGCTGTTCCGACAGCCGAGTCCCGGCAAATCAGATTGTCGGACTCCTGCCGGGCGAGTTGTTTGTTCATCGGAATGTCGCCAATGTCGTTGTGCATACCGATTTAAACTGTTTGTCCACGGTACAATTTGCGATAGATGTTTTAAAGGTTAAGCATATTATTGTTTGCGGACATTATGGCTGCACCGGTGTGCGGGCTGCCCTCCGCGGTGAGCGATTAGGTCTTATCGATAACTGGCTCCGTCATGTTCAGGATGTTCGATTAAAGCATGAAGCGCAGCTCATTGCCATCAGCAATGAGGAGCAACGCTGGGACCGTCTCTGTGAGCTGAACGTCATTGAGCAGGTCATGAATGTTTGTCAGACCACTGTAGTCCAAGACTCCTGGGAACGTGGGCAGGAGATAACAGTCCACGGCTGGATATACAAAGTTCAGGATGGATTGTTACGGGATTTGAATATTTGCATTACCAAACCAAAGGAGATATCAATAGTATACCAATCAGCGCTTTATCCGGGCTAGCGATAAGGTAAAAACCAGATTACTCCGCTAATGCTTTCTCTAAACTTGACATCCTGCTCATCGCACAGTATCTTTGCAGGATTTCCCTGAGTAAGAGGGAATTTTTTTAACGCTAACGAGAGTGTTATGTTCGATACGATTACTGAACGACTTAATTCTGTTTTTCGAAACCTGCGTGGATACGGCAAGCTCTCCGAGGACAATATCCGGGAGGCCATGGCCGAGGTTCGCACAGCCTTGCTTGAAGCCGATGTTAATTTCAAGGTCGTCAAGGATTTCATCACCTCTATCTCAGAACGGGCTATTGGCCTGGAGGTGCTGGAGAGCCTCTCTCCAGGTCAGCAGGTTATCAAGATTGTTCATGAAGGTTTGATCGAACTTCTGGGCGGCCAGGCAGAGGAGCTGAACTTAGGCGGACGGCCGCCGGCAATAATTATGATGGTCGGTCTACAGGGCTCCGGCAAGACCACCTCAGCCGGCAAAATTGCCAAAATGCTGGCAAAAAAGGGCAGAAGACCTTATCTGGTTCCTGCCGACATCTATCGACCGGCAGCTATTGAGCAGTTGCGGGTCCTGGGCGAGCGAATCAATGTCCCGGTCCATCCGTCCAAAGCAGAACTCGATCCTGTCGTTATCTGTCAGCAGGCACTGGATACGGCACGACATGCAAATTATGATACCCTGATCATCGATACTGCCGGCCGTCTTCATGTCGATCAGGATTTGATGGAGGAGCTGCGGCGGATTAAATCAGCGGTTCAGCCTGGTGAGATTCTGTTTGTTGCGGATTCGATGACCGGCCAGGACGCTGTGACGGTTGCTGATAAGTTCAATCAGGATCTGGCGATCAGCGGCGTAATTCTCACCAAGATGGAAGGCGATGCCCGCGGCGGCGCTGCTTTGTCCATTAAGAAGGTGACAGGGCGGCCTATCAAGTTCGTCGGTGTTGGTGAAGATCTTGATGCACTCGAGATTTTTCATCCTGATCGGGTTGCTTCCCGGATTCTCGGCATGGGCGATGTATTGTCCCTGATCGAAAAGGCTGAGGCCGTTGTTGATCAGAAGAGTGCCGAAAAGCTGGCGAGGAAGATCAGAAAAGACGAGTTTACTCTGGAAGATTTCCGTGATCAGATTCGGCAGATCAAGAAAATGGGTAATCTTGAGCAGATTATGGGCATGCTGCCGGGTATTGGGAAATTGCGACAGCTCAAGGATATGCCGAAGCCTGATGCGAAAGAGCTGGTCAAGGTTGAAGCAATTATCAACTCAATGACCTCGGAAGAACGGGCAAAATATATGATCCTGAATGCCAGCCGCAGACAGCGGGTTGCCAAAGGCAGCGGCACCACGCTTCAGGATGTCAACCGGGTCATCAAGAGCTATGCTGATATGCTTAAGATGATGAAAAAGATGAAGCACAAGATAGGCCCTAGTTTTATGGACGGCGACGGCAAGAAAAAACGGAAAAGACCGAAAGGTCTGTTCCGGTAGAAAATGTTTCAGTCACAGGGCTAAGCATTTTTATTGTTTGAGGGAAATACGTTTTTTTAACATACTAGTTCTCAGTTTCGAGACGGTTTTAAGGAGGATTACAGAACATGGCAGTACGAATTCGTTTGAGCAGACTTGGCAGGATTAAAAAACCATTCTACCGGATTGTTGTTTCCAATTCCGAATCTCCCAGAGATGGTAAATTCATTGAGGTGATCGGCACGTATGATCCGCTGAAGAAACCTGCCGAGGTCAAGGTCCAACCAGAGAAGCTGCAAGAGTGGCTTGCCAAGGGAGCTTTGCCTACCGATACGGTAAGATCGTTGCTTGCCAAGCTTCCGGTAGCTGCTCCGGTTTCGGAATAAGATTGACATGAAAGATCTGGTCACTTTTATTGCGAACTCTTTGGTCGATTCTCCTGAAGCAGTACAGGTGAACGAAGTAGAGCGGGACGACATGATTGTCGTCGAGTTACGGGTCGCCAAGGATGATTTGGGCAAGGTGATAGGTAAGCAAGGCAGAACTGCTCGTGCTATCAGGGCTCTGTTGGCTGCTAAAGCAAGCAAGTCCGGTAAGAAAGCACGGCTTGAGATCTTGGAATAAGTGAAAGACCAAGAACTTTCCGAGAGCTATGTTGCCGTGGCAACAGTGATTAAAGCTCATGGCATTCGGGGGGAGATTAAGGTCCAACCGTATTTCGGCGGGCTTGATGAATTCAACCGTTATCCGGATTTTCTGCTTGTTGATCCTGCCAGCGGGACCAGTAGATTGGTGCAGGCTGGGCGATTTAGAGCCCAGAACCGCCTACTGCTGCTTGAATTGGACTGGGTAACCGACCGGGATGCAGCAGAACAGTGCCGCGGCTGGGAATTATGGGTAAAAAAAGAGTATCTTCCTGCTCTGCCCGAAGGCCAGTGGTACCGTCATGAGCTTGAAGGGCTGCGGGTCGTCACTATTGAAGGACGTGATCTAGGCGTGGTTAGCGATTTAATATTTTCCGGAGCTCATGAGATTCTGGTGATTACCGGAACTGGTCGTGAGTATCTGATCCCGCTGGTGAGTGAATTTATTGTTGCCAAAGATGATGTAAGCAGAACATTGACCGTTTCTCCGGCGCCTGGTTTGCTGGAGATCAATGAGTAAACAAAACGTGCTGCATGCGATTTGATCTTCTTACCATCTTTCCTGATCTATTTGTGTCGCCTCTGCAGGAAGGTATAATCAGCAGGGCGATTCAGGATAAGAAGATAGAAGTTGTGGTCCACAATATCCGTGATTTTGCTGTGGATCGACATGCCATGACCGATGATCGTCCTTTTGGCGGCGGCGAAGGTATGGTCATGAAACCGGAGCCACTGGCATCTGCTCTTGCCCATGTGCAAGAAGAAGCCCCTGGCGGCCGTGTCGTGTTGTTAAGTCCGCAAGGCCGGATGTTCACGCAGCGTCTGGCCGAGGAGTTTGCAGCCTTAGATCATCTGGTGCTGGTGTGTGGACGTTATGAAGGGGTTGATGAGCGGATAAGGGCTCATTTTGTTGATGAAGAGATCTCGATCGGCGACTATATTTTGACCGGCGGTGAGCTTGCCGCTATGGTGCTGGTTGACGCAATCTCCAGGCTATTACCTGGAGTCCTGGGATGCGAGAATTCCGCCCTTCAGGATACCTTCAGTCGTGGCTTGCTTAAGCATCCTCAATATACACGGCCCAGGGTGTTTGCATCATACGAGGTTCCGGAAGTACTATTGTCCGGCGATCATGCCGCCATAGCAGAATGGCGTTTGGTTGCATCGGTGCGGCAGACTATGAAATTGCGGCCGGAGCTTTTGACAAAGATTGTTTTTAGCCCTGAGGAGATTAAGATTTTACGCCGGCACGGGATTACTACCGGATGAGCAGCGATAGATAATTATGGAGTGCTTGGTACGGGAGGATGCGGTTGATAAGCGGATCAAGGTCGATCTTGCCTTGGTGCACTACCCGGTGGTGAACAAGAACAGCGAGATTATCGGATCAGCCGTTACCAACCTGGATGTCCATGATCTTGCCAGAGCCTGCCGCACCTTTGGTATTAACAATTTGTACCTGGTGACACCTTTCCGTGATCAACAGAGGATGATAGGAGAGATTCTGGACCATTGGCTTACCGGTTATGGTTCTGAGTATAATAGCAATCGTAAGGACGCACTCTCCATCGTTAAGATTTGCGATGATTTGGAGCAACTTTTTGCTGAAGTGACAGAGAAATGGCACGAGCGGCCAATTATTTTAGCTACCAGTGCCCGGCAATGCCCCAAAACGTGGGCCTATGAGAAGGTCCGGGAGAAGATTTTTGCAGGGGATCGATTTCTCATTCTTTTTGGAACAGCTTGGGGATTATCGCCTGTGGTAATAGAAAGTTTGGATGGAACACTGCCACCCTTGTCCGGGTTTAGTGATTACAACCATCTTGCAGTTCGATCAGCTGCAGCAATTATTCTTGATCGGTTGCTGGGAGATTGGCAGCGGAAGATTTGAAATGTGCGGGATTTATTGCTTGTTTTTGGTTGGACAGGTAAATAGATAACGCAGAAATTATGAGGCCTGTCGGGATTGCCGACGGCAAAGGCGACAAACGGAGATAGTTATGAATTTGCTGAATCAGATTGATCTTGAGAGCATGCGGTTTGACATGCCCGATTTTCGTTCGGGTGATACGGTTAAGGTCCATATCCGCATTCTGGAAGGTAACAAGGAAAGAATTCAGGTGTATCAGGGCGTAGTCATCCGCAAAAAACGCGGCACTATGAATGCGAGCTTTACAGTTCGTAAGATCTCGCATGGAGTTGGTGTTGAAAAGACCTTTCCTCTGCACTCCCCTAAGCTGGAGAAGGTTGAGATCTTAAGTCGCGGTAAAGTGCGACGTGGCAGACTCTATTATCTGCGCGATCTTAAAGGCAAGGCGGCCAGAATCAAAGATAAGGATTTGAACTGATTATTATAGACAACAGAAGAGATTAGTACTCTTCTTCAAGCTCTCTGCCAGGCTGTTGTATGAAGTTGAGGTTGACTTTTTCAACAGCCTGCTGCCTTGAGGTGCGCCTTGTTGCGTGTAGAGAAGCTTTCCCCAGCGTTTGTCGAGAGCGATTCCTTTTCCATAGAGCGCGAGTTGTACAGACAGGGGAATTCCATGGTAGCCGGCGTTGATGAAGCCGGACGTGGTCCGCTGGCCGGACCGGTTGTAGCAGCGTGTGTAGTTCTGCCCGTGGCTTGTAACTATCGGCAATTCAAGGATTCTAAAACATTATCTCCCTCTGCTCGCGTTAGACTTTTTCAAATACTGAAGCAACCGGAAGTCCTGATTGGCGTTGGTATCGTGTCCGAAAAGGATATTGACCGGATAAATATTTTACAGGCCTCCCTCCTGGCAATGCGGAAAGCGGTTCTATCCTTAGCCAGTTTTCCTGATTTTCTATTAGTTGACGGTAAATTTTCGGTACCGGTTCGCATGGCTCAGTACACCTTGGTGAAGGGGGAAACACGCAGTGCCTCTATTGCGGCAGCTTCCATTGTTGCTAAGGTCGTCAGAGATGAATTGATGGAGCGCTATCACGAACAATATCCACAATATAATTTTGGAAAGCATAAGGGCTATCCTACAGCCGAACATCGAGATCTTCTTAAACGTCTTGGGCCCTGCCCGATTCATCGATTGACATTTAGGGGCGTGAAAGAGTTATTGGCCGGTCAATCATGAGCATTCGGCGGCAATTTCTCGGCAAGCAAGGTGAAACCCTGGCATGCGTCTATCTTAAGAAATCAGGTTACAATATAATCAGCACCAACTATCGGTGCAAATTGGGTGAGATTGATATTATTGCCGAGGAGTCTGGAACCTTGGTATTTGTTGAGGTTAAATGCCGGGCGAGCACAGCTTTCGGTGAGCCATATGAGGCGGTAACCAAACGTAAGATGTCGCAGATGTCGCGAGTGGCCCTTGAGTATATGAGCTGTAATAAGCTGTTCGGCAGGATGGCGCGGTTTGATGTAGTTTCAATCAAGTTTTTGCAGGCGAGCCAACCTGAAATTGAGTTGATCCGTAATGCCTTTGATGTAAACTATGGGAGATAGGGCAGAAACTTTTTTTATCTCCAGCTCAGAGAGGATTGTAAATGAACAGTGCTGAATCAGCGCCATCCACGATAATCGGCATTACCATGGGATGTCCGGTTGGAATTGGGCCTGAAATAATCTTGAAGTTTCTTAGCAGCGGGGGGCACTCCGGAGTTTTTTCGCCGGTTGTTTTAGGTGATCTTGGTATTTTACGGGGCTGCGCCCGACAGCTTGGCATTTCGGTGCCCATTGTCTCTTGGCAACCTGGTCAGGATGTGGCTGCCGGCGCGGTGAATGTCCTGTCGCTTTCAAAACTGACAAGCGGTCTTACCTGGGGTAGTCCGAGTCGCGAGACTGGTTTGGCTATGGCCACTTATATCATTGAGGCGGTGAACCTCATTGAAGAAGGTTTACTCGCAGGTATGGTAACTTGTCCTATTTCCAAGACGAGTTTAAGGTTGGCAGGGTTTGATTTTCCAGGCCACACCGAAATGCTGGCATCTCAGAGTGGAACCGATGATTATGCTATGATGATGGCGGGTGAGCGCCTTCGTGTTACATTGCTGACGATTCATATTCCATTAGCAGCAGTGCCAGGCCAGATCAGGAGTAATGAGATCAGTCGTTTGATTCGTCTTACCGCTTTATCTTTGCGGCGGGATTTCGGTATTGATACACCGCGGTTGGCTGTGGCAGGTTTGAATCCTCATGCCGGTGAGTCAGGACTTTTCGGAGAAGAGGAGATTAGGGAGATTCAACCAGCGGTTGATCAAATGAATCAGGAGGGGTGGTCGGTCAGTGGACCTCTGCCGCCTGACACCATTTTTCACCGCGCCGTGGCCGGAGACTACGACGCTGTTGTCTGCATGTATCACGATCAAGGATTGATTCCGTTCAAGCTTTTGCATTTTAAAGATGGGGTCAACGTGACTCTTGGTCTGCCGTTTGTGAGGACTTCGGTTGATCATGGAACAGCCTATGATATCGCCGGCCAAGGCAAAGCAGATCCGGCCAGCCTGTCTGCCGCTTTCCGGATGGCTGTGCAGATTGTTATGAACCGCAGGAACTATTATGCCTCCTAGACCAAATTTTTTTCTGGAACCTTTTTTGCTAAGACCGGATAATAATAAGAAACATCCAGGCCTGTTGATTGCCTTTGAGGGCGTTGACGGGACCGGTAAGAGTACGCAGGCTCGCTTGCTTGCCGAAGCATTGCAAGCCGCAGGCAGACAGGTTGTACTGACCAGGGAACCCACTAATGGGCCCTATGGGCAAAAGATCAGACAGCTTTTTATCTCTCGTTCTGCAGTCTCAAAGGCCGAAGAGTTGGAACTTTTTCTGGCTGACCGACGTGAACATGTAGCGCAGGTGATTGCGCCGGCTCTTGCTCAGGGGCATATTGTTATAACTGACAGGTATTATCTTTCAACTGTTGCTTATCAGGGTGCCGCAGGTTGTGATCCATTAGAGATTATCGCGCAAAATCAAGATTTTGCTCCATGCCCTGATCTGGTTATTCTTCTGTTGTTACCTGTTGCTCAAGGCCTTGAACGCATTCGGGTTATGCGTCGAGAGGCGTTAAATGCCTTTGAACAGGAAGCTGGTCTCGAACAGGTCGCCAAGATTTTTGACAACATAAGCGGGGAAGCAATTCGGCGTATTGATGGATCAAGGACTCCGGCTGAGGTCCATCAGGAGATTATGCGGCAGGTCATGACGGTTCTGACCTTGGCAGAATGAGAATGAAAAACGAGGGAAATGTGCCATTGACAGGCATAAGAGAAGATAAAGGTGCTTAATGAATAAGTTTTTATTTCTTAGTGTATTGGCATGTCTGTTTTGCGTCTCTTGTAGCGCTGGTCCTGTGCGACAGGCTGCAGTCCCTATGCCCAAGGTCTCTTTGGCTGAATCGCCAGTGGCGGAAATTTATGAAGAACCATCGGATTTAGCTTGTGCTTACAGCTATTTTCTTGCCGGCCGGGCAGCTGAGACAGATGGGAATAATGATATAGCACTTGAATCCTATGAAAAGGCCTTGGTTTGCGATAATAAAGCCGATTATATCATGAGCAGGCTGGCTGTTTTGCTTATCAGGATGGGTAAACGTCAACAGGCGTTAACGATGCTCGACAAGATCATTACCCAGAATCCTCAGGATATTAATACGCGGATTGTGCTTGCGAATCTTTATGCAGCCATGGGAATGAATGATAAAGCTGTTGAAGTTTATCTTGATATTTTGAAAATTGATCCGGGTAATGTTAACGCTATGTTGATGCTGGGGGCATTTTATGCCCGGAATCGAGAGTATGAACAGGCTAAAAAACTACTTGAGGAACTGGTCCAGAACTCACCTGATTCTTACATGGGGTATTATTATCTGGCAAAGTTATATCGGGAGCTTAAATTTATTGATAAGTCGCTTATCTATTATGACAAAGCCATTAATCTGAACTGGTCGGCAGTGTTTGCCTTCGAGACTGCTGAACTTTTAGAGCAGCAGAAACGCTATGATGAGGCCATAGTCCTTTATCGGCGAATTTTACAGGAAGATGATGCCAATGAGAGGGCTGCAAACGCTCTGATTGGCATCTTTATGAAGACTAACCAACCTGATCGTGCTCTTGAAGAGTTAAAAGAGATACGTGCCTTTGCTACGGATGTCCTGCGGATAGACTTCACTATGGGCCGGGTCTACATGGAGCAGAAACGCTATGACGAGGCGATCAAGAAGTTCAAGAGTGTTCTTGACGAAAATCCGGAGTTTATGCCGGCGCGTGCTTTGCTGGCTCTTACTTATCATGAATTGAGTGACGATGAGGCAGCTAAAAACTTGCTTCGTCAGGTCAAACCGGCGGATCAGGGGTATGAAGAGGCAGTGCTTCTTATGGTTCGTATTATGCAGGAAGCTAAGGATTTGATAGGTGTTGAGAGAGAACTTAGCGAGCGTATTCTAAATAAGGAAACCCGGCAAGCCAGTTTTTATTCCGCTCTAGCCAGTCTTTACAAGAAGGATAATAAGATTGAGCAGGCCAGACAGGTTTTTCTGCAGGCTATTAAAGATCTTCCGGATGATACCAGACTACTTTTTGATTATGGCGTTTTTCTAGACAGCATTGGGGAGACTGATGCCGCTTTAGCAGTAATGGAAGGTATCTTAGTGATCGACTCAGAGGATGTCTATGCCTTGAACTATGTGGGCTATACCTGGGGTGAAAAGGGCATGAATCTTGAGAAGGCGCTGCAGTATATTCAAAAAGCCATCACTGCTAAGCCTGAAGACGGTTTTATCAGGGATAGTCTCGGCTGGGTATATTACAAAAGCGGTGATCTTGAGCGGGCTATGCAGGAGCTTATTAAGGCGCTTGAGATTGAGCCGGATGATCCGGTTATCAACGAACATATGGGAGATGTTTATCTCAAAGCAGGCAGTGATCAGAAGGCAGTTGAATTGTACAAAAAAGCCATGCAATTATATAAGGAAGAGAACAAGCAAGAAGCTGTTCGGAAGAAGTTGCAGGATCTCGAAAAGAGATGAAAGATAAGTCTGTTCATTACTGTTTTTTGGGTTTGCTGATATTTGTTTTGACGGGTTGTGTGTTCCCGGCCCAGCCAAGCCCTGTGCCGGAGCCTGTCGAGTATATCGTTGCCGAACCGGAACGTAGTGAATTGATCAACGCTTTTAAACGGATGCTGGCAGGCCAGCAGGATTGTGCTCCCTGTTTCGATGCCAATGTTACTCTGACTTTTAATTCGTGGCTTAAGTCTGGATCTGTAAGTGGTTTTCTGCAAGCTATGTCACCGTCGTTCATCAAGTTTGTGGCGGTGAGTCCTCTAGGCCAACCGTTCCTGTTGCTATCCACTGACGGAGATCAATTTCATTATATTGATGTAGGGCAGGCAAAAGTTTTTGAGGGTCCTGTAAGGACTGAAACTTTTAGCCGCTATGCCCCTAAGGGGTTTAAGCCCGAGTTTGGATACTATTGGCTTATCGGTCGGTTGTGGCCAGGCCGGATGGTGATAACTACAGTAACCGGAGAAGCGGATCGTCAAAGTTACTGGATCGATTTTGCCAGTAGCCGGGACGGGTTGCACAGTCGGGTCCTTTTTGATCCAGTACGCCTGGTCATCAAGCAGCACGATCTTGTTGATGCCGGCGGCAACCGATTAACCAGAATTCATTATGGAAATCACAGTCAGGGCGCTTGTCCTTTGCCTGGTAATATTCTGGTCGAATCGAGTAATCAACATGAGACGCTTACGTTAATAATGGTTTGGAACGAGACAAATCAATCGTATGACGAACATGATTTTGAGATTGATCTTCCCCGTAGTTTTCAAAGGATTTTTGTCAAGTGAATTTTGATACCCTTCTATCTCGGGTTGCAAAGCCCAGCCGTTATTGCGGCAATGAGTTTAACAGTATTAAAAAGGATTGGCGTGCAGCCACCTTGCGTTTTGCCCTCATCTTTCCGGATCTTTATGAGATCGGCATGTCTCATCAGGGGCTTCTTATCCTCTATCACCTGCTTAACAGCAAAGAAAGTTGGTTGGCTGAGCGGGCCTATGCTCCGGATCTTGATTTTGAACGTCTCCTTAAAGATAAGGGACTGCCGCTATTTTCGCTTGAGTCACGACGACCGTTGTCTGAATTTGATGTGCTGGGCATCACCCTTCCTTATGAGCTTTGCTCTACAAATATTCTAACTATTCTTGATTTGGCAGGTTTGCCGTTTCGGTCAATCGAGCGTGATAATCGTCATCCGTTGATCATTGGCGGTGGGTCAAGCTCTTTTCAAGCCGAGCCTGTGGCTGATTTTTTCGACGCTATACTGATAGGCGACGGCGAAGAGGCTATCTTGGAGATCGCCGGATTGGTTGAAGAGGCAAAGACCACTGGCTTAAGCCGAGTCGAACTTTTGCAGGGGTTGAGCAGTATAGAGGGTGTCTATGTACCACGATTTTTTGTCCCGCATTATGACCAGGAAGGACGTTTCCACGAGATAACACCAATACTCGCCGGCTATGAAAAGGTTCATCGGCGTATTCTGCCTGATTTGGATAAGATGGGCCATTGGCCGCCCCCGTTAGTCCCATCCGTGAAGATCATCCATGACCGGCTTGGGGTTGAGATCGCCCGTGGCTGCACGCGCGGTTGTCGATTCTGTCAGGCTGGGATTATCTACCGGCCGGTTCGTGAGCGGTCGGTCGAAACCATCCTGTCTATGGCCCGGGATGGGGTCAGGCAAGGCGGGTTTGAGGAGATGGCTCTTTTGTCTTTAAGTACCGGTGATTACTCCTGCCTGTCCGAGCTGCTTGTTAAGCTGATGGATTCGTTTGTGAAAGAGCGGGTTTCGGTCTCCATGCCATCTATGCGGGTAGGCACCCTGACCCCTGAGATTATGGCACAGATAAAGCGGGTGCGAAAGACCGGTTTTACCTTGGCACCGGAGGCTGGTACCGATAGATTGCGGCGGGTAATTAATAAGGGGATTACCGAGGAGGATCTGCTTGCCACAGTTGAGACTGCTTTCGGGCTTGGCTGGAATCTGCTCAAATTTTATTTTATGTTTGGACTGCCCACCGAAACCATTGAGGATGTCGAAGCCATCGCCGCATTGGTTCATAAATCATTTGCCAAGGGCCGGGGCAGTAATCGGCGGATCAATGTCAGTGTGGCAACCTTTGTGCCAAAGCCTCATACGCCTTTCCAGTGGGCGGGACAACTTGATATCGCAACCGGATTTAGTCGTATTGATCTGTTGAAAAAGAAACTGGCAAATCGTAAGATTGCTTTGAAATGGCATGATCCGCGGCAGAGTTTTCTCGAAGGGGTACTGGCTCGGGGAGACCGCAGGCTTTCCGGAGTCATCGAGGAGGCCTGGCTGCGTGGCGCCAGACTTGACGCCTGGTCGGATCATTTCTGCCTCGATATCTGGCGTCAGGCAGCAGGAGCACTGCAAGTCAATCTGGATAGTTATACAAAACCTCTGGCATTTACGGCACCATTGCCGTGGCAGCATCTCGATGTCGGTGTGGACGCCGGGTTTTTCAAACAGGAGTATGAGCGGGCGCTAACAGGTGAATATACGCCGGATTGTCGGGTGCAGGGCTGCCAGAAGTGTGGACTTTGTGATTTTAAACGGATTTTCCCGCGTACGCAACCCAGTGTTCCTGTCGAAACGGTTTTGCACAAACCGTTAGCAGATAAATCGCTCAATGAGGATCTTCCTGGTTCGGAAGTTCGTGGTGAGAGCCGGAGGTGTCATGTGTACAGGCTTGAGTATGCCAAGGTTGATAGCGCGAGACTGCTGAGTCATCTTGAGATGTTGCAGGTATTCTTCCGGGCTTTCAGAAGAGTTGGGCTGCCCTTGCGTTATTCACAGGGATTTAATCCGACGCCAAGGGTTTCGTTCAGCCCGGCATTGCCACTCGGCACAGAGAGTCATGCTGAGCATGTAACCATCGAATTATCTGCGCCGCTTGTCGACCTTGACCTTGAAACAGAGCGACTCAATCGAGAGTTACCTCGGGGTGTTGTCATTAAAAAGATTGAATCTGCGCTGAAAAAATCGTATCAACATTATGTTGTGTGCTATGAGATTATCTTGGAGAAGCCTCTTTTGCCAGCCGACCTTGAGGCCTTTATGGGTCTGAATGAGTGGATTCTCCAGCAAGAAAGAAAAAAGAGTCTGCGTTTGGTGGATGCCCGGCCATTGGTTCGGGAGTTGTCTCTTGCCGACAGCGGCAATCTTCGTCTGGTGCTGGTAAACGAAGCCGGGAAGCCTGGTATTAAGCCGCTCGAGTTAGTGCAGGCGATAAAAAAGATCTCTGATGAGGAGATGTTTACTGCACGAGTTGTAAAAATGTGGGCTCAGGAAACTTGAAGGGGGAATAATGGCCACTGATTTAATCATTAACGCAACTTTGTTTGAGATACGGATTGCTCTGGTGGAGTACGGTAATCTGGTTGAATTTTATCTAGAGAGACACAAGGAGAGAGGCTTTGTCGGTAACATTTACCGAGGCCGGGTTCGGCGGGTATTACCCGGGATGCAGGCTGCTTTTGTAGATATCGGGCTTGATCGCACAGGCTTTCTTTATGTAGATGATATCTTTGTTAAGAGTGATAGCGATGCGCTTGATGATCGGCTGATTTCATTAGAAAATTCTGAGGCTGGAGCTTCTTGTTGTGAGAATGTGTCCGACTCCTTGCCCCGCCACTTGCCGCCAGGTGTGAGTATTGAGGAGCTTCTGGTAGAAGGGCAGGAGCTGTTGGTGCAGATCTGCAAAGAACCCATAGGAACAAAGGGCGCCAGACTTACTACGCATATCTCTTTACCATGTCGCAACCTGGTGTTGATGACTACTACAGATCATGTTGGAATCTCACGCAAGATTGAGGATGAGACAATCCGTCAACAACTTCGGGAAAATATCGAAGCGTTACGACCAGTAGGGGCGGGTTTTATTGTCCGTACCGCCGGCGAAAATGCCACCCGTGAGGAGATAGAGGCAGACATGGAATATCTGCTTTTCCTGTGGCGGGAGATACAGGATGTTGCGCAACAGGCGCCGGTGCCGAGTCTGGTATATGAAGATTTAGATATTACCTTGCGTACCGTCCGCGATCTGTTTACTCCGGAGGTTGATCGGTTGGTGATCGATAACTTTCGCACCTATGAGCGGGTATTGAAGTTTGTTGAGACCTTTGCCCCCCATCTGACCGATAAAATCCACCACTGCGATGAAGAGAAGTCTGTATTTGATGTGTATGGTATCGAGATGGAAGTCAACCGGGTGCTTGATAAAAAAATCTGGTTGCGCTGTGGCGGATACATCATTATTGAAACTACTGAGGCCTTGACAGTTATTGATGTCAATACAGGCAGATATGTAGGCAAGGACGATCTTGAGGAAACGATTTTTAAAACCAATATGGAGGCAGTAAAAGAGATAGCCTACCAGTTGCGGCTCAGAAACATCGGTGGCATCATAATTGTCGATTTTATCGATATGGAAAATGAAGTCCATCGGGAGGAGTTGTTCAGAGCGCTTAAGGAGGCCAGCCGGAAGGATAAAAGCCGGATGAATATGCTTAAAGTCTCCGAGTTCGGTCTTGTCCAGATGACCAGAAAAAGGAACCGTGATGACCTGTCGAGCGTTCTTTGTGAATCTTGTTTTTATTGCCATGGGGAGGGGAAGCTTAAATCGACCCGTACCATATGTTACGAGATCTTCCGGAAGATTCAGCGAGCCGGTCGGCGCATGCCGGGTGATGAGGTGATGGTTAAGGCCCATCCGCAGGTTGCTTCGCTTATGTTTAAAGAGGAAGCAACCAATCTGGATCAGATCGAGGTTGAGATCGGTAAAAATATTGTTATTGTCCCCAGCAAGGATCTTCATCTCGAAAAGTATGAGATCGTTTGGAAAGACGGTAAGGAACAGAGTGGTGCTTGATCGTTGATAATCGGACACCGGGCTTTGTCTTTTCCGGCGCTTTTATTGTATTTGCGCCTTGACAATTTATGGTTTTATGGTATTAATCACGCTCTTGTTGTTTAGTATTTCCGAGGCTGTGCATAGCTCTTTTTATGCCAGTATATGATATTTAGATGTTGGAGGATTACAATGTATGCAATAATTCGTACCGGCGGCAAACAGTACCAGGTGGAGCCGGGCACCCGCGTCCGTGTTGAAAAACTTGATGGTAGCGTGGGAGATACTGTTGAATTGAGTGATGTGCTTATGGTT
>Ga0208863_1000358_pt1 | contig 51939 bp, 48 predicted proteins | sample RifOxyD3_FD_184040 | JGI IMG/M metagenome (GOLD analysis project Ga0208863, IMG submission 184040) | Soil microbial communities from Rifle, Colorado - Rifle Oxygen_injection D3 (SPAdes) | ecosystem: Environmental > Terrestrial > Deep subsurface > Rock core/Sediment | place: Rifle, Colorado... | reverse complement strand
GGTGGGGTTGGGTTTTGGCTTGCAACGCATCGCCAGCAACTATATCTGCGGTTTCATCATTCTGCTGGATAAGTCGATTCGCCTGGGTGATGTGGTAACGCTGGACAACCGTCACGGTACGGTGACAAGGTTGACAGGGCGTTATATGGTGTTGAGTGGCCAGGATGGCGCTGAGTCTCTGATTCCTAATGAGTCGGTGATTACCCAGACGCTGGTCAATCATTCTTATTCAGATCGAAAAAATAAGGTAAAAATTACCCTGCAAGTGGCCTATCACAGCTCACTGGATATGGCGATGCAGATCATGCTGGATGCGGCGGCGGCACACAAAGGTGTGCTTGACGATCCTAAACCCGGAGTGAATTTGCTGGAATTTGCCGACAACGGTATTTTGCTGGAATTGTCTGTCTGGATTGAAGATCCTGAGTTGTCGCAAGCGAATCTGCGCTCCGATCTGAATCTGGCGATCTGGCGCGCCTTCGTGCAGGCCGGTATCGAGATTCCCTATCCTCAACGCGAAATTCGCATCGTCAATTCTCCTGCGTCCTAGGCGCGTCGTATTGCCTGGGGGCATGGTGTCAGGTCTTTATAGTTTTTGCTATAAATCCCCGCTGATAATATTAATCTCCCATCACGGAGGCTAAAACGTTTGGTTTTGCTACTGCGAGATTGAATTTGTTTTATTTGTGTGCTTAAATTGCACTTCATTTTAATAATTGTTTAACAATCGAATTATAAAATTATGGACGCATCCAAAGTAGTAAAGGCGCTGGCGGCGCTGGCGCAGTCAACCAGGCTGGAAACTTACCGGCTGCTGGTGGCCTGCGGACCGGAAGGGATGGCGGCCGGTCAGATTGCGGAAAGGCTGAACGCTTCGGCGGCGACCATGTCATTTCACTTTAAAACACTGAGCCATGCGGGACTGATTGAGAGTCGACAGGACGGCCGTTTTGTTTACTACTCGGCGAATTTCGACGTAATGAATGGCATGGTGGCTTACTTGACTGAAAATTGTTGCGGTGGAAATCCGGCGGCTTGCAATCTGTCCGATAAAGTTTGTTAATTATTATTGAGGGAAACTAAAATGAGTGAAAAGCAATACAACGTATTGGTGCTATGTACGGGCAATTCCGCACGCAGCATTTTGGGTGAGGTGTTGTTTAATGTGCTCGGCAAGGGGAAATTCAAGGGGTACAGTGCAGGCAGTAAGCCAGCTGGCAAAGTGAATCCGGGTGCAATTGAATTGCTGGAAGCTCAGGGACACAGTATCGAAGGGCTGCGCAGTAAAAGTTGGGATGAATTTGCCGCACCCGGTGCGCCTGAATTCGATTTTATATTTACCGTATGCGACAACGCGGCAGGAGAAGCGTGTCCCCTCTGGTTGGGTAAACCGGCGACTGCGCACTGGGGTATTCCTGATCCCGCGCATATTGAAGGTGAAGAAGCCCGCCGCGCTGCATTTAAAACAGCCTATGCCCAGCTGGCGCGCCGCATTCAGCTATTCATGAGTTTACCCATCGATAAGCTTGACCAATTGACCTTGAAAGAAAAATTAGCTGAGATCGGTCGTATCCAGGACTAAGGAGTGTTACATGAATAAATTACAGGTATTTGATCCTGCATTGTGTTGCAGCACCGGTGTGTGCGGCACCCAGGTCGATCAGGCGCTGGTTAGTTTTAGTGCTGACGTGGACTGGTTGAAGCATGAAGGCGGACAGATCGAGCGTTTCAATCTGGCACAGCAACCGATGGATTTTGTTAATAATGCGGTTGCAAAAGCCTTTCTGGAAAGATCGGGCGCGGAGGGTTTGCCGCTGATCCTGGTGGAAGGGGAAATCGCAATGGCGGGACGCTATCCAACGCGGAGTGAATTGGCGCGATTTGCCGGCATTACATCCGCGCCGGAATTGGAAGTCCAAGCCTGCTGCGCCGGCCGTTGCTGAAGCATTGCGGGTGCCATGCCATGAAAAGGCTGCCATGAATATATTTATAGATCTGCCGCGCTTTTTGTTTTTTACCGGCAAAGGCGGTGTCGGTAAAACCTCGCTGGCTTGTGCGACGGCGGTTCACTTGGCCGATGAAGGGTTGCGGGTATTGCTGGTGAGCACCGATCCCGCCTCGAACGTAGGACAGGTTTTCGATGTTGTCATCGGCAATCACATCACCCCGATTGCTGTGGTGCCCAATTTGTTGGCGCTGGAAATCGACCCGCAGGCTGCCGCCCAGGCTTATCGCGATCGCATCGTAGGCCCCGTCCGAGGTGTGCTGCCGGAAGCGGTCGTCAGAGGGATAGAGGAGCAGCTATCCGGAGCATGCACGACGGAAATTGCGGCCTTCGATGAGTTCACCGCGTTGCTGACAGACGCGGCACTCACGGATAACTTCGATCACATTATTTTCGATACGGCTCCTACGGGGCACACCATACGCCTGTTCCAACTGCCGGGTGCCTGGACAGGCTTTCTGGATGCAGGTAAGGGTGATGCCTCATGTCTTGGACCGCTGGCCGGATTAGAGAAACAGCGTCAGCGTTACAGTGATGCCGTTGCCGTTTTGTCGGATTCTCGCCGCACGCGATTGATTCTGGTGGCACGAGCACAACGTGTCTCTTTGCAGGAGGCGGCTCGCACCAGCGAAGAATTGGCGCACATAGGTTTTACTGAGCAGCATCTGGTCGTGAATGGCTGTATGCCTGAAAGTGAGATTGCCGATCCGGTGGCGCAGGCCATCTTTATGCGCGAGCGTCATGCGCTGGCTAGCATGCCCGAAGCGTTGCGTGGCTTGACTACCGACAAGCGCCGTTTGCTGCCATTCAATCTGGTTGGCGTGGAGGCTTTGCGTGCCTTGTTCGGCGATCATATGCTCGACGCGCCCGCAGCGGTAATTCATCGCGATATCGAATTGCCCGATCTGGGTGGGCTGATCGCCGAATTTGAGAAAAGCGGTCATGGTTTGATTATGCTGATGGGCAAGGGGGGCGTGGGTAAGACCACCATGGCAGCCGCTATAGCCGTTGAGTTGGCCGCACGCGGACATGTGGTTAATCTCACCACTTCGGATCCGGCGGCACATCTGTCGGATACCTTGCACGGAGAAATGGCGAATCTGACGGTGGATCGTATCGATCCGCGTCTTGAGACTGAACGTTACCGGCAGAATGTGCTGGAAACTCGTGGAGGGGATCTGGATGCGCAGGGACGTGCCTTGCTGGAAGAGGATTTACGATCGCCCTGTACCGAAGAGATCGCTGTTTTTCAGGCATTTTCCCGTGCCATCCGCGCAGCGGATCATGCCTTTGTGGTGATGGATACCGCACCGACCGGTCATACGCTCCTGCTGCTCGATGCGACAGGCGCATACCACCGTGAAGTCGCACGCAACATGAAGGGTGATGCGCACTTATCGACCCCGATGATGCAACTTCAGGATCAGGCGCACACACGCATCCTGATTGTGACCCTGGCAGAAACGACGCCGGTGCTGGAAGCGGCGAGTTTGCAGCAGGATTTGCGTCGCGCCGGTATCGAGCCGTGGGCGTGGATTGTCAATCAAAGTCTGGCGGCAGCCCATCCGGCTTCCACATTGTTAGCGCTGAGGGCTGAGCATGAATGGGCGCAACTGGATGCGGTGCTGCAAGGTTATGCTAATCGGGTCGCTGTCGTACCGCTTCAACCCGAAGAACCGGTCGGTATTGCGGCGTTGCGTGCACTAGTAAAATCGATATAAGGGCGCATTGATTTATTTGTCATCTCGCCAAAGCGGAGATTCTGCGTTTTGATTTACGGATGGACGCCTGAGCGGTAATGACATAGCCGAATAAATCAGTGCCCCATAAATATTTACAAGGATTAAATCATGAATGTATTTGAGCGCTATCTGACCCTGTGGGTTTTTCTGTGCATCATCACGGGCGTCGTGCTGGGACAGATGATGCCGGCCCCCTTTCAGTGGCTGGGCAGTTTGGAAGTGGCCCGCGTGAATCTGCCGGTCGGCTTGCTGATCTGGATCATGATTATTCCCATGCTGTTGCGTATCGATTTTGGTGCTTTACATCAGGTGAGAAAGCACAGCGTAGGAATGGGGGTCACGCTGTTTATAAACTGGGCAGTTAAACCGTTTTCGATGGCCTTGTTAGGCTGGTTGTTTATCCGTCACGTATTCGTTGATTATTTGCCGCAAGCGCAACTCGACAGTTACATTGCCGGATTGATACTGCTGGCTGCCGCGCCTTGTACCGCGATGGTGTTTGTGTGGAGCAATCTGGTCAAGGGCGATCCTTATTTCACCTTGTCGCAGGTCGCCCTCAATGACGTGATCATGATTTTTGCTTTTGCACCGCTGGTCGCACTGCTGCTCGGTGTCGCGAGTATTGCCGTTCCCTGGGATACGCTGACTGTTTCTGTCATTTTTTACATCGTGATTCCGGTCGTGATCGCTCAACTGTTGCGTCACCAGTTGCTCAAGCGTGGGGAAGCGAAATTTAAAAGTGTGATGGAGCATCTGGCGCCTTACTCAATGGGTGCGCTGCTGCTGACGCTGGTGTTGCTATTTGCCCTGCAGGGCAATGCGATCGTCGCTCAACCGCTGGTGATCGCCATGCTGGCAGTGCCGATACTGATACAGGTTCTGTTCAATGCGGGTTTGGCCTACTGGCTGAATCATAAGTTGGGGGTGGTGCACAGTGTAGGCGCACCTTCTGCACTGATCGGTGCGAGCAACTTTTTTGAACTGGCGGTGGCTGCGGCTATCAGCTTATATGGTTTTCAGTCTGGCGCTGCACTGGCTACGGTGGTCGGCGTACTGATTGAAGTGCCGGTCATGCTGTGGGTGGTGAGGATAGCCAACAATAGCCGGGGCTGGTATGAGGGCGGCACTAAACGATGAGCTAAATTGGTTTCGGCGCATGAGAGCGGGCAAGGTCAGGAATGAACCTTGCCCGGGTGTTAAACTTACTTTTTTAGCGCAATTGATGCAGCGATGCCGCCTACAACCAAAGCGAATACTGCAACGTAGATAACAAATTCCATTTTAGGTTTCCTCCTGGTTGGTCATTCAATCGGGTGAAATATTCAGCCCGTCTAAAATTTAACATACTCCCGCATAAAAAAACATTGGTGCGGCAAGGCTATTCTGACTGTTTTCTTTGGCTATTGGGGTTTATTTTTTTATAAATTATCATCTAAATCAAAGTGTTGTTTGTTTTTGCTAGATTGGGTGGTGTGATCCGGTATGTCCTGCAATGCGGCAGTTCCGGCAGATGAAACGGCTCGCTACGGGGCCCAGTCTGGCAAAAGTCGAGTGGCGAGTGTGGCGTTTTGCTGTCACACTGCGCTTTTTTCTGCGAATACAGCCATGACTGACTCCACTCCACGAACCTTACATCTCGCTGACTACGCGCCTCCTTCTTTCCTGATCGACACCGTTAATTTGGATGTGGCGTTTTTGCCGGGGGAGGCACGGGTCACGGCCAGACTTGCCGTGCGCCGCAATCCGCTGGCGCAAGCCTCCGATGCTCCGCTGGAGTTGGACGGTGAGGACTTGGAGTTGCTCTCACTGAGTCTGGACGGGGTGCTTCTCGATGCGGCTCGTTACACGCTAAGTGATAATCAATTGATTTTGAGCTCGCTACCCGATTCTTTTGTACTTGAAACGGTGACGCGCATCCACCCCGACGACAACACTTGTCTGTCCGGTCTGTATCGTTCGGCCAACGGTTATTTCACCCAGTGCGAGGCGCAAGGGTTTCGCCGCATCACCTGGTTTACCGACCGCCCGGATGTGATGTCGCGCTACACCGTCACCCTGCACGCCGATAAGGTGGCACTCCCTCAGTTGCTCTCTAACGGTAATCCGGTCGGCAGCGGCGATGAGGCGGGCGGTCGTCACTGGGCGACCTGGCAGGATCCCCATCCTAAACCCTGTTATCTGTTCGCCATGGTGGCCGCCAATCTGGACGTGTTGCACGACACCTACCGGACGACATCGGGGCGCGAGGTGAATCTGGCGATTTACGTCGAACAGGGCAAACTCGATCAGTGCGATCACGCCATGCTGGCGTTGAAAAAGTCGATGCGCTGGGATGAGCAGACATTCGGGTTGGAGTGCGATCTGGATCACTACATGATAGTCGCAGTCAGCGACTTCAACATGGGGGCGATGGAAAACAAGGGCTTGAATATTTTCAATACCAAGTACGTGCTGGCGCGTGCGGATGTGGCGACCGATGTCGATTTTGAAAATATCGACCGGGTGGTGGCGCATGAGTATTTCCACAACTGGACGGGAAACCGCGTGACCTGCCGCGACTGGTTTCAGTTGTCGTTGAAAGAAGGTCTGACGGTGTTTCGCGATCAGGAATTCGGTGCGGACGTGCACAACCGCTCGATTGCGCGTATCCGTGAAGTGCGCGGTCTGCGCGCCGCCCAGTTCCCGGAAGACGCGGGTCCGATGGCGCATCCGGTGCGCCCGTCGTCCTATATCGAGATCAACAATTTCTACACCGCCACCGTCTACGAAAAAGGCGCCGAGGTGGTGCGCATGATACAGACCCTGATCGGTCGTGCGGCTTTCCGTCGCGGTATGGATCTGTATTTTGCACGGCACGACGGTCAGGCGGTGACCTGTGATGATTTCGTCGTCGCCATGGCGGATGCTTCGGGCGTCGATTTTACTCAGTTTATGCGCTGGTACGGGCAGGCTGGTACGCCGCAGTTGAGTGCGGCGGGTAGCTATGACGCGGTAAACCGTCGCTACACGCTGACCTTGCGTCAGTCTGGTGCGGCAGGACAACAAGGCGTGTTGCCCTACCATATTCCCGTCGCGGTCGGGTTGGTTGGTCACGATGGTCAGGATATGCCCTTGCGTCTGGCAGGTGAGACAGAAGCGACGACGACACGCGTCTTGTCGCTGCATGAAGCCACACAGCAATTTATCTTTGAGGACGTGGCGGTTGAGCCCGTGCCGTCGCTGCTGCGCAATTTTTCAGCCCCCGTGCTGCTCGATTTTGCTTACAGCGATGCGGAACTGGCGCATTTGCTGGCGCACGATACCGATTCCTTCAATCGTTGGGAAGCCGGGCAGCGTCTGGCCTCCCGCCTGATACTGGCGGCAAGTACAACGCTGGCGAAAGGGAAGTCGCCGGTCTGGTCGGATCGTTTTGTGACCGCTGTGGCGCGGGTGCTGGAGGGCGCAACTGTAGATCCTGCTTTCGCCGCCGAAGCCTTGAGCCTGCCAGGGGAGGCGACGCTGGCCGAACAAATGGCACTGGTCGATCCGGATGCGCTGCACGCCGCACGCAACGGACTGCGACTGCATCTGGCAGAGCGGCTCGGCGCGCAGTTCCGTGCCTGCTATGAACGCTTGACTTCGACTGACGCCTATCAGCCGGATTCACAGGCCGCTGGTCGTCGCGCCTTGCGCAATCTATGTCTGAGCTATCTGTGCGAAATCGACAGTGTTGATAACCGTGCGCTGGCGCTGACTCAGTTCAATGGGGCGGACAATATGACGGATCAGTTCGCCGCTTTGTCCACGCTGGCGCAATGCGAAGGCGAAGAAAGACAGTTTGCCTTGGCGGCGTTTTATCAGCGCTGGCAGAATGAGGCGCTGGTTACCGACAAATGGTTCGGGGTGCAGGCAACCAGTCGTCGCAGCGGCACGCTGGCGGAAGTGATGCGCCTAGTCGAACATCCGGCCTTCGATCTGCATAACCCGAACAAGGTGTATGCGTTGCTGCGCGGTTTCGGCAACAACCACGTGCGTTTTCATGCCGCCGACGGCAGCGGTTACCGCTTCCTGGCCGAGCAGACCCGCAAGCTCGATGCGATCAATCCTCAGGTTGCCTCACGCCTCGCGCGCTGTTTCGATCGCTGGCGCAAATTCGACGCAAATCGTCAGATTCATGCCCGTGCTGCCTTGCAGATGCTGCGCGATCATGCAGGACTCTCCCGCGATGTATTTGAAATTGTGGACAGGTCGCTGGGTTGATTAAAAAATCATTCCGCTCCGGTTTGCAACACAGGCATTAAGACCGGATGCACGTTAGAATTTAAAAGTTTTTACCTGCAGCGGGTTGCATGAATTGAAGAGTTATTCGAAATTTTCGAATAACTGCCGCCGACGGTAAAAACGATTATACCAAGCGCTACAATCCGGCCGCGATCATTGCCGTAAGGGGGGCTTTGAGGGCTGTGCGGTTTGCAGGTATCGTCTAGGCGTTCGCCCTCTAGGGTTGTGCGATGGACGACAAGCTTCAGGTAGCCGTTTTGTCCTTACGGAAAAATACTTTGAGGAGCGTTTTCAATGCGCCCGCGAGATGCTTCTGTGCGCAAGTTATACCAGAAGATTGCCGACATCTACGCCATTGCTATCGACCGGGACTTGACGGCACGCCTACCCAATGCATTTTCGCCACGGTGCAGAACAAGTTGCACAAGGCTATTTGTGGGCAGACCTCCGCTGAATTTATTCACTCGCGAGCCTATGCCGACAATGCCAACATGGGGCTGGGGCTAACGTGTAAAATGACCGGCTGACTGGAGGCCTGCATTGGAAAACCTATACAACATCCTGGGGGTCGCTCCGAATGCGACACCGGACGAGATCAAGAAATCGTATCGCGCGCTGGCCATGCGCTACCATCCGGACAGGAATACCCATCCCGGAGCGGAGAGCAGATTTAATGCGATTAAAAATGCCTACGAAGTGCTATCCGACGATAAGAAAAGAAGCGAATATAATCAAACGCTTACAAATAGGATTGTGATCGATCCGGAAGCGGAGGCGCAGTCTTTATGGCGTGCGCTATTTAATCGTTGTGGCATCATGCTGTAACCTGCGTCATCACTTTAGAACTGAATACCTATGAAAAAGATACACCCGGAATTTGCTTATCAGTCCCGTGAGCTGGGCATCCAAATGGAAGACACCTTGGGTGATCCGCCAGACAGAAAATATTATGCGAAGGTGGTGAAATCGCTGGTCGATGAATTTGCGCAAGGTTCGCAAATCGACGATGTGAATCTGCTGAGTTTCGCGTTGGCAGGACACTTGCAGTTTAACGATTTCGCCGGTTTGCTGGCCGAGAGCCAGTCTTACGATCAGGGCGATGCGGCTAAAGCGCTGGCGATGGTGTCTTGCAGCGATGCGGCAGCAGCCAAGGCGTTGGCAACGGTGGGAACGGCCAACCCGGAGCTGGCGCGCCGCGCGATTGTGACGGCTTTCCTGTTCAAGCATCCTAAGCGCTGGACGGAAGAGGATCATTCGCTCGAAACGCTGGGCAAGAATGACGATGGCGATGATACGGAGGATGCAGATAAACTCACCTCAGGACACGATATCGAGCATCTGTTCGACGCAAACGGAGACAAGAATGACTGAACGTAGCAATTATCCGGCGATCAGCCGTCAAGTCACCGCGCTGGTGTTGTCAGGTTCAACAGTCCAGGCCGAAGAAGCGTTAGATGAGGTGGCTGAACAGTACGGCGATCTGGCGATCGTCGAAGTGCTCGACGCGATGGAGCCGCAAGTCGCTTCCATGCATCTGGCGGCTTTCGACGGCGGCAAGTTGTCGCTGGCGACCCTGTTGATCTCGCCGCAGGCCTGGTCCGAGAGTCTGGCTTTCTTCGCTGCGGTCTGGGACGAAGAGATGATAGAAGATGAGCCGGAATTTCTGGCAGAATCCTTGTTTGCCCATATTCACGGCGTGTTGTTTGCCAGCGAGGATCTGGACCGGCGCGCCGCGCTGATACATTACGCCCTATCCACCGACTGGGGAACGACGGCGTTTGCCGCGCTGTTTTCCACCGCGATTGCGGAAATCATCGAGCTGGCTAATGAGATCCACTCGCGCGGCGTGCACAACAGCGGTCAGACTTCCTCAGACCACGATATCATTCCGCTGGCGCTGGCGATAGCCCGTACCGATTCGGATGCCTGGGACCGAGTGTTGCTGGAGCTCTTCCCCGACTGGCAGCCGGGTGAAAATGAACTGCATGCACGTCCCGAAGAGGAAGAGGACGAGGAGTACGGCTACGATTATGCAACGCCTCGTGACACGCAGGAATTGCTGACACGTTTGCGCAAGCAGGTGCCGGGCAAGGCCGCCAGCGTATCGAAAGCCGGTGCTCGTCCCAGCATGGGCGAGGATATCTTTGCTTAATTTATTTCCGCCGAGCTGAATATGTCACTTGCCAGTATTACCACGCGCATTCCCCATTTGGTGCAGACGCTGGAAACCCTTGCGCAACGTGAACATCACAGCGCCAAGGCAGAGAGTTTGCTGCATGAACTGGCCGGCATCACCGTGCTGGTTGCGCGAAAATTTACCAATGAAAAAACCGCTGATGGCGTACTTGAGGCATTTTATCTCACCACAGGTTGTGTCTCGCTGGGGCTGAGTCAGTCGCTGGCTGCGGACGAGTTATCTTACTTGCTGCAGCACGGTGCCGAGCAGGTGTTTCAGTCTGGATTTCGCGCTATCCGTGAATTGTCGGCGTTGCCGGTTCAGACGCTGGTGATGGAATTTGATCGTGACCCTCAGATACAGCAACGCGATGTGAAGGCGCTGTTCGTGGCGATTTGTCGCGCCCATCCTGATATGACGTGGACGGGCGATGAAATCTACAGAAAGGCTTTGCTGGCACGGCAGGAAAATCAACGTATCATTGAGTGTGCAAAATGGTTGAGGCAGCGGCATTTTGCCGGGCCGGTTAAAGAAGCGGATCTGGATGCCGTTGCGGTGATATCTATCGCGGTTATTTTTGCAATTTCCGGTGACGGGCGTATTGTTGCGCGCATCAGGCAAAAGGATTTGGAACAGTTAATACGCGGAGTTCGGGAATCGAAGCCGGATATCGAGGCGGGATGGCGCGCGCTGTTGCAGCAAACACCGGGCGCATATCGTGAGATACTGAGCGCCCGTATAGACGAATTCAGAACGACCATCGTCAGAAAAATGTTGTCGAAAAACAGTCTGGTAAAGGTTGTCGCCGAGATACAGAATTGTTACGCGGGTTGTGAGCAAGATGTTGATTATTAGATGTTTGTTTGTGCGTTAGGTCTGGCATGATATTTTAAGCTTTGGCAGGAGAGTGTGTAGTGTCAAAAGAAGAAAGTGTCACCATTCAGACCGGGCAGTTGCAGCTCGGAATGTATGTTTATATCGACCTCGGGTGGATGGACCACCCCTTTCCGCTCAATCGCTTCAAGATTAAGTCTGAAGATCAGATCAAAACCATACGCGCGCTGGGAATACAGAATATACGCTACAGTCCTGCCAACAGCGATGTGCCGCCGTTGCAGGCTGAAACCTCGGCAGAGGTCGTTGTCGCCCAGCCGGTAATTTCCCCTGAAGTTGAAGCCATGCTGCTGGAAAAACAGGAACGTAAAATTCGCCTGGAAGAGCATAGGGCCAAGGTCAGGGAGTGCGAGCGGGTGATCGCCAATGCAGCCAAGCTGATGCGCAGTCTCAATGCGGATATTTTTTCCAAACCGGCAGCCTGCATCGCATCGGCTCACCAGTTGATGGACAGTTTTTTGGAGATCTTGCTGGCCGATAACGGCACGGTGTTGTTTGCGCTGAACGATAAGCTGGCCGGTGAGGAGATCTACATTCATTCGGTGAATGTCTCGGTGTTGGCGACCATGATCGCCAAGGAATTGAAGGTGCCTGCTGCCGACATCAAGATGATAGGGCTGGGGTGTCTTTTTCACGACATCGGCAAGCTGGAAATTCCCACCAAGGTTACGCTGAAAATCGATCCGCTCACTTCGGCGGAAAAATCATTTTTGCAGGAGCACGTCAGTTATGGTGAAAAAATCGCCCGCGCTGCCATGCTGGATCCGGCCGCGCTGGCGATTGTCGCGCAGCACCACGAATATACCGACGGCAGCGGTTATCCGCGCAAGTTGAAACAAGATCAGATTTCCATTCTGGCGCAACTCGTAGCCATCATCAATCTGTACGATAATCTTTGCAATCCGGTCAATCCCGCGCTGGCGCTGACCCCCCACGAGGCGTTGTCTACCCTGTACGCGCACTACCGCACCAGGCTCAACAGCAAGATTCTTCAGGTGTTCATCCGCTTTATGGGTGTGTATCCGCCCGGCAGTATTGTCAGTCTGTCTGACGGGACGATAGGCATCGTGGTGTCGGTATCTTCAGGAAAGACCTTGCGTCCGACGCTGCTGGTCTATGATCCCGATGTACCCAAGGAGGAGGCGATTTTGTTGGATTTAGAGACACTGCCGGAAGTGAATATCAGCAAGGCGATACGTCCGGCTTTGCTGGCACCGGAAATTTTTTCTTATCTGAGTCCGAGGAAGCGCGCCACTTACTTCTTTGATGCCACCAAGAATTGAGATGCACATGAAAGAGTCACTTGATCTGCTGCTGGCGAAACAACTTATCGATCATTGCGATGAGATGATGCTCGCGGTCGATGCGAGCAGTATGACGGTCGTTGCGGCGAATGCGCGCGCCTGCCGTTTGCTGGGTTATCCGCTCGAAGTGATGACCGGCATCAACATTGAGCTGATTGAGGCCGGGCTGGCCGGTATGTTTTACTGGCAGGATGTGGCAGCGGGTCACATTCAAACGTTGGAGAATGCCGAGAGTGAATTTCAGCGTTCCGATGGTTCTGCTATCACGGTCGAAAAATCAGTTTCCCGTTGCCTGCTGGATGAGCGTCATTATGTGCTGATCACCGCCAGCGATATTACCCACCGACTCAATGCGGAAAGTGTGCTCGCCAGTATGTCGGCACGGTTGAAATCTACGCTGGAGTCGACGGCTGACGGCATACTCGCTATCTCCGGAGTGGGGACTATCGAAGGGATGAACCATCGCTTTTCCTTGATGTGGGATATCCCCGAGGCGCTGTTGTCCGCAAGAAATGACAAGGCGGTGCTGGAGCATCTTTTCAACTCGGTCAGCGCGCCGGAGACATTGCGTGAATTCTTTGCAGATACTGCGGATGGCGAACACGATGTCAGCGTCACGCTCAGCAACGGTAAGATCTTTGAACTTAAATCCTGTCCCCAGCAGGCCACGCTGGGACGGGTCTTTTCCTGCAACGATGTAACGGCACGGGTGAGGGCCGAGCAGGAGGCTATCGCTGCACGGGCCGAGGCGGAGCGTGCCAATCAGGCCAAGGGGACTTTTCTGGCCAGCATGTCGCACGAAATACGCACGCCGATGAATGCTATCATCGGACTGTCGCAACTGGCGCTTAACCGGCATGTATCCGATGAGGTTCGCGACTATCTGGAAAAGATCAACACCTCGTCCGAGAGCCTGCTGGGGATATTGAACGACATCCTCGATTTTTCCAAGATTGAAGCCGGCATGCTAAGCATAGAGCATGCCGAGTTTAATCTGGAAACGGTGCTCGATAATCTGCAAGACATGTTTTCAGCACGGGCAGGGGAAAAACATCTGGAATTTGTGGTCGATATTCCGTCTGATATGCCTGTACGTCTGTGTGGTGACGCACTGCGGATTCAGCAAGTGCTCTCGAATCTGGTGGGCAATGCGATCAAGTTTACCGCAGCGGGGCAGGTGAGCGTGCAGTTGCAGTTGCGGGCTCTTTCATCGTCGCAGGCGCGCATCCGCTTTAGTGTCAAGGATACCGGTATCGGCATGTCCGAAGTGGACCAGCTCTCCTTGTTCAAGCCGTTCAGTCAGGCCGACAACTCGATCACACGTCGTTTTGGCGGCACGGGGCTGGGGCTGGCAATCAGTCACAAGCTGGTGCAACTGATGGGCGGTGAATTTCAGGTCGAGAGCCAGCCCGGGCAGGGGACATCCTTCAGTTTTGAATTGGAGATGGGCGTGACTTCGCTGGAGACGCGGCGCGAAGGGGGGCGACGCACGGTCAGTCGCAAGGCGGGGGATCTGGGTAAAACCTTGCGCGAACAGGGCGGGTTGCTCGCCGGTGTACGCATCCTCGTGGCCGAAGATAATCCGGTTAACCAGCAGGTGGTCAGGGAGTTTTTGCAGCTATCCGGGGTGGTGGTGGAGATTGCCGGTAATGGCCGTGAGGCGCTCGATAAACTGGAAAAACAAACTTATGGCGCGGTGCTGATGGATGTGAATATGCCGGTGATGGGCGGGGTGGAGGCGACACGGATTCTGCGCGGTCGTTTCCCCGCTCTGCCGGTGATTGCGTTGACCGCCGGGGTGACCCAGCAGGAGCGCGATAATTGTCTGGCCTGCGGCATGAATGATTTTGTCACTAAGCCGATCAATCCGCAGGAGCTGATCTCGGTGCTGTGCAGTTGGGTCAGGCCGGGTACGGCGGCCGTAAACCCTACAGCCGCGAGTCCGGGTGTGCAGCAGGACTTGCCCGGTTTTGATATGAGCCAGTTAAGAGACGTGCTGGAGGGCAATGAAGCCATGATAGGCGAGCTGTTGCTCACCTTCCGAGACGGATTGGCCACCAGTCGGGCGGATATCGATGCTTGTCTTGAACGTCATGATTATCCGGGGGCGCACGCGTACACGCACAGCATCAAGGGTATGAGTGGAAGCATGGGGGCTGTCGAGCTGTTTCGGGCGGTCACCGCACTGGATAATTTGATGATGTCCGGTGTTTCGGATCAGGCTGTCATCGACCACTTCAGGCAAGTTTTACAGCAAACGCAGGACGTGCTCGCAGGGTTGTAGCGCGTCCGTTCAGATCCATCGCCGCACCTAAGGATCGCCATGAATATCGCAGAAATTGCCGACCGGTTGGAAGACACCGGTTACATCGTGCTGGATAACGCCTTGCAAAATGAATTGTTGCAGCGCTTGGTGACACGTTGTCAGGATGACGACCCGGCGAGGTTTTACGCGGCTCATATCGGACGGGGGGCGGATAAAAAACAAATCAACAAGATACGCGGCGATGTGATCGACTGGTTAGATGAGGCGGATGGCATCGATCAGGATTATCTGGCGTTAATGGAAACCTTGCGTATGGGGCTTAACCGCGCGCTTTATCTGGGTTTGTTTGATTACGAGAGCCACTACGCGATCTACCGTGCGGGTGCGGGCTACGCGAAACATTCCGATGTGCTGGTCGGAAAAAAGAACCGGATACTGACCACGGTGCTGTATTTGAATGAGGATTGGCACAGCCGCGACGGAGGTGAATTGCAGATTTTTGATCCGTCAGGTGTCGCGGTTATCGCTACGGTGTTGCCGAAATTTGGTACGATGATCATCTTTTTGAGCGAGATGTTTCCTCACGAAGTGCTGATCTCACACCACACCAGGCGCAGCATCGCCGGATGGTTTCGCGTCAGCGGCAGTTGATTTGATATAACCCATTTTTGAAAGCTTAACCTGTCATGACAGCCGATATATTTACCGATGCAGTGCGCGCTACCGCCGAAAAAAATGTGCACGACATTTTGACGCTGGCGATCTGTCACACGCAAGCTGCGATCGTGGTCTACGATGAGCAATGTGAGCTGACGATTGCGGTCGCCCAAGCCTATCGGCGTTGCCTGCCTGAGGCTGTCTTTATTAATTTCGATGCGATGGCTCCCGATGCGATCCTCGCTCAGTTGATGGCGCTCGCCGCCGGTGATCTGGTAGTGTTGATCCAGTCCACCAGCTTCAGGTTGGATGCCTTCCGTCTGCGCGTGGAATTATTCAAACGTGGACTCAAGGTGATCGAACATCCGCATTTGTCGCGTATGCCGGGCATGGAGGGGGTGTTGTATATCGAGTCGCTGGCCTATGATCCGGCCTATGTGCGCGGTGTCGGGCATGCGTTGAAAGCGCGCTTTGACCGCGCGCAAGTTGGGGTAATTTCCAGCGGTGGCGAGCAACTGATTTTTTCAACTGGATTCGAGGCCGCGCGTCTGAATGTCGGCGATTACAGCCAGATGAACAATGTCGGCGGGCAATTCCCGATCGGCGAAGTGTTTACGGAATCGAAAGATTTGGAGGGCTTGAACGGCCGGGTCAGGTTGTCCTCTTTCGGCGACACGGCGTTTCTGGTGAATATCCCGGTAAAGCCGGTCACTCTGGTAGTCAGTCGCGGGCGTGTCGTAGAGGTGATTGATTCGACTGAAGAATTCGATACGGTGCTGGCGCAGATACGCGCGGATGAGGGCGAGGTTTGGGTGCGCGAACTGGGGCTGGGCTTGAACAGAACCTTTACGCAGGAGCGTATTGTCAGCGACATCGGCACTTACGAGCGCATGTGCGGCGTGCATCTGTCGCTGGGCGCCAAGCACGGCAGTTACAACAAGCCGCAGATCAGAAAATCGGCGGCTAAATATCACGTCGATGTGTTTGCCATCACCGAATTGTTTACTTTGGACGATGAGGTGATCTACAGGGACGGTGCGTGGCAGGTGGGTTGCCCGACGGCCGGGTAGATCTGGGTGCTGTTTTCAGGCCGGTAACAAGCTGGCCGGATCAACCCGGCTCCCGGTGATGACCAATACCTTGTGGCGGGATTGGCCGCCCTGTTTCAATTCCACCTGACGCTGCGGTACGTCAAACAGCCCGGCAATATATTTAATCAGCGCCTCATTTGCCCGCCCGTCTATAGGTGGCGCAGCTAACCGTATCTTTAGCGCCTCGCCGTGTAAACCGCTGATCCCGCTACGCTTCGCGCCAGGTTGGACATGCAAAGTGAGTGTAATTAGCTCGCCGGCGCAACGATACCATTCAGACATTATTCTTAATAATCATATAATTATCTTTGAAGCAGCACTTCCAGCACAAACTTGCTGCCCAGATAGGCCAGCATGAGAAAAGCAAATCCGCTGACAGTCCAGCGCACCGCGATTTTCCCGCGCCAGCCGTAAAAGTGATGGCCCCACAACAGCACGGCAAACACACACCAGGAGATAAAGCCGAACAATACCTTGTGATTGAACTGCCAGGCTTTACCGAAAATTTCCTCGGAAAACAACACGCCGGATGCCAGTGTCAGGGTCAGCAACACAAAACCCATGCCTATCATGCGGAACAGCAGGCTTTCCATGGTCAAGAGCGGCGGCAGGCTGCGCAGCACGCGCGGCAGGGTGGCATGATGCAAGCGCTTTTCGACCAGCGAGATCAACACGGCGTGCAGCATGGCGACGGTAAACAGGCTGTAGGCCAGCATGGCTACCGCGATATGCACCCTGAATGCCAGCATGTCGGTATGAGTCAACTGGTGTTCGGCCGGAAATACGCCGGGTAGCAACAGGGTCACGGCCGCCAGCGGCAGCACCAGCGCCTGTAAACCGCCGATCGGATAAAAATAGCGCGCCACCCAGTACACCAGCAGGGTCAGCCAGACGACCAGAGACAGGGCATTGAACACGTTCAGGTCAAAGCCGCCACTGGCAAAGATACCCTGCTCCAGTAAATAGCCATGCATCAGAATGGGGATCAGCATCAGATGACCTATCGTGCCGCGACACAGCGCATCGCATTCCCCGCGCGTATGGGCGCGCCAGAAATAGACCGACAGCAAAGAATATGCAACAAAAGCGACGAATGAGAGGAGAAGATTAGGCATTTTTTGTCAGGATGTTTTAGACTTGGCAGATTCTACCTCATTTGCCAAGATTACCTACAAGGACGGACATGCTCGACAATTTGACGCAACGCCTATCCGGTGTGATAAAAAACCTGCGCGGTCACGCCAGACTCACCGAAAGTAACATTCAGGACGCCATGCGCGAGGTGCGGATGGCGCTATTGGAAGCCGATGTGGCGCTGCCCGTGGTCAAGGAATTGGCCACACAGGTCAAGGAGGCCGCGCTGGGACAGGAGGTCATCGGCAACCTCAATCCGGGCCAGGCTTTCATCGGCGTGGTGCACCGCGAACTGACCAAATTAATGGGCGAGCACAACGATGCGCTCAATCTGACCACCACCCCGCCCGCCGTGATTTTGATGGCGGGTCTGCAAGGGGCGGGTAAAACCACCACCTGCGGAAAACTCGCTAAATTGTTGCGCGAGCAGAATAAGAAAAAAGTGCTGCTGGTCAGCTGCGACATCTATCGCCCTGCCGCGATTGAACAGTTGCGCACGCTGGCGACACAGCTCGATATCGATTTTTTCGCCTCCGATATTTCGCAAAAACCGCAGGATATCGCCGCTGCAGCGCTGGACTTTGCCCGCAAACATCATCACGATGTACTGATCGTCGACACGGCCGGTCGTCTTGCGATCGATGCGGCGATGATGGCGGAAATCCAGCAACTGCACGCCAGTTTAAAGCCGATTGAAACCCTGTTCGTGGTGGATGCGATGACCGGGCAGGATGCGGTCAACACCGCGAAGGCATTTGGCGAAGCGCTGCCGCTCACCGGTATTATCCTCACCAAGATGGACGGTGACTCACGCGGCGGCGCGGCCTTGTCGGTGCGCCACATCACCGGCAAACCGATCAAGTTCATCGGCGTGAGCGAAAAACCCAATGGTCTGGAAGCATTCCACCCGGAACGGATGGCCTCCCGCATACTGGGCATGGGCGATGTGTTGTCCCTGCTGGAAGAAGCGCAGCGCGGCGTCGATCAGGGCGAAGCCGAGAAGCTGGCCAAGAAGATGCAGTCCGGCAAGGGCTTCGATCTGAACGATTTTAAGATGCAGATGGTGCAGATGCGCAAGATGGGTGGCATGTCGGCCCTGATGGACAAACTGCCGGCACAACTCTCGCAAGCGGCAGCGGATTCCAAAGTGGACGACAAGGCGATCAATCGTCTGGAAGGTATCATCAATTCCATGACCCCGTTGGAGCGCAGCCGTCCCGAACTTATCAAGGCACAGCGCAAGAAACGCATCGCCGATGGCGCGGGCGTCAAGGTGATGCACGTCAATCAATTGCTCAGCCAGTTTGAACAAACACAGAAGATGATGAAGATGTTCACCAAGGGCGGCGGCATGGCCAAGATGATGCGCAGCATGGCGGGTAAACTGCCAGGGATGAGATAAAAACAGCTGACCGCTACTAGCTAGTAGCCACTTACGACTATCAATTTACTACTTACGACTGAACAATGATGATTAAAGCGATTATTTTTGATGTAGACGGCACGCTGGCGGACACCGAAGACGGACACCGTTTATCTTTTAACAAAGCCTTTGCTCAAGTAGGACTAGACTGGAGTTGGGATGTCGAACTGTACGACAAGCTGCTCAAGGTGACCGGGGGCAAGGAGCGCATCAAGTATTTTGTCAGCGACTTTTTGCAAGGTTATAGCAAACCGGACGATTTTGACGGCTTTGTTAAAAATCTACATGCAATCAAGACACAGCACTATACGGCGATGATCGCTGAAGGCGGCGTACCTCTGCGTCCTGGCATCAAGACACTGATTGAGCAAGCGCACGCGGCGGGCATCACCTTGGCGATTGCCACCACGACCACTCCTGAAAACGTCTCCGCGCTGTTGGAAGTGGGCTTAGGCAAAAACTGGGCGGATTATTTTTCGGCTAACGGTTGCGGCGATATCGTGCCGCACAAGAAACCGGCACCGGACATCTATTTCTGGGTGCTGGAAAAGCTTGGGCTGTCGGCCACCGACTGCATCGCGCTGGAAGATTCCGAAAACGGTCTCCGTTCCAGTCTCGCCGCCGGCATCAAGACCTACATCACCACCAACCATTACACACGCAATCACAATTTCGAGGGCGCGTCTGCCGTGTTTGAAGACTTAGGCGACTTGGATACATTTTACCGGATGGCGGGATTGTCCCGATAAGTTGAAAACTGCTGCTCTGCAGATTACATCTAACGGGAATGGGGATAATTGTCCGTTAGCTGAAAACAGGAGTCTTCAAACGAGTTCAACGCGCCTCAACTTCCGGCTTTTCTATCTCAGCCATCGAAAACGGTAGGGGCAATTTAGGTGTCGTGCGTGCAAAGGTTTTTGCTCGTGCTCTCCAATGCCATCCTGCCGTACTCGTATTTACTGGATGTGAGATTCCACTTGTGCAAGCAGTATAACCCGGCGGTCGACCTCGCTCCCTTCGGTCGCTCTACGTTGGCCGTCACATAACACAACATTGCCAAAACGGTCATGATTCGCGCATGTCTCCAACCGTATTTCGTCAAGGGGCCTTTCGCTTTTTCTTCTTTTCACGCGAGGAAATGCGGGTTCACGTTCATGTCGCTCATACTGATGGCGAGGCCAATTTCTGGCTGGAGCCAAAAATTGAATTAGCCTTAAATCAGGGGCTATCACAAAAACAAATCAATGAGGTGCAAGCCTTGGTTTATGCCCACCACGAAGAGATTATCCATGCCTGGCGTATTCACTTTGGAGATTGAAATTTCTTTGGTATCAAACAAGGGCTTCTGGCTGCTCTTAGACAATGAAGAACTGTTTGTTGCATATGAAGAATTTCCTTGGTTCAAGCAGTCCACGGTTGATCAAATCACGACGATCGAACGACCATCCCCTAATCATCTGTATTGGCCCATGCTTGACGTTGACCTTGCTGTTGAGTCTATTCGCAATCCAGCTTCTTTTCCATTGATTGCAAAGCACAATTCATTGTATAGGACGTGCTAACGCGCGCGGTTGAATTTTACGTTGGCGAGCTATGAATCATCCCATCGCCGCATCAATTTTTGGAGGTTTCTGTATCGTTTTCGGTGTGGCGCTTGCGCTTCTTGGCGGCTACGAAGCCGTTGCAAAAATTTCCGCTTCAAATGGCCTCGCGTCGAAGCCACAATCGAATCTAGGTACGTCTACGAAACGCATGGGCGTCGCTGCTACCCAACTAGGGGGCTCGCTGAGAAATCCATAAAAGACCTGTCTGTTGGTTCAAAGGTTTTCGTTTATTACGATCCCGCCAATCGATCGCGTTCTGCGGTCGTTGTAGAGACAATAGGCTTCTTTGAGTTTCTGCTAATCGGTAGTGGCAGTGTGTTTATATGGTGCGGTTGGTAGATGTTTGTCCAAGTCATACGTCTTTACCAGAAAGATGCTAATCATGTTTGCGCCTCGCCAGCACGGTAATCTTACGCTCGGGTTCGCGCCCTCTGGTCGCTGGGACGCGCCTACGTTGCTCACCTTAGGTTGCGTTAAAAGTATGCGTGATTCGGCTGGAGGCTAAGATTTATCTTAAGCACACTAGGCTAATCCCGCGTTATTAAAAGAGTATTTCTGTTTGCCCACAATATCTGTGGATAACTCTGTGGATAAGATGGGTGTGGTGTCCTTAACATCGCGTCTCATAAGGAGTTTTCTTGCGCTGCCTGTTTTTTGTTATTTTAAATAATCGTTAATAAACAACTGGTTATATTGTATCTGGCGGCGCCGCAGTAAGGTTATTCATGCGAGGTGGCGTGTTTGCTGGTTTTGTGGGTAATTCGGAATTGTCAACGTTTTTAGCTGAAAATTATTCGTTGATGGTGTGATAAGTTGAACTCGCCTGTGCAATCAGTCAGTTACCCATTCAGCGGCAGGAAGATACTGTGAGATCGCGGTGAATTTTGCCATTAAAGCGCCGCAACTGTGCTTTGTTATTGTCGGCGCAATGTGGTTTAATCACGCCCATGAAATTTCCCTTCAAAAACGTAGCGCTCATCGGTAAGCATAAGTCGCCTGAAGTTGCGATACCGTTGCTTCGTCTCGCGGCATTTTTATCCGCCCGGGGGCTGAAGGTCACCGTGGACAGCCTGACTGCAGAGAATCTCAGCGAACCTCCTTATCCGGTGATGGCGCTGGCGGATATGGCGAAAATGGCGGATTTGGCGATCGTGATGGGCGGCGACGGAACGATGCTCAATATCGCGCGCACCTTTTCTCCGCATCATGTGCCGCTGATCGGTGTGAATCAGGGGCGTCTGGGATTTTTGACCGATCTTACGCTGGACAATATGCTCGATAGCATCGCCGCGATGCTGGAAGGGCGGTTTGTTACCGAGCAGCGCCTGCTGCTGTCGACGCGGGTGATGCGCAATGATGCGGAAGTGTTCAGCGGTCTGGCCTTCAACGAGGTGGTGGTACATCGCAGCCATATCAGCAGCATGATCGAATTCGAGGTGCGCATCGACGGGCAGTATTTGTATAACCAGCGCGCCGATGGTCTGATCGTGGCCACCCCGACCGGTTCTACTGCGTATGCGATGTCGGCAGGCGGGCCGATTCTGCATCCGGGTCTGGACGTGCTGGAACTGGTGCCGATTTGTCCGCATACCCTGAGCAATCGTCCGATTGTAGTCAACAGTTCGTCGGTGCTGGAAATCTTGATGCACCGCAGTCACGATATTCGCGTGCGTCTGGATAGTCACACCAGTTTCGAGTTGCAATTGAACGACAAAATTATCGTTACCCGGCATCCTGATCACGCCTGTTTGCTGCACCCGGTCGGGCATAGCTACTATCATACCCTTAGGGAAAAATTGCTTTGGAATCAAGCGCTTTAACGGGCTGACAGCTATGCTGAAAATTTTAAGCATCCGCGATTTTGTGATTGTTTCTCAGCTTGAGCTCATGTTCGCTGGCGGTTTTACTGCATTAACGGGTGAGACTGGCGCAGGGAAATCCATTCTGATCGACGCGCTGCTGCTGGCGCTGGGCGGGCGCGGCGATGCGACCATGGTGCGCAACGGTTGTGAGCGTGCCGAGATCACCGCAGAATTTGATGTGAGCGCACTGCCCGACTTGCAGCGCTGGCTCGATGAACAGGCATTGAGCGGCGACGACGGGGTATGTTTGATGCGCCGCGTGCTGGATGCGGGCGGGCGTACACGCGGGTTTATCAACGGCAGCAGTGCCACCTTGCAGCAGATGCGCGAAGTCGGCGAAAAATTGTTGAATGTGCATGGGCAGCATGCACACCAAACCTTGTTGCAGTCTGATGCGCAGCGTGATCTGCTCGACGGTTATGCCAGATTGCAGGGGGAGGCGAGCGGGGTGGCTGAGTGTTACCGCGAATGGCAGGCACTGAAGAATCGCCGCATCAGTTTGACGGAAAATACCCGCGCGGTTGCAGCAGAACGCGAGTTGCTGCAGTTTCAGAAGCAAGAATTGGAGGCGCTGGCTTTTAATCTGGCTGACTGGGAAGAGTTGCAGATTGAATACGCACGACTGGCGCATGCGGCGAGTCTGCTGGAAACCGCAGCCTTTGGTCTGGAAACACTGAGTGAGGCCGATAGCGCCTGCCTGACGCAACTCAATGCGTTGACAGCAAGGTTACGCGATGGCATGGAGCACGATGGCCGTCTGGCAGACACCTTGCGTCTGCTGGAGAGCGCTCAGGCGGAGTTGCAGGAAGCGGTATACAGTCTGCGCCATTATCAGCAGCGGCTGGAGGCGGATCCGCGTGAACTTGAAATCAAAGAGCAGCGGATTCAGGAAGTGATGAAGATGTCACGCAAGTATCGCGTCGCGCCGGAAGGTTTGCTTCAGGTGTTGCAGCATGTCCGGTCGCGTCTGCTGGAGTTGGGGGCAGAGACCGATTTGGCTGATCTGTTGAAAAAGGAAGATGACGCAAAGCAGCGTTATCTGGCGGGTGCAGCACGCTTGAGTGGTGCGCGTCAGGTGGCGGCGGTGACGTTGTCGGAGGAAATTACCGGGGCGATGCAGACGCTGACCATGCAGGGCGGACGATTCGCCGTGGTGCTGTTGCCGCTGGCGGAGGGTAATGCGCATGGACAGGAGACGGTCGAATTTCAGGTTGCGGCCAATCCGGGCGTGCCGATGCGCAATATGGCGAAAGTCGCCTCCGGCGGCGAGTTGTCGCGCATCAGTCTGGCGATACAGGTGGCGACCAGTCAGATCGCCTGTGTGCCTACGCTGATTTTTGACGAGGTGGACAGCGGTATCGGCGGTCGCGTGGCGGAAATCGTGGGGCGTATGCTCAAACAACTCGGGCGTGACTATCAGGTGTTGTGTGTCACCCATCTGCCGCAAGTGGCCGCGACGGCGGATAGTCAGTGGCAGGTGAGCAAGTCGGTGGAAGCGGGCATCACCTTGAGTCATATTGAGGTGCTAAATGCGGAGCAGCGTATAGAGGAAATTGCGCGCATGTTGGGCGGTGTGACCCTCACCGGGACCACGCGTCAACATGCGGCCGAGATGCTGGGACTTGCCGCTTAAGGTATCATGCGGCTGAATTTGGAAAATTAAGAGACTAACTATATGCGTTTTAAAATCATTCTGCTTTCCCTGTTGCTCGCCTCGTGCGGCAATTTCTCTGTTCCTGATGTGATTCCGGTGCCGACGTCCTACAAAATGGATATCCGTCAGGGTAATTTTGTGACTGCCGAGATGCGCGAAAAGATTAAGATTGGGATGACCAAATCTCAGGTGCGTTTTGCGCTGGGGACACCCATGATCAGCGACGTCTTTCATGCAAATCGCTGGGATTATGTGTATCGTCTGGAGCAGCGCAAAAAACTGGTGGAGCAGCAGCGTCTGACCCTGTATTTTGAAAATGACAATCTCACCAAAATCGACGACAGCGATCTGAATGTTAAACCTGAGCCGGTAGTGGTTGAAGCAAAATAGTGGGTATGTAGTCTGTATTGCACGAATTGGGGAATGAATAGCATGAGCAAAATTAAAATCGCCATCGCCGGCTGCAGTGGTCGTATGGGGAAGATATTGTTGGAGAACGTGGCGGCCGCCGATGATCTGGTGTTGCATGCCGCGCTGGAACATGCTGCCAGTCCTCTGCTGGGACGCGATGCCGGGGAGTCTGGCGGGGTGCTGACTGGGGTGAAGATCAGTGCGGATGTGGAAGCGGCGCTAACTGGTGCCGATGTGCTGATCGACTTTACCCGTCCGGAAGGCACGCTGCATCATTTGGAAATCTGCCGCAAGCTGGGGGTGAGGCTGGTGATCGGGACGACCGGTTTTACTGCGCAACAGAAGGCGGTGCTGGGTGCTGCCGCACAGGATGTCGGTATCGTGTTTGCACCCAATATGAGCGTAGGGGTCAATCTCTTGTTCAAGTTGCTGGAAACGGCAACGCGCGTTCTGTCGGAAGGCTACGACATCGAGATTATCGAGGCGCATCACCGCCACAAGGTCGATGCACCCTCCGGCACGGCTTTAGGGTTGGGCGAGGTGGTTGCGCGCACCCTGGGTCGCGATCTGGCGGACTGTGCCGTCTATGGCCGTGAAGGCGTGACCGGCGAGCGCGATCCGTCTACCATCGGTTTTGCCACCGTGCGCGGCGGCGACATTGTGGGCGATCACACCGTGTTGTATGCGGGGATCGGTGAGCGCATCGAAATCACTCATAAGGCGAGCAGCCGGGCGACTTTTGCGCTGGGCGCATTGCGCGCCGCGCGCTTCCTGAAGGCTAATCCGGCCGGGATGTACGACATGCAGGATGTGCTTGATTTAAAGTGATTGATTGAATTTATTTGTTTTGACTGCTTTGTTGCCGCCTTGAGGGGCGGGTAGGTCACTGTTGGATAGTGCACCATCATCTTATGTGAAACACACTATGTCCAAGCATGCACAAAGTTTATCTGAAACGTCAGCGCCCTCCGGGCAGCAGGAGACCGAGCGGGCGCTGTTTCAGGCAATACTCGATCATTCGCCCATGGGCGTCTGGATGCTGAGTAGCGATGGCCGTTTAAAGTTCGTCAATAAAACTTTCTGTTCGGCGATGGGTATTCCGGAACAGGCATTTTTGTCTGCGGAGCACTACACAAGCTTGCTGCCGCCGGAGATTTCCGTCAATTGCGTCAAATCGGATCAGGCCTGTTACGAGCAGGAGGCGCCTCATCTGTCTTACGAATGGCTGACTTTTGTCGACGGGCGTGAACATTACCTGGAGATCACGAAGGTAAAACTGTGTGATCAGTCGGGGAAGGTGATCGGTCTGATTGCGCAGGCCGCCGATATCACCGAGCGCAAGTTGGCGGAGGAAAAATTGCGCCTGACTGCCAAGGTGTTTTCTAACACGCTGGAAGGCATTGCGATCACCGATGTGGCAGGTAATATCATTGAGGTCAATGAAGCCTTCTGCAAAATAACCGGCTATGAGCGCCAAGAGTTACTGGGAATCAATCCCCGCATTTTGCAGTCAGGTCATCAGAGCCATCAGTTTTATGAGGCGATGTGGCAGGAAATTGTGAGCAACGGGCATTGGGCGGGTGAAGTCTGGAATCGCAAGAAAGACGGCGAAATTTTTGCTGAATGGCTGAGTATTTCGGCTATCACTGACGATCAGGGGCAGATTACGCATTATGCCGGTATCTCTTCCGATATCACTTTGATCAAGCATCACGAAAGGCAGTTGGAGCGTATCGCGCACTTCGATGCGCTGACAGGTATTCCCAATCGCGCCTTGCTGGCTGATCGCATGAAACAAGCCATTGCGCGCACCTCCCGCGAGCAGAATATGATGGCAATCTGCTATCTGGATCTGGATGGCTTCAAGCCGATCAACGATACGCTGGGGCATGAGGCGGGTGATCGCGTGCTGATTGAGATTGCGCAGCGTATACAGCGCACCATACGCGGCGGTGATACGGTCGCGCGTCTGGGTGGGGATGAATTTGTGGTGCTGCTCCTGGGTTTAGAGCGCGGCGAAGAGTGCAGCCTGACGCTGGAGCGACTGCTGGTCGCGATTTCAGAACCCATCGAGCTATTGCCACGGCCTGTCGGGGTCAGCGCCAGTGTCGGGGTGAGTATCTACCCGCTAGATGATGAGGACGCGGATACCTTGTTGCGTCATGCCGATCAGGCGATGTATGTTGCCAAACAATCGGGCAAGAATCGTTTTCATATTTATGATCCCACGCTGGATCAGCGTGCGCGTAGTCAGCATGATTTATTGAAGAGCGTGGGTTACGGTTTGCTCAATGAACAATTCGAGCTATATTATCAGCCCAAGGTGGATTTGCGCAGTCAGGTGCTGATAGGCGTCGAGGCGCTGATACGCTGGAATCACCCCGAATTAGGGCGTCTGACGCCGGATAAATTTTTACCCGCGATCGATAATTCGGAGTTGGATATTGTGCTCGGTGAGTGGGTGATCGGTGCCGCGCTGGCGCAGATGAGATGCTGGCGGGCAGCGGGGCTGGATCTTGAAGTCAGTATCAATATTTCCGCGCATCACCTGGAGTCTGCGCAGTTTTTCAATAAGTTGAAGCAGCAGTTGCTGTGCTATCCCGATGTCACTGGTTTGCAAATCGAGGTTCTGGAAACCGCTGCATTGGAAGATATCGTCGAAGTCTCGCGGATCATAGAAGAATGCAAGAAACTGGGGGTGAGCTTTGCGCTGGATGATTTCGGTACCGGCTATTCCTCCTTATCCTATTTGAGCCGTTTGCCGGTTGATGCACTCAAGATAGATCGCTCTTTTGTGCGTAATCTGGCGGTGAGTCGCGGTGATCGCGCCATCGTTCTGGGCGTGATCGCGCTCGCTAAGGCGTTTGATCTCAAGGTGGTTGCCGAAGGGGTTGAAACCAAGGAACAATTCGATCTGCTGCTGGAGATGGGTTGCGAGGTGGGGCAGGGCTATGTGATTGCACGCCCTATGCCCGCCGCTGCGCTGCTTCTGTGGCAGATGCCCAGTTTATAATTTTCCAACGACAAGTCACCGCTATGAATATGCATCACACCGTGGCTACATTGCAATCTTTACCGGCAATGCCCAAGACCGCGCAGGAAATCTTGTCGATCGAACTGGCGACGGATAAGGGCGATGAATTGCTGCTCAGGCTGATAGAAAAGGATCTGGCGATTTCTGCCCGTGTCATCGGTTTGGCTAATTCTCCGCTGTTTGGCACTTCACGCAAGATTATGACCGTGGGCGATGCGGCGACGGTGTTGGGAATTAAGCGCGTCAAGATGGTCGCGTTAGGTTTTGCCATGATGTCTTCGGTGACACGCAATCCGCCGGGTTTGCTGAACGTGAAACAGTTGTGGCAGCACAGCATGGCCGTTGCGATGTCGATGGAAGCGCTCTCGCATGCCATGCCGCAGGCGCGGCGTCCGCCGGACGAAGAAATTTATCTGGCTGGTTTGCTGCACGATATCGGTTTTCTTGTGCTGGAGTTTATCGAACCTGAATTGAGCAATCGCTTCCATTTGTGCATGACCCGGTCGGATGGTTTGCACGATAACGAACTGGAAGCTGAAATGCTGGAGATGAATCACTGCGAACTGGGTGCGCTGCTGGCTGAGCGGTGGAATCTGACCGGTACCATTATCTCCGTGTTGCGGCAGCATCATTTGGATGGCTTGCCGCCGGACGCGCCGGGGCAGCCGCTGATTGCGATGACCAATCTGGCGGAAAAATTGTTGCCCACTTTCGCCTTGCACCATACGGAAGTCTCAACGATAGCACCCGCTGAGTGGCAGGCGCTGGGAATCGCCGACGATCAGGTGGACAATGTTGAAGCTGCGATGCGCTCCCGTGCCGAGGAAATTGCAGCGGCTTTTGCCTGATTCTGACGCGCTACTGTTTTCTGCAGGCGGCCTGCCAGAGTTTTTCACCGGGGCTGTCCGGTGCAATCGTTCTCCAGTCTGCTGCTTCCTTGTTGGTATACACGACTTCGCCCATACCCATGGCTTCGGCGTGACAGGTGGTGTGCAGAATCCGCGAAATTTTGTTTTCGCAGTCATATTCGGTCAGGTCTTTCATCGACAGGAAACTCTTGCCGGAAGGATCCGTTTTGATTGTTTTATGATTAAATAAATCGCGCATTTTCACGGTGCCCTTAGACTCAATGATAGTCGATGGATCTGCATAGGCCGTTAGCCGGCTATTGCTGCTGACCTCTACCCAGTCTGCCATTGCCGTGCTGCTCAGCGCGGTGAATAGTGTCAGCCAGAACAATCTGCGCATGGTAAGTGCTCCATTAATTAAGTATTTGATTAAAAAGATAAAAATATTTTTATGCCGATCAGAATTAGAACCGTTCCTCCGAAAAACTCAGCCTTGTTTTCCAGATAAGTCCCGCTCTTTGCGCCGATTCTAACGCCTGCCCAACTGAAAGCAAAGGTGGTCCCGCCTATGATCAGGCAGGCTATGTAGGCATTGAAGTCTATCAGAGTCAGGCTAAAACCTGCTGCCATCGCGTCTATGCTGGTGGCAATGGATAGGATCAGCATCATTTTGTGAGAGAAATCCACAAAGTCCGGGTCGAGTTCATCCCGCCAGCTCTCGTAGATCATTTTAGCGCCTATCAGTGTCAACAGGATGAGGGCAACCCAGTGTGCGTATGCTTCAATCCAGCCCAGAATGCCACGACCGCCCAGATAGCCGATGAAGGGCATCAGTGCCTGAAACGCGCCAAAATAGACGCCGGCCAGGAGTCCCATATGCGCGTTGTTCGTTTTTTTTGCGCCTAATCCGATTGATACGGCGAAGGCATCCATGCTCAGCGCAATGGCTAAAATAATCACTTCAAGCATCAATTGATTCCTTCAGGCTGAGTGGAGAATGCGGCGTTTGACCAGGGTGCTTTCCGTATTTTAGTGAGTATCGCTCAAAAAATCTGTTCTCCGCATCAATGATTGCAAGCGCAACGCGCCTGGCAAGCGGTGAGCTTTTTATCGGACTAGATTAATTTTCGCTAATTATACAGATGGTTACATCAGATATTGTGCGCAGCTAAGGCGAGGTGCGGATGTTTGGTAACTTGGTAGGAATCTGCTCATCAGAGGAGGGCGTTGCTGTTTTTGCGATTAATTGCGCGTTGAGCGCGCCCAGGGAAGCGAAGATCTTTGACTAATAAATGGGTGTCGGGTGCGAATAGGTGGTAAAAGGACAGTTAATTTTCTTGACTCAAGTCAAGGCAGGTCGCGTCAGCCATGGCTAGTATCCGCCCGCCGTATCGGGTGGTGTGCTTGTATTCCGGGAAAACCAAGGAGTGAAGTCGCTGTCCGAATCAACCGCAACTCAGAAGAGGTAAATTAGCTGTGAAAAGTTTAACAGAACGATGGCGCGAGACATGTATTGAGTTGCCCGGGCATCCGTTCTGGCTGTTGGGTTTTCGTCCGTTTTTTGCTTTGGCGATATTGGCCGGCGTGGCGCTGCCTGTGCTGTGGGCGCTGATTTATGCCGGAAAAATTGCCGCGCCGCTGACCTCCTTTGCGGTTGTGCAGTGGCACGCACATGAAATGTTCTTTGGGTTCGGCTGGGCTGTGTTAGGCGGATTTCTGCTGACCGCGAGTCGTAGCTGGGTTAAGGTACGCGGTTATCATGGCGCTGCACTGATGTTGCTGGTTGCTGCGTGGCTATTCGAGCGCGTAGGAATGTGGTTTGAAGGTGTGTTGAACAGCGTGCTATTTCGCGTTTCAAATAATCTCTTTTTGGGTGCCATCGTTGCGATGCTGGTGTGGACACTGGTGCGCAATCGCGATAAGGATTTTTACCGAGACAATTATCTGTTTTTGTTGATTTTGCCTATGTTCCTGGTTGCCAAGAATCTGCTGCTGAGCGCGGAATATTTTCAGGGCGGGGTTAGTATGGTCGTGGGGCTGTTTCGTGTGGCTTTCCTGGTGATGCTGGAGCGAACCGTCTTTCAGTTCATGAAGGGCGCTTTTCAGGTGGAGATACTGGAAGACTTGAGGCTAAACAAGGCGATTAAGCTGTCCGCTTTGTTGTTGGTGTTTTCAGGGTTTATGCCCCCACTTCCCGCCGGCGGAATAGCCTTGTTGACCGCGTTATTGCTGGCTGTGCGTCTGATATTCTGGTACCCCGGTCTGGCGATGCGTCGTCTCGATATCGGTATCATGTATCTGGGGTATATGGCGATCGTCGCGCAACTGCTGATTGAGTTTGTCAGACTGGTTGTGTCTCCGGCATGGCCTGTGTCTTGGTCTGTCCATGTTTTTACCTTCGGGGTGATGGGCTTGATTATTCCGGCGATGTTGATGCGAATCATCAAAGGGCACACGGGAAGGCCGGTAATTTTTACCCGACTCGATAAAGTTGTGCTGTGGGTAATGATGCTGGCGTTTGTATTGCGACTCGTTGCTCCTTTGTATGCCCCGACCGTTTACACGCGCTGGATCGTTTTCTCTGCGATCTGCTGGTTTGTAAGTTTTAGCCTGCTCGCATGGCGATATATTCCCTATTTGTTACAGGCGCGGATTGATGGCAAGAAATATTAAGCCGGAAATATCACTCTCTTTCAACAGCTCAGTCGCCGACAGGCAAGTGCGTTGCGTGCGTCATGGTACGTTGCCCTGTCATGCGGCGTTGCAAATACGGGTATCAGCAGCATGCCGGAGGTGTTCTTCAAGTAAGTGAAAAAAGCGATGACTGGCTCTCATGTTTATAAAGTTTGCACTTGGGTTTGATGCCGCAAGCGCAATCCGCTATAATGCGCAGCAATCTTTCGCGGGATGAACTCACGGTTCTTCCCGCTTCTTTATGTCTATCTTGGGAGTATCTGGTGACGCAAACGAATCCTGCCATTCTTGTACTAGCCGATGGGACGGTGTTTCGCGGAGTTTCCATCGGAGCTTCCGGCAGCCGTGTAGGTGAGGTGGTTTTTAATACCTCCATGTCCGGCTATCAGGAAATTCTCACTGACCCGTCTTACTGCCGTCAAATCGTCACACTCACCTGTCCGCATATCGGTAACGTGGGGGTCAACGAAGAAGATGTTGAATCCCGTCAGGTATTTGCCAGCGGTCTGGTGATACGCGATCTGTCTTTGACGGTGAGCAACTGGCGCAGCACGCAATCTCTGCCCGATTATCTGAAAGCCAACGATGTGGTGGCAATCGCCGGCATCGACACGCGTAAACTCACGCGCATCCTTAGGGAAAAAGGCGCGCAAAGCGGCTGTATCGCAACGGGTGCGGATGAAGTCGCCGCCCTTGTCGCAGCTCGCGGATTTGCAGGTCTGGCCGGTATGGATCTGGCGCAAGTTGCGACTTGCGATGAGTCCTACGAATGGAACGAAGGTGTCTGGGATCTGGGCTCGGTGCACGGGCAGGATAAAGTTAACAAAACAGCACTTCCGAAAACTTACCACGTAGTTGCTTATGACTTCGGTGTGAAGCGCAATATCCTGCGTATGCTGGCTGAACGCGGTTGCAAGATCACCGTGGTGCCAGCTAAGACGTCTGCGACTGATGTGCTTGGCATGCACCCTGATGGTGTATTTCTGTCGAACGGCCCAGGTGATCCAGAGCCTTGTGACTACGCGATTGCGGCGACCCAAGCTGTGTTGGAGACAGGTATTCCTCTGTTCGGCATCTGTCTCGGTCATCAGATTTTAGGGCTGTCCATCGGTGCCAAGACTGTCAAGATGAAGTTCGGTCATCGCGGTGCCAATCATCCGGTTCAGGATCTGGACACCAAACGCGTGATGATCACCAGCCAAAATCACGGTTTTGCCGTCGATGCGGCAACCTTGCCAGCGAATGCGCGCGCAACGCACGTCTCCTTGTTTGACGGCACGCTGCAAGGCTTTGAATTGACTGATAAACCTGCGTTCTGCTTCCAGGGTCACCCTGAGGCGAGTCCCGGACCGCACGATGTGGACGGCTTGTTCGACAAATTTGTTGCAATGATGGAGGAGCGCGTAGCTGGTCGCTAAAAGCTTGTAGCCAACCCCGCGTCAATATGACGCGACAACATGGCTACCCGCTAAAAGCTACGAGCTACAGGCTAAAAATATGCCAAAACGTACTGATCTAAAATCCATACTTATCATCGGCGCAGGCCCTATCGTTATCGGTCAGGCTTGCGAGTTCGACTATTCCGGCGCTCAGGCCTGTAAGGCGTTGCGCGAAGAGGGTTACCGCGTTGTGCTGGTGAACTCGAATCCGGCCACCATCATGACCGATCCGGACATGGCGGATGCGACTTACATCGAACCGATCACCTGGCAGATCGTTGAAAAGATCATCGCAAAAGAGCGTCCAGACGCGATTTTGCCGACCATGGGCGGACAGACTGCGTTGAATTGTGCGCTGGATCTGGCGCATCACGGCGTACTGGAAAAATACAACGTCGAAATGATAGGCGCGTCCCGTGAAGCCATCGATATGGCGGAAGATCGTGAAAAATTCAAACAGGCGATGACCCGCATCGGTCTGGCTTCTGCCCGTTCTGCCATCGCGCACAGCATGGAAGAGGCGTTGCAGGTGCAGCAGGTGATGGGTTTCCCGACTGTGATTCGCCCGTCCTTCACCATGGGCGGTTCCGGCGGCGGTATCGCCTACAATCGCGAAGAGTTTGTCGAGATCTGCGAGCGCGGTCTGGAAGCGTCCCCTACCAGCGAATTGCTGATCGAAGAGTCTTTGCTCGGTTGGAAAGAATACGAGATGGAAGTGGTGCGTGATCGCAATGACAATTGCATCATCATCTGTTCGATCGAAAATCTGGACCCGATGGGCGTGCATACCGGCGATTCGATCACCGTGGCACCAGCGCTGACCCTGACCGATAAGGAATATCAGATTCTGCGCGACGCATCTTTGGCCGTGTTGCGTGAAATCGGCGTGGAAACCGGCGGTTCTAACGTGCAGTTCTCCATCAATCCGGATGACGGACGCATGGTGGTGATCGAGATGAATCCGCGCGTGTCGCGCTCATCCGCACTGGCCTCCAAGGCGACCGGCTTCCCGATCGCTAAGGTTGCTGCCAAACTGGCAGTGGGCTACACGCTGGATGAGTTGCAAAACGACATCACCGGCGGCGCGACACCGGCGTCGTTTGAACCGACCATCGACTATGTGGTCACCAAGATTCCCCGTTTCGCCTTTGAAAAATTCCCGCAGGCCAATGATCGCCTGACTACGCAGATGAAGTCGGTCGGTGAAGTGATGGCGATCGGCCGCACCTTCCAGGAATCTTTCCAGAAAGCCTTGCGCGGTCTGGAAGTCGGCGTCAACGGTCTGGATACCAAGTTCAACAATCTGGATGCGGTGACGGCTGAGTTGCGCAATCCCGGCCCTGAGCGCATCTGGGCGGTGTCCGATGCCTTCCGTCTGGGTCTTACCGTTGAAGATGTGTTTAATATCAGCAAGATAGATCGCTGGTTTCTGGTGCAGATCGCCGACTTGATCCGTCAGGAACAATCATTGACTGGGCGTCCTCTGGAGAGCGTAGATGCCGGCGAGATGCGCGCCTTGAAGCGCAGTGGTTTTGCCGATGCCCGCCTGGCCGATTTGCTGGAAACGGATCCTGCTGCGATTCGCGCCTATCGTCATGCGCTGGGCGTGCGTCCAGTTTACAAGCGCGTGGACACCTGCGCGGCAGAATTTGCCACCGATACCGCCTACATGTATTCCACTTATGAAGAGGAATGCGAGGCGGCGCCGACCAATAACAAAAAAATCATGGTGTTAGGTGGCGGGCCTAACCGCATCGGTCAGGGTATCGAGTTCGACTATTGCTGCGTGCATGCTGCGCTGGCGATGCGCGAGGACGGCTACGAGACCATCATGGTCAACTGCAATCCTGAAACAGTTTCCACCGACTACGATACCTCGGATCGATTGTATTTCGAGCCGCTGACGCTGGAAGATGTGCTGGAAGTCGTCGCCATCGAGAAACCGATCGGCGTGATCGTGCAATACGGCGGTCAGACTCCATTGAAGTTAGCGCAAGGCTTGGCCAGGAACGGCGTGCCGATTATCGGTACGACCCCGGATATGATCGACTGCGCGGAAGATCGCGAACGTTTCCAGAAGATGTTGATGGGCTTAGGCTTGAAGCAGCCGCCTAACCGGATTGCCAGCAGCGTGGCTGAAGGGCTTGCCGGTGCAGCCGAAATTGGCTATCCGCTGGTGATGAGACCGTCCAATGTGCTGGGTGGTCGCGGTATGGAGATCATCCATACTCAGCCCGATCTGGAACGCTATATGCGCGAAGCCGATGAAATGGCGCGCGTCTATCCTGAGCGTATGCCTATCCTGCTCGACCGCTTCCTGAACGACGCGATAGAAGTGGACGTGGATGCGGTCTCGGATGGTGTTGAAGTGATTATCGGCGGCATCATGGAACACATCGAAGAAGCCGGTGTGCATTCCGGTGACTCAGCCTGTTCGCTGCCGCCTTTCAGTCTGTCCAAAGAAATGCAGGACGAATTGCGTCGCCAAACCGTGGCAATGGCACGTGCGCTGAATGTGGTCGGTCTGATGAATGTGCAGTTCGCCATTCAGGGCGAGATCGTCTACGTGCTGGAAGTTAATCCGCGCGCTTCGCGTACCGTACCTTTCGTCTCCAAGGCGACCGGTGTGCCGCTGGCTAAGATCGCTGCGCGTTGCATGGCGGGGCAGAGTCTGGCGCAACAAGGTGTGACCTGTGAAGTGATCCCCCCTTACTATTCGGTTAAGGAAGCGGTATTCCCGTTCATCAAGTTCCCTGGCGTCGATGTCATCTTAGGGCCTGAGATGAAATCGACCGGCGAAGTGATGGGTGTCGGCGATACCTTTGCCGAGGCTTTCGTTAAGTCACAGTTAGCTGCCAGCGTGAAGTTACCAAAAAATGGTAATGTATTCATCAGTGTGCGCGATGCGGACAAGGCCGGGGCGGTAGAAATTGCCCGTTCTCTGGTCGAGATCGGTTTCACCATGCTGGCAACACGCGGCACGGCAGCGGCGATAGAAGCGGCCGGTGTGACCGTTAAACTGGTGAATAAGGTCGGTGAAGGTCGTCCGCATATCGTCGACATGATCAAGAACGGCGAAGTCAATCTCATCATCAATACGGTGGAGAGCAAACCTTCCGCGATGCGCGACTCCTACTCTATCCGTCATGCGGCTTTGCAAGGGCGCGTGACCTACTACACCACCCTGGCCGGTGCACGCGCCGCCTGTGTCGGTATGCATCACCTGGCTGATTTGCAGGTCTATGACGTGCAGACACAACATAAAAGATAAATCACTTGTAGCCTGTAGCTACTCGCTACAGGCTGATAATTGTCACCTAACGATTCAGAGAGTATCAGTATGATCAAGATTCCATTGACTTTGGTTGGCGCGGAAAAAATGCGTCAAGAGTTGCACAAGCTAAAAACGGTAGAGCGCCCCTGGGTGATCAACGCGATTTCTGAAGCGCGCGCGCAGGGCGATTTGTCTGAAAACGCCGAGTATGAAGCCGCCAAGGATAAACAGGGCTTTGTTGAAGGTCGCATCATCGAGCTGGAAGGGAAATTGGGCAGTGCGCAGATCATCGATCCCAAGACACTCAATGCGAGTGGTCGATGCGTGTTCGGTTCGACAGTGATTTTGGAGGAGGCAACCAGCGGGGATGTGGTGACTTATCAGATCGTCGGCGACGATGAAGCGAATATCAAGGAGCGCAAGATTTCAATCAGTTCCCCGATCGCACGTGCGTTGATCGGTAAGAGCAGCGGTGATGTGGCTGAAGTCAGGACGCCAGGCGGTATCAGGGAATACGAATTGATCGAGGTGCAGTACATCTAATTGTAGGTCGGGTTTTAACCCGACATGTCGGGCTTAAGCCCGACCTACGTTGTTTTAACGGTTGCCCAGTTGTTTCTTGGTGAGCGGTTTTTTACCCTTGTGACGCGGCATCTGGCGAATTTCGATTTTGCCTGCATCCGGATTGGGTTTGTAGACAACCAGAATTTTGCCGATATGTTGTACGGGTGCTGCATCCAGTTGGGTGCAGATCTCGTTCAGCATGGCTTCACGGTCATCGCGTTCTGCCATGACGCGAATTTTGATCAGTTCGTGTTGCTTTAAAGTCACCGCGATTTCTTTCAAGACTGACTCGGTCAGCCCCGCATTGCCTATCATGACGGTGGGTTTTAATTGGTGCGCGCGGCCCTTCAGGGACAGGCGTTCTGTTACGGTTAGTGCTAGCATAATTTTCTCAATAATATCTCAGGCATGGATTCTAAACGATGAAGCCCTCCAAAACCAGCAAACAGTGGATGCGCGAGCATATTAATGATCCTTTTGTGCAACAGGCACAGAAAGATGGCTATCGTTCACGCGCAGCGTACAAACTTTTGGAAATCGATGCCAAGGATCATTTGCTCAAACCGGGCTTGGTGGTGGTCGATTTAGGGGCGACGCCGGGTGGATGGTGTCAAGTGGCTGCAAAGAAGCTGGGGGAAAACGGTAAAATCATCGCGCTCGATCTGCTGCCGCTGGATCCGCTTCGCGGGGTCGAATTTATTCAGGGAGACTTTCGCGATGAAGAAGTCCTGAAAAAATTGGAAAATAGTTTGCAAGGTAAACCGGTTGGGCTTGTAATTTCAGATATGGCCCCCAACTTCAGCGGGGTCGGTGCCGTCGATCAGGATAGATCTATCTACCTGGCGGAGCTGGCCATGGAGTTCGCCTTCGAACATTTGAATCCGGACGGCGCATTTCTGGTGAAAGTGTTTCAGGGTTCAGGATTTGAGGAATATATGAAGTTGATGCGCACCCGTTTTACCCGTGTCGTGGCGCGCAAACCGAAAGCCTCCCGCGATCGCAGCAGTGAAGTGTATTTGTTGGGCATAGGAAAGCTTGAGTAATCGGCGGATACATAGTCTAATGACAGTCTCGTGTCGTCTTGAAGTGTCGTATAAGGAAATATCTTGAACAATTTTAAAAGTATTGCAATCTGGTTGGTCGTGGCGCTGGTGTTGATGACCGTGTTCAATCAGTTCAATTCGCGTCAACAGCAGACGGCGCAGGCGCATCTGGACTATTCGCAATTCCTGGATCAGGTCAAGAAGGGACAGATTGCGAAGGTGGTCATCGAAGGGCGCACCTTGAATGCGACGACGACGGACGGCAAGCGCGTCAGTACTTTTGCGCCCAGCGATCTGTGGATGGTCTCGGATCTGCTGAAAAATGGCGTCAACATCGAAGCAAAACCTGAGGAAGAACAGGGCTTCTTCTCGCAAGTATTTATTTCCTGGTTCCCGATGATTTTGTTGATCGGTGTCTGGATATTCTTCATGCGCCAGATGCAGGGCGGCGGTAAGGGCGGGGCGTTTTCCTTTGGTAAAAGCAAGGCGCGGCTGCTGGACGAAGCCAAGGAACGCATCACCTTCGCCGATGTGGCAGGTTGCGACGAGGCTAAAGAGGAAGTGTCTGAATTGGTTGACTTTTTGCGTGATCCAACCAAGTTCCAGAATCTGGGTGGACGTATTCCTCGCGGCGTGTTGATGGTGGGTAGCCCGGGTACCGGTAAAACGTTGCTGGCCAAGGCGATCGCGGGTGAGGCGAAAGTGCCGTTTTTCTCCATCTCCGGTTCTGATTTCGTGGAAATGTTTGTCGGTGTGGGTGCGGCGCGGGTACGCGACATGTTCGAGCAGGCCAAGAAGCAATCGCCTTGCATCATTTTTATCGATGAAATCGATGCGGTCGGTCGTCAGCGCGGTGCAGGTTTAGGTGGCGGTAACGACGAGCGCGAACAGACGCTGAACGCCTTGCTGGTTGAGATGGACGGTTTTGAAGGTGCGTCCGGTGTCATCGTGATCGCTGCGACCAATCGTCCGGATGTGCTGGATGCGGCGCTGCTGCGCCCGGGGCGTTTCGACCGTCAGGTCGTGGTGCCTTTGCCGGATATACGCGGTCGTGAGCAAATTCTGATGGTGCATATGCGTAAAGTGCCTTGCGCGCCGGATGTGGATGCGAATGTGATCGCACGCGGTACACCGGGTATGTCGGGCGCTGATCTGGCCAATCTGGTCAATGAGGCTGCGCTGTTCGCTGCACGCCGCACTAAACGCTTCGTCGAAATGGACGATTTCGAAGCTGCCAAGGATAAAATCTTCATGGGAGCGGAACGTCGCTCCATGGTGATGCCCGAAGAAGAGCGTCGCAACACGGCTTATCACGAGTCCGGTCATGCGGTAGTCGCCAAGCTGATGCCTAAGACTGATCCTGTACACAAGGTCACGATCATTCCGCGTGGCCGTGCGCTGGGTCTGACTATGCAATTACCGTCCGAAGATCGCTACAGCATGGATAAGGAACGCATCCTCTCCACGCTGGCGGTATTGTTTGGCGGTCGCATCGCCGAAGAAATCTTCATGAATCAGATGACCACGGGAGCATCGAACGATTTCGAGCGTGCAACCGACATGGCGCGCAAGATGGTGACGCAATGGGGGATGTCGGACGCCTTGGGTCCTATGGTCTACGGTGAAAATGAAGGCGAAGTGTTTTTGGGCCGTTCGGTCACGACGCACAAGAATATCTCCGAAGCGACTATGCAGAAAGTGGATGTCGAGATTCGCCGCATCATCGATCAGCAGTACGCGCTGGCGCGCAATCTGATTGAAACACATCGCGACAAGATCGAAGCGATGACCAAAGCGCTGCTTGAATGGGAAACGATAGACGCTGATCAGATCAACGACATCATGGACGGCAAACCGCCGCGTCCCCCTAAGCCTAGTCAGGCCAAACAAGCACCTAACCCGCCTGTGGATCCGGCACCGACCGCACCGGCCACGACTCCTGCGCAACCTGCGCAGGAAATCTAAAAGACAGGAAGGGTAAAGTGGGAAGAGGGAAGGGGAACACCCTTCTCCCTTCTCCCTTCTCCCTTCTCCCTTCTCCCTTCTCCCTTCTCCCTTCTCATGTTTTATTGCGGCTTACTCCACTTCGATCTCTCTCGTCCTCTTGTCATGGGGATCGTCAATGTCACGCCCGATTCCTTCTCGGACGGCGGCAGACTGGGGCAAGCTGCCATTCTTCATGCGCGCCAGCTGGTTGCAGAAGGTGCGGATATCCTCGATATCGGCGGTGAGTCTACGCGCCCGGGTGCGCCAGCTGTCAGCCTGCAAGAGGAACTGGATCGCGTGTTGCCCGTCATCGAAGGCTTGCAGGATCTCTCTGTGCCCATCTCCATCGATACCTTTAAGCCTGAAGTGATGAGGGCGGCGATTGCCTGCGGTGTGCAGATGGTCAACGACATCAATGCGCTGCAGGATGAAGCTGCCATGCAGGCAGTGGCAAACAGTCAGGTTGCGGTGTGTCTGATGCACAAACAGGGTGACCCGCAGACCATGCAGAATCAGCCTGTGTACCTGGATGTGGTCGAAGAGGTGATGCAGTTTTTGCGTGCGCGTATCGATGTTGCTGTAGCCTCAGGTATTGCGCGTGAGCGTATCACGATAGATCCCGGTTTTGGATTCGGTAAGACGCTGGCGCATAATCTGGCGTTGTTAAGAGAATTGCCAAGATTTGCTGTATTAGGTGTGCCGGTGCTGGCCGGCTTGTCCCGTAAATCCATGTTGGGCGCATTGACGGGGCAGGAGGCCGGGCAACGCATGCCGGCGAGCGTCGCAGCGGCGTTGATCGCTGTGCAACGCGGTGCAAAGGTAGTACGGGTTCACGATGTCAGGGCGACGGTGGATGCGATGAAAGTCTGGAATGCAATAAACGGAGATGGACGATGAGCAGAAAATATTTCGGTACGGATGGGATACGCGGCAGGGTAGGTGACTTTCCGATTACGCCCCAGTTTGTGATGAATCTGGGTTATGCAGCCGGTAAAGTGCTGGCTAGCGCCGAGCACACGGTGGGTGAACGTCCTGCCGTGTTGATCGGCAAGGATACTCGTATTTCCGGCTATATGCTGGAATCCGCCTTGCAGGCCGGATTAATTGCGGCCGGGGTGGATGTCTATCTGGCAGGCCCTATTCCGACGCCTGCTGTGGCGTATTTGACGCGCACCTTGCGTTTGCAGGCGGGTGTGGTGATCTCGGCTTCTCACAATCCGTATGAAGATAATGGCATCAAATTCTTCTCCGCCATGGGTACCAAGCTGCCAGATGAAATAGAGCATGCCATCGAGGCTGAATTGGAAGGCGAAATCGCCATTGAGTCCTCTAATCAGTTGGGTAAGGCCAAGCGACTGGATGATGCCGTCGGTCGTTACATTGAATTTTGTAAGGGGACCTTCCCCTCGTCCATGAATCTGCGCGGCATGAAAATCGTGGTGGACTGCGCGCACGGCGCGACCTATCACATCGCCCGGAATGTGTTCCATGAATTAGGCGCGGAGGTGATCGCGATCGGCGTGCAGCCGGACGGTAAAAACATCAATAACGGTTACGGGGCAACTGCACCGGCCAATTTGCAGAAGGCGGTGGTGGAGCACGGCGCGGACGTGGGTATCGCGCTGGACGGCGACGGCGACAGGCTGGTGATGGTGGATAGCGCCGGTGTGCTTTATGACGGCGATCAGCTGCTGTATGTGATTGCCCGTCAGCGCAAGGAACAAGGACGTTTGCAAGGTGGCGTGGTGGGTACACTGATGAGCAATCTGGCCTTTGAACATGCACTGCAAAAGATGGATATTCCTTTTTTGCGCGCCAAGGTGGGCGATCGTTATGTGATGGAATTACTCACCCAGCAAGGGTGGCAACTGGGCGGAGAAAATTCAGGTCACATCATCTGTCTTGATAAGCACAGTACCGGAGATGGTATCGTCTCGGCGCTGGAAGTGCTGCTTGCATTGCATATTCAAAATCAAACGCTGACTGAGGCTCTGTCGGATTTGCAGATGTATCCGCAGGTGTTGGTTAATGTACGTGTTGCTCGCGGTGTCGATTGCCTCAAACATGCCGATGTGTTGGCGGTGGTGGCCGATGTAGAACAAGCGCTTGACGGCAAAGGCCGCGTGTTGCTGCGCCCTTCCGGTACGGAACCGCTGTTGCGCGTGATGGTGGAAGGTGAAGACAAGGCGTTGGTTGAACAATCTGCACAGCGTATCGCCGATGTGGTTCGCAAACTGGCGGATTCTGTGTAGTCTATTGATTGTTAATTATTTTTTCTGGATTCCAGTTTTCCGTCGCCCAGTCGAGCAGTTGGCGGACCGAACCTGTACGTAAGCTGGCAGGAGGGGACTGGCGCAAGAACAGCAGGGCGTTGTACAGCATGCCGGTTGGATCCTCCGTTTGAACGGGCACCGCCTTTGTCTGTTTGCTGAGTTTTTCGCCGCGATCATTGACGGCAACTGGGATATGCATATGGCTGGGCGTGGGAAAGCCCAGTAAATGCTGAAGATAAATCTGTCTGGGGGTGGAATTGAGTAAGTCCGCCCCCCGTACGATCGCATTGATTCCCTGTGCTTCATCATCAACTACGACGGCGAGCTGGTAGGCAAACAGCCCGTCGGCACGTTTGAGTATGAAGTCGCCCGCCTCCTGCCGCATATCCTGTTTAAATTCACCCTGTATCCGGTCGGAAAATTCGATGAAATGTTGATCGACGCGAACGCGCCATGAACGGGGATCACGGCTTGGCGGTAAGCCACCCCTGCATGTTCCGGGATAGATGAGTTCATCGCCGCGTATCATGGCTGAATCTGCGATTTCCCGGCGTGTGCAGGCGCAAGCGTAGCGGTGTTCGGCTAAGCGCTCAAAAGCGGACTGATAGGCACCGGTGCGCTGGCTCTGGTAGAGGATAGGTTCATCGCTGTACAGGCCGAACGCATCCAGCGTGCGTAGAATGCGCTCCGCTGCGCCTAGTACGCAACGTGGCGTGTCAAGGTCTTCGATGCGCACCAGCCATGTTCCGTGGTGATGTCTGGCATCCAGATAGCTGGCCAGCGCTGCGACCAGCGAGCCGAAGTGTAGCGGACCGGTAGGAGAAGGGGCAAAACGTCCGCGATAATCAGTTCTTGAAGACATTGGTATCGAAGGTGAGCCGACCTGCGGCCCGGTTCTTGGTTTAAGCCGCTACTTCCTCTTCTGCAAATTCCAGCACGACTTTTTTGTCTTTCACATCCACGGTGACATGACCGCCGTGCGCCAAACGACCGAACAGCAGTTCGTCAGCCAGAGCCGATCGTATGGTGTCCTGAATCAGACGCGCCATCGGGCGTGCACCCATCAACGGATCGAAACCGTTTTCAGCCAGATGCTCCTTCAGCTTGTCGGTAAATACGGCATCTACCTTCTTGTCGTGTAACTGCTCTTCCAGTTGCATCAGGAACTTATCCACCACGCGCAGGATGACGTCTTTGTCCAGCGCGGCGAATGAAACAATGGCGTCCAGACGGTTGCGGAATTCGGGTGTGAACATCCGCTTGATGTCTATCATCTCGTCGCCGGCTGAGGCCGCCTTGGTAAAGCCGATTTGCGTCTTGTTGAGCGCTTCTGCGCCCGCGTTGGTGGTCATGATAATGACGACGTTGCGGAAATCCGCCTTTCGACCGTTGTTGTCGGTCAGCGTGCCGTGATCCATCACCTGCAGCAGGATGTTGTAGACGTCCGGATGCGCCTTCTCGATTTCATCGAGCAGCAATACACAGTGCGGTTGCTTGCTGATCGCCTCGGTCAGCAGGCCGCCCTGATCGAACCCTACGTAACCGGGTGGTGCGCCGATCAATCGGGACACGGCATGACGTTCCATGTATTCAGACATATCGAAGCGATGCAGCGGCATACCCATGGCAAAAGCCAGTTGTTTGGCCACTTCCGTCTTGCCGACCCCGGTCGGGCCGGAGAACAGAAAGCTGCCGATCGGTTTTAGCGGATTTCCCAGCCCGCTGCGCGACATCTTGATGGCGCGCGCTAAGGTGTCGATAGCCTTGTTCTGGCCGAATACGGTGGTTTTTAAGTCGCGATCGAGATTCTTTAACGCATTGCGGTCATCGTGCGACACGGTACGGGTCGGAATGCGTGCAATCTTGGCGATGATCTCCTCGATTTCATGCTTGCCTATGGTTTTCTTCTGTTTGGATTTAGGCAAAATGCGCTGTGCGGCGCCGGCTTCATCCAGCACATCGATCGCCTTGTCGGGCAGATGGCGATCATTGATAAAGCGTGCGGAGAGTTCTGCGGCGCAGGTAATCGCGGCGGCAGTGAATTTGATGTTGTGATGATCCTCGAAGCGGGATTTTAGACCCTTGAGAATTTCTATGGTTTGTTCCACCGAGGGTTCCGGCACGTCCACCTTCTGGAAGCGGCGCGACAGCGCGGTATCCTTTTCGAAGATGCTGCGGTATTCCTGATAGGTGGTCGCGCCTATGCATTTTAGTGCGCCGCTGGATAGAGCCGGTTTCAACAAGTTGGAGGCGTCCATCGTGCCCCCTGAGGCTGCACCCGCACCGATCAGGGTGTGAATTTCGTCGATAAACAAAATGGCATTGGATGCTTCCTTCAATTCCTTGAGCACGGCTTTTAAACGCTGCTCGAAGTCGCCGCGATATTTAGTGCCGGCTAACAGCGCGCCCATGTCCAGCGAATAGACTTGTGCGTCTTTCAGGATGTCAGGTACGTTGTCCTCGACGATGCGGCGTGCCAGTCCTTCGGCAATCGCCGTCTTGCCAACGCCCGCTTCGCCGACCAGCAGCGGATTGTTCTTGCGGCGGCGGCATAGCGTCTGGATGACTCGCTCCAGCTCATCTTCGCGCCCGATCAGCGGGTCTATCTTTCCCTCCAAAGCCAGCGCATTCAGATCCACCGTGTATTGTTTAAGCACCCCTTCATCGGCAGGTTCAGGTGTCGTTTCCGGATGGGTGGTCGCAGGTTGCGGTTCTTTATTGGTGCCGTGCACGATGTGGTTGACCACGTCGATGCGGGTGATGTTGCGCTGGTTCAGGAAATGCACCGCGTGTGAATCCTTTTCGCCAAACAGGGCGGCCAGAATATTGGCGCCGGATACTTCCTTCTTGTTCGCCGATTGCGCGTGCAATATGGCGCGCTGAATCACGCGTTGAAATCCCAGGGTAGGCTGAGTATCCATGTCGCCCTTGCCGGATACGACAGGCGTATTGGCATCGATGAATTCAGTGATGGTCTGGCGCAATTCGTCGATATTCGCACCGCAGGCTCGCAGCACCTGGGCTGCGGAGGCGTTGTCCAGCATGGCGAGCAGCAAATGCTCAACCGTGATGAATTCGTGGCGTTTTTGGCGTGCTTCGACAAAGGCCAAGTGCAAACTAACTTCCAGGTCTTGCGCGATCATTTCAATTTTCCTCCATGCCACATCGTAGGGGATGCCCCTGTTGCTGCGCGTATTCAGTTATTTGTACTACTTTGGTTTCGGCTACATCGCGGGTATAGATGCCGCATACCGCTGAGCCTTCATTGTGCACTTTGAGCATCAGCTGGAGTGCGCGTTCACGGCTGATCGCAAAAAAACGTTCCAGTACCTCAATGACAAACTCCATCGTCGTGTAGTCATCGTTGTACAAAATCACTTTAAACATACCGGGCGGTTTGGCTTTCAGGCGTTCCGGTGCGAGTGCAGTATTGCTTTCATGTTTGATAGGCATTGATTTCATTCTGTCACTATATCCAGTCTGTAAGCTTAACGATTAGCGATGCTTTTTCAAGCCTGTTCTGTTAATTAAAAATATCTGTTTGACAAATGCGGTCATTCAAGAGTTAAATACCATCTGGCGTTTGATTCAAAGTGTCTGCAGTACTGGTTTTGCCGTGTGCGGTCTTGGATTCAAACAGTTTCGCGGGGGGCCCCCGTTTTTAAATAGTAAGGAAGTAATCACATGGCAACTGGTACAGTTAAATGGTTTAACGATGCAAAGGGTTTCGGTTTCATCACTCCTGATGATGGCAGCGAAGACCTGTTCGCACACTTCTCCGCAATCAACATGAGCGGATTCAAGTCACTCAAAGAAGGCCAAAAGGTCACTTTTGAAGTGGTACAAGGCCCTAAGGGCAAGCAAGCTTCTAACATCCAGGCACCTTAATCGGTTGTTAGTAAAAAAAGCCCGGCACTGCCGGGCTTTTTTGTTGCCCGTCCGGTTGTAACCGGACGGGCAATACTTTAGGCCGTGATCGCCGCCAGCGTTGCGTTCAGTGTTTGACTGGGGCGCATCGCTTTTGAGGTCTTGTCAAAATCAGGGTGATAATAACCGCCCATATCCACCGGTTTTCCCTGTGCTGCGATCAATTCTGCATTGATCTTGGTTTCGTTGTCCGTGAGTGTCTTGGCTAACTCAGTGAAACGCGCCTGTATGTCTAAATCCTTGGTCTGTGCCGCCAGCGCCTGAGCCCAGTAGAGTGCCAGGTAGAAATGACTGCCCCGGTTATCAAGCTCACCCACACGACGGGCGGGGGAGCGGTTGTTTTCCAGAATTTTTCCATTAGCCGCATCCAGCGTTTCGGCCAGCACTTGAGCCTTGGCGTTGCCAAACTTTTGACTCAAATGTTCCAGGGATGCGCCCAGTGCCAGAAATTCACCGAGTGAATCCCAGCGCAGATAGCCTTCCTGCTGGAATTGCTGCACGTGCTTGGGGGCTGAACCGCCGGCGCCGGTCTCGAACAGGCCGCCGCCACTCATCAGCGGGACGATGGACAGCATTTTCGCGCTGGTGCCCAGTTCCAGAATCGGGAACAGGTCGGTCAGGTAATCGCGCAATACATTGCCGGTGACGGAAATGGTGTCAAGACCGGCGCGGATGCGTTCGATCGAACGCTGTATCGCCTCTTCAGGCGTCATGATGCGGATGTCCATCTCGCTGGTATCGTGATCCTTCAGGTAGCGTTCCACTTTTGCAATGAGCTGTGCATCGTGTGCACGGTTCTTGTCCAGCCAGAAAATGGCAGGGGTGCCGGTGACGCTTACGCGGGATACTGCCAGCTTCACCCAGTCCTGTATCGGCGCATCTTTTACCTGACACATGCGGAAGATGTCGCCTTCTTCTACGTTCTGTTCCAGCAGGGTTGCGCCGGACGTGTCGATCACGCGCACCGTGCCGCTGCCTGTCATCTGGAAGGTCTTGTCGTGCGAGCCGTATTCTTCGGCTTGTTGCGCCATCAGGCCGACATTGGGTACGCTACCCATGGTTTTCGGGTCATAAGCGCCATGCTTTTTGCAATCTGCGATGACGACCTGATAGATGCGTGCGTAGCAGCGATCGGGGATCATTGCACAGGTGTCGTGCAGCTTGCCGTCCAAGCCCCACATCTTGCCCGAATCACGTATCATCGCGGGCATAGAGGCATCGACGATCACATCGCTCGGTACATGCAGATTGGTGATGCCCTTGTCTGAGTTGACCATCGCCAGCTCCGGGCGGGTGGCATAAGTCGCCTTGATGTCAGCTTCGATCTCGGCTCGCAGTGAATCGGGTAACTTGGCAATTTTGCCGTACAGATCACCCAGACCGTTGTTGACGTTGACGCCCAGTTCACTGATGACCGTCGCGTGTTTTTCGAAGACATCCTTGAAATAGACGGTCACTGCGTGGCCGAACATGATGGGATCGGAAATCTTCATCATGGTCGCTTTCAAGTGCAGCGACAGCAGCACGCCCTGTTTTTTGGCGTCTTCCATCTGTTCTTCATAAAAAGTACGCAGGGCGCGGCGGCTCATGACAGCGGCATCGATGACTTCCCCCGCCTGTAAGGCGATTTTTTCCTTTAGTACGGTTGTTTTGCCATCATCGCCGGTAAATTCGATGCGTACCGCCGTGGCATTGCCCACCGTGACTGACTTTTCGCTGCCGTAAAAGTCGTTTCCGTCCATGTGCGCTACATGGGTTTTTGAGTCGCTGCTCCAGGGCCCCATTTTGTGCGGATTCTTTTGTGCAAATTGTTTGACTGCCCCGGCCGCACGCCGGTCGGAATTACCTTCACGCAGGACGGGGTTGACGGCGCTGCCCAGCACCTTGCTGTAGCGTGTCCTGATCGCCTTCTGCTCGTCGTTTTGTACTTCTTCAGGATAATCCGGGATGTCAAAGCCTTGCGACTGCAACTCCTTGATCGCAGCCTTCAATTGTGGCGGCGTGGCGCTGATATTGGGCAGTTTGATGATGTTAGCTTCGGGCTGGAGTGTCAGTTGACCCAGTTCGGTGAGTTCATCGGCGATTTTCTGGTTTGCAGTCAGATTTTCCGGGAAATTCGCCAAAATACGACCGGCGAGTGAAATGTCTCGGGTTTCAACGTCCACGCCCGCTGCGCGGGTGAAGGCCTGGACGATGGGCAGCAGGGAATACGTGGCCAGTGCGGGTGCTTCATCAACCATGGTGTAAATAATTTTGTGACTGATCATCTTTCTTCTTTCGTAATTGCTCATATTGACCGTGAGAGACACGCGAAAATGCCGCCGGATACGCTGCATGGCTTAACTCCCCGGCAGACGCGGTAGAATGGGCGCTTAAAATAATTTGGAACTCAAATGGGGCACATTTTACTGTTCAATAAACCGTTTGGCGTGATCTGCCAGTTCAGTTGTGATGGCTTGCACCCGACGCTGGCGGATTATATTCCTCTTCCGGAATTTTATCCTGCCGGAAGACTGGATACGGACAGTGAAGGTCTGCTGGTGTTGACCGACGATGGTCAGTTGCAACACCGCATCACCGATCCCAAACACAAGTTAGCCAAGACCTACTGGGTACAAGTGGAGGGCGTGCCGGATGCGGCGGCGCTGGATAAATTGCGCACAGGGGTGGCGCTCAAAGACGGAATGACCCGGCCTGCTGTGGCTAATCTGATGGCTGACCCTGTACTGTGGCCGCGCAATCCACCGGTGCGGGAGCGAAAGCTGATTCCCACCAGTTGGCTGGAACTGACCATCCGGGAAGGTAAAAACCGCCAGGTGCGCCGTATGACCGCCGCCGTAGGATTCCCCACTTTGCGCCTGATTCGCTACCGTATCGGTGACTGGACGCTGGAGGGCATAGAGCCTGGCCGGTGGCTGCCGGGGTAATACAGGATCGGATGCGAGTTTGCGGGTGGTATTGCAGGCGAGCGGCTGATATGCTTGCGCCTTTGTATAGGAATTGAAAATGATAAAAACACTGTTGGCAATCACGCTGCTCGCGGTATCTGCCTTTGCCGGGGCTGCGGAAAATGCGGCGGTGTCGGTCAAGGGCGAAGTGCTGGAAGTCCGCGACGTTGAGAGTTATACCTATCTTCGTCTGAAGACTCAGGATGGGGAGACCTGGGCTGCGGTGGCGAAGGCGTCAGTTAAAAAGGGCAGCGTAGTGACCCTGGAAAACGTGATGGTCATGGATAATTTCGTCAGCAAGACGCTGAAAAAGACGTTCAAGACAATATTGTTTGGCAGCTTGGCGGGTGTACAGAGTTCAACGTCAGGTTTGGGAATGGCAACCTCTCATGCGATCAATCTGGCCGATATTCACGTGCCTCGTGCGGTCGGGGAAAATGCGAACACCGTTGCAGAGATTGTCAGCAAAGCAGTTGAGTTGAAAGATAAGCCCGTGCTGGTGCGCGGCAAGATCGTGAAATATAACGCAGGCATCATGGGTAAAAACTGGATACATCTGCGCGATGGTTCTGCTGCCAACGAGAACGGCGATATTCTGGTGACAACGGCGAGTGCGGCTAAACTTGGCGATATTGTGACGGTGAATGGCGTGGTACGTAACGATAAGGACTTCGGAGCGGGTTACTTCTACAAGGTGCTCATCGAAGACGCAACCTTGCAACCGTAATGTATTCAGCGTCTTTGCTATGATGGTGTTTGGCTGAGTTCAAACACCGGGGATGATGGTTGATCTGTGGTTCAGTCCGTAGTTGTGTCAGTCACGGCGGATTGGGGCTGTTCATCTCCGCTCTGCTCATCTGCCGGCAGGTCGTTTTTATGGGCTGTTTTCTTCAGCAGTTTTTCAGCTTGTTTCTTTTGCTTTGCTAATTCCTTTTGACGTTTCTCGAAGGTGTAGTTTGTCTTGGCCATGGATGTCCTTATTTGCAAAAAATTAAATTAAATCAAAAGGTTGTTTTTATCATGGTTCGTTGTTCGAACTCAGGACATTTAATGTCAATCTCGCGCCGCGACTCCTTTGCATCCTCGCCCGCAAGCGGGAGAGGATTGAGGAGAGGGGAGCGGGCATGGCAGGTTTCATTGTATGGGGGTGGCAGCTTTGCCATGCCCGTTAGTTATTTGCCGCGTCGTGCTGCAGGACGGGGTGAAAACAGGGCTGGTTGAGGCATAGCCTGGTGGCGCGCCGCTTCAGACATCGGTTTCTGAGGTGTAGTACGAGGTTGCGCGGGGCGTGCTGGCGCTGCTCCCGGGCGAGCGGGCGGCTGGCCGGGACGTGCAGGTCCTGTCCCTGTGCGTTGGTTGCGGCGAGCCGCATCCGGATTCCGTGGTGCTTGTCCGTCGCGTGCGGGTTGACCTTCGCGGGGCGGACGGTTGCCGCCTGTCGTATTGCTGTGGCGCTTCTGTCCGTGTTGCGGACGAGGCGGGCGCGGCGCCTCGACCGGGATGTGCGTCGGTGGTACGAAACTGTCGATCGCGATACGCGGTATCTGCGTCTTGATCAGGCGCTCGATGTTTTTAAGGTGATCCATCTCTTCGCTGTCGACTAGTGAGATCGCCGCACCATTGCTGCCTGCGCGTCCGGTACGACCGATACGGTGCACGTAATCTTCCGGCACGTTGGGCAGTTCAAAGTTGACCACGTGAGGCAGCATGTCGATATCGAGACCGCGCGCGGCGATATCGGTTGCAACCAGTACCGGCATAGAACCGTCCTTGAATTGCGCCAGCGCCTTGGTGCGTGCCGATTGGCTCTTATTGCCGTGGATCGCGGCGGCAGGAATGCCATCCGCATTCAGTTTTTCAGCCAGGCGGTTCGCGCCGTGTTTGGTGCGGGTAAATACCAGTACCTGCTTCCAGTCGTTGTGCTTGATCAGGTGCGAGAGCAAATGGCTTTTAAGCTTTTGCGCGACCATGTGTACGCTTTGCGCAACCAGTTCCGAGGTGGTGTTGCGGCGGGCGACTTCGACAAAGCCGGGATTGTTCAGCAATCCATCCGCCAGTGTCTTGATCTCTTCGGAGAACGTCGCCGAGAACAGCAGGTTTTGGCGCTTTTTGGGCAGCAATACCAGTATCTTCTTGATGTCGCGGATGAAGCCCATGTCCAGCATGCGGTCGGCTTCGTCCAGAATCAGGATTTCAACGGCGGATAAATCCAGGGTCTTTTGTCCGACGTGATCGAGCAAGCGGCCCGGTGTAGATACCAGAATGTCGACGGATCCGCGCAGCGACTTGATTTGCGGGTTGATATTGACGCCACCGAACATCACCATCGATTTGAGCGACAGGTATTTGCCATAGGTCTGCACGGATTCTTCGACTTGCGCTGCGAGTTCGCGCGTCGGGGTCAGAATCAGGCAGCGCGGACGACCATTGCCCGGATTGGCAGCCGGTTTCTGACTTAACAGGTGCAATACGGGCAGGGTGAAGCCGGCGGTCTTTCCGGTGCCGGTCTGTGCGCCGGCCAGTAAGTCGCCACCTGCCAGCACCAGCGGAATAGCTTGCGCCTGGACGGGGGTGGGGTTGGTATAACCTGAGTCGCTGATTGCGCGCATCAGCGGTTCAGCCAGATTCAGGCTGGCAAAGGTGACGGTTGAAACGGTAGTCGTGTTAGGCAAAGCTTATCTCCTGCGACGGCCTGACGCTTAAGGTTAAGCGGCACCAATCGGGGCAGACGAAATAGATGATCGAAGGATCGGGAGTTGTTATAGAGACCGCTGCGCTGATTGGTTTTACGCAGGGCGCGGTCATTATACCTGTACTGTGCGTCTGCTGGCGGTGTTAAGTGACGGAGATTAAAGATAAATTGTAAAAAAAATGTCGCTCCCTCTTGAATTCGGTCGATTAAATGCCATATAGGGTCGCGTGCGCTCGGGGTATAATGCGCCCCTTTAAATTTACCCGATAGGAAAGAATTCATGCCTATTTATGCTTACGCATGCGCCGATTGCGGCCTGCAACAGGATGTGATGCAAAAAATCAGTGATGCTGCGCTGGTCACCTGCCCGGAATGCGGTAAGGCGTCGTTCTCCAAACAACTGACCGCGCCCGGTTTTCAGTTAAAGGGTAACGGCTATTACGCGACCGATTTCAAGGATAAGCCCAAGGCGTCTTGTGCGCCCTGTGGCAGTGCGGGCACTTGTCCTGCGGCTAACTCCTGATCAATGAAGAAATTTCTCATCACCGGTCTTCTGGTCTGGGTGCCGCTGGGTATCACGATCTGGGTATTGAATTTGACCATCACTACGATGGATCAGACGCTGCTGTTATTGCCTCAGCACTGGCAACCGGATTATTTGCTGCCTTTCCATATACCGGGGCTGGGGATTATTCTGACCTTCGCGGTGGTGCTGGTCACCGGCCTGTTAATAC
>Ga0208863_1000357_pt1 | contig 52091 bp, 50 predicted proteins | sample RifOxyD3_FD_184040 | JGI IMG/M metagenome (GOLD analysis project Ga0208863, IMG submission 184040) | Soil microbial communities from Rifle, Colorado - Rifle Oxygen_injection D3 (SPAdes) | ecosystem: Environmental > Terrestrial > Deep subsurface > Rock core/Sediment | place: Rifle, Colorado... | reverse complement strand
CCCCGGCAAGATATTCATGGGGCGGGGGGATGCCCGCATTGCTTTCCTCGCCGTCTCCGAAATACCACTTGAACCTTACCGGCTCCCGGAGTCCGGTCACAATCGGTTCCAGTTGCACCTCCATCGGGCCCATTCCCTTACGGGGCAAAGCCAATATCTCCACGCCGGCTTGCATTCTTTCCCTGCCCTCGGAGTAACCGTTCACTTTAGAAGACGAACTCAGCGCCCAGAACTACACTGGAAGCCGGATCGGCTTTTTGCCCGTCTGGCAGGCGATAAACATCGCCAGGGATGAAATAGCCGCTTTCCAGAAAACCGTGCAGGCGCTTGGTAATGGGAAAGTTCAGATTAAAGTCCAGTTCCCAGCCAATGTCCCTGGTCAGTTCGGTGAAGGATGCCTCGCCGCGGCTCCAATCCCTGACCGGGCCTCGGCCTTGAAGCACCGATTCGGTGGTCAGGAGCCTTGCAAGCGAAAACTCGCCCTTGACCCCGACAACGGGCTCAAAACCCAGAATGCCGCGCAGAAAAGTGACATTTGCCAGGTTGCTGTCAGCGAAGAAGTATCCGGCATGCAGATCCTGACTAAAAATGTTGCCGAATTTCCGCCGTTCCCTGCACAGGAAAAGCGCGCTGAAATCATTGACATCTCCGGCACCGTCCGCCTTTTCCTCAACGCTGTTGCCGGAACCACGGCCAAACTCAAGTCCCATTGAGAGATTCCCCGGAAAACCCGCCGACGGCAGATAATAATCACCCCGCATCAGAACGGCGTAGGCGTTGTAGTCTCGAGTTGCAGTCGCTGAACCCGTGAGATAGACCAGATCGCCGGTAAACGAATAGTCCCCTGCCTTGCCGCTGATCGCCATCCCTGCCCACAGCGGTTCGAAACCGCCATCCCGCGACACGGTATCCTTATTAAAGTCCTTGTCAAGATTCAGGTCGGGGTCGCCCTGGGCGCCTCGGTCGAAGACCTTCAGCAGGTAAGGCTCGAAGGAGATATTTTTGCCAGGCTTGAAGTCGAGACTCAGCAGCCCGCCATCAAGCTTGTTGGCCATGCCGAGAACAGCGCTCCGGTCTCCGGCCGGATAGGTGAAATCAGTATAAGAGCGCCAGCCGCCGTTCACCGCGATATAGGTCGCGTTCAAGGTGGCCTGGCCCAGGGGTGACCAGTAAAAGGGATAGACGAGCTTCAGTGCGTCCGCCGGCCCCTCGAAAACCACGCCACCGTTGCCCACCGCCAGGCTGTGGCGACCGGCCTTGACCACAAAATTGCCGGTGTACTGTACATATAGCTCCCTGACCAGGGCTGCGGTCACTGTCTGAAACTCGCTCCAGCGGTCAAGGGTGCCTTCACTCCCCTCTTTCCAGTCAAAGACGAAGTTCCCCTTATCCAGCACGAGAACCGAGGAAAGAGCCCCATATTCGGCATCAATCTTGAGCTGGAACCGCTGGTCAAAATAGGATGAGTTGTCAAAGTTCCACGACTGGTTTGGATTGTTCAGGTTCAGGTTGTCCCGCGAATTGGCGCGGAGCTTGTACTTGCCGGAAAAATCAAATTTTACCTTTTCCGCAGCCTCTTCAGCCTCCTTGGCCGCCCGGGCATCCGTTTTTCTTTTCCAGGTCTCGATCTCGGTGAGCCGACGCCGGGCTTCCTCATCCCGGCCTGCGGCAGTATCCAAGGCCACAACCGGCGCACCCCATTCATCGGCGGCGACTTCGGGGACAACCGCTTTCGGCGGCGTAACAATCTTACCTTTACCGCCCACCAGGGTGCCGATAACCGCCTCCAGATCCGAGACTCTTTTTTCAAGTTGCTGGATATAGGCCCTGGTCTCATCCGGTGCTGGCCGCGCCTCCGCCATCGCCTCAGCAGGGAGAAAGGTGATCGACAACAGAGAGAGCGCGGCCAATCCATGGTATATCTTCATCATGATTTAAAGCTCTACTTGCGCGGATTATTGTTTTTTGTGGCTGCCGGCGCCGAGGCCGTAGAAAACAGGCATATCCTTCTCCTTGCCATCAAGCCCCCTGATTTTATTTACCTTCACCTTCCGCTCAACACCATGACATTCAAGACAGACCAGTTTTTTCAACAGGGGCTTAAAGATATAGGGATCCTCCGGACGGATCGCGACGAAAAGGCTGATTTCCGTCTCTTTCAATGGGCGCTGGATGAAATTCCGCAACGGGCCGTACGGCTCGATTCTCGTCTTTTTTAACATCTCGGCCATTGCCTCGCATTCGCCAAACCCTTTTTCTCCAGTAATCGCCCTGGTAAAACAGTCAAGCACCGTCTTTTCATCAAAAGAGGCCAGGTTTTGCCGCTCCATGTACTCTCTGGCCAGCCGAACCTGGCTTTCATGGCAGGTACCGCAGGTGATTTTCCCGAGTTGGGCGCCCGTCTTTTTCGACATAAGGCTGGGAAACAGGCTAACCAGCCGTTCACGCATCACCCATTTGACTTCCTCCGGCTTCATCCCCTTGCTTGCCTCCGCAGCAGTCCAGGTCACCAGGATTTTATTCAGTTCCTTGACCAGCACCTGCCGGTCGCTGTTGCTTAATTCCGTCGGCCTGAGCCCGGCGAGCATCATCCGTACCTCCACACTCAATGGCAGGGCGGGTGGCGCCGCCTTAAGATCCTGCACGAGTTTCGGCCAGTCCGAGATATCATCCCTGGTGAACTCGGGCACATTCAATTCCATCACGTTCATGTGAACAGTGTGGGGATGGGGATATTTCTTCCCCGCCTTGTCCGTCGGCGTTTCATCCACCTCCACCGCCGCCACCTCCACCGCCAGCGCCGGGGAGTACAGGGCGACAAAAAGCCAGAGCAGACAACACCTGCCGATCAAGCGATTGCGCTTTCCCATACCAAATTCTCCTTACCAGTCTTCTGTTCACGACCAAGATACTCCTCTTCGGCTACGAGGAATGCCATGGTGATCTGCGCCACCGCGCGATAGAATCCGTAACCAGCCTCATTAATCACGGCCTCGCAACATTGGCTCGCCCAGCAGCCAAGATGCCGATTCATGAAGTCCTGCTGCAAGGCACGACACACCTGAAGCGATATCTGATCGTCCTCCTCGCAGAACAGTTTTTCCAGCCCGCAGAGACGGGCCATGAATTCGAGTTCCATGCCAAGATGATCGGGCATCTCAATACACTCTTCACTCATCTCCATCACCGCATCTTTGTAAAACTGGGCCACGGCCATGGTGACCCGTCCTCCCAGCCGTTTTTGCTCGTCGCGATACACTGCCTCATGGGGAAGAATCCCCGAAGGAAGAACAAAAAGGGCCGTGTACTCACCCTCCATCTCTGCCACCGGATCGGCCATCGCCTTGAGTTCTTCGCGGAACGTGTTGATCTCCAGCCTCCAGGTCGACGACGCTTCATCATCGCCCTGAAAAAGCGCGGCAGCGCCTTCCTCTTTAATCAGAGCCAACAGGGCCGCAGTAGGAGGCCGCAAGAAAAGGTCGGCCAGAAAATGGTACATCTCCCGGCGCTCTCCGGTTGCTGTTTGGTCTTCTTTCATGGTTGCTTCAAGTCTCCATAGTTGCGAAGAGATTTTTGAGGGTATTCTGCTGCCGCCGGTGTAGATCCATACAGAGTGGGCAGATGCCGTCCACGCCCTGGCCGATGAAATCAATACGGCAGACACGGCATTCCTGGTGAGGCGCGGCAAAAAGTTCAACATCAGCGGTGGTCAGCATTCTGCCCAGCAAGACATCCTCATGCCGTTCAACAGCCCCCTGCCGACAGATTTCGATGCAGATGCCGCAATTTACGCACAGATCCGCCCGAAACGCGAGACTGAGCATCTCGCTGGTTTTATTCCATTTCAAAGCGCCGACAGGACAGATAGCCGCACAGGCGCCGCACGCCGTACAACGGGAATTCACCGCCAGAGGCGCAGTTATTGACTCACAAGTCGGGATGCTGATCGACTTAAGCTCATATTTCTCCGCCAAGGCTCGCAACGACCCAAGAAGGGCTGCCCGTTTACGATTTTCCGGCCTCTCCTGGCTGACCGGCGTGGAAGCGCCTGTTTTAGCCTGTTCCGTGGAGAGCGCCGTGTTCATAACCTCCACCGCCTTTCCCCGGATGGCGCCAAGAAATTCGCGCCGGGAATCATTTTGCCCGGCAATGCTGTTCCGGGATAAAGGCTGGAGTGATATCCTGGTGATGGATATTCTTTCTCCACCCGCTCCGAGCAGATCATAAAAATGACCGCTCCGCGTCAGGAGACTGGAGAGAGAGGCGACGGACTTACTCATCTGGCATTCTTCGCAGAGGGGTTGCCTTATTTCCAGCCGGATCATCGGGTTAAAGTGCAAGGGCTGCAACAACAGACGTTCGGTCAACCGGCCAAGGCAGGAGACGAGCAAATCAGCATCTGTCTCACCACGCCAACAAGAGATGCGGCAACTCTCTTTCCCCGCCAATCTGCCCAGGTCAGCGATGATCTCCTCATCGTCTTCTTGCTTGCGCTCAAAGGCGCCGGTGGGACAGACAGCATAGCAGACTCCACAGTCAAGACAGTCCAGCCCGATCTCCGGTCCGGCGCCGGAAAGAGTGATCGCTCCGGCAGGACACTGGTCAGCGCAAAGAGTACAATCGCTTTTCGGCGTCCTGCAACGGGTGCAGAGAGCAGCCTGAATGGTAGTGGCGTGACCGGTCATCACCTTCGTTATTTTTTCAAAAATCATCATATACAATCCTTAACTGCGAGAGAAAAAGGAAGGCGGCCCCCTTTCCCAAGGGGGAGCCGCTTCGTGGGGTTGAGGAGAAGATCGTTTTATTTGCTGTAAATCACCGAAGGGTCAGTGGTGGTTTCTCCACCGATAAAGCCAAGGGAAACCCTTTTAGACCGTTTCTCATTGACGAGCCGGATCAGATCGCCCATTTCGCCGAAGAACCTGGTTCTGGCGATGCAGGTATCCACGCAGGCGGGCTTGAGTCCCTTTTCCAGCCGGTGGACGCAGAGGGTGCATTTCTCCATCACCTTGGCCTCGGCGTTGAATTGCGGGTGGCCGTATGGGCAGGCCCAGGCACAGTACCGGCAGCCTATACACTTGTCCTTGTTGATCAAAACGATTCCGTCTTCCTCTCTTTTCGTGATTGCCCCAACCGGGCAGGCGGCCAGGCAAGCCGGCCGACCACAATGCATGCAGGGCATAGGCACAAAGTAAACCCGGACTTCCGGCTTGGCCTTTGCATCCTTGAACTCACCCACCTCCACTTCGGTCACCCGGTTGTAATCAACTCCCACCGGGGTATTGTTTTCCGCCTTGCACGCCATGGTGCAGGCATGACAGCCTACGCAGTATTCGAGATCCACCCAGAGGGTATACTGCTTTGCTCCTTTCTTACTGAGGCTCGCGGCAGTGACCTCATCCGCTATGAAAGCTCCACGTTCTGACATAATTTATTCCTCCTATATCCTTTCTACCCGCAAGGGTGTGCCATAGCTCTGGGTACCGCCGCCCACCGGATCGACCAGCACCATGTTCTTCAGTACCGGGTCGGCCATATAGAGCGGGTTGATATGAAAACCGGCGCCGACCCGCTTGTCGTTGGCCTGCTCCTTGCCGCCCATGTACCACTTCCTGGCCCCGGCCCCGAACCGACCATAGGACTGGCTGACTGAGAACAATCCCGGCCTGATTCTGCTCGTCACCCGGATCTGAAACTTGAACCAGCCGCCGCCCAGATAGTTGGGATAATACTGCTTGAGGTTCTTGCGATAGTTAGGGTACTGATCGGACTCAATCGCCTCACTGGAAGGTGATTTCACCTTAACCCAGTCACCGGTCTGGACGTTGAGCCGTTCGGCATCGGCCGGGTTGATCTCGGCGTAATTCTGCGGCTTGATCGAGGCCAGCCAGAGGTTGTTCATGGTTCGCGACTGGGTGTGGAACACCTCCTTCCAGGTATGAAGCTGAAAGGGATACTCTTTGTAGATGGCCGGATCCAGGGGCTGCTCCTTGCAATCCACGATAGTCCGGTACATGGGCAGACCATCCATGTAAGTGCCGGTCATGGCATTCTTGTAGGTGGCGACCTTTTCCTGGTAAGTCATCAGCAGCCTCACCTTGCGACCGCCATGGAAGGCGGTGTAGTCGCCGGAGGGCCAGGCTTCGTACTGGTATTTCGGCGCGGGATTCTGGAACTTGCCACCCATCTTGGACAAAGGCTTGTTTGGATCCAGACCATCGGTAAAATCTTTATTTTTGTAATACTCGTTCCAGAACTGCCACGAGTTATCAAGATCCACCCCCTTGCCGCCGCCGTCCTTGCCAAAGGTGGGCAATCCGCATTCCTTGGCGATCATGATCAGAATATCATCGCCCGTTCTGGTGTCGGGCCTGATAGGCCGGTAATCATGGGTGAGCGGATCAATACCGCCCACCACCGGCTGCCTGACCCCCCACACCTGGGTCTTCACCGGCGGGTACGTCTTGAAGCCGCCGATCCGCTCCAGGTACTCGGTATCGGGCAGAACGTAGTCACAGAGCGCACTCGTCTCACCCATGTAAGCATCAATGGAAACGGTGAGCGGCATCGCCTTGAGGTCGAGAAGCGCCTCGACTGTCTCCTGGTTGTACGGCATGGTGTAGGCTGGATTGTTGTAATAGTTGAGATAGGCCTTGATCCGGTAGGGATACCCCATCCTGACGCTGGAAAAGAAGTTCGGCGTTACTCCACGCAGAACACTGTAAGCAGAATACCATGGCCTAGTGGCAAGGGGTTTTTTGCCGTGATAAACAGCCTTGGCCGTGTCGGCCCGAATACCGGAGGGCTTGCGCCCATTCTCGGTTTTGACATCTCCCTTGTAGGCAGCGTGGCCCGAGATGTAGCCGCCCTTGCGGTCGATGTTGTCAACCAGCATGTTGATGATGCACAGCGCCTGGCCATTGTACCAGCCATTGCTCTGCTGCACCGGGCCGCGAAACATCTCGATGGTCGGATGCTTGGCAGAGGTGAACTCTCTGGCGATTTTGGCAATGGTGCCGTCGGGAATGTCGCAGACCGCTTCGCACTCGGCCAGGGTATGCTCCTGAGCCCGTTCCTTGAGCAGCCGGAACACGGTCTTGTATTCCACCCCGTTGACCACGGCAGAGGCATCAAGATCGGCCAGGCCGGTCGCCTCCTGAAACATGGTGGGCTTGCCGTTGATCAGCACCACATAATCGCTCTGGCCAAGCCCGGCATCCTTGCCGCTCAGAAAGGTCTTGGGTTCTTTGCTGGCGCCGACCAGATAAGTCATGTCAGTCCAGGTTCGGTACCCTCGCTCCTTGGCGACCTTTTCATTGGGCAGGGTAAGGTATTCCTTCTTGTAGCCGTTATTGGCCAGGATCCACTGAATCATGCCCAGCAGAAAATAGGCATCCGAGGCCGGCTTGAGGGGCACCCATTCGCCGACCCCGTTATGGGTAGCCTTGGCCGCAGCGTTGGAAAAACGGGGATCCACCACCACGTGCTTAAACTTCTTCGCATCAGGGCCGACCCTTTTCGCAAACTTCTGCAGGTAGCGGGTTCTGGTCTGCATCGGATAATCCGCCTGGGTAATGTTGGAGCCCACGCTGATCAGATAATCACAATATTCATAATCACAGTAATTCCCTATTTCATAGGGCGGCAAATTCAAGGTTGCCTCTACAACACTGTAGAAGGTGCCGGCACAGCGGCTGCAATGGTTGAGCATATTCGGCACCCCGGCCGCATTGAGAACGAAGCGCGGGGTGAGCGGTGTTTGCTCGTTACGGCCGTGGGCCCAGACGAACTGGTTCCGTTTCGGACCCCAGCCCGCTGGCGGCGCCTCGTCCATAAAAGCGGAGTCTTCCGGGCCAATAGGCTTGTCGTTGTTCAAAATCTGGCTCAGGCCCTCCACCTTCCGATCCTTTTCTCCCGGCACATCCTGGAAGAGCAACCCGCCGTGGCTGATTTCCTTAATCGCCTGATTCCAGGAGATGACCTTCCATTTGCCGGAACCACGCGGCCCCACCCGCTTCATGGGATGCTGCAGCCGAAAGGGGCTGTAGAGGGCGAAAATGCCGGACTGTCCCTTTGGGCAAAGCGACCCGACATCCTTGCCATTGGCACCGGCGTCGAGATCCGCCTCCACGGTAATATCCCCCTTGGCGATGTAGTCATAGGTGTTGGGATGGTAGGGATTGCCGGTCAGCCGTACCAGTTCCCCGTTCACCACCTTGGCCTGAATGCCGCAACCGCCATGACACATGAGGCAAACGCTGCGGACGATCTTCGCTCCTTCGTCACCCGGGTTGGGCTGAGAGCCGGTTTTGCCGATCATCTCCTTCCAGCCCTTGGCCTCGGCATTCTTGAAACTCCCGGCCACAGCCGTGGCCGCAAGTGCAGCGGTAGACATTTTGAGAAACGTCCGCCTCTTCATTGCCTTAATCATTTCCGTTTCCTCCTTGATGGTATTTTGTGTTGTCTGTGCGGTCTTACGGTTTATCCCCTTGCTGGCTTCTTCAGAAGCTCACCTGTATAGATAGGCACGGAGAACTTGATCATGATGGTGTACAACAGTGCGCCCAAGGCCCAGATTCCCGCAGCAATCATGCCCTCGGTCGCACTGGGCCAGTATTCGTAGATCTCCCCAAGCGCATCCGGGATAAACCCAGGGACGATGAGACCTAATCCTTTCTCGATATAGACGCCGACAAAAATCAGGATCGCCCCGATATTGAGCAGCAGCAGATTCTCACGCCAGCGCGGGATGAGAAAAATAAAGAAGGCGCTCACGTTGAAGGCCAGGGCAGTCCACATCCAGGGCACGAGCTGGGCCTTGCCGTGCAGGCCGAAATAGAGATATTCGAGCGGCGCCGCGTGGACGCTGCCGGAGTAAAATTCCTTGAAAACCTCGGCGCCCAGCAGAAAGAGGTTGATTCCCATGGTATAAGCGACCAGTTCCGCGATCTTGAAAATCGCCCGGTTGTCGATCTCTACCCGGGTTAGTTTGCGGATCACCTGGAGCAGGATCAGCATGATGGCCGGTCCCGAGCAGAAAGCCGAGGCCAGGAAACGGGGCGCCAGGATTGAGGCATTCCAGAAAGGCCGGGCAGAAAGACCGTTGTAAAGAAAGGCGGTGACCGTGTGGATGCTGATCGCCCAAGGGATCGAAAGCAGGATCAGGGGCAAACCCAGAGCCAGCTTATACTCCTTGCCGGCGGCAAGCCGGGCAAGGGCGTACAGCACCAGCAGTACGTTGATCAGGAGATAACCGTTGAGGACAATGACGTCCCACACCAGCAGCGAAGAGGGAAAATTCATGGTGCCGACCAGCGGCAGCAGATGCCAGACCCGCAACGGCTGGCCCATGTCGATGACCACGAAGAGGATGCACATGACCACCGCGGCGATGGCCAGCATTTCACCGAAAAGGACTATTTCCTTGATCGGTTTGAAGTTGTAAAGATAGGCGGGAATGACCAGCAGCACCGCCGCCGCCGCCACCCCTACCAGGAAGGTAAAGTTGGCGATGTAAAACCCCCAGGAGACCTGATCACGCATGGCGGTGACGATCAGGCCCTGGTCGGCCTGGCGCAGATAGGCGCTGACACCGAAGCCGATAACGGTCAACAGGAAGGCAACCCAGGCATAGTACCGTACGTCACCCTGAAAAACCCGCTTCAACGCCTTGAGAAAAACAATAATCATGGCTGGTTGCCTCATTCTGGATTAGGTCGCAAAGAAATAGAAGAATTTCGGCTCGGTATTCAGATCCTCTTTCAGCCGGAAGACCCTCTTGTTCTTGATGAGATAGCGGATTTCGCTTTCCGGATCCAAAAGGTTGCCGAACTTCCTCGCGCCCACCGGACATACTTCCACGCAGGCCGGATATTTCCCGGCTCTGGTCCGCTGCACACAGAAGGTGCATTTTTCAACCACCCCTTTGTAACGGGGACGGTTGCCCAGATAGTGGGTATCGGGGTTGATCTCTTCGGCCTTGATTCCCGGCCGGGCCCAATTGAAGCGCCGGGCTCCATAGGGACAGGCGGCCATGCAGTAGCGGCAGCCAATGCACCAGTTGTAATCAATGACCACGATGCCGTCGGGCTCTTTCCAGGTGGCCTTGGTCGGACAAACCTTTACGCAGGGAGGATTTTCGCACTGCTGGCACTGGACAGGCAGGTAAAAGAAACCTTCCTCCGGAACCTCTTTGGGATTGTAGTATTTTTCCGAATTTTCGAGGTCCAGCCACTTCTCGCCCTTGGCGAAGCGGAGCACGGTAATCCAGTGGATCTGCGGGGTCCGTGATTGGTTGTTCTCCTCGGTGCAGGCATAAACGCATTTCCGACAGCCGATACAGCGCGACAGATCGAGACCGTAACCAAATTTGACCCCTGGCTTGGCTTTGCTCGCATCGATCTTGATCTCCTTTCCCCACTCGCCGGCCGCCTCTTTTTCCAGCCGGGCGATTACCGCCCGGACCTCAGCGTCGCTCATTTCCCGGAAATTCTTCTGGAGAAAAGCCTCCCAAGCCGCTCCTGCCTGACCGGGGAGGAGCGCGGCGCTGCCCAGGCCGAGCAGCGCCCCCTTAATAAACGTCCTTCTGGGGAGTTTTAACCCCAGCGGATTCCTTCTTCTGCCGTTCTCTTCCATAACTTGGCCCCTGGTGGATGATTACCTGTCCTTGATATCCGACGGTTTCATGGGCGGCTGTTTCGGCTCAATGGCACGAAACCTTGGCTTGTGGGGGTCGTGGCAATTGGCACAAACGCGGTAGAGCTTGTCCCCGTCCCACTCGCCACTTCTTTTGCCATGAATCCCCGCCTTCCAATCCCGATAGATGGTGCCGTGACACTGGCCGCAAAGCACGTATGACTCCGTAAAGGCGACCAGCTTCCCGTTCTGGAGGCGCAACTGGTCGCCTTCATGGCAGTCGTAGCACCATCGCTGATCCTCAGCATGCTTGAGCTCGATATTGCGGTGATATGCTGTGAGCTTTCTCTTGGTTCGGTCTGCGGTTCGGAAATTGTGACATCTCGAACAGGGAAAATTTTCCTGGCTCGCGGCACTGGGAACCAGAAATCGCGGAAGGTCGCCATGTTTGCCGTTTTCCATCTCCTGGGCATCCGTCGCCGCAGTTGACGAACTGGCCATAAGGAAGATGCCATGCAACATAATTGCCATGATAAGAAAGACGAGACGTTTCATGGTTCTTTTTTCCTCCAAGTAAGATTGTTAAAAAAAAGAATACAAGATGCGTGCCAGAAAAATAAAACTCACAAAATCAAGTAATTAACGCGATAACAAGGATGTTTAACCAGGGGATGTTCAAGAAGCGGGACACGGGGGCAGGGGAAAACGTTTAAGAAATGGAACACAAGGAGAGAAGAGAAAGGTTATCCGGAAGCCAGGGGAATCATGATCGTGAATTTGGCCCCCTGGCCTGGCTGACTCTCTACATCGATGGCGCCGCCGTGCTGCTCGACGATGCTCTTGCTGATAGAAAGTCCAAGACCGGTGCCCTCTCCCACAGACTTGGTCGTGAAAAAAGGCTCAAAAATACAGGCCAGGAACTCCGGCGGAATACCCGGCCCTGTATCTTCAATGGTAACGAGGCCGTGTTCTCCCTTGCCTTCCGTTCTGATGGTCAGAATACCGTGGTTGTCCATGGCTTGCAGGGCATTGAGCAGAACATTCATCAGAACCTGCCCCATCATATTCTCGTCCATCATGACCGGTGGCAGATCGGCCAGTTCGACGCACATCGTCACGTCCTTTTCAGACAAGCGATAATTTAACAGAAACAAAATCCGTCTTATAAGACCGTTGATATCTCCAGGGCGCTGATCCTTGACGGTCATCCGCGAAAAATGCAGCAGTTGTCCCACGATATTGCCGATTTTCTGAAGACTCTCGTTAATGACCTCGATATGCTCTCTCTTTGCCTCTTCATCGAGATCCGCCTGCACAAGATTTTTGAAGCAGATGGCGATCCCCCCGAGGGGGTTGTTGATTTCATGGGCAACGCCCGAGGCCAGCCGACCGATGGAAACCATTTTCTCGGTCTGAATGAGGGTTTCCATAGCCTTTTTGTGTTCCCGGTCAGCCTCCCGGAGACGCTGGATCATCCAGAGAAAACTGTTCTGAAGGGTACCGATTTCGTCGCGCCTTTTCTGCAAGGACGGAATCTCGCGAAAAGCCTCGATCTGTTCAAGATCGACATTGTTTTTGATACTGTCCATGATGCCGGCGAGCCGGATCACCGGCTTGGCCAGGATTCTGGCCCCAACTCTCACGATGAGCAGGGAAAGAATGCAGAAGAGAGAGGCGATAAGCAATATCTCCTTCCGTCGCACGGCAATGGCGAGATCAACATCCGTGGTGGAAAGCACGATACGCAGAACGCCCCACGATTTACTGCTGATATTCAGAGGGACTGAGATATTAAGAACCGGTTCGTCGGCAAAACGTTGCTCGGAGATGATGATGGCCAAATGCTCGAGCACGGCAAGGCTGTCCTGATCAATGCACTTTTCACCATAACGGGTGGTGTCGCTGCAGGCTATGATCTTCCCCGCAGTGTCTGATATCGCCACATGCCTGATTCTCTTGTCCTGCTGCATGGACTGGATAATGAAATAATCAAGAAAATCCTTGAGATCCTGATCTCCCATCATCCCGAGTTCATTGTACACCATGACGTTGGCCAGCATGAGCCGACTGATCTCTGAGATTACCTTCCCCTGGTTAATGATGTTCTGCCGATACTGGGCCGCATCCCTGGAGATAATGATGAGGCCACCGGCCATGGTGAAGAGAATCGAACAGACAGAAGCTGTAATGATAAATTTGGCCTGCAAGCTGAAGAGTCTGTTTACTGCCCGTTGAAGGCGCTGCTTCATGGGGTGCGCACTCCTTGTTGCGCCAGATGACGGATCATCTTGCCGATGATCGCGTAGTCCTGTACCGAGGCCTCCGCAAAGCCGTATTTGAACTCCTCATCCCACTGGTTCATAATCAGGCGATGTCCAGGATTCTTATAATCAAGGTCAAGAAGTGCTTGTTTCACCGCAGCAATCATCGCCGGCGAGGCATTGGCCCGGGCCACGATCGGCAGCCCTGGAATGGGGTCTGAGACATGAATCACCTTCAATCCCTTGTCATGAAATCTATGCGCCACGGAATCAATCACCGCCCCCGCCTCGAAATTACCCCGCAACACCTCCCTGGCCACAGCGTCGTGATACTTCAGGTTGATGTGTTTACTGAGATCTTTCAGAGTCAGATTTCCCTTGGTATAAAGCTCATAAAGCGGCGCGATATAACCGGAGGTAGACATTCTGGAGGCAAAGGCGACCGATTTACCCTTCAGATCGGTGATACGGTTTATTCTGTTATTGTCTGCCCTGGTGATGAACACGCTGCGATAATAGGGGCGACCATCATGCCCAAGAGGTTTAAGCACGGGCACCACGTTGAACTGCTCCTTGGCCGCCAGGTAGGTGACGCCGCCAAGCAGGGCCAGTTGCACCTGGTCTTCTTTTAAGAACTGGATGATGTCCCGGTAATTCTGACTGAGCTTCAGCTCGAAACGGTAGGGCGTATGCTCCGATAGATATGCCATGAGCGGCTGGTACTTCTGGTACATCACAATGGGATGATACAGGGTGATGGCGCTGAAATGGACGACCTCTTCAGCCTCCGTGCCGTTCGCCGCCCTGTTTCCCCACCCCGCAAGCAGCAGAATCAGGACAGCGATGATAACCGCCGGTTGCCGACCGTAAATTCGCTTGCCTGTTATCATCGTCGCGCCTTGCACTCGAACAAAATTTATCCTTAGGGACGAAGGGTGCTGATCTTGCCAGATCTACTCCAAGGTACTCCGGTTGCCTGAAAAAAAACACAAAAGCGCAGCCCTGGCAACCAGACTAGCCAGCCGGTTCTCAAGATACTTGCCAACCAAGGACAGCATATCATCAAGATACAGGCCGGTTTCTTTCTCTGTTGCCATAGACAGGGTCTGGGAAAACAGGCCTTTCCTCTCATCCCCGCCGTTTATGCTGGTCGAGATTTACAAAATCACCAGATTATCGCGGTGGATAACCTCGTCGCTGTCTTTGACCCGCGCCAGCACCTGCTCGATCTGGCTGGTCTTAACGCCCTTGATCCGGTCGAGATCACCGGAGGCATAATTGACCAGCCCGGCGGCAATAGGTTCGCCCTGTTCGTTTAAGCAATGAACCGGCGCCCCGATGCCGAATTTTCCCCGGATCTCAAGGATTCCTGAAGGAAGCAGACTTTTCCCTCCTTGCAGCACGGCCTTGCAGGCCCCGGCATCGAGAACCAGCGAGCCTTGCGGGCGCAAGGTAAAGGCGATCCAGTGTTTGCGGCTTGCCAGTTTTTCCGCCTGGGGCAGAAAAAAGGTGCCGATCAGCTCCCCGGCAAAAAGCCGGGAGATGGTGTCCGGCTCCCGACCAGGCCCAATGAAGCAACAGCCGCCCCGCGCCGCCACCATCCTGGCGGCCTTGACCTTGCTCCCCATGCCGCCGGTGCCCACGCCGTTTTGCCCTTTGCCCACCATGGCCTGCACCGCAGCATCAATTCTGGCCACGGTATAGACCGGCCTGGCCTCGGGATTGGTGAGCGGGTTGGCGGAAAACAGGCCGGAGACATCGGTCAGGCAGACAAAGATATCCGCTTCGGTAAGGTTGGTGACCATGGCGCCCAGGGCGTCGTTATCGCCGAAACGCAACTCTTCCACAGAAACCGTATCGTTTTCATTGATGATGGGGACCAGGCCCCAATCCAGCAGGGTAAAGAGGGTGTTGCGGACATTGAGATACCTGTCCCGGTGGGACAGGGCGTCGTGGGTAAGGAGAATCTGAGCCACCTTCTGGCCCAGCTGTTCAAAGATTTTTTCGTAGGAGCGCATCAGGCTGCTCTGGCCGATGGCGGCGGCGGCCTGTTTTTCCCGCAGGGTCAAGGGGCGATCGCCAAGGGCCATTTTCCGGCGGCCTGCCGCAACTGCGCCGGAACTGACCAGGATCACCTGCCGCCCGCTCTGCCTCAAGGCGCAAATCTCTTTGGCCAGGTTAGCCAGCACCGGCAGATTCAGGCCTTCCCCGGTGGTGAGTACGGCGCTGCCCACCTTGATCACTATCCTTCTGGCCCGAGCCAGAAACTGGCGTCGCAGCGCCAGGTCTTCGTCATGCTCCATCGCTGTGCTGATCATTACCCCTCTCTTAAGGCCAGCATCTCTCCCAACGCTTCCTGCAACTGGGCAAGCCCTTGCCCGGTAAGCGCCGAAATGGCAAGCGGCCTGATCCCTTCCGCTTTAAAGAACAGTTCCTGCAAGGCGGCAAGACGTTGCCCGTCTTCCAGCAGATCAACCTTGTTGAGCACCACCAGACGTTGCCGATCCATTAACTCGTCATTGTAGACGCGCAACTCGTTTTCCAGGATGCGGTATTCCTGCAAAGGCTGCTCGTCAGCTGAAGAGGCGTCAATGACATGAAGGAGGATATGAGTGCGTTCGACATGACGGAGAAACTTGTGGCCAAGCCCTGCCCCGGCATGCGCTCCCTCGATCAGCCCCGGGATATCCGCAATGATGCAATCGTCGTAGTTGGCAAGATGCATGACGCCAAGCTGCGGCTCAAGGGTAGTGAAGGGATAGGGCGCCACCTTGGGATTGGCGGCAGAAAGCTTGGAAAGCAGCGTTGATTTTCCGGCGTTGGGCAGGCCGACCAGACCAATATCAGCCAGCAGCTTCAACTCGATACGCAGCCAGTGTTCTTCACCATCTTGGCCCTTGGTGGCAATACGGGGCGCCCGGTTCTGGGCCGAGGCAAAATGAACATTGCCCTTGCCACCCTCGCCGCCACGCGCCGCGAGAAAGCTATCGCCCTCATGCAGCAGTTCGGCCAGCACCTCGCCGGTTTCAGCATCCTTGAGGATAGAACCCAAGGGGACCTGCAAGGTGAAGTCCTCCCCCTTGCGGCCATACATCCGCTTGCCCCGGCCGGGGGTGCCATTCTGGGCGAGAAAGTGGGATTTAAAACGAAAGTCAAGAAGAGAGGCAAGCTTGCGGGAGGCCTCGATTGTGACCGAGCCTCCATCGCCGCCATCACCCCCGTCGGGGCCGCCTTTGGGAACAAACTTTTCCCGTCTGAAACTCAAACAGCCATTACCGCCGTCTCCGGCCTTGACAAAAAACTTTGCTTCATCGATAAACGCCATCGTCGCCGCCAGTAAGAGATTGCTGCCGGAGACTGCTGCGGCACGGACAGTGCAAACGCAACAGTGAGCACCATACTATTATGGAAAAGCCGGGGACGAAACAAACATTGCTTGGCGGATATCGCCGACAACGGCACTGCTTCGTTGCGACTTCTTACGCCGCTATCTCGACCTTGGCTTCCACCGGGTAGATACTGACCCTTTTTCTGTCGCGGCCAAAGTCTTCGTATTTAACCACGCCGTCGATCTTGGCAAAGAGGGTATAATCACGCCCTAGGCCAACATTCTTGCCGGGGTGGATCACGGTGCCAACCTGGCGCACCAGGATATTGCCGGCCCGGACAATCTGCCCGCCGAATCTCTTCACCCCTCGCCGTTGCGAGTTACTGTCACGACCATTTTTCGAGCTACCGCCCGCCTTTTTATGTGCCATAATAACACCTCGTGTATTTGTAAACGTTCAGCAGCACAACATCTGCTTTGTCATCGGTCTGCTCATGTGCAACAGCACAGATCGCAGACCTCTGGATTTTATGCCCCTCCGGGGTACGCATCTGCCGCACTGCTGAACGTTTACATTTTACGTATTTGCAATTCTGATAATGTTGTTCACACGCACCAGTTGTTTTTTCGACTGCCCACACCGTTTCCAGCCATATCAGGCGGAAATTTCCTTGATCTCAAGGGAGGTAAACGGCTGACGATGACCAGTTTTTACGCGATAAGCCTTACGGCGTCTCTTTTTGAAGATCAAAACCTTTTTCGCCTTGTCCTGCTCCAGGATGCAGGCCATGACCTTGGCCCCGGCAAGAACTGGCTGGCCAATCCTGACCTCCTCTCCATCGGCAATAAGAAGAACATCGGACAACTCAATGATATCACCAATATTGCCGGCAAGCTTCTCGACCCTGACCCGCTCGCCAGGTGCAACCTGATACTGTTTACCGCCGGTACGAATGATTGCGTACATAATTCCTCCAACAACTGAACTCTTCAACAGACAAACGGCTGATATCAGCCGACTCGATGGACAGTACCTCTTTTTTATCCACGCCTCGATGGCCTCGATTGCTGCCGGAAACCCACCGGAAAAACCAGGCCTGACCCTAAAATCCCGCCGGGGGCGTGAAACCGATCTTAATACCATACAGGGCCAAGTTGTCAAGCAGGAATATCCCATATTCCTGCAAAACCAGACGCCGCGCCAGTCTTTTATCAGCCTGCAATCAAAATGATTATTCCCGGCCCCAACTGATTTCGTACTTTTCCAGATGAAATTCCCGTACCGTCTCAATAATGATCTGCTTGCCCGTTGCGCCCTGGAGATAATCAATAGTCGCCGCCTCCTCCTTGAGCATCATGGCCGCCACCCTCGGATGTACCTTAAGGACGACACTGTCGTTTGAGGCTTTTCTGGCCTCACGCTCCACCTTGCGAAAAATCTCATAACAGATGGTCCGGCTCGACTTCAACATGCCATCGCCGTGACAGTAAAGGCAGGGTTCGCACATCATGTGCCGCAGATCCTCCCGGTTGCGCTTGCGGGTCATCTGCACCAGGCCGAACTCGGAAACCCTGAGAATATTGATCCGGCTCTTGTCCTTTTTGGCCGCCTCCCTGAAAGCGGAGAAAACCTCATCCCGATGAATTTCCTCTTCCATGTCGATAAAATCAACAATAATGATGCCCCCGATATTGCGCAGCCTCAACTGGTAGGCGATCTCCTTTACCGCCTCCATATTGGTCTTGAAGATGGTTTCCTCCAGACCGCTTTTCCCGACATAACGACCGGTGTTCACGTCAATGACCGTCAGGGCCTCGGTGGTTTCGATGATGATGTAGCCGCCGCAGCGAAGCCAGATCTTCTTGTCCAGGGCCCGGTTAACATCCATCTCAACGCCATGGGCATCAAACAGGGGAGTGGAGCCTTCCGCGAACTCCACCCGGCCACGCAGACGCGGGGCAAAGGTTTCCACAAAATGCTGCACCCGGTTGAAGGTTTTCAGGTCATCGACCACAACTCGTTCCACCTCGGGAGAAAAGATATCGCGCACCACCCGCAGGGTAATATCAAGATCCTCATACACCAAGCTCGGAACTGCGGCCTTGCCCACAATATCCTTGATCTCCCCCCAGGCATGGAGGATAAACTCCATGTCCGCCTCAAGATCTTCATTGGTGGCGTTCTCCGCCACGGTTCGGACGATAAACCCGGTGCCGGTTGGCCGCAGGGCTTCGATATCCTGCCGGAGCTGCTTGCGCACGGTCTCGTCTTCGATCTTGCGCGACACCCCGATATGATCGGTCATGGGCATAAAAACCAGGTTCCGGCAAGGCAGGGTGATATTACAGGTCAGCCTGGCACCCTTGGTGCCCAGAGGCTCCTTGCAGATCTGCACCAGAATGTCCTGCCCCTCGCTGAGCAGATCGCCGATGTTCAGGCCGGGAGTCCGCCGACAGAGAGATTCAGGGGCCTCATTACCATAATAGCCGCATTCTTCCTGGCGGTCGATCTTGGCCAGATGATGCTCAAATTCGTCCTTGCTGATATGCACATCATCCACATAAAGAAAACCGGTACGTTCCAGGCCGATATCCACAAAGGCCGCCTGCATCCCGGAGAGCACCCGGACAACCCGGCCCCGGTAAATGTTGCCGACCAGCCCCTTTTCCCGGGGCTGCTCCAGATAAAACTCCACCAGATTGCCATGCTCCACCAGGGCAATCCTGATCTCATAGGGTGTGGCATTGATCAACAGTTCACTAGGCATAAGTCTCACCAGACAGGTAAATTAAAGGATAACGCAAAGGCGCCAAAATTTTAAACCGTTTACGGGTAACACCTTATCTCTGCGTCTCTGCGCCTTTGCGTTACGCTCTTTTAGTTGTTCGCAAAACCAGCAACTTTTCATTCTTCATTTTTCACTTTTAATTTGTCAAATACGCTTCACTCGCCACCTTCAACACCCTGACCCGACGGATCTCTTCATCCGGCAGCCCGAAAAGCTTGGCCGCTACCTCCACCGGCTTGCCACCTGGCTGTCCGGGCGCGCTGAACAAGGATAACGCCAGCTGACCTTCCGCAGTCAGCCGCAGACTATGCAGCAGGGGCCGCAAATCGAGCTGTCTTTCCAGGCCCTTGCGCAGAACCACCACTGGCAGAGTCTCCTGAGCCAGAACCCGCTCCAACTCCGACTGGGCAGGCAGGGTCGGCAAGCGGAGATGATAGGTGGTGACCATGGCGCCTGTATGCTCCTTGCCAGCCAGCACCGCCCGGCTCACAACCAACCCCTCAGGAAGCTGCCTGTTCATCGCCGGCACAAAGGCGCCCAGGTCAGAAAGCGGCTCCATGAGATCAACAAGAACGAACTCAGCCAGGCTTTCCGTGCCCAAAGGCAGGGCCGGGCTGAAAGAAACCTTGGGGGTGGGATTAAACCCTTGAGAAAAATTAAGCGGCAGCCTGGCCCGGCTAAAGGCCCGGAAAAAAACCTGAAGCAGCTCCAAATGGCTGAGCAGCCTGGCATTGTTAAGCCGGGAGTAGGTGAGCTTGTAAACAAAATGCGGACGAACGGCCTGTTTTGCCGGAAAAAGATCCGGCAAGGACGCGCAGCTTACAGCCGCCTCCGTCTCGATCTCCACGTTTTTACGATGATGGACAACAGGCTTGAGGATTTTCAGGTCGCAGACCCCGCATTGCTGACAGCCATGCACCCGGCAGTCCGGGGTATACTCTTCCCGCAGGGCCTTGGCGTATTCCTCGGCAAAAAAATCATCCCGAACCCCGACGCCAAGATGCTGCCAGGGCAGAGGTTCATCCGCCCCCCGGCGACGCAGGTAGCCATCCAGCTCCAGGCCACAGACTGCGGCGGCCTCCTGCCAGCGAGTCAGTTCAAAATGCTCGGACCAGGCATCCATGCGCGCGCCCCTCTGCCAGGCCTCCTCAAGCAACCGGCCAAGACGGCGGTCGCCCCGGGCAAAAACCCCTTCCAGATAGCTCATCTGCGGGTCATTTCTTTTCAGGGTGCAGTTCTTGCCATACAGCCGTTTCTTGATGGTATCCATCCGCGCATAGCCTTCGGCGATGGAAAGCTGCGGCTCCCGTTCAAACACGGTATGGGGCTTGGGCACAAAGGTGGCGGCGCTCACGTTCACCCGGCAATTGCCGCCCCGCCCGGCCTTGAGCACCTTCTGGGCCAGGGCCGGGATCGCCGCTATATCCTCCTCGGTTTCGGTGGGCAGGCCAAACATGAAGTAGAGCTTGATCAATTTCCAGCCCAGGCCATAGGCCGCCTCTGCCGTAGCCAACAGATCTTCCTCGGTGATCCCCTTGTTGATCACCCGGCGCAACCGGTCAGTCCCGGCCTCCGGGGCCAGGGTAAAGCCGGTCTTGCGCACTCGCTTGATCTGCTCCATGATCGCCGGGGTAAGGGTGCCAACCCTTAAGGATGGCAGGGAGACGGACACATGTTCCCTGGCAAAACGGTTCATCAGGCGAACCAGCAGCTCGCTCAGGCAGGAATAATCGCCGGTGGAGAGCGACAACAGGGCCAGCTCTTCAAAACCGCCCTCGGCAATGCCTTTTTCCGCCAGGGCAAAGATCTTCTCCGGGGTACGCTCCCGCACAGGCCGGTAGATCATGCCCGCCTGACAGAAACGGCAGCCCCTGGTGCAGCCCCGGGCGATCTCCAACCCAAGCCGATCATGAACGATCCGGGTAAGCGGCACCAGGGGAGGTTGTTCGATGCTGGCGCCTTCCAGGTCGGCAAGGATCCGGCGTCTTACCAGGCCCTTGCCTGAAAGCGTCCGCATGCCGAGAAAATTACCACTCGCATCATAGCGCGGCTCAAAAAAGGAAGGCACATACACCCCCTCGATCCGGCTGAGCCGTTCCAGCACCGTCTGCCGCCCTGCCCCGTCTTCCTTGGCCAGACGCACAACCTCGGCGATCTCCAGAATAGCCTCCTCCCCGTCTCCCAGAAGAATGGCGTCAAAGAAATCCGCCACCGGCTCGGGATGAAAGGCGCAGGGCCCGCCGCCAATCACCAGCGGATGCGCCGCAGCCTCGGTTCGATCCGCACTGCGAAAGGGCAGCCCAGCCAGATCCAGAATGGTGAGGATATTGGTATAGCAGAGTTCATAGGGCAAAGTGATGCCAAGGATATCAAAATCAGCCAGGGGCCGCTGCGACTCCAGGGAAAACAGCGGCAAACCTCGGGCGCGCAACAGCTCCTCCAGATCGCGATCCGGGGTATAGACCCGCTCGGCCAGCATGTTCCCCCTGGCATTGACGATATGATAGAGGATCTGCAAGCCCTGATGGGACATGCCGAGTTCATAGAGATCTGGAAAGGCCAGCGCCATACGAAGGGAAACCGCGTCCCAATCCTTTTTCACCACATGCAGCTCGTTGCCGCCGTACCTGCTGGGCTGTCTTACCTGCGGCAGCAGGGCGTCTATCTCACTATTCATTGATATTTCCTGGTAACTGTTCAGCAGCACCACATCTGCGTTGTCATCGGCCTGACTCATGTGCAATAGCACACTTCGCAGACCTCTGGATTTTATGCCCCGCAGGGGTAAGCATCTGCGGCACTGCTGAACAGTTACAACTTTTAGGTGTTAAGCCCAAATTTAGTCTCGAGCTAAATAAATATATTTCCTGAACAAAATAGAATGGTTGGAATAGATTGACCGTTTGAGCGCTGGCCTGAACCAAGACCGGAGATGCTGCTGATTTATTGCACTGGCACCAGGGTAAAACCAGAAGGCAGCTCCACCCGAAAATCTCCGGGGCTGAAACTGGCATCGGGCAGCCAGTCCCCCAGGGTGAGTTCCATTAGCGCGCCGTTCTGGCTGGCATGAATCCTGATCCGCCCCGGCAAGCGGCAGTTATCCGACCTGCCGCCCTGGACTTGGACATAGTCGTCATAGCGGACATCAACCATGATCTGCCCATCAGGGTCTGTCAGCAGATGCCGCCGGATTACCTGTTGAACCGGATCAAAAAGCACCTGCCGCCGCAGCGTCTCCCCCTGCGCAACATCCGCCGCGTAAGCGAGCTCCAGCCAGAGGCCCTGCCCTTCCTGATCCTGGGCCACAGAAAAAATCCGCAGCCTTTCAGGAGCCAGCCTGCCTGCAAGCCAGTAGAAACCGCGCCCCGGATCAAAACCCGGCGGGGCATATTTTTTAAAAGCAGCGGCGGTGACCAGCCCCTCATAGCCCTTGCCTTCCGGCACCGCAACATAACTGAAGAAAACCCCGTCCGTGGCCAGAAACATCAGAGGCGGCCCAAGAGGATTCAGACCGGTAAATTTCAAAAAAGAGGGAGCCTTGGCCTGAACAAAGCCGGAGATCGTGCCATTCTGCACTACCGATTTCAGCGAAAGCCGCACCTGGGCATCAAGACAGTCGGCACAGTCCTGCTGCCGCGCCATGGCCTCCCGAAACTGCGCCGCAGCCTGCTGCTGCTGCAATTCGGCAAGGGGCCGGGTAACCGGCAGGGTGGCACAGCCAGCACTGAACAGCAGGGCCACGGCAAGCCCCCCCCACAAAACCCCAAAAAGGCCTCGCTTCATTTTACGCCGCCAGCCGGGCCGTCCTTGGGAGACAAGGCCTCAAGCTTACGGCGCACCACAGCCTTCTTGTCTTCCTCCTCATGGAGCGCCAGGGATTTAGCATAGGCCTCGCGGGCCTTGGCGCTGTCATTGTTTTTCAGATAGGCATCGCCAAGATGCTCATAAATTATCGGGTCATCAGGAGCGAGCGCCGCCGCCAGTTCCAGCTCCCTAACTGCGGTCGGAAAATCTCCCAGCCGATAGTATACCCAGCCCAGACTGTCCCGAACAAATCCATCCTTGGGCAACAAGCCCACCGCCTGTTCGATATAGGCCCTGGCCTCGTGCAGATTCCGCCCCTCGTCGGCCCAGGTATAGCCGATATAGTTCAGGGCCCGGGCATGCTTCGGCTCCAGTTTCAGCACCTCTTCCATCTGCCGCATGGCGCCGGCCACATCATTGAGCTTCTGAAAAAACAGGGCATACTCGTAATAAGCCTCCGCATTGCCAGGAAAATCAGCAAAAGCCTGCGCAAATACCCCATGAGCCTGGTCGATCTTCTCCTGGCCCGCATAGAGCATGGCCAGAGCCACATAAAAATTGAGCCGCCGATGCTGCTTGTCGGCCATGGTCTGCCGCAGGGCCTTCTCCGCCCCGGAAAAATCCTTTTCTTCCTGCAGGATTCTGGCCAGCATGACCACCGATTCCTCATAGGCCTGACTGGTCGTCGGCACCTGCCGGAGAAGCTTCTTGGTGGTCGCCAGATCGCCGTGCTGGTAATAGGCGAGAATCAACAGCGCCCTGGCGCCGTCTGACTGGGGATCCTTCTTGATCATCGCATTCAGGCGGTCAATGGCCTCAAGACGTTTGCCAGTGTCGAGAAGAATACGGCAGATAGCAAGCTCGACCCTGTCCGGATTGGCCGAGATGTTCCGCAGTTTTTCCAGCTCCTGCAAGGCGTTATCCACCTCTCCCTGGCGAAGATAGGCGTTGGCCAGAAAGCTCCTGGCCTTTTCATCGGAGCCGTCTTCTTCAATAATTCGCCGGTAAATGGCGCTGGCCTCTGGATAACGATTATTATGCTCATGCAATTCCGCAACCTCATAGGCCAGCTGCGGCGACCAGTTTAGAGTCAGCGCTTGATCAAAAGCCGCCGCAGCCTTATCAAGCAGACGCATCTCCCGATACAGTTCAGCCAGATAATAAAAAGCGGCATAGGAATCAGGATTAAGCTCCGCCAGTTTCTCCATAACCTGCCGCGCCTTCCCGTAATCATGCATCCGGGCATACAATCCGCCCAGCAGCAGCCGGACATTGAAATTTTGCGGCTCATCTGCCAGGATAGCCTGATAGATCTCGGCCGCCTCCCCGAAGCGCTCCATAGTAGTGCTGTAGAGATTCGCCAGAAGCGCGCGGGCCTCCGGATCTTTCGGATCCAGGGCGACGAGCTTGTTCACCCAGTCAACCGCCTGTTCCCGCTGCCCGGTTTTGGCAAGAAGCGCCACCAGGGAACGGATGACATGCCCGGCCTGCCGATCACAGACCAGCGCCTGTTTGTAAGCGTAGATGGCCTCATCGTAGCGCCCTTCAATTTCAGCCGACTTGCCCCAGAGAAAATTAAAATAGGAGCAGCCTCTATCCACCGCCTCCTCATAAGGTTCAAGCTCTGCGGCAAAGGGCGGCTGCCCGGGCACACCCTGAATTGCCGCAGGGGTAGCGGCGCACGACAGGCAGCAGAGGGACAAACCACCGGCAATCAGCAGACGCTTCAACATAAAGTTTTTCCCCTTAGTCGCATAACCCACAGAGACGACCACCTTTATTCCACCCTAAAAAGATCGGCCACGTTTTTCATGATCAGAGCATGCACGGTTGCAGCGTCCCCTGTTCCATCAAGACGCCGGATATTGCCGCCTTTGAGTCCGGCAAAGATCCTGGCCACCCGAAGCAGGGCCTCTTCCTGTTCAAAATCGTTCAGGGTTTCACCCCGGAGCTTCTGCACCCGGTGTACTCCAAGCGACACCGGCGCCTCCAGCATAATAACCATATCCGGCACCGGCGCAAACAATTCATTTGCAGCAATGATCTTTTGTGGATCATGTCCGGCCGCGCCCTGATAGGCGGCGGTGGAATAATAGTAACGGTCGGTAAGCACCACCTGGCCGCAGGCCAGAGCCGGGGCGATAACCTGCGCCACATGTTCACGGCGGTCATCGAGGAAAAGGGCCAGTTCCTCTTCCGGAGTCACGCTTTTACGGTTTTTGTACAGCTCTCTGATCTTCCGGCCATACTGCCCGGCGGTGGGTTCACGGGTCGCAACCACGCTCAAACCCCGCTGGCGCAAAACTTGAGCCAGCAGCTCAAGCTGGGTGGTCTTGCCAGTCCCGTCTATTCCTTCAAAGGCAATGAGTAGTCCTTTTCTTGCCATTTCCTTATTCTCTCTTAAGCTTACAGTTTTTGCCTGTTGCCGACAATGACCTCAGCCAGAGAGACCGCCGCAGCCAGACTCGCGGGATCGGCCAGGCCCCTGCCTGCGATATCATAGGCCGTGCCATGATCCACCGAGGTTCGGACGATGGGCAGGCCCAGGGTCACATTCACCCCATCGCTGAAATGCAGGAGCTTGAAGGGGATCAGGCCCTGATCGTGGTACATGCAGACCACGGCGTCAAACTGGCCAGCCACTGCCTTATTAAATACCGTGTCCGGCGGAAACGGCCCCTCGACCAGCCACCCGGCCCGGCGACCGGCGGCAACAGCCGGGGCAATGACCCGCTGCTCCTCCTCGCCAAACATCCCGTCTTCTCCGGCATGGGGATTTAAGCCTGCCACAGCCAGACGGGGCTGCGGCACAGCAAAATCATCCCGCAGGGCCTGGCCGGTAATGGTAATCATCCGCAGCACCGCCTCCTGGGTAATGGCGGCAGGCACCTCTTTCAGGGCCTGATGGATGGAGACCAGGGTAATCTTGAGCCTGGCGCCAGCCATCATCATGGCGAAATCCCTTGCCTGGCAGAGCTCGGCCAGCATCTCGGTATGTCCTGGAAAACAGTAGCCTCCGGCCTTAAGCACCCCCTTGCTGATGGGGCAGGTCACCAGACCAGCTAATTGCCCTTGCTGGACAAAGCGCACCCCCGCCTCAATATAACCGCCCATGGCCTGTCCGGTTGCAACAGTGGGCTTGCCCCAGACAAGTCCCTCCCCAAGAGCGGACAGGGAAAAAACATTGAGCGCCTGCGGCGCCAATGGCGCACCCGGCTGCCAGTCAACTACCCGAACCGCAATCTTCAGCCTTGCCGCGCAACGGCGCAATACCCCGGCATCGCCGATAACCACCGGCCAGGAAGTGGTTTGCCTTGGGAGCTGAGCCAGAAAGCGCAGGATGATCTCCGGGCCGATGCCCACCGGACAGCCCATGGTAATCCCCAGGGGAGGAGAGCCTGCTTCAGCTTCAGTCTGCACCGTCACCCTCCATAACAAAGCTCAAAGGCGTTCTGCGCCAGCTCGATCACCGGCGCAGCCTCTCCGGCAAAGCTGATCGCCACCACGTCAAAACGGGCCGGGCTTCCTTCCCTGCCCGTTTCAGCCAGGTACAGCAGGGCCGCCTTGGAAATCTGCCGACACTTGGCGGGAGTCACCGCCTCAAAGGGATGTCCGCACTGATGACCGCGCCTGCTCTTGACCTCGACAAAGACCAGGGTTCCCTGCTCCTCGGCAATGATATCGATCTCTCCCAGCTTGGTTCGATAATTTCTAAGAATGATCCGATAACCCAGGCGTAAAAGATACTGGCAGGCAAGGGTCTCCCCCAGCTGCCCGACCGTGATTTTATCGGTATCCTTCATTTCTTCGCCCAATCACGCACCGGCTTGAAGCTCTGACGATGGATGGGGCAGGCTCCGATTTCCCGGATAATCCGGCGATGCTCGGTCGTTGGGTAGCCCTTGTGACGGGCAAAATTGTACAGGGGATATTCGTGATGGTACTGTTCCATAATCGCGTCCCTGGTCACCTTGGCGACAATGGAGGCGGCAGAAATGGAGGCGCTGCGCGAGTCACCTCTGATCAGAGCCTTCTGCGGCACAGGCATCGGCACCGTGAACCTGCCGTCAACCAGAAGAAAATCCGGCGGGCCGGGCAGGTTTTCCACCGCCTTTTTCATGGCCAGCAAGGAGGCTTGCAGGATATTAAGCTGGTCGATCTCTGCGGCGGAAACAATGCCCACTCCGATTCCGGCCTCAAGCTCAACGAGCCGTTGCGCCAGTTCAGAGCGAGCTTTGGCGCTCAATTTTTTTGAATCCTGGAATTGCTGATACTTGCAGTTAAGCGGAAGAATGACGCAGGCGGCAACCACCGGCCCGGCCAGCGGCCCACGGCCTGCTTCGTCAGTGCCAGCCACGGTGGCGTAGCCCTGACTGAACAGAAAGCGTTCAATGGCAAAGGTGTCTCCAACAGGAGAAGCTGGCCATAATGTTATCACCTTGGGCAAGACGCACCACCTTGTAGATAAGCCTGAAAGGCCATAAAAAAACGGCCACGGTTTCCCGTGGCCAAACAAGGACAGCGATATGAAAACACCCCCGAAACAGCAAGCCGCACCAAGACCGCTCCTGCTCCGGACAACAGGCAAAGGCTAGTTGATGCCCTTCTCCCTGATTCTTGCTGCCTTGCCGCGCAGATTGCGCAGGTAGTACAGACGGGAACGCCGGACACGGCCCTCGGTCACCAGTTCGATCTTGTCAACCCTGGGAGAACACAGGGGAAAGGTTTTTTCCACCCCAACCCCATGGGAAATCTTGCGAACCGTGACACTGGCCCCCATAATCCCACGGCGACGACGGATCACAATCCCCTGAAAAAGCTGGGTTCTTTCCTTGTTGCCCTCAACAATTCTGATATGCACCCGCACGGTGTCACCGGCCCGAAAATCCGGGATATCATGCCGCATATTCTCTTTTTCCATCTGCTCAATGATGTTCATAATTTTTCCTTTTTCAACCCTTTATAAGACCGGATTCCACGGGGCCATTATACACGCCCGCACTGTTTTTTCAATGTATACCTGACACCCTGTCCAGAACAATGGCCGCAGCCGACCGGACAGAGAGATGATTATATTCGCCAAGCCCGACAATGGGAGGCAACAGGGCATCAACCTCGGCAAAAACTTCCGGCGCCATGCCCCAGCCGGTGCCAAACAAAATCAGATGCGGCTCGCCGCTAAAGATTCGCCGCCGCGCTTCCGTAAAATCAAGCTGGTTGGCCTGCGCCTTGGCGCTGGTAGCCAGAACCGTTGGCCTTTGCCGCCATTTGGCCTGCACCAGTTCATAAAGCTCTGCCAGGTCATGGCAGAGCCGCACCAAAGCCAGAGCCTCTTTACGTTTCGGGTTATAGGTTGCCCCATGCCCTGTCTGCCAGTGCGCCAGAATATCCCTGACCAGCGCCTGCTGATCGGCGAAAGGGGTGACAATATACAAGGTGTCGATGCCAAAGGTTCTGCCTGCCCTGGCAATATCATGCAGATCCAGATTGGTCACCGCCGAGCCGATGGTCTCCCCGTTCTTGTTACAGACCGGATAATGAACCAGGGCCAGATCGAGCCGCAGGACGGGTTGCTCCCCGCCTTGCCCACCTTCTTGAATCATTGATTCTCCGGCAGCTGACTCTTCCAACCGCTCTCCCGCAGTCTGGCAAGAAGCCCCTGCCGCTGTAAAATCTTCAACTCATTGGGGCTGAAACTCATCCCGGCCACAAGATCCGGGCGCTTGGCGAAGGTTCGCTCAACTGCGGCAACCAGGCGCCATTCAGCCACGGCGGCATGATCCCCGGAAAAAAGCACCTCCGGCGCCGGTACTCCCTCAAAAAGCCTGGGCCGCGTATACTGCGGATACTTGAGTCCGCCCCGGCTGAAGGTGTCACAGCTTGCCGAATCCGCACATCCCAACACCCCCGGCCTCAGCCTGGTGATAGAATCAATAAGGATCATGGCCGCCAGTTCGCCACCAGTGAGAATATAGTCGCCGATGGAGATTTCTTCATCCACATACTGGGCCGTAAAGCGTTCATCCACCCCTTCATAACGGCCACAGACCAGAAGCAACCGCGCCTGCCCAGCCAGCTCTTCGGCAACGGCCTGGGTATAAGGCCGCCCCTGGGGACTGAGAAGGATTACCCTTCCCGGCTGCGGGGCCATGGCCTGCACCGCCTGCACTGCCGCAGCCAGCGGCTCCGGCTTCATGACCATCCCTTCCCCGCCGCCAAAGGGGCGGTCATCGGTCATGGCATGCTTATCCAGCGCGTAATTCCGGAGATTGTGGCAGGCGATTGCTATCTGCCCGGCCTCCTGCGCCCGGCGGATTATCCCCTCCTTGAGCGAAGAATCCAGCAGTTCCGGAAAAATTGTCAGTACGTCAAATCTGAAGGTCTCGCCCGCAGGCGTCTCGACCGGCATCGTTACGACACCCCGCCCGCATTCATTTCCAGCAGGCCCGGCGGCGGAGTAACTATCAGGGCCTTGCCATCTGAAGCAAGACCGGCAACACACTCGGCAATCGCCGGAATCAGATACTCGCCTCCCGCCCCGGTAATCACCAGAATATCATGGGCGGGGGTGGTCAGAAGCGAGGTGATCCGGCCCAGCGTCTGCCCGGTATCGCTAAGCACCGGCAGCCCAGCCAAGTCATGCCAGTAAAAAATTCCTGCACCAGAGGGCGGCAAAAGTTCCAGAACAATCCGCACCTCCCAGCCGCGTAACCCTTCCGCCGCGCTTCTCCCGGAAAGTCCGGCCAGCTGAAGAAGAACCAGGTTACCCAAGGGCCGACACTGCTCAACTTCAAAGGACTTGGTCAGACCTTGCCCAGGTTCAATCAGAGTCAGCAACCGATAGTCACAAAAATCATCAGGCCTGCCGGAAAAAGGGTAAACCTTCAGCTCACCCTTGATACCATGGGCCTTGACAACCTTACCCACCGTAAGCTGCCCGCCATGGACAACACCGACATCAATAATTTTCAAAGAATTCTACTCCGCGATCTCAAGCCGGGCCTTGCGGTTATCCTTGCCTGCCGCAGCAGAGAGCAGCGAACGGATGGCCCTGGCGGTTCGCCCCTGTTTGCCGATAACCTTACCAAGATCCTCCTTGGCAACCCGCAACTCAAGAGCAACAACACCATCACTTTCGGTCTCGACAACCTGAACCGCAGCGGGGTCATCGACCAGCGAAGAGGCTATAAATGTCACCAGATCCTTCATGGGTATTATTCCGCCTTGCTGGCCTTGGCAAGCAGACTCTTCACCGTTTCGGAAGGCAGCGCCCCCTTGTCAAGCCAGATCTTGACCCGATCCTGCTTGACAACAACCTCAGCTGGCTGCTTGCAGGGATCATAGGTGCCGACCACTTCCAGAAACTGGCCGCCGCGTGCAGCCTCGGCATTGGCTACGACAATGCGGTAAAAGGGTTTCTTCTTGCGGCCCATTCTGGTCAAACGAATCCTTACAGCCATGATCTTGTATCCTCCTGTGAGTTAATTACTGCACGCCAAGAAGCAAGAAAGCGCCATACTCCATAGCAGGCTGTTTTCTTGTCTCCGCGTTATTTTCTTCATAAGAAAAAATCGCAAAAAGCCGCGATTGTCTCTTAATTTCCTGCATCCAGACAGACTCCGGTCTACCTGAAAAGCCCCTTGGGCCGTTTCTTTTTCTTCGGCCCGCCTACAAAAGCACCCAACCCGCCGGGCTTGCCGCTCATCTGCTTCATCATCTTGAGCATATCCGTGTAGCTTTTGATGACCTTGTTCACGTCCTGCACCGTGGTGCCGCTCCCCTTGGCAATGCGCGTCCTGCGGTTCGCGTTGAGGATGGCGTGATTACGTCGCTCCTTGATGGTCATGGAGTTGATAATCGCCTCCACCCGGCCCAGTTCCTTTTCATCGGGCTTGGGCATCTCCTTGAGCTGCTTGATCCGGCTCAGTCCTGGAATCATGCCCATGATCTGCTCCAGGCTGCCCATCTTTTTAATCTGCTGGATCTGCTCAAGAAAATCCTCCAGGGAAAACCCCTCTTTCTTGAGCTTCTTGGCAAGTTTTTCCGCCTTGTCCTTGTCAACTACCGCCTCGGCCTTTTCGATCAGGGTGAGCACATCGCCCATGCCGAGGATCCGGGAGGCGACGCGATCCGGATGAAACGGCTCCAGGGCGTCCAGCCCTTCGCCCATGCCGACGAACTTGATGGGCCGCCGGGTTACTTTCTTGATGGACAGGGCCGCGCCGCCGCGGGCATCGCCATCCATCTTGGTCAGGATCACGCCGGTAATGGCAAGATCGAGATTAAATTTCTCGGCCACCGTGACCGCATCCTGACCGGTCATGGCATCGGCCACGAAAAGAATCTCCGCAGGCTGAACCTCGGCCTTGATTCGGGCCAGCTCGGCCATGAGCTCCTGATCCACATGAAGCCGACCGGCAGTATCGACAAGCAGGGTGTCATACCCCGCGTTCTGGGCGGCAAACATGGCCTGTCGGCAGATCGCCACTGGATCCTGGTTTGTGCTTGCGGGATGCACCGGCACCCCGAGGCTTTCGCCCAGAATAGTCAACTGGTCAATGGCCGCAGGCCGGTAAACGTCAGCCGGCACCAGATAAGGCTTGCGGCCCTTGCCCAACAACATTTTGGCCAGCTTGCCGGAGGTGGTGGTCTTGCCGGAACCCTGCAACCCCACCATCATAATAACCACAGGCTGACGGCCACTAAGATCAAGGGTGGAGGTCTGCCCGCCCAGCAATTCGACCAGCTGGTCATGAACGACCTTAATCACCTGCTGGCCAGGGGCCAGAGAGCCGACAACTTCCTGGCCCAGTGCCTTCTCGGCGACTGTGGCGACAAACTCCTTGGCTACCTGGAAGTTGACGTCAGCTTCCAGCAGGGCCAGGCGCACTTCGCCCAGCGCCTCCTGGATATTCTCCGCAGTCAGCCTGCCATGGCCGCGCAGCTGCTTGAAAACATCATGTAATCGGTCGGAAAGAGACTCAAACATTGGCTAAACTCATAACAACCCAAAACTCGCAGGTTCGTTACACGAACTCAAGCAGTTACCCAGCTATAACCGTTGTAATCGCGGCTTTTTGCGATTTCAACAAACATTTCGATCAATCACGCAAAGCAGCTCCGGGAAACCCGGTAACCGCAATAATTCCTAAAAAAAGACACACCACACCCTTTCCGGGCCGGAAAACGGACAAAGATACTTTGCCGGACGCAGGATGTCAAGAGCCAATCTACCCCCAACACCCCATTCGCCGTGTTGGACAATAAGAGTGCTTGCTCTCAGGACAATACCCAGTTTTCGAGCCGCAAGCCGGCGACCCTGCTGAATTCACGGATATTGTTCACACACACCTGTACTACAACTCCGGACAGTTTACTTGTTCCCTACACCCTGAGTTGACAAACAACCAAGGAACATGGGATGCTTATTAATCCGGTTTTGGTGGGTAGCACGCAACCTTACAGATCAGGATATCTCCAGGGGATTTCATCAAGGGATGAATAATTACTTATGGGGTACCCGGAATTGTCGTCCGGCGGAAGCTGTTGGTGGCATAAGCGAAAAGGCGGATAGATTCATCGTAAGCGATCACAGGGCACGGCATCTGCTTTGTTATCGGCCTGTTAGCATACCATACGTTTAGAGTCCCTGCCCGAATATCGGGCGTAGGGGCTTTTATCCAGCTTTGCGGGGATAGCTCACAGGCCTCTGTCGCGCATCTGCCGCACTCTGTGATCGCTTACAGTTGGGATACGGCGCTGCACTTGGTCGCCTACCCTGTAATCAGTTACGATTCATCAATCAGGGAAGGTCGCTGGCCCGGCCCCCCCTGGCAAAAGGAGGTGTGGCTATGGAGCTGAAAAACGCAAGAATGATCTTCTGGGGGGGAACTCTTGTTTCCGCCGCCATCTTTGGCTGGATGACCTATGATTTTCACCAGCAAGGAGAAACCCTCGCCCACAACAGCAAGATCGATGACCGGGTGATAGCCGGCAAAAAGGTCTGGCACAAGTATAACTGCAACAACTGTCACACCATCCTGGGCTTCGGGGGCTACTATGCCCCGGACATGACCAAGGCCTATTACCGGCTCGGGGCCAACAACATCATCGCCATCGTCATGAACCCCCAGGAGGTGTACCGTAACTCCTTCAGAAAAATGCCGCAGCTCGGGGTAACCAAGATTGAGGCCCAGAACCTGGTCGCCTTCCTCCATTGGACGGCCAATATCGAAAACCGGCAATGGCCGCCCCAGGACGAAAAATACGTGAAAGCGGCGCGCCTGCGGGAATCACACCCGGAAAAATTGCAGAAAACAGACCTCGTTCTCGGGGCCTGCGGCGGCTGTCATTCCTTCGCCAACCAGGGGCGCGACATTGCCGGTGATTTCGGGGAGATCGCCAAGAGGATCACCTACGATCACGACACCTTGATCCGCTACATGCAAAACCCCAAATCGGTGAAGCCTGATTCCGACATGCCCCCGCAAAATGTCAGCCCGGAAACCGCAGGGCTCATTGCCGATTTCATTCTGAGTTTGCGCTAAAGGAGGCTTACAGATGACCATAAAATATCAAAGCCAGAAAGTCGCCCTGCCCTACATGCAACTCTCGTTGCTGCTCTTTGTCCTGCAAGTGATCATGGGGCTGTGGCTGGCCGCCAACTATGCCTTCACCCTGCCCCAGGGATTGATCGATGTCTTCTCTTTCGCCACCTCCCGGGCGATTCACACCAACCTGCTGGTCGCCTGGATGCTCCTCGGTTTCATGGGGGGCGCCTATTTCATCCTGCCGGTTGAATGCGAGCGGGAACTGCACAGCACCAAGGTTGCCTGGCTGCAACTGATACTCTTTGCCGCAGCCGCGGTAACGGCGGTGGTCGGGTTTCTCTTCGGCTGGACCCAGGGCAAGCCCCTTCTGGAAATCCCGGTGCCCCTGGACCTGGTGATCGTCGTGGCCGCCCTGCTCTTTTTATTCAACATTCTGATGACCGTCCTGCAGGCCAAAAACCGCACTGTCCTGCAATGGATGCTGGTCGGCGGCGTACTTTTTCTGGCGCTCATGTACCTCTTCGGCATCCCCTTCTACTCCAGCCTCAACACCGATTACTACTACTGGTGGTGGGTGATCCATCTGTGGGTCGAGGGCGCCTGGGAACTGATCACCGCCTCGATCATCGCCTTTGTCATCATCCAGGTGACCGGGGTTGAGCGCAAGGTGGTGGAGAAGTGGCTGTACGTGGAAACCGGTCTCTTTCTCTTCACCGGCATCGTCGGGACGGGACACCACTACTACTGGATCGGCGCCCCCGATTACTGGCTCTGGTGGGGAGGCATCTTCAGCGCCCTGGAGCCCTTGCCGATTCTGTTGATGGTCGTCGACACCTGGTTCCATATCCGGGAACGAAAAAACCCCATCGTCAATCAGCTGCTCTGGGTCTATATCGTCGCCCTGGCCATCTTCCACTTCATTGGGGCCGGGCTCTTCGGGTTCGTTCATACCCTGCCGCCGATCAACTACTATACCCACGGCAGCCAGATCACCGTCTCCCATGGCCACATGGCCTTCTTCGGCGCTTACGCCCTGCTGAATCTCACGGTTTTCTACTTTGCCCTGCCGCAATTCAAAGGAATCGAAAGGTACAAGGCCACAGCCGGGTACTGGGGATTCTGGATCATGGCCGTGTCCATGTTTCTGCTCGGCCTGGTTTTCGGGGTCGCCGGAATTCTGCAGGTATATCTGGAGAGATTCCTGGACATCGGCTACAGCACCGCCCATATCACCATGATGTTCTGGTTCAAGGTGGCCTTGTTCTTCGGCGTCTGCTTCCTGGCCGGAACCCTCACCACGGTTTACCATCTCTTCACCCTGAAGCCGGTTGAGGAGGAGCGAAGCCGGTAGAAAAATACACTTAAATCAGCAAGTTACCCCCTCGACTGACAGCTCAGCTTCATTTTCCACAGGGTGTTGGTTCAGTTCTTTGACAAGCAAGGAACTGAACCAATACCAGCGTTGCCGTCACATATATTATTTGAACGAAAACGGGAACGAACAACGAAAATGCAACGAAAATGGGTGGAAAATGGGGACGCTGGTGCAAAACAACCAGGGGGAAAATGGGGACGCTGGTGCAAAACAACCTATCACAGGTAGCGGTCGTTCTCCGTCAATTCTTTCTCGCTGACCAGGCGGTTAACCGCCGAAATTGAGACCACAAGAAAACGGGCCACCTCCGCATGCTTCAACGTTATATTCTCATCTGGCCCCGCTTATTCACCATCGGCTGTCAACGCGGTATTTGAAAGTAATCAGAATAAGCGCGGTTATTTTTTATCCAGGGCCTTGCGCACCGTCTGGGCCAGTTCATCGCGCAGCACCGGCTTCATCAGCAGTCGGCGAATGCCCAAGGCCAGAGCCTTTTCCTCGTTGATGATCTCGCTGAAGCCGGTGCAAACGATGATTGGCAACTCGGGTCTGATAGCCAGCATCCGCTGAGCCAGCTCTGCCCCGGTCAGGTGCGGCATGGTCATGTCGCTGATAACCAGATCAACATCTGCCGGGTGGGCTTCAAATTGCTCAAGGGCCAGAAGGGAGTCGAGGCAGGTGGTTACCTGATAGCCAAGTAATTCAAGGCTTATCTGGGTCAGTTTGGCGATCACCTTCTCGTCGTCTATCACCAGGATACGTTCATGCCCCCTGGGCAGAGAGGCCGCCTTCACCCTTACCTCGCCTGCGTCTGCTTTCAGCAAGTGTTTGGGGAAATAGACGTGAAAGGTAGTGCCCTTGCCAGGTTCGCTGTATACCGCAATGTGCCCGTCAAGTTTGCTGACTATGCCGTGTACCACGGAGAGCCCCAGCCCGGTGCCTTCCCCTTTGGCCTTGGTGGTATAGTACGGCTCAAAGATCCTTTCCACAAGCTGAGGCGGCATCCCGCAACCGGTGTCGCTTACCTCCAGCCGCAGATAGGGGCCGGGGTTGAGATGCAGCACGGTGGCAAAGTCGTCGGGCTCTATTTTGACCTCCGCCAGAGAAACAGCCAAAACGCCACCCGCCTCCCGCATGGCATAGTAGGCGTTGGTGCAGAGGTTCATCATCACCTGGTGGATCATGGTTGGATCGGCCAGCACCATGGCCTCGGTGCTGATATTCTGCTTGATCTCGATGGTGGTGGGCAGGGAGGAACGCAGCAGCTTGAGCGCCTCCTTGACCACCAGGTGGATCTGCATGGGCTTGCGCTCCTGCGTAGTCTGGCGGCTGAAAGTGAGGATTTGCTTAACCAGCTCCCGCGCCCGCTGGCCTGCCTTCAGCACCTCGCGGGACATCTCGGCCAAAGGACTTTCTGCGGGCAGGCCCTGGATGATCATCTCCGAATAGGCCAGCACCGGAGTAAGGATGTTGTTGAAATCATGGGCAATCCCACCGGCCAGAGTGCCTACCGCCTCCATCTTTTGGGACTGGCGCAACTGCTCTTCCAATTTCTTGATCTCCGTGACGTCCCGGGAGACATAAATAATACTCGACAGCTTGTTGCCCGCGTCAAAAACAGGAGAGGACGAGACCGAGAAGGTTCTACCCAGCCGTTCGTGCATGATTTCCGCAGTATGGGTTGCCGCATCCTTGAGGGTGAGAACGACAGGACAACCATTACAAGGCTCAGTTCCGCCATGAAATGCCTCGTAGCATAATCTGCCCACCAGTTCCTGCGGCTGCTGAGCGCCAAGCACCTCGCAAGCCCGCTGGTTAGCCCGGAGGATACGGTGACCAGTATCCTGGATGGTGGCCACGTCGCCAATGGCCGCAAAGGTTCGCTCCCATTCCTCCTTGGCCTTGCGAATATCCTCTTCCGCCTGCTTTCGCCTGCTGAGGTTGTCCCACTCCCTTAAGGCCCGTCGCGCACTCCGCGGCATATCCAGCAAGGTTTCCACGGATTTCACGATATAATCCAGAGCGCCCTGCTTCATCGCCTCAACCGCCCAGGCCTCGTTGCCGTGGCTGGTCATGATGATTACCGGAAAAAGGGGCGCGCCGGATTCATCTCGCCTAATCAGCTCGATCCCGTCGCCATCGGGCAGTTTCCAGTCGGTAATTACCAGGGTGGGCACAAGGGCAACGATCTGCAGCCGAGCCTCCTGAATGGTGCGCGCCCGTTCAAGACGAAAGCCAGGCTCTTTGTCGCCAAAACCCCTCTGGATAAGTTCGAAATGGTCATCCTCATCCTCAACGATCAGGATCACTTGCAGATCAGTCATAATTTCCTCGGCGCTCAGGTGTTATTGCAACGGATTGACATTCCATCCCAGCCAGTAAAAGCCAAGATCGCGCATCAGTTTGGTAAATTTCTCAAAATCAAGGGGCTTGACCAGATAACTGTTGGCATGAAAAGCATAGACCTTGCCAATATCCTGCTCCGATTCTGAGGAGGTAAGCACAACCACGGGGATAGATTTGAGTTTTTCATCGGTCTTGATGGTCTTCAGCACTTCCAGGCCGTCGATCTTTGGCAGTCTCAGGTCAAGAAGAATCAGATGGGGACAGGGGCTCTTGGTCTTGTCGGCATAAGTCCCTCGCTGATAAAGATAGTCCAGGGCCTCCTCGCCATCCTGTACCCAGTAAATCCTGTTGGCCACCTGGTTTTCTTCTAAACTCCTCTGAACCAACTCGGCATGATCCTCATTATCTTCAACCAGCAGGATATTCAGTATTTCTCCCTTCATCCCCTCTCTCCCCTCAGGCAGGCTGCTGTGGCAGTGTGAAATAAAAGGTAGAGCCTTGCTCAAGACCTGCAGACTCAACCCAGATCGTACCGTGGTGGAGCTCAATAATCCGTTTTGCCAAGGCCAGCCCGATACCGGTTCCTTCCGAATGGGGATCAAGCTTCTCAAACAGTCCAAAGATTTTGTCTCTAAATTTCATATCGATGCCGAGGCCGTTATCTTTGACAAAATAAGCCTGCCGCCCGTCGGCCAGAAAACGACAGCCCACTGCAACTTGTGGCTCCGCCTGGCTCCCCATATACTTGACGGCGTTTTCGATCAGATTCTGCATGACCTCCCTGATCCGGTGAGGGTCAGCAAAAACCGCTGGCATCTCTGGTTCGATGGTAACCTTAACCCCCTTGGCTCTGATCGTGCCAGCCAGAACCTCACTGGCATCCTGGGCCGCTGCGGTCATGGAGAATTTCAGCGACGGTTGCACCATCCGGCCGATTCTGGAAAGTTCCAGCACGTCCGTAAGAAGAGCTTGCATTTTATCAGCCGCCCCAGCGATGCGCTTGATGTCAGTCTCCAGGCGTTCCATATTGCCAGCCCTGGCGTCGGCGACCAGGGAGCCGAGGAAACCCTTAATAGTGATAATGGGGCTCTTCAAATCGTGGGAGATCGTATAGGTGAAGCGTTCTAATTCCGCATTTTTTTGTGCAAGTTGCTGTTCCGCCCTTTTCCGCGCGGTGATATCCTCGAAACTGCCAAGCAACGCGGTCACCTCTCCTGCCTCGTTACGGATCGGCACTTTGATGGTGCGGGTCATACAACCCTTGCCCAAGGCGATATCGGCCTCCTCAAGGTCTTTTACCTCCCCGCTTTCCATAACCTCCCGGTCGTCAGCCCGGTACTGCCTGGCCAACTCCGCCGGGTAAAAGGCGAAGTCATCCTTGCCCACAAACTCCTCTGCTCTTAAACCATGGGCCTCGGCATAGGCTTTATTGACAGCAAGAAAGACAGAATTACGATCCTTCAGGAAGATCTTCTGGGAGAGGCTTTCAAGAATGGTGCGGTTGATGGCCTCACTCGCCTGCAGCGCCGCAAGGGTAGTCTGAAAACTCGCGGCCATCTGATTGAAATTCAGCAGAACCGTCTGCAATTCAGGACTGCCGGCGATCTTGACCCGGACCGACAAATCCCCCTGGGTCAGGATTTTGCTTACTTCTGCCAGAGATAGCAGTGGCTGTAAAGCCTTGCGCAACACAAACCAGATGCTGAACAGGACTATGACCAGGCTCAGGAACATTAGCCGAACCAGATACAGGTAATACCCCCAGGCCTGGTTGATAATGCGATTGGGAGACATGGAGAGGGAAAGAAGCCCGTAATATACCCCCTCAACAATAATGGGTCTGTTGAGGTAGATATTTTCCAGCCCGCACCAACGGGAGAAGAATAAAGGGGCTTCAAGCTGAATGGGAATCTCCTGGCTGAAGGCCGCCACATCCGTGGTGTCGCGAAAGCTGATCTGCGTAACATCTGCACTGTACTTGAATGCTGAGAGCAAGCCTGTCAGGTGTTTCAAGTCGAAATGGTGGTGGGTCTTTTCCTCCATAAACAAGGTGGCAAGAACAACAGACTCCAGCGTCTCCATCTGCCGGTTGTATTCGGCGCTCAGCTCATTCTGGGTGTCGCGGGTGATGTGTTGGGATGATTGATATACCGCCCCAATCACGACCAAAAGGATGCCCAGAGCCACGACGAGCGATAAGCGGGGAACCAGATTCAAGCGCGCCCAAAAATTTGAAATAAGCCAGGTCACAGATCACCTTCCTCGATTCGGCAGGGCATCAGGGGTAAAGGTCAGGGGTGGAAAGCCTTCTGGCTTAAGCTGATACCCCAGGCCGGGATCGCCAAAATGCTGGATCAGGGTGTACCTGTTATCCAGGAGATCATAGGCGAAGTAACACCTGGCCAGGGGCATGGGCACATCATAAAGAGGGGTCTGGGCGATGAACATGCCCTTGCTGAGCTGATCGTTGCGGCTGTACGCGTCGCTCATCCCCGCCCCACTCCAGTCCTCATCGAAGTAGAATATCCGGCGAGAGATGTTGTGTTTCTTCCCTGGCTTGCGGGTAGCCTCCACCACCCAGACGCGGTGCAACTCCCATCTTACAAAATCCGGACTGAGGTGATTGGGCGTCAATATCTGCGCGGCCCTGGACTGAAACACCAGGCGGTAATTGTTATAGGGGATATACATCTCCCGTTTGCCAAGCAGCTTGAAATCGAACAGATCAAGCCTGCCTAAGGATAAATAGCCTTCATCGTAAGTGGTTATGCCGCCCTGCGAGGCGATGGGCGTGTCGTAGGTATAGTCCGGGGCAATGCGGATACGGCGGGTCGCGGCGGAATAGCTCCAGGATCGGCGCGGTTGTTCGACTGGATCCAGGGTGTCGACAGAATAGACGGCATTCCCTGCGGCATTTGGCGGGGCAGTAAAGTGATAAGCTGCTTTAAAAAAAGAATTGCCGTTCTTCTTCAGCTCCTCCGCGCCCCAGTGGGAGGTGTAATAGTCGCTTTGCAGTGAACATTTCAGCTCCCCGGTATTGATGGCGCGGCCAGTCTTGTCGACATACCAGTTGCGGCCCCGGTATTCAGCGGGATAGCCATTATAGACGAGCATGTGATTCCACATCACCTCATTGCCGTTTTTGGGAAGGGGAAAGGGGATGCCGCCCACCGCCCCTTCCAGGGCCAGCCCCTCCTTGGTGAGTTTGGCAGTGCTGGCGTTTTTCAGGGTGTTGTTGAGAAACCAGGCTGGATAAGCAACGCTGCGCTGGCTGGGATAGATATCCATGTGGTAAGAGGGGTACAGCCGCAACAAGGCCTTGCTGGCCTCGCTGAGTTTGCTGGCATGTTCGGCCAGGTTATGACGGGAGATCGAATAAAGCGGTTTTTCATTGGGGAAGGGATTGGTCCAGATTCCTGAGCCTTTTTGAAAGTCCGGAGGAAGGTCGTTTACGGAAAGGCCCCCTGTGTAGGCGGGGATGGTGCCCGCGCGATTGCCGGCTTTTTCTGCGCCAAAAGGGGTTAAGGAGTCCCCGAGTTGGCGCGCTTCGCTGGCGCTGACCCCTGCCTGGGTACTGTTGACCCAGATAGTTCCCGAAAGAAACAGAGATAATAATATTGCTGACGACAGGTATTTCATAAAAGACACCAATGTCCTCGGTTTAGAAGGCAACCTGATAGGTGAACGAGAGCCAGCCCTTGTCTTTGTAGGGAGCGCCAAGAATGCGAGAGCCAAAGATGGAATCAGAAGCCGCCTCAATCTTCTGGTCGTAGCCGGTATAGGCCAGGTCAAATTGATGGCGGGCATATACCTTTGCGGTCAGGCCGATCCTGAAGGTCGTAACCCCCTCGTTGCCCCCGCCGTTGGAAGGGGCATTGCCATGCAAATTTTTGGCAAAGAACAAAGGCATTTCCAGATCCACCCCTGGATACACCTGCAGCCAGGTTGGCACGAAAGACAGCGCCAGGCTCATAAACTCTTTATCCGCGCAGCCTCGCAAGGTGGGGTCGGAATCACAGGCCGGGAGATAACCCTGGGCCCGGTAGAGTTCGGGATTATGGGTAACCCGGTCGAGCCTGGACCAGGTAAATTCAGCGGACAGCACAGAAGATTGACACACGGGGCTGGGCCCGAAACTTGTCACGCTGTTGATCAGGCCATGCCAGGTATCTCCTCTGGCCCCCGCGTAGCCGTTGGCCGCCCCAGCGGAGGCCGCGCTGTCGCTGACCAGAGGGTCATTGCTGCGATGGGACAACTCAGCGCCAATGGAAGTTCCGCCGACATTCTTGCTCAGGGTCACCCCCAGCAGCCCGATATCACGGGCATAGACCGCGCGTGTTTGCCCGCCATCGGCCACCTGAGCCAGCCAGCCGCCCTTATCATCGAAGCGCCGCCCATAAATGCCCAGCATGCCGTCCAGCCAGGCTGGCCGCCAATTAAGGCCCAATCCCAAGTCGCCGCCCCCGCCTTCGAAAGCGGCAAGCCGATTCACGTTCGGGCCTTCATTCACGCCGTCAGCGCCGAAATAGGTGCCGCCCTCCGGGAGGCGATTTGGCCGCCATTCAAAGCCCAGTTGAGCCACCAGGGAAACCGTGGAATTGATTTGGCTCAGCAAGGACAACTGAGTTAACGGCAGCGCAGTTTCTTTGGCTGAGGCGCCTGGATTAGAGATCGCCTTAATGCCGTCACTGGGTGCTTGAGAATACGAGACTGCGTGCGCGCTGCCGAACAGAGATTCGCCCCAGACAAGGGCGTGACGTCCCAGTTTCACATTGCTGACGGCAGGGCCTGTCTCAAAGACGCCAAAGACAAAGGCATCGAGCAGTTCGGCATAAGGGCCATTGGCATAGCGCTGCACAGCGGAGGTGAACTCGCTGTTAAGGTAGCTCACCGGCGCTGCCCCCGCGCCAAGCGCGTTCGGATTACTGCGGCTGTGGGGATCATAAGCCGCGTCGTACCAGGCGGCAGCCGTGACGCGCAAGCCGTACCGCTCATGAAAACTCAAGTCGAACTCACTCAGCCAATCAAGCCGATTGCTGATCGTGCCGTAGCGGTTGACAAGGGCATCCCCCTGGTCATAAAGCGCGTTGTTGGCAATGAGGGGGTTACGCTCCTGCATTCTCATGCCCCAGTTGTATCGCAGGGAATTGTTCCAGCTTACCTGCAGATCCGGGACATCGGTGGAGATGGGCATAGCGTAGCTCTAAGTTGGGGCAACAAAATCATCACGCTGATAAACCCCGGCAACATGATGCTTAAAGGCCGTTGAGACAACCAAGCTGTATCCTGAGTAGTTTTCATCCTGTTGAAATCCTAGGTTATCAGGACATCAAAAGTCAAAACAAAAAAAGCTTTTTACCGGGTATTTCGGGCAGCGGGAATTGCGGAAACAGGCTGTTTAAAGAAATCAAATCAGGGTCTGGATTATTCTTCTCAGGGCTTTTCTCCTTGCAGCTCCAGAAAAACCCCTCTATTATAACAGCATGATGTTTTCCATCTATCCTTGACCCACACAGGAGTTACGGAATTGACCTTTTCAGATTTTTTCTCCCTGCTCAGCGCCGCAAGTATTTTTACCATCGCCATCGCCTTGGTGCCGACCTTCATCCAGTTCCGCCGCACCTTGCAGAAAATCGAGATCTTCATCGAGGCCCTGAGCAAGCAGGTGGATCCGCTCTGTCAGTCACTGACCGAGGCGGGCAACGAAATCCAAACCCTCACCCTCTCCTTGCATGACAAGCTGGAGAAGACGGACACCGTCATTTACACCGCCCAGAAATCAGCGGATACCCTGCTCACCACCGCCACCATGCTCAGGGAGACAGTACGCCCCTTTATCACCCAGATAGGAGGGTTCAATGCCGGGGTCATGGCCTTTTCGCATTTTCTCAACCGATCCTGGAAAACACCAAAAAAAGGAGACTGATATGAGCAGAGACCATTGCGACAACTCCAGCACCGCAGTGCTGGCCTTTCTGGCTGGCACCGTGGTCGGCGCAGCCATCGCCCTGTTGACCGCCCCGAAGACCGGCCAGGAAACCAGAGAAATGCTCGCTGACTATGGAGCCGAACTGAAGGAAAGAGCCAAGACTCTTCCCGATGATTTCAAGGAATACAAAGAAACAGCCCTTGAGCGGAGCGAGAACATGATTGCCCTGGGCAAGGAACTCATCAGCAAGGGGACAGACCTTGCCGCGCAAGGCAAGGAATTTCTCGACGAGAAGAAAAGAACCCTCAGCGAGGCCATCGAGGCCGGCAAGATCGCCATGCAGGAAGAGCGGGAAGCCCTGGCCCACAAACTTGAGGGAGATGATTAAGCTCAAGCCAACAATTTATCTCCTGATTTTCCCCTCCCTTGGGGAAACCAGAAGCTGACGACAAAAAAGCGGAGGCCCCCACAAGACAAGGAGGCTTCCGCTTTTTTTCAACACCTCTTTGCCCCGCCAATCACCGCTTGTTTTTACCCCCCTCTCCTGCCTGCCCGCCCCAGTTCAGCTTGTTGCGCAGGATCTCAAAATAGTCCTTCTGGGGAGAACAGATAAGCAGCAGAGGCCTTTCCGAGGCCATCACCTCCAGGGTGTCTCCGCTCGACATCTCCCAGGCAGACTGGCCATCGACAATGATCTTCACCACACTGGCCTGTTCGGCAAGTCTGGTCGTAAGACAGACTCCGGCAGAAAGAAGCACCGGACGACTTTCCAGCATGAACGGACAGATCGGCGTAACCAGGATGGCGCGCAGGGCCGGATTGACAATAGGCCCGCCAGCGGAAAGGTTGTAGGCTGTGGAGCCGGTTGGTGTGGAAAAGATCAGGCCATCAGCGCGATAGGTTGTAATGTACTCCTGATCGGCCCAGGTACTCAGACGGGCAAGCCGGTCAGCGCTGCCCTTGCTGACCACGACATCATTCAGGGCATAACGCCAGGCCGCCGTTTTGCCGCCGCAGTGAAGCCTGACCTTGAGCATCAGCCTTTCCTCGACCACCACCTGCCCGGCCAGAATCCCTGTCAGAACCTCATGGCGTTCGCTGACCGCCACCTCGGTCAAAAACCCGAGGTCGCCGAGATTAACCCCGACCACCGGCACCCGCAGGCGGCTGGCCTGCTCCGCGACATGAAGCAGGGTGCCGTCTCCACCCAGAATGATAAGCAGATCCATGTCATCGGCAATGCTATCGATCTCGGCGGCAATACCCCGTTCCCCCAGCCAGGGGAGCAGTTCCCTGCCCATCTCCCTGGCGGCGGGCGAATCCTTTTTGCAGATAATCCCAACCTTGCTGATTTTCATGCGCGCCCCAATCTGTTGGTAAGCATTCGCCAGAGATGAAAAAATCTGGCGCAGGCCAAGCTCTTAATTGTAACCATTCAGTCCCTGGCCGTGATTTTTCCTAAAGGCCTGTCACCCCTGCCGGCGAAGCGGCAGTGATTCCGGTTCAGGCCAGCTGGCTTGCAGCTCGTGCAACTTGGCATATTTATAAAATGTCCCCTCAAAGTTGCCAAAAGCGATCACAAAACCAGCCCAGCCATCCAGAAAGCCAAGTTTAAGCAGATAAATTTGCAGAAATGCCCAGCAGGCACGCCAGAAAGCGGTGGCCATGCCGCCTTGCCGCCCTGCCGCCAGAAGTTTCTGGGCGCCAAGAGTCGAGTAACGCCCGGCCTTGTGCTGGATCTCCGCAAAATTTCTGTAAGGCTTTTGCCAGATTGCCTGTTCAAGATAGCCCACCGGCCTGCTGGTGCGGAGCTCAAAACCTTCATGCACGGCATCCGGCTGAAAATGCAAGACCCCCTTGCGAAAGAGCTGGGGTTGGCGATAGTCCGGGTAAAATCCGGAATATTTGATCCAGCGGCCCATAAAAAAATTCCGGCGCGGAATGTAGTAGGCGTCTGCCGGACTATCGCCTTGCACAAGAGTCAGGATTTCGTCCTTCGCCGCCGCAGTACAGCGTTCATCAGCGTCCAGGCTGAAGATCCAGTCGTAACGGCAGGCGGCCATGGCCTGATTGCGTAACTCGCCAAAGCCATTAAAGGCGACCTGCACCACCCGCGCCCCCATTTCCCCGGCGATCTCTGCCGTATCATCCTGACTGTGCGAATCAACCACCACAATTTCATCCGCCCACAACACGCTGTTAATGGCAGCCCTGATCTTTTCCGCCTCATTGTAGGCAATGATATAGACTGAAATTTTGCTCACTTTCCCTCCGACAGGTATCAGAATTCAGAATCAAGAAAAACACCCAGAAGATCTGGTTATCCCAGCATTTCTCCTGAATTCTGAATTCTGAATTCTTTCCCCTTGATGATCTCCGCAACCTGCTCCACCGAGATCTCCTCCATACACCGCCAGTTATCACAGGGTTTCCAGCGATAACAGGGAGAGCAGACGGCTCCGCTCCGGATAACGGTGTGCCTCGCCCAATATGGCCCGGTGCGATCCGGGTTCGCCGGGCCAAAAATGGCATAGACCGGCACCTGAAGGGCGGCGGCGATATGCATCGGCCCGGTGTCATTAGTGACCATAAAAACGGCCTTTTCGATGAGAGGCAGCAACTCTTTCAGGCTGGTCTTCCCGGCAAGATCAATAGCCCAACCCTCGGAAAAACGGGCCACCTCGGCTGTGACGACAGCATCTCCGGCGCTGCCCAGCAAAACGACCGGCAGCGCCAGCCTCGCCGCCAACCTGCCAAAACGCTCGGCTGGCCAGCGGTTCGCTTCCTTGCCGGCCGAAGGCACCATGACCGCATACCTGCCCGGCAAACTCGCCATGACGGGCGGGGTTTTATCATACGGGGCAAAGGGGAAATCAACCTCACTGATATCACAGCCCAGAAAACCGGCAAACTTCAGGTAGCGGTCAACCGCATGGATCGACATATCTCCGGGGATCTTCCGGTTATAAAATATCGAGCTGCCCTCGTTGGAATCCTTGAAACCAAGACGCAGGGCAGCGCCAGCAGCCCAGGTAAGCAGGCCGCTGCGCAACAGCCCCGAAAGATCAACAGAAACAGAAAATTTCTCCCGGCGCAGGGCCGCCCGCAAAGCCAGCAGCTCCCTGAAGGTCCGTCCCAGCCTGGCAAGATTGCGCCAGCGTTTCCGCTCGAAGATCCAGAGCCGGTCAAGCAGGGGATGGCCTTCGAGAAAGGGAGATAACTCCCTGGCGACCAGCCAGTGAATCTCTGCGGCAGGAAACCGCTTGCGAAGGGCGGCAAGAAACGGCAAGGTGTGGACAATGTCACCCAGGGCGCTGGGTTTGATGATGAGAATTTTGCTGACGACAATACCTTCCGTTTTCATCGTTTATCCATGAATATATCCTGTGCGGACAAGAGCGGGAAGCTCAGGCGGTATAATGCAACTCAAGCCAGTCCCGATAGCTGCCGTTCAGCACCGCCCGCCACCAGACCTCGCTGGCCAGATACCAGTCAATGGTCTTCCTGATCCCGGTTTCAAAGGATTCCAGGGGCGCATAGCCCAGCTCGCCCCGGCTTTTTTCGGCATTGATGGCATAGCGCCGGTCATGACCGGGCCGATCCTTGACAAAGGTGAGGAGGTCTTCCGCCTTGCGCCCCAGACAGAGAGGAGAGCGCGGGAAGCGCTGCCGCAGGGCCTCGGAGGCGGCAAGCCTTTCATCGACCAGGGCGCAGACCAGGCGGACGATCTCGATATTGCGCCATTCGTTATTGCCCCCGATATTATAGACCTCTCCAACCCTGCCCCTGCGCAGCACCAGATCGATACCCCGGCAATGATCCTCCACATAGAGCCAGTCGCGGATGTTGGCGCCATCGCCATAAATGGGCAGCGGTTTCGCCTCCAGAATATTGAGGATGACAAGCGGGATCAGCTTTTCCGGAAACTGCCAGGGCCCATAGTTGTTGGAGCAGTTGCTGGTGGTGACCTCCAGCCCGTAGGTGTGGTGATAGGCGCGCACCAGATGGTCGGAAGCCGCCTTGCTTGCCGAATAAGGCGAGTTGGGGGCATAGGGGGAGACCTCCGTGAAAGGCGGCGCCTCCGGGGTAAGCGAGCCGTAGACCTCATCGGTAGAAACATGGTGGAAGCGATGCGGCCTTCCGCCCCCCCCATCCAGCCAGACCTTCTTCGCCGCCTTGAGCAGGCCGTGAGTGCCAACCACGTTGGTGGCAACAAACGGATCCGGGCCATGAATGGAGCGGTCTACATGGGATTCGGCGGCAAAATTGACCACGATGTCAAGACCCTCTTCGATCAACAGGGTCTCGACCAGATCCTGATCCCCGATGTCTCCATGGACAAAGCGAAAATTGCACCCGGAGGGTATAAGTTTCGTTTGAGCAGGCGAGCTGCTCAACTCAGCTTTACCCTGCTCCAGACACCCGGCCAGGCTGGCCATATTCCCGGCATAGGTCAGGGCGTCGAGTACCACCACCCGATCCTGGGGATAATGGGCCAACCAGTAATGAACAAAATTGGCCCCGATAAACCCGGCCCCGCCGGTGATTAGGAGCGAGTGCTTAGGGGCGAGTGCTGAGTGCTGAGTGCTTAGTGTTGAGTGCTGGGTGCTTAGGGGTGTGGGCATGGTGTGTGCTCAATTCTTGCTTTTATCGACAGTGCGGCGGAGGCCGCCGATTATTCTTCCCACTTCTTCCGTCATGTTCGACAATTCACAAAAAACGTCTTCGGTAATATATCCGACATCCAAGGCCACATAAAGATGGGAGCGCACTTCAGCACACGATGCCTTGGCCACCACCAGAAACTGATGGAACTCGGCCCGCCCTGCCCGTTCAAAGCCCTCGGCAATATTGGCCATAACCGACACACTCGCCCGGCGGATCTGATCCTTCAACCCGAAATCTCGGGCAAAACCTGTTGCATCAGTCACCCGATAGACTTCTCTGGTGTGAACCCGCGCCTTTTGCCAGGCAACAATATCCTCAAATCTGCCTATCCCGGCCATCATTGCTCCTCAGCACTCGGCACTCGTCCCTCAGCACTTTTATAGCCCTCGGAACTCATTCAACATCCGCCGCAGGGCAACCCGCCAGTGCGGCGGCGTCATCCCCAGGGCCGCCCAGGTCTCGGTCTTGTCCAGCACGCTGTAGGCTGGCCGCCTGGCCGGGGTCGGATAAGCCACGGTATTGATGGGCAGGATGGGAATCTCCCGCTCAAGCAGCCCGCAGGCAAGGGCTTCTTCCTGAATGGCCACGGCAAAATCATACCAGCTGGCCACCCCGGCGTCGGTCCAGTGATAGATGCCCTTGGGCTGCACCAGGCACATCCGCCAGAGAGCCTCGGCCAGACCACGGCTCCAGGTCGGGGTGCCGATCTGATCCGCCACCACCCGCAGCTTATCCTTCTCAGCCATAAGCCGCAGCATGGTGGTGACAAAATTGTTGCCAGAAGCGGAATAGAGCCAGGCGGTGCGCACAATGGCCACCCCTTCCGGGCAGGCCGCCAGGGCCAGCTGCTCACCGGCCAGCTTGCTGGCCCCGTAAACCCCCAGAGGGTTTGGCTGATCCGTGGGCAGATAGGGGCGGGATTGCGCTCCGTCAAAAACAAAATCCGTGGACACCTGAAGGCAATAGGCCCCCACCGTGCAGGCCGCCCGGGCAAGATTGGCCGCGCCCAGGCCGTTGACGGCAAAGGCTGCCTCCTGCTCGCTTTCCGCCCGATCCACCGCCGTGTAGGCTGCGGCATTGAGGACAATCTCAGGCTCGGCTGCCTTTAACACCGCAAAAACCGCAGCTTCATCCCGAAGATCAAGCTCCTGCGAAGCAAGGGCCAGCAGTTCTGTGCCGACTGGCGTGCAGCGCTGGAGTTCCCGACCCAGCTGGCCGCTGCCGCCTGCGAGCAGAACCCTCATGGATACAACTCCGCCTCGGCCAGCGAGAACCCGGCCAGATCCTTGACCGACAACAAAGGCGCCTGGGCCCGCAACGGCCAGACAATGCCCAGCCCGGGATCATCCCAGCGCAGGCAGCGCTCATGCTCCGGGGCATAAAACTCCGTACACTTGTAAACAAACTCGGCCTCTGGGCTCAGCACATAGAAGCCATGGGCAAAGCCCGGCGGCACCCAGAGCATCTTCCTGTTTTCCGCAGAGAGGAGATCTCCAACCCATCTGCCAAAGGTGGGGGAGCTTTTCCTTAAGTCAACGGCCACGTCAAACACCTCGCCGCTGATCACCCGCACCAGTTTGCCCTGGGGTTGCCTGATCTGGTAATGCAGCCCGCGCAGGGTGTTCTGCACGGACTTACTGTGGTTATCCTGGACAAAATTGCATCCAAGACCGGCTGCAGCAAACTTTTCCGCATGCCAGGTCTCCATGAAAAAGCCGCGACTGTCGCCAAAAAGCTGAGGCTCGATAAGCAATACCTCGGGAATTTCGGTGGGCAGAAACCTCATCGTCCCTGTTCCTCCTCAAGAATCTGGAACAGATACTGACCATAACCATTTTTCCGCAAGGGCTCGGCCAAGCCCGCCAGCTGCGCATCATCAATGTAGCCCATCCGGAAGGCAATCTCCTCAAGGCAGGCAATCTTCAAGCCCTGCCGGTCTTCCATGACCTTGATAAAATTGGCCGCGTCCAGCAGGGAATTATGGGTGCCGGTGTCAAGCCAGGCCGTGCCCCGTCCCAGAAGTTCGACCTGCAACTGCCCCTTGGCAAGATACACCCGGTTGACATCGGTTATCTCCAGCTCCCCGCGAGCGGAGGGTTTGAGATTGCTGGCAATCTCGACCACCTGGCTGTCGTAAAAATATAGGCCGGTAACGGCGTAACGGGATTTTGGCCTGGCCGGTTTTTCCTCGATATCGAGCACGCTCCGATCCGGGGCAAAGGAGATTACCCCATAGCGTTCAGGATCACGCACATAGTAGCCGAAAACCATCCCGCCTTTGGGCTCAGCCGCTTTATCCTGCAGGATCTTGGCCAGGCCTGGCCCATAGAAGATATTATCCCCAAGAATAAGACAGACTGGCTTCTGGCCGATGAATTTTTCCCCGATCACAAAGGCCTGGGCAATGCCCTCCGGCCTGGGCTGCACCGCGTACTCCAAGGCAAGACCCCACTGACTGCCATCGCCCAGCAGCTCCATAAACTGCCCCTGATCCTCCGGGGTGGTGATGAGCAAAACCTCCCTGATCCCTGCCAGCATGAGGGTGGACAGGGGATAATAGATCATGGGTTTGTCATAGACCGGCAACAGCTGCTTGCTCACCGACCGGGTCAGGGGATAAAGCCGCGTGCCCGAACCGCCTGCCAGGATTATTCCTTTCATTTTCGCTCTGCCCCCCCCAAAAAGACGACCAGTCACCGCCCCACGGAAAGACTTGCTTTTCTTGGCGGGGCATTTTATCTTTAAGCAACGATCTTGCCAGCATGATCCATGCTCTCGGAAAAGAACCGTTATCCTAGCGCATTTTACAACAAATAAAAAGTTTATAGTGCCGATGCCTGTGCTGTTTGTCCCCAGGAGCAACACCTATCTGCCGCCCATCACCATCACCGGAGCCACACCATGATCAGCCAGGAACTGCTTGATATCCTTGCCTGCCCCAAATGCAAAGGAGAATTAACGCTCACCGAAAAGAAAGACGGCCTTGTCTGCGAAAGCTGCCAGCTTCTCTACGAGATCCGTGAGGACATCCCCATCATGCTCATTGATGAGGCCAAGAAACTAACTAAAAAGACGGAGTGCTGAGTGCTGAGGACTGAGTGCCGAGGTATGGATCTTTTTCTCAGCACTCAGCACTAAGCACTCAGCATTTATAATGTATCAACACCTGACCTCGCGCTGTTTTATCAATTTCCCCTTTCGTCGGCTTCAGCAGGAGCTGGATTTTGTACTCACCCACCGGTTCCAGCCGGAAATCGGCCTGGAAGGCGACACGCTCTACACCGCCACCACCGCCGAATACCAGAAGGTGGCCAGAGCGCTGGCTGAGGCCGGGCTTGGCTGCACCCTGCACGCCCCTTTCTTCGACCTCGCGCCGGGCGCGCTGGACAAAAATATCCTGACGGCCACCCGCGCCAAGCTGGGCAAGGCCTTTGACCTCATTGAGATATTCCGGCCAGCGGCAGTGGTCTGCCATCTCAACTACGAAGAGAACAAGCACGGTTATAAAAAGGAGGACTGGTTCAACACCTCCCTGACAACCTGGCAGGAGCTGCTGGCACAAGCCGCCGCATACCAGGTGCCGCTGATGCTGGAAAACACTTACGAAACAGGGCCGGAGCAGCATGAGAAAATGCTTGCCGCCCTCAACTCGCCCCTTGCCAGATTCTGTCTCGATGTGGGCCATGTCTCGGCTTTTGCCAAAAACAGCTGGCAGGATTGGCTGCCCGCCCTTGCCCCCTGGCTCGGTCAGCTCCACCTGCACGACAACCAGGGCGACCGGGACGCGCATCTGGCCCCAGGGAGGGGAACCTTCGATTTTCCCGGCCTGTTTGGCTATCTTAAAGCGCAGAGTTTAAAGCCCCTGGTTACCCTGGAGCCTCACACCAGGGATGATCTGTGGGAAAGCCTGGCCGCCCTGGTAAAGCTGAGTGCTGAGTTCTGAGTTCTGAGTGCTGAGGGCTGAGGGCTGAGGGCTGAGGGCTGAGGGCTGAATTCTGATTGCTGATAACCGTATTACACCTTTGGAGTCCCGATGTCCGACATGCCTGTCCCGCCAGCCAATTTCGTCCACCTCCATGTCCACACCCAGTACAGCCTGCTCGATGGCGCCATCCGGGTCGGCGACCTGCTGGCCAAGTGCAAGGAATACGGGATGAACGCCGTGGCTATCACCGATCACGGCGCCATGCACGGGGCTCTGGAATTCTATGTCCAGGCGAGAAAGGCCGGAATCAAGCCCATCATCGGCTGCGAGTTCTATGTCTCCCCCAGTCACCGCTTCGATAAATCCGCAAAAAGCGCGGGCAAGGCCGCCTTTCATCTCGTGCTCCTGGCCATGAACAACACCGGCTACCAGAACCTGCTCAAACTGGCCAGCCTGGCCCAGATGGAAGGGTTTCACTACA
>Ga0208863_1000355_pt1 | contig 52406 bp, 61 predicted proteins | sample RifOxyD3_FD_184040 | JGI IMG/M metagenome (GOLD analysis project Ga0208863, IMG submission 184040) | Soil microbial communities from Rifle, Colorado - Rifle Oxygen_injection D3 (SPAdes) | ecosystem: Environmental > Terrestrial > Deep subsurface > Rock core/Sediment | place: Rifle, Colorado... | reverse complement strand
TGGATTTCGAAGCAAATATGCCTATCGTGCGCGCCGCCGTTAAGTACGGCAAGCATCTGGTGTTCCCGTCGACTTCTGAAGTTTACGGCATGTGCCACGACGATGAATTCGATCCTGAAAACTCAGAACTGATCTGCGGTCCGATCAATAAGCCGCGCTGGATTTACTCTTGCTCCAAGCAGTTGATGGATCGCGTGATCTGGGGCTACGGCATGGAAGGGCTGAACTTTACCCTGTTCCGTCCGTTTAACTGGATCGGTGCCGGACTGGATTCTATCCACACACCTAAAGAAGGCAGTTCTCGCGTAGTGACTCAATTCCTAGGCCATATCGTGCGCGGCGAAAACATCAGTCTGGTGGATGGCGGTCAGCAAAAGCGCGCTTTTACCTATGTGGATGACGGTATCAACGCGCTGATGAAGATCATCGAGAACAAGGATGGTGTCGCAACCGGAAAAATTTACAATATCGGTAATCCGGTCAACAATTTCTCGATACGCGATCTGGCTGACATGATGTTGACACTGGCGAACGAATATCCGGAATATAGCGAATCGGCACAAAAAGTGAAGATCGTTGAAACGACGGCTGCGGCTTATTACGGCAAGGGTTATCAGGACGTGCAAAACCGCGTACCTAAGATCACTAATACCTGTGAAGAGCTGGGCTGGGCGCCGACCATCAATATGGCTGACACGCTGCGCAATATTTTCGATGCGTATCGCGGCCAGGTTGGCGAAGCGCGCAAGCTGATGGACTAAAGACAGTAGTCAGGATACAGGTGTCTGGATTCAGCTAAAACCTGACTTTTTGCATCCTGTATTTTGCATCCTGATATGAAACAAATCGCGCTTAAAATCGATGTAGATACCTATCGCGGTACACGTGAAGGCGTGCCGCGCCTGGTTGATGTGCTTAAACGCTACAAGGCAGAGGCGACGTTCTTTTTTACCTTGGGTCCGGATCACATGGGGCGCGCCATCGGGCGCGTGTTTCGTCCCGGCTATCTTAAAAAAGTTTCACGTATGTCGGTGGTCGAGCATTACGGCATTAAAACTTTGTTGTACGGTACGCTGCTGCCTGCGCCCGATATCGGTAAAAAATGTGCCGATATTATGCGCGGTGTGCGCGATGCGGGCTTTGAGGTGGGCGTTCATTGCTTTGACCATATACGCTGGCAGGATCAGGTGGCGGGTAAGGATGCGGAATGGACCCGTTGCGAGTTGCAGCGCGCTGTCGACCGTTATATCGAAATTTTTGGTGAGGCGCCACATGCGCATGCAGCGGCCGGTTGGCAGATGAATCGTCATGCGCTGCGACTGATGCAGCGTATGGGCTTCGATTACAGCTCGGATACGCGCGGCACCCATCCCTTTATCCCCATCTGGCACGCCGAAATCGTCGCCTGCCCGCAGTTGCCCACCACCTTGCCTACGCTGGATGAGTTGATCAATCGCGACGGGATTACGCTGGAGAATGTGGCTCAGCATTTGTTGAAGCTTACCGCAGCGGCACCGGATACCGGACATGTTTACACGCTGCACGCAGAATTGGAGGGGGGGAAGTGGATGCCTGTCTTTGAAGAGTTGCTGCAAGGCTGGCAGGCGCAAGGTTATGAACTGGTATCTATGCGGCAATATTTACAAGCTTTGCGGGCAGTGGCTCTGCCGCGTCACGAAATCGTGATGCGCGAAATTGAGGGGCGTATAGGCATGCTCGCTGTGCAAGGCGAAAAAAATTGAGCGAGTTTGACGTTAAAGTTACTTGTGTGGCCGGTCGATAACAGTGTCAACGTAGGGAGGTAGTGATGCAAGATAATAAGGCGTTGAATGAATGGGTGATCAGACTCAGTGAGAGCGAGTTGCCGGTGTTGAAGCAAACGGCTCGTGAGCTGGCTGCGCTGCGGGAAGATGACAATAAATTGTCGGCTCATAGTATTGCCAATGTCATTAAGCGAGATCCGGTGATGACAGTCAAGTTGCTGCGCTATTTGCAGCTGCATAAACGCAGGGCTCAGACGACTGATGTAGTTCAGGTCGAGCAGGCGCTGCTGATGTTGGGCATGGAGTCATTTTTTAGTCATGTAGTGCCGAAGTTGCTGATTGAGGATGTCTTTAAGCCTCATATCGTGGCGCTGCCGCCGATTCTGCGTGTGATACATCGCTCGCACCGTGCATCTGAATACGCCTATGACTGGGCCTTGCGGCTGCATGATATGCATTTTGAAGAGGTGCGTATTACAGCCTTGCTGCACGACATTGCCGAGATACTCATGTGGTGTTTTGCGCCGGATGACATGTTGAAAATACGGGATATGCAGAAAAACGACAAGACGTTGCGCAGTCGTACGGCACAAGAGCAGGTGTTGGGCTTTTCTTTATTGGCGCTGCAAAAATCCCTGAATATACACTGGGCGTTGCCTGAACTTTTGCAGACTTCACTGGATGAATCTTGTGCCTTGCAGCAACGTGTGCGTAATGTCACGCTGGCGATCAATCTGGCACGTCATTCTGCGAATGGTTGGGATGATGCAGCGTTGCCGGATGATTATAGGGATATTGGCGTGCTGCTGCATATTCCCACTGAGCAGGCGATGCTGATGGTCACGGCGGAGGCAGGAATGGCTTGCGATCTGAGCAAGCCCCATTGATGGTTCTGCCTTTTCTGCAACCTGTTGATTGCTAAGTGTTAATTAACAGGTGTGCGTCTTATTTCCGCTTTCACGGCCTATGCCGTGATATTCAATTCCCAACCTGGCCATGTCGGCGGGTTCGAACAGGTTGCGTCCGTCGAAGATCACCGGTTGTTTCAGGCGAGCTTTGATGATAGAAAAGTCAGGGCTCTTGAATGCCTTCCACTCTGTCACAATGATCAGTGCATCTGCCTCCAGCAGAGCGTCCTTGCTGTTGTCCGCATAGCTTAAATCCTGACGCTCACCGTAGATATGCCGGGTTTCTTTCATCGCCACCGGGTCATAGGCCGTGACGGTCGCGCCCAGCGCCCACAGCTTCTCCATGATGACGCGACTGCTGGCTTCGCGCATATCATCGGTTCCGGGTTTGAATGCAAGTCCCCATAGGGCGAAATGCTTGCCGGCAAGGTTAGTGCCGAAGCGGCGCGTGATCTTCTGTAACAGTACCGACTTCTGTGCGTTATTGACCTGTTCGACCGCTTCCAGTACTTTCGAAGGCAGACCGTATTCGGCGCTGGTACGTTGCAGGGCGCGTACATCCTTGGGGAAGCAGGAGCCGCCATAGCCGCAGCCGGCGTACAAGAAGTGATAGCCGATGCGCTGGTCTGAACCTATGCCCTTGCGCACATGTTCAATGTCAGCCCCCACGCGCTCGGCCAAATTGGCTAATTCATTCATGAACGAGATGCGGGTAGCCAGCATGGCGTTGGCAGCGTATTTGGTCAGTTCTGCCGAGCGAATATCCATCACCATCAGGCGTTCGTGATTGCGCTGGAACGGCGCGTACATTTCGCGCATGATTTTGATGGACGCCTCATCTTCGGCGCCGATGACGATGCGATCGGGGCGATTAAAGTCATCGATGGCCGCACCTTCCTTGAGGAACTCGGGATTCGACACCATGCTGAAAGTGAGTTGTACGCCGCGTTGATCAAGTTCTGTCTGTACCGCTTGCTTGACCTTGTCAGCCGTGCCTACCGGAACAGTGGACTTGTCCACAATAACTTTATATTCGGTCATGTATCGTGCGATGCTGCGCGCTGCGGCGATGACATATTGCAAGTCTGCTGAACCGTCTTCACCGGAAGGGGTGCCTACTGCGATCATCTGTACCAGGCCGTGCGCGACGCTCACTTCGATATCCGTTGTGAAACGCAGGCGTCCCGCCTCAATATTGCGCTTAATGACCTCGTCCAGTCCGGGTTCGTAGATCGGGGAGCCGCCGTTGTTGAGGATTTCAATCTTGCGGGGATCGATATCCAGGCACATCACGTCATTTCCCAAATCCGCGAGGCAAGCGCCTGATACCAAACCGACATAGCCGGAACCAATTACAGTGATTTTCATTGCAGTAAAATATGGACGATCGAAGTGCGCATTATGCCGCAGAACGGGTAGTGCGTCAGTGTTCGCGGAGGGTGGATCAATTAAATATTATGGCCGTGCTGACTCATTTCTTATTGCATCGTTGCGCTTGTGATGTGCATATATCGGGTGGCGATGGTGCTTGCGCCGTTGTGATTGTGTCTGGTATTAATAATCCACTTAAAAATCAATGCATTATATTTTTCAGTGCGATTGATTGTAATCTCGCTCCATTAATTAGGGGAAACCATGGCGGTATCCTTTTCAATTTTATGTATTCCCGAAAAATATTTTTTTAAAAAAAAGATGATTATTAGGTTGACCGAACTGGATGTGCTCTATACAATGCGCACCTCTTCATTCCCTGATAGCTCAGCCGGTAGAGCGACGGACTGTTAATCCGCAGGTCCCTGGTTCGAATCCAGGTCGGGGAGCCAATTTGGCTTAGTAGGCACCATTTCAAATCCAGCTTGATTTACGAGCTTTGATTTGTCGTAGTTGACTACCAGGCAGCTCGCATCAACGACGATCCCCTCAATAAACGATGAGAAGAACATTCTCAGTCGTTTGGGGTCTTCGGTTGTTTTGACGATGTCACGCAGCATTTCAGCCATTTCAGTTACATCGATATCGCTTACAGCCGTTTCCGGCATTTCCTCTTCTTCGATCCTGATCAATCGAGTCTCAATTGCATCACGCTGCGTCTTCAATTCACGCATCCGAACGGTCAAATCGCCTAGGTTTGGCGCATCCTTTCCATGCAGCTCCAGCACGCTATACAGATTCTTCTGCCTTTTCTCGACATCCCTAAGCTCTTTAACCGTTGCTGACCGGCGTTCAGCGCGTTCTTTGATCCATTTGCTGGTGAGCTCCTGAATATCCTCGATCATTGACACCAGCATTCTGCGTGTGAGTATTTTTTCCAGCACGACATCGGTTATCCATTCATCGAATTCATGCGCGGAAATGCGGCGATTCTCGCATCCTCCCACCCGATGCGCCGTTCCGCAGTTGTAGTAGTGATATCGACGGCTGCGCCCCTTCGAGCTGGTGATCTGCATTGCGGCGCCGCATTTCCCGCATTTAAGTAGGCCGGTGAATACAAAACAGCTGTTCGGCGACCCGGTGCCTTCTTCCGGAGCTCGTGCTCCAAACCTATTCTGAATTTCCATGAATATCTCCTGATCAATAATCGGCTCATGTGCCTGGGTGATGATCCATTCATCCTGTGGCTTCACCGTCTTGGTCTTATGGTTAGTTTTGTTAAATACCGTTTGCCCGATATAAATTCTGTTTTTGAGCAGATTCAGTACAGTATTTTTATTCCAGCGCCGCCCACGGTTCAGCCGTTCGTCCTTATTGAGCAGCATTGCGATCGTTTTTGCGCCGGCACCTTCAGCGCACATACGGAAAATTTCACGTACAGCGCTCGCTTCAGATTCATTGACCGCCAGTTTCTTGCGTTTCCCTGCTGGCACCGTTTCATAGCCCAATGGCACACGTCCGCCGTTGAAATGTCCGTCTTGAGCATTTTTTACCATGCTGCGCGAGGTATCCGCGCTCACCTGGCGCGAGTAATGCTCATCGAATATCTCCAGCATGCCTTCCAGCATCCAGCCGGCATCAGTACGATTGTCCAGATCCACGCTTACATAGATTACCCTGGTGCCGTATTTCTCCAGCTCACGCTTGTACAGGGCCGCATCCAGCTTGTTGCGGGCAAAGCGTGACGTACTCCAGCAAATAAAGAACTGAACGCCGTATGCCTTGCAATAGCGCACAGCATCACGAAAAGCGGGGCGGGCGTCGGTGGTACCGGATATCCCTGCATCGGTAAAAACTCGCAGGACATCTGCATTGAGCGCACCTGCCTTGCGGTGGCCATGCTCGATCTGGCTTTCTACCGGCAGGCCATCATCGGCTTGTCTGGTTGTCGAAACCCGCGCATAAATAATTGCTTTGTTTTCTGACATGGTAGATTTTATTCCTGATGGACCAGACGTGATATGTGACGAAGACTGATCCTTTCACATAACTGGGCGTTCAATTTTTCCTGTATTTCCCGAGGCTTCAATCCCATGCTATTCAGCGATTCGATGTAGCGGTTACGCTGATAGCGCAGGAACGTGCTGTAACTCCTGATCGGTACCAATAGACGGCCGTCGTCGCCAATGCTGGACTGGTCTCGGTCCAAAATTCGCCACATTTTCAACATTGCATCGACGCCAATTTCCTCGGACACCTCTAACCACACATTTTGCAGACCCATTTGCCGAAATTCCTCCAGGCGCGGGTCGCGTTTTTTTTTCGCCGCTTCCGGCTCAAAGTTTAGAACTGTGCAGATATTCTGGTACCCACCCCCCCCGGAAAGCGAGGGGGGGATAGCCTGCCGACCCCCCACCCCGTCGAACAGGTCAGGCTGATGGGTGCCGCTGCTGACAGTTTCATGCTCTGAATTACGCTTTTCATTCTTTCTTCTCATCGCTCACCCCTTGTTCTAACGTCAATCAATTACGCTTTATACCCACAAGACGCTATTAGCAGTTGCGTCCGTCTATCTGTTTTAGCCCGTTATGACCTTCAGTTGCAGTCAACTACTCAGGCGCTCAGCTTTGTCTAGTTAACACTGGCTTGCAGCTCTATATAGGTTATTCACTAGACCGGCAGTACTTGGGTTGCGTCAGTCAGCAACTCGGTAAACGCGTCTAAAAATCCCCTTGCTACTCCAATCAGGATCCCTTTTTGTTGAGTTGCTTCAACAGATCACTGACTGGCGTCTTCATCTTGCTCAATGGATTGGCACGATCAATCTCTCGTGTCAGCTTGCGCATCGCTGTATGCACATAAATGTCTGTGCTCTTCGGATCCGCATGGCCGAGCAGCTTCTGTGCGTTGAGCAGATTCACATCATCCTCGATCAACTCAGTGCCAAACAGGTGGCGCATCGCATGAGGATGCAGTTGGTCATCAGGAATCCCGACACGCTGGCCGTACTTTGCCACCATCTCGAATACAGCACGGCGGTTCAGCCTTCTCTTCTCGCCGTGATATTCATCAGCTGTACAGTGCCGGTTCATCAAGCTGACAAAAAGCACCTGGTTGCCGTCAGGCAATAGGCGATTGATGTGCTTCAAATCCTCATGTGCCATATACAGTCGCAGAAGCATGTCGGCTTCAGAAGGTACTGGCAAGCGGCGTTCCTTATCTCCCTTCTCCAACACTTTTAGCATCAGACGCACCTTGCCATCTACCTCATCCTCAACCACGCTGTTATCGTTGAGATTTACCAGTCCGGAGGCGCGCAGGCCGCAGCCAATCAGCAGCGCGAGCATCGCGCCATCCCGGACCCCTTCAAATGTGCCGAAATCTGGCGCCCACATCAATTTCTCGGCATTTTTCATTGTCATTACACGAGGGATCTTGCGTCCCACCTTCGGATAAGGAAGGCTGACTGCCGGATTACGAGATATATGCTGATTTTCCAGCAACCATCGATAGAACTCACGGGTTGCCGCAACATGAGTTCGACGGCTGATGGGATCGGTTAGTCCGAGTTTGTGCAGCCATATCCCGCTGAACACAACCAAATCATCGTACGACGCCATCAATGGATCCCGTTCAGCGAAAAAAATCAGCAAGCGACCTAAAGCCAGGCGATAAACCTCGACCGTGCGCAATGATCGCCCGACATTGTGCTGTTTGAACGTCAAAAACGCCTCGATTAACTTTTCCATATCACCCTTCAAAACATCACCCCTACCTTTCCACAACTTGCACCCGCAGCACCCGATTGGCCTCTAGCCCAATAACGGCGGGGCTTCCAGTCAGGTGCAAGTTAAATAATCACTCGCACCCGACAACTTGCACTTTACCAAAAACAATCTATAAATCAAACACTTAATTTGGTGCAAGTTGCTTTAACCTAAGCCATCACTTGCACCCAACTTGCACCCGCAGCACCCAACTTGCACCCAACTTGCACCCGATTATTTATTATTAAAATCAAATATTTAAGTTAATTATGGTGCTTAGGTGCAAGTGTTTTCAACATATATCAAGTCTGGCGCAGCAAACGGTCAAAAAAAAGGCCAAAACCGCCAGTTTCAGCCAAAATCCACCTCCCGACACCCCTCCCTCGCTTAAATGCCTGCCGCGCCTTCGGCGCGGAGGGGTTAGCCAGACGGGGCAGGGCGCTGCGCGAGGCTGAATTTGCGACCGCTGTATCTCGGTGGAGCTTGGGTATTGGGAAGGGTTAGGAAACGCGTCAGATCGCATCATGTGCGACCTGATCTAACATCGTTACGTGGCACTCGCTGCCAGCCACCTGCCGCGCATATTCTTTCGCCTTCTCCACAGTTGTAAACTTCACCGGGATCATTTGCCTAGACAATAGCCATCCGTCGAGCCATTCCCCCGTCCAGTGCGTCGAAATCCGGAACGACCAATCTCCATCCTTCGCGCGCAGAGCTCCATCGTGTAATTCAAACTTCATCATTCGTCTCCTCCGTCTGTCCATCTCCACCGGCTAATCCGGTTCCCGTTGACTACTTTTAACTGCTCGGACATCCAGCCTGCACGCTTGAGCGTGCTCAGCTCGTTGGTGATGCGGCAACCGAGTTGTCGTGCATTGGTAAATGGGTTCTTGATGCCGTATTCGCGCCCATAGCGCATCAGCATCGACAGCAGATCCTGTGTGCTGCAATCGAAATAGAATGTCTGTGGACGTTTTTTTGGATCGGCATGATCGCCAATCTCTTCGCGATAAACCCAAACTCCCATCAGATCGCACCAGACGCGCACCTGGTTGACGCCAAAAGCTCCCTTGGCCGAAATAGCTTCGGCTTCGGTGCGGCTATAAACGATCAGGAATACGCGTTTCAGCCCGTCGATGAGTTGCAGTACTGCATTAGTGCCTTGCTCGATCGCACGGCTATGGTCATTTTGATATTTGATCCATGAGTCGAGCAGAACGTATTCAGGAGCGCGGTCGCCGGCTTCCAGCTTCAGATCATTGGACAGCGGCATATAGCGCAGCAGGGCGCGTGCGATCAACACTAGCAGCGCCAGATACTCTGACACGCGGTCTTTACTGAAATCTTTATGGTGTTCACGGATGTACTGAATGATCTTGCCGCGATCAGCCAGCGATGGCAGTACTTTCTCGGCCAGCAGCATCAGCCAGGCTGACAGCATATCGTCACGTTTAGCCAGCAGCTCACGGGCGTTGTCGTCTTTAACGAAGTCGATGCGTTGATATTTTTTGTGGAAATCTACGATGAACGCCCGATTGATCAGTTCGGGCTTGCTGAATGGTTCGATCGCGGTGATCGCCACCAGGCAGTTGATCTTTTCCGTCACCACGCCTGACTGGGTGCCTTGTTCGCGTTTGATATTGGTCGCACCGGTCGCGGCCAGCAGCAGGAAATTCAGCGCGTTGCGGTTCAAGTCGTCTGTTTCGAGATTGTCTTTGATGATCAGCGGCTCAGTGGCCGCCATTGAATAATCCGATGCGGTCGAGGAACGTCCAACCATATTCTCGCCGTACAGCAGCAGCGACATCACTTCAGCGGCAGAAGTCTTTCCCGATCCAGAACCTCCTTCCAGCTTCATGAGCGCCTTGGCCGATGTCAGCGGCATCAGAAACGCTGACAAGGCCCACGCCATCAACAAATAACGCTGTGACGGGTCACACGCCATGCTGTCCAGTACCATGCTTTTCATCCCGGCCATCGCCTGCGCAATGTTCACATCAGGATCATATCGGAACGTTTTCATCTGGCTGGACTCAGCCAGTAATACATTGTGCGGATTGGTGCCGTTTTCGGCGATGTCTACGCTGTGGCTCGATACCTTCAGAATCCGGTTCGCTGCATCCTTCAGGTTCAGATACAGTACCGGCCCGGTATCATCACTCAGCAGTGAAATCCAGCCAAATTCGCTCAGTTTGTCGCCACGCGAATAGGTCAGTGCCTTTAACTCTTCCAGGATGAACCCGCTCACTTCCTGTTTGATATTCAGCCCGGCCTCGCGGTGCATCAGCGCCTTCCACGGCACGTTGTCGCCGATGGTGTAGATGGTGTGCTGGTAGAAAAGGCATAACCGGTCTCCGCTGACAAAAAAGCGGCCGCGCTGCCGAAAGTAGTCCCATACCGCCGTCGCGCACAGCCGCTTGTAGCTGTCCGACTTGCCTGAGCCGTTAAAACTCTCCAGCAGATCCTCCAGCGTGTCTTTCAGCCCATAGGATTCCTTGACCCCGGACATCACCGCGTCGCGCGAAAATCCCAGCTTCTGCATCTCGACGATGACCGCGTCGCGTTGCAGTTCTGGCAGCAGCGACAGGTACTCGAAGAATTCAATCTCATTCAGATAGCGCAGGCAGGCATCCGCATCGCTGCGCACGTCGGAGGGCATCACGCGCAGCTCCCACAGCAGAGGATTCATCGCTTTCTTGATTGCGGCCTGAATGCGGTGCGGCGCGCTGTCCATATCCTTCTGGATCCAGTCATCCGGATCCTCACCTGGATCCATCAGCCCGCTGGCCACCAATACCTTGCAGCGCTCATTGCGCAGCAGGCGTTGATACACGCGACGGGTATATTTCCAGCCTGCAGGCGGCTGGCCGTTATCACCCCACTTGGTGTCGTAGTCGAACCAGGTAATGATTGTCTTGCCTGACCCTTGCGCATCGAGCCATGCGACCTGTTTATCCGCCAGCTGCCCTAGGCTGGCCAGCGCGTTTTTGTAGCCGGCATCGAAGAAGCTGGCCAGATCGTTTTCGCCCTCGATACAGATCACTGTTTCAGCGCGCATCGCTTTCTGATTGCCGAATACGAAACCGTCCAGCCGGTGCTCGGCGCGGAACTGGTAGTCCAGCTTCTTCTTCGGGTCTTTCAGCGTGAAATGCGCCACCTCGCCGGATGGCAGACGGTGCGGGAAAATAACCAGCCCAGGCACAAAGAAATCGCGCCACTCGCCCGGATTTTTATGGCTCTCGACATACAGGCCGGACGCCTTCACCTCATCCAGATCGAAACCCTGTGCGCGCAGCGCCTCCACCAGCTTACCGTCCGAACAACCTATTTCCATCGTCTTCAGGGTGGATGGCTTATGGCCGCGACCGTCCGGCTTTTCGGTCGTCAGATACTGCATCACGTCGGCACGGTTCGCCAGCACCGACTGGTAATGCGCGATGGACGCCTCCAGCAAACGCTGTGAACGATTTTCAGGCTTCGGAGTATCGTTAGCGGACTTCTTCAGATCCGGAAGCGTCACGCCGGCCCATTGCGCCACCGCACGCAGCGCCTCGCCCTTGTCCAGCCCTTGCACCTGCTCGGCATAGGTAAATACATCGCCCCCCGCTCCGCATGAATGGCACTTGTAAGCGCTGTCGTCATCGCCGAACAGCGAGAAACAATCGTTGTGATTGCAGCATGGCGCCGGGTTGAAGAACACCGACGCGCCCGACTTCTTTCGCTTTGAACCGCTCGCCTGCTCGATGTAATCTGCCAGATCGGCAGCGCGTTTCACGTCCTGGAATACTGCGTTAGTGTTGCTTGCCGCTTGCATATTCTTATCCCTGATAATTATAGGTGGCTGCGCCTGCTCTGAAAGGAAGTAGAAGCATCGCAGCCTGCCGGCGGTTATTGACCCCACTCACCGGCTTGGGTAAAACCCCGTTGCGGGGCGGAATTCTTTACGTCACAGGCTCTAACTTCACGTCTATATGTGGATACAACCAACGAACCCGTAGATGATTTTCAAGATGCGTTGCCAGCTTTTCTGGAAATTTCCCGGCATAAGTCTGATCATCGCCACATAGAACAGGACAGCCACTGGGATGCATCTTTTCAACATAATCTTGTTCTTTATTTGGCCCAATCATCACAATTCTGAACATCGTCATCCCCTCAGTTGTTGTTCATCACTACCGCATACCTGACCCCGCACGGATGCACCAGGCGCAGCACTTTCTCCGGGCCGTTGATCATCGGCGCGATGGTGTCCCTCTCGCACGCCGTTACATCGATGCAGAGGTGTTCGAGCTGCTCGATCAGATCGTCCTGGATCAGCGCGGTGTACTTGTTCTGCTGCGGATACTCCAGCACCGCGAACACGTCCTCCCACGGCACCGGGCAACCGTCCAGCACCTCGTCGCATCGCCCGACGACCAGGTGGAATGGAACCAGCAACAGCGTGCCCATCCGCGCCGCAATCAGGTAATCGAATGCGCGGTACAACTGCCCATCGGTTGCGAACAGCTGCAGGCGCTCGACGAGGAAGAAAGGTATGGTCATATCAGCCCCTCAACCGATGGACGGTATGCCCTGTAATCGCGGGCTTTTCTTGAGCAAGAAAACCTCCGGGAACAACAGCGCCAGTCACTTTCGCAAAGTCAACCTCAACCTTGGCCAGATCGATGATGTTTCTTGACACCTCGCACATTGCTTTCGCCTGGTCGATGTCGATAGTTTTGTCCTTCAAGCCCTTCAATGTGGCGAACAAGTGTTCGCGCAGTTCAGATGCGTCGTTTGCCATGATTGTTAATCTTTCTTTTGAGTGCCCCGGTAAGCTGGATCAATTGCTTAAGTTCAGTCGGCAGGTTGTGGATGGTGTTTCGTGCAAGGTGCTCCTGGTGCGTGACGAGCTCCAGATTCGACGGGTCGCAGTTCTCGTGGTCGGCTGTTTTGAACACCAGCATCATTCCTTTATCTATCGGGCCGTGAACCGACTCCCAGTTCATACGGTGCGTCCATTGCCATTGATTTGGTTCTGCTGTTTTTGTTTTCAGGTAGCCATCCGTTGCCATCACTGTCGTTCCGACCGGAACACTGTTGTGAGGCGTGGTGCCTTTCTTGAATTGCGTGGCCTGCATGCCGGGATAACTGACGCCCTTCACGCCCTTGTTTGGCGGTATATGCCCCTTCTTAAAACGCGCATCCGCACCGCGAATACCGTCCAGTCGGCCTGATGCGGGGCTGGATTTGAATGCATCCGATTTTTTCAACCCGAGCCGGGAAGCTTTGGCATAGACCAGATCAATACTGCATCCGATCGCTGCGGCGATGACGGCGGTGCTTTCGTCCGGGTAGCGTTTTTTCAGCAGCGCGAGCTCGTCGTCTGACCAGACCTTTCGCGGCGGCATGATTCCTCGGCTCTTGGTCATTTTCCGCATCCCAGATATAGATCATCGACCGATGCGGTGCGGCGGCGGTAGACCACCATCATGCTGATGTAAACCGCGTTGGCCAGCACCACGAACAGGCCGCCGTAAAAGCTCACCGGCTGGTTCAGCTGCGGGTAGTAGTAGAGGTTCCAGAATCCCCACAGCGTGAAGAACAGGGCGCTGACGATAGACACACCGCGCACCGACTTATCGGCATACAGCACGCGACAATGGTTCAGCACGAACAAGCCGGCAAACGCCTCGATCAGGCCGTTGATGAAGTCCGCATCGATCGCAACCAGCAGGCTGGACAGTGAAGAGTGCAGGGCGGTCAGGGTATCGAGCGGAATCATGCTTCAGCTCCGCAAAGAGCGCATTCATCAGCGACGATCACCACATGCTGGCAAGGCTCTGCCTTTTTCTTATCAAACTTTTCAATTCCCCATGCTAGGGCATAACAGCACCACATAAATCTATGTGAATACTCGGTTACGTCATGTTCAAAGAAATCCACAAACTCAAAACGTATGTCGCTATTTATGGTGTGGTAAAAGTCGTGAGCGGCTGCCTGTTGTCTGTATCCGCCGTTGTCACCATCTGCCCCCAGCACTTCATTCATCACCGCTTGCCAAAGGTCGCGACGATCTTCCTTGTCAGTTTCCTTTCTGTTATTGCGCATCCATTGGACCAGGTCGCCTAACACAGCCCGCTTGAACCGTTCTTCGCTGAACTCTGTGATGCCATCGAATTTATCTTGCGCCTCAACCTTTTCACTCCAGTAACCCGGATTGATTGCCAGCGTCAGGCCGTCTCTTAGGCGCCGGTGTTCTCGGTCGGTGCGAAAAAACTCAAACATGTCTCTCAGCCTGGTGAAGACATATGTCCCCATATCACCCGTGTAGCAGAGATATCCCGGCCATGTGATCAGATCGAAGTGCTGCATCATGGTATTTTCTTTTTTGAAGCGGATGTGCCGATATATACCGTCATCGCGGATGATGATCATTTCGTGCTTTTCAACATCTTTAAGGAAGCTTTCCTCGGTGCATTGGTAATTCATGCTGCTTGCTCCTGGTTGCGTTGATGCTCACACTGATCTGCGCTTCCGCAATACTTGAGTCCAACGATCACCCGCCCACACATCCCCCCTGGTACTGGTGTACCGCCTACCGCGCATAACGGCAATTGCTTTTCTTTCTCCCATGCCGTGATCTCTTTTTCTGTCATAAACAGGTAGCTGTCATACCCACAGGATGGGCAAATACTGCGAGTCGCTGACAGGCTTGAATGCAACGGGTCCGACTTTTTTGCCAATTGCGTTTCATAGCCGCGCCACTTGCAGCCTCTTTTTGCACACTTGATTGGTGCCGTTCCATACTTTGGCAGACTCATTTTTCCCCCCACTCGTTGCAGATTGCGGTCTTACTGGTGGCAAACGAACCTTTTTTGCAGCGGTGGCGCTCGCTTTCATTGATCGCGTCCGGATTGATGAATACCGTGTCGCTGTGTTTGCAGTTTCCGCATTGCGGACGCTGCTTTGCGGTCAGATATCCGATGCGGAAAAGTTGCTGTTCCGTGGCGGTACCGAATTGATTGCTTTTCATGCTGCGCTCCTTTCGATCCGGGTCACTTTGCCGGTTCGTTCATTGAGGATATTGATGCGCTTGATTTCGCTGATGTCGATGTTGGTCAGGCTGCCGTCTTCCAGCATTGCGGTGATCTTTGCGGTGCGATCAGGGCCGGCCGGCATAGTCGGCGCCCAGGAATACTTTCTTCGCATCCAGATCTTCTTCAATCTTCATAGCCTTGAGCATCTGCATGGACTGGTACAGCATCATCACGTCCATTTTCGGCAGCTGCTCTTCGGCCTTATGGATCCCGGCCAGCAGGGCAGCCTGCTCCAGCTCGCGCAGTTCCCACACGCCGGTTGCATCGCCGCGCCGTCCGGCGTCATTCACCGACCGCATCGCGCCCTCGATCACGGTGAGTACGGCGGCATCCTTGGGTGGACGCAGCACCAGTGCGCCATAGACGCAGTTGATCGCCTGGCCGATGCGGTCGTACTGCCCTTTATTGAAATATCCGATCCTGGCCGCTTCCAGCGCCATGTGCAGCACAAGGCCGAACTCTTCGCGCAGGCTGGTTACCGGGATACGGATAGGCTTGGGGCGGTAGGCCTTGTTTCGTTTCGTCGGGCTTCCGCTCATGATTCCGCCTCGCCCATCAGCTTCGACACAGTAGCGATAACTCGGTCTGCAACGGCCTGATCAACAACCTCAAGTAATACATAAGCGCGCCGCTCGTTTTCCGCGTCATCGGAAGAGGTGAATTCAATCTTCATATCGGCTTGAAAGCTGTTGTGATTGGTGACCTGATGGAAAATGAAATCTCCTCCGTCCGGTTCAACATAAAACAAAACCTGACGACCATCGCTAGATGGGATGATTCGTGCGAATTCAGTTTTCATGCTGTCACCTCATCTTCATCTTCCACAGGGAATTTGTGTCCAAGGTCTTCGCATGCGGTATAGCAACGCTCGACAACCTGCTTGGCAGATTCGATTTGCTCCGCGTTCAATCCAGTTTCTTTCAAATTATCCAGAAGGAATGCCGCATCCAGCGCATCCTTGATCAGCACCGCAAGCTTATGTTCGCGGCAGTCACAAGCATGAAAATGCGTGATACAACGATGTGGGTAAGATGGGAAACAATCCGGCTGTTGCCGGCGCGCCTCGGGCAGTGTGATGGTTTCGATTTCAACCGGGGTAGGCAGTACGCTCATGATTCATTCCTCCGCGCTTGCGCCTTTTCAGCCGCCTTCAATTTCCGTTCCAGCAATTTACGCACGGCGGTGATGACGGATTTCGCTTCATCCCCATAGAATTGAATCGGGCCGTAGTTCGTTTCGATGGTGAAATCTCTTTCCATCGCCGGCACGCGCTTGGCCAGCGTGTAATAAAGTTGTTCTGTGTAGTCGCTCATGCCGCTCTCCCATTCTCGTGCGCTTTACGCAGATCGGCCAACCTGAGTCTCGGCTTCGCATCCACCTCATGCAGCGCCGCCTCCACGCGTTCGCGAGTCTGCCTGGCATACACCTCGGTCGAGCGGATAGACGCATGGCCCAGTGCGGCCTTGACGACGCTGAGGGGATCTGTGGCGGTGGTGCGGCGCATGATGTTCATCGCCCGGGTATGGCGGAACCAGTGCGGCGAAACCCCAGCCCGCAGTCCCGCTTCACCAGCCCAATACGCCACACGCTGCTGAAAGCCGCGTACCGACATCGCATGCCAGCAGTGTTCCTTGCTCCAGCTTTTTCCGGCACTCTTACGCGACACGATCAGCGCCTCATCCAGCTCGGCACCCACACGCATCGCCAGCAGATCAGACAGCGCGGTCTTGACTGGAACTGTCACCAGCACCTCGTGATCGCGCTTTTCATCGGCGCGGCCCTTGCGGTACTCCTTTGGCAGATAGATGTAGCCGCTCTTCATCGCTGCCATCGCATCCTTTACCGACAGCCGCAGGCATTCACCGACGCGCATTCCAGATGAAATAAGTAGCCGAACCACCGCGCTATCACGCTGCGCCACTTCGCTCTTGTATAGTTTGAGGACATCGAGCAATCGTTTCTGCTCATCCTCTTCCAGGTATTTGTTCAACATCGCTCGCTCCTTAAAAATGCCCGACGCCGGGCGGGTACATCAATAAATCGTGTTCCGTGCCAGATAAACTGAATAGCGGAAGCTGTAACGCTGCACGCGCCAGCGGTAATGCACGTTCCAAGTAAAGTTGTAGCCGAACAGCAACGACTTCCAAATACGACGAGCGTGTTGATAAATCAGGGTACGCATGGCAGTTCTCCTTTCGATTGGTTTGCAGGTCTGGAACGGCTGATGATCTTTTCTTCCAGTTCGGTTCGGTACAGCGTCACGAATGAGCGGCTGATGGATATGGGATTCAGCATTTCACCGGATGACACGTTATCGGTCATCTGTTTGACGCCCAGCTTGATCAGGCAGGAAGGGATTGGTGTACTCACTTCACCATCTCCTTCATCCTCGCCATCGATTCCATTACCGCCGCCATCAGGTGATGCGCTTCGCGTTCGATTTCAGCCAGCTCCTGCTGACTGATTTCATCGTCATCAACCAGTGCGCGGTAGATCGCGGCGTGGAAATGTCCATCTTCCTCACCTACTTTGAGGATGTGCATCATCAGTGCATCAATAGAAAGATCAGATACATTGGGCAGTTCGCAGTACAGTCCGCCGGTCGAGTGGCAGAACGCTTGAACGATGCGCTTGTCGCCGGACAGGTTGGTGGCCACCACGCAATCAGCCAGTGTTGGCTTGTGGTGGCTGGTTTCGTGGGTATTGGCCTTGTTGTAAAGCACGCCGGGTGACATGCCCATCATGCCGGCCAGCTTTTCAACGCCGAAATCGTGAACCACCCGATAGAACGCATCTTGCACGTCTTTGGATATTGAATTGCCCATGGTGAATCCCTCCCAAAAATTAACCTTTTACTGCTGGGGGGGTGAGCGAGATACTGAGGCTGCTAACCAAGCGAGCGAGTATCACGAGCACCCGGATCGTTTCTGCGCGCTAACGCTGAAACGATCCTTTATTCATACCGCCGGTTTTCCAGCTGGCGTTTCAAACGTGGATATCAACCGCACAATAATTTCAGTGTTGCGACTGCGCCCAGACCTTTTTGATGCTTTATCAAGCTGAGGAACTAGGCCTTCAGGAAAGCGGATCGTTACTGATTGATCCTTTCTTTTTGCGATGATGTTTTTAATCTTTGCCATTTTTCTTTCCTTTGTGTGTTTACATTGTGTGTCTATGATTACGCAGTGTGTTACTACCTGTCAAGCATTTATTTAATTACACTGTGTAACCATGAAAAAAGAAGCCAGAACTAGAGACATCAATCCATTCGGTTTGCGAATGCAGTCCGATCTAAAGGAACGACTGGATAGGGAGGCGAAGATAAGCGGGCGCAGCCTGAACGCAGAGATTGTTCATCGCCTTCTATTAAGCTTTGATAATCAAGATGGTACAAAAGGAAGTTACACCGCATCGCAATTAACGGCACCCAGCTACACACCCGATCTAAATGATATAGAGCGACAGCTGCTCAGCATTTTTCGCCGTCTTCCGGTCGAAAAGCAGCTCGCATTGCTATCGTTGTTTAAGTGAGTAGTACTGGGTATATCGAAACTAAATTTTAGCTTTTCAAGAAAATATGAAATGAAGACACGTATAGGCCAATTGTCTGTTAAATATAGCGCGCACGGGATTCCTGCTTACACACTTGAACTCTGGCACGATGGGCTAAAAAAGCATCGTCTTATTCGCGGTGAAAGCGAGTCAATCATCAGGTTAAAGGCATCGCTACAAGGTGAATCATGGGATGAGCGCTGGGAGGTTATTAACTCCAAAGAGCGTGACCGCTCACAAAAATTAGCTGGGAAGCGTCAGGTTGAAGAAAATAAATCACTTGCAGTGGAGCGGACTGCCGAAGCACAGCAAGAACTCGAGCATCTCAATTTGCTTCTTCAGGCAACGCTGCAGGTTGATGATGCTATTGATTGGGAAAAGCTTAAAGATAAAACGCCTTACCCAAAGGTAAAACCGACAATTTCACCGGTTTCAGGTGAGCCTATATTGCCGTCAAGGTCTCGCAAGCCGTTACGCGATGACCAAAAATATATTCCATCATTAGGATTCTTCGACAAGCTAATTGCATCTCGAAGGAAGCGTGCGATTTCGGAAAAGCAGGCGTTGTATTCCGCCGACCTTGAGTCGTGGCAGGAAGAGTTGGTCAAAAGCACACGAGCGCACTCGGCTGCGCTATTGGCATATGAAAAGTCCGTGTCTGCCATGCGCGAAAAATACGAAAGACAAGTTTCAGCATGGAACATGCGTCGCAACGAGTATTTAGCTGAACAAGCTGTCAATCATGTAAAAATTGATGCAAAGCGAGCCGCTTATGAATCCAGTGATCCTGATGCAATTTCAGAATACTGCGACTTGGTTCTTTCATCCTCGATCTATCCAGATTGTTTTCCACAGGAGTTTGATCTTGATTATCACGTCACAGCTAAAGCGATTATTGTTGATTACCAGCTTCCAGCCCCCGACGATCTTCCACGGTTGAAGGCGGTAAAATATGTTGTCATTCGCGATGAATTTGAAGATCAGTATATTTCTGAGGCTCAATCCTCCAAGCTTTACGAGGATGTTTTGTATCAAACCGCTCTTCGCACCGTTCATGAATTATTTGAGGCAGATACTATCACTGCCTTAGAGTCTATTGTTTTCAATGGCTATGTCACTGCAACGGATCGCACAACTGGCAAACCAACGACAGCATGCGTTCTCTCACTGCGTGCAAACCGTGCTGAATTTTTGGAAATTAACCTCGCCAAAGTCGAACCGAAGGCATGTTTCAAGTCGCTCAAAGGTGTCGGCAGTTCAAAGCTTTATGGCTTGTCACCGGTTCCGCCCATTATGCAGCTTCGTAGAGATGATGGGAGATTCGTATCTGCTTATGAGGTCGCCAATACGCTAGATGGCAGCGTAAATCTAGCGGCAATGGACTGGGAAGACTTCGAGCATTTGATCCGAGAAGTTTTTGAAAAAGAATTTTCGTCCTCAGGTGGTGAAGTTAAGGTAACTCAAGCAAGTCGTGATGGTGGTGTTGATGCAATTGCCTTCGATCCTGATCCCATCAGAGGCGGAAAGATTGTTATTCAAGCAAAGCGTTATACCAACACGGTTGGCGTTAGCGCAGTGCGAGACTTATACGGCACGGTATTGAATGAGGGGGCGACTAAGGGTGTTTTGGTTACTACGTCAGATTATGGCCCCGACTCGTATGCATTTGCCAACGGGAAGCCACTTGTTCTTCTCAGCGGCGCGAATTTACTTCATATGCTGGAAAAACACGGTCATCAAGCTCGCATTAACCTTCAGGAAGCAAAAAGTCTTGCTGCCAAACTATAAGCTGATGGGGAAAATAAAATCAACCATAAGTATCACTCTCTCCTTGCTTCATCGCAAGGTGTTGCAACCCATCAGTCATGCGCTGCCCATCAAGCATGAAAATGCACTCACCATCTACCATCAGTGCGCACGGATCGCACTCAGTCAGCTTGCTCAGATCGACATGTTTTACATGGTACTGGTGCAGGAATTGGCCTGCCGATACAGGCCATTCATCAAACTTGTCATGCGGGGCAGGATCAAGCCAAAAATAGCTTTTAACCGCCCTCCACAATCTCACCACACTACCGCCAATACATCAGCAATTGAAGTAGCGTTACGCACAATAGCTTTAAGCTGCTGAAGCTTGGCGAAAGCCGCCTGACCCTGAACCAGCATCGCGGCGGCGAGACCTTGCAGCTGCGCAAAGGTCATCGGGACAGGCGCGTTATTGGCATCCAGCCAGAAAAACCCATCCATCACCGCACCGACCACCAGCACTTTAGTCAGCACGATCTGACTGGCTTCATCCGCCTGGAATGAGGTGTCCAGATAAGTGACTGGCTGCTGAATCGCAGCGGCGTAGGCGGCGGCTAGCAGGGCAAGCTGCTGCGTCTGCGAAATGGCAAGTTGTTGGGCATCCGGCAACAGCGGACTGAGCGCCGCATCCGGCGTGCCGATGGTCTCAATCAGCACCGGAATCCCTTGCGCGTCATACCAGGTTTCGCCGCGATGATCAGGCTGCACTGTCCACTCGCCATCAGTAAAAACGAGCACCTGAGATGTAGAGAAAACCGGCGGAGGCACAACGAATGTCGAGTGAATCGGCGCAAGAAATTCACCCGGCTCTTCCGGGCTTTCCTGCGCCATACAAGCGCCTTTCAGCACACCAGTAAATTCGTCAAATAGATAACAAAGTTTCATGATTTATCCTTAATATTTAATACATTTGAGGAAGCGGGAACCCGCCGCCAAGTTGGAAGTGCCGCCCGTCGTACCGGTCGTGGCACTGGCTGTTCCGGGAACAATCCCGCTGTAGCCCGTCACAGTGCCGGTCATCCAGACAGTGCCGGTCAAATTCGACGGCACAGTATGACTATGTGCACCCACCGACCCTGCCGACTGAGTCCCCACGTTGCCTGATGCCTGCAACGTCACGCCATCGGCCATTACCCACGGCAGTCCGAAAGTTGTTGCGCCATCGCCAGCGCCCCACGTCGTCCCGATAGCAGCGAACAGCGCGGCATAAGTTGTGCGAGAGATATTGGTGGCAGCAGTTGGCACGAGCAGATAACCGGCGGGGGCCGATATGCCGGAAAAATCAAACATCATGCCCGGCTTTACGCCATCAGCCAGTGCCGCATAGCGGCCATCCGCTGTCGCTTGACTTAGCGTCTGCGATAGCACCATGGACGTGACATAAAACTTCGCGGCGGCGGCAACATACATCACCTCGATGACACCGCCAGCCTGTAGATCGCCTGCTGCAAATGGCGCACCCAGATTGTTAACTAGTGGCACCACTCCGCCACCGGCATTAATCGTAGATGCGCCAGTGTTAGCGTGTGCGATTTTGATCAAAATCTGCAGCCCATCAGCGTATGCCGTAATTGCAGGCGTGAGCGCAACGACATAGGCATTTGCAGCCCCTGTATCCAGTACATAGCCGCTCATTTGCGTTTTAATCAGCAAGTTGATCGCAGCCAGCATTTGCGCGTTATTCGCTGGATTCAGCGCGAGGCCAGCACCCTCGACCACACTAGCAACCTCCTCCTGTAGCGCGTTAAAAGCATCTGGGCTGCATTCCGTCGGCGCTTGTCCGGTAGCCGGATTGCCAGGCCGATAGCCGTGCTTGCCAGCACCGAACAGGTCGGTGGCTTTATTAAAGGTATTGATGCGTAACATAGAAATCTCCTGTGGATTACAGATTCAGGGTGTAGAAGATGGTCACGCGATCACCCAAGGTGGCGGCGGTACCGAGCTTGATGGTCTTGCGGAATCCGCTGTTCGAGACCGTATGCAGTCCCGCGCCCGCGCCTTCGTCTTTCAGCGTGCCCATTTGATAGACGCTGACCGGCTCTTCGCCGATGCCTAGTTCAAAATCCGTCTGGCCAGACGTGGCCGTGTAGGTGCGTTTTTTCAGCGTTGAGCCGAACGCCTTGCGCTGCTCCCATGTTCGCGTCAGCTCTTCAGCCAATAAGAGAGATGGTTTGTAGAACGATGAGCCTGTTGCGCCGGATAGCAACTTGTATCCGCCACGAGTGGCGATTGCGGATGGAGCGCCGACAGTTGTGGCATAGGAGTTGATCGCTTTCAGCCCCTGAAACTCGGTCACGCCCCAGCTTGTCGCAGCAGACAGCAGGTTGGTGGAGTCGTCGTAGTCCATCGCTGTGACGGCTGTTGAGGTACCAGCTATGCAGCATTGAACGCCCGGTTCGAAAAGCTTGCGTTCTGTTTCATACCGATATACGCCCTGATCAGCGCTCGCTGGTGTGGCTGATGCGCGGAGTAAGGCCAGTGATCCGACGAATGGGTTGGCATGGGTGTAATCGACACCAACTGTGAAGACGGCAGTAGTATTTGTGTAGTTGTTCGTGTCCGCAATGGTCGTAGCCTGCTGAATACCGTTGACGCGCAGCGCAATTACGCCTGCCACGCGCACCAGATTAACTAGCGTCCAGATACCGACCGGAGGTGTGTAACTAAAGGTAGTGTTGGTAAAGGCTGCACCTGCAATTGAGCGACCTAATTGCAACACACCAGCGACCAGATTGAGTGCGAATCCATTGCCTGACAGCGCAGCCGCTGAGCGGGTAAATAGCGTAGAATTTTGCGCTGCGGTGCTCGGATTGATCCAGATCGGGAAGCAGAAATCCCCGGTGTCAAAATCCAGACTGGCGCTGTAAGCTTGCTCCAGATAATTCGTGGCAGCAGCAAATCCAGACCAACCAACCAGCTGGCTTCCAACTGCGACCGGTGATTTATTCAGCGAACCATAAATGACTAAATGATTGTTCTTGGCCGAGCGATCTGCGGCATATTCGATCACGGATACGTTATCAATCGTCCCATCATATATACCCGTCGGGGTAACGCAGGAAATGACTGAATAGGTGCTAGTTGCCACCATCGTAAAAACATAGGTTTTATTCAGTATTAAGTTATTTCCAACAGGCTGTACGCCACCAAAAATCAGATAGCAGCTACCTGATGTTCGCCCCGATATAGTCACAGCAATGCGATAAGTCCCCCCGATACGTGTTGCCAGTCCAGCGGACGAACTCAATCCAGGTGCAGCAGTGGCCCCGTCGAATTTTGCGGCCCCAGCTACCCAAGTAACTCCGGTTGATGTCCACCCGGCAAGGTCAGTGTTAAATGCGCCGTTCGTAACCAGCTCAGCCCCGCTCACCGTCTCAACGGTGGTATCAGCCAACCACGCTCCGCGACTATCGCCAATCTGCCAGCCTGAGGTATATGCGTTTGAGATATTTGCAACCATGCCTAGGGTGGGGCTAGACGGATTCTCTTTTAAGAAACTAACCCCAAGAGTGGATCGAATAACGCCCTTCTCCCCTCCAGTCATTTGACTTAGGACAGCCGGGATGCTGGTGGCGTAATAGGTTGCCGCCGTCCAGCCTGCGTTATTAAGAGCCACTCCAGCGGTTCCGGCAGGTAGCGTTGAAGTAATAGGCCATGAGCCGCAAGTCCCGGCAGAAACGCAAATCCCGCGAACGAAATTACCATCAATCCAGCCTGAATTAACGGCCTGTGAAGTTGTTGAACTTACTGTACCGTCATCCGCTATGCGAGACACTCCACCAGCAGTGAACGCATAAATAGTAGGAGTTGGCAGACCTGTGGCAGGGTCAATTGGTGAGGTTGGCAGGACTGTGGCTGCGACTGAGTTGACTGTGTAGTTAACAATCCCTACGCCACTCATGGTAAGCCAACCACTACTAGGAGAAGTATTTCTCGCTGAAATGACGGCAGACCAGGCGTATTGGCCGCCATAATATAAACGACCTGAGTCTGCTACAAAGTTGATAGCACTAACGCCTAGAATTCCTCCTAATAGCAAAACTCCATTTATACAGAATATTGAAGTCAAAGCATTTGATCTAGCCATCTGTCCTGAGCTACCAATAAACACAATCCACATCGGGAAGCTAGCATCAGTTGCATCCCAGCCGATCACGCGCCCGGCTTCAACCGTCCAGAATACCGTTTCAGGATAGTTTTTGCGCGGCCCACGAAATATCTCAGCACGAGTAGGCGCGGCGGAGGTGCCACCAATCGAATAAAACAACTTGGTTGTCGTATCGTAGTAATGATCTCCTACCGCAGCGCCAGTGACTGCCCATGCGGCGGCCAGGCTTGCCAATTTGCCTAAATTCTTGCCGGTTGCTGTCGTTGCCTCGTTATACCAGCTGGTGTTTTGAGTACGCTTGCGTGCTGCGCCACTATCCGACCATTTGCGCGTGTCATCGATGCAACTGGCGACCACTACCCCATTGAATCCCGGCACCGTTGCAGCAGGTACGATCGCGGTCTGACTGGCAATCGCAGCGAGTGCAGTTGAGTATTGACCGGCTGTCCCGGCAGCAGACAAAGCTTGTGCCACCGCAACATTGACCTGAGACAGCGCATTACCAGCAGCGACCGCCTGTGTCGTGGCAAAGCCGACCTGCGCGACGGACTGAGCCAGTATCCCGCTTGCCGACACGTTAATTTCGGCATCTTTATCGGCGATCAGCTTGGCCACACTGCGCACCGGGCCGTTTGCCGTGGTCACGGTAGTGCTGGCATCGCCATGGATCACCTGGTGCATCAGCACCGCATCGGCGGCGAGTTGATCGATGTCGCTTTTGAGTGTCATATTTATCTCCTGATTCTGTTAAAAGTGGCTGGGCAAATTGCCGATAAGGCTGTGTAGCGTAGCGCTGGCCAGTGCGAGGTTTTCAATTCCGTTCTGTACAGCCAGGCGCAGATAATCGTTGTCGACCGGGGCCGACTCCTGAAAATCGAGTAGCGCCATTCCCAATGGGCTGGCCTCGGCAAATACAAGACGTGCGGTATCGAGTGTCATGCTGTCACCCGTGCGATCACGTCGATATTGCCCTTGGCGATCACGGTAGATACGCCGTCAGGTGCGGTGGCGAAGATGTCGTAGCGGTACAGTCCGACCGGCGTTACTACGCTGGCCACCTTGTCCAAAACCACAGTGACAACACCAGTGTTCAGCACGCTGGTATCGAAACCGAACGTACCGACCAGTTCGTTCTGGGTGCCGCGAATCTGTCCGGCAAAGATGTAGCCGGTCAGGTCCATCGGGACAACGCCGGCCAGCACATTGATGCGCATCAGCAGCGTTTCACCGCGCACGATCTTGAGATTTCTAAGGGCTTGTGGATTCATGATTTTTTACCAGTAAGCGGCGGATGGCAGGGTGGCTAGCAGGTTATGCAGCACCGGTGCGCCGCCCAGAATGTCTTCGCGGCTATAAGCCAGCACCACGTCAATCTGCGCTTGCGTCATCGTCCAATTCATCAGCACGGTGGTGTGCGCTGGCTTCATCTGATTCAGACGGCACTGCAACTCGGTTGACTGCCATGAGCGCAGCGGGCTATCAGATGGATCATCGCAGGTCATCGTGTGGATCGCGATGTAGTCGCCGACATTGAACTGCCAGGCGAACAGCCAGTCCGTTCCAAAGACCGCGCTATCGCATGGCGCGCCACAGCTCATTGGGCGGAATTCGGTAATCGAAGTATCCGTGTAGCCCAGCTTCGCAGCCAAATCGAGGAAGAACTGGCGGCTCTGCCCACCAGTACTGGTGAGCTTTCCCACCAGGCGCGAACGACGTTGCGCCAGCGTGGTGGCAGCATCTGTCCCACAACAGATATCCGGCAGCCCGGCGATGCGCTCCCAGTCGGCGAACAAGTCCATACAGGTATGCGGGTCGGTTTCATCCAGTAATTGCCAACTTCGCAGATCTACGCGAGAAAACTCTTCAGAAAACACATCCAGTAATTTAGTTAATACAGCATCCGGGTTGCGTGCCCACGCTGAACCTAGTGGCAGTAATGCCTGCAATTGATTCAGGTAGTCGGCGCGGATTAAGCCCATGCGACCATCCCCATCACTGCCATCTGGCCGATAGCATGAGTCACATCGGCAACAGGTTCGGTCATCACGTAATTGGTTTCTCCGGCAGCAATACTGATTGCCTCGCGGATATGCGACAGAAGTAATGTGGCCCCAGGCTCTGCCTCACGGCGAATTAAATCAGAAAGCTCTGCGCTGACAGCCGCGCGTACAGAAGTGATATTTGGTGTGACAGCAATCGTGAAATTTAGCGGTACCGCGATAGGGGCGACGACATTGACTTGAGCTGTAACAGGCCTGCGTGTGTCGATATAAGCCTGCACCGTTGCAATCTCGGCGGGCTCTGGTATCAAATTGACATCGCTGTCTCGTACAAAACGCACCGTCACCGTTCCGATTCCTTGTTCTTGTGCAGCAACCCAGGCTCGTGTCACGCCCGGCACTTCTAATGCCCAGGTTACGTAATCGAATTCCGCTCCGCCCTGTGGCGGTTGTTTCATCCGGGCAAGGATACGTGATCGCAGTGATGCGTCGGTCTCCTTATCTGTACCATTGGTCAGTAATCCTGCCAGTGCGGACGACTGGATGCCAGAGATCGGAGTGATCAGCGTCAATGAAGAGTTTCCAGTTTCATAATTTCCTGTAACGCCAGCCAGTAATGCGCTGATTAATGTAGTCGCGGTACCGCTGGCAACTACCACCTCGTTATTTGTAGCGTATTCCGCTCCATCCGCGCGGGATAGTACGGTGCCCGCCGGAATAATCGCACCGTTGCTACCGGAAAATGTCACGCTTCCCTGCGCTTGCACGGCCGCTTTGCGCGGTTGAATCAGCCATAACGTCGCCATCCGGTCGAGGTTTTCCGCTTCGGCGGTATCAGGCAGAATTTGGCTTGCCAGGTATTCCAGATAGCCATACAAGCCATGTACTCCGGCAGCATGCACTTGTGCCAGAACATTCAAGTTGCTTCGCCGCAAGCGCGCATCAATTCCGGGTAGGCGCGCCTCGATGTCGTTGACAGCGCGATCAATCAGATCGGGAAGGGTGGGACGGTTAAATGGCATCAGTTGCTCCAGAATTTTTCAAAGCGATAACGGCTGGCGGTTTCATTGCCGTGCTGTATCTCCACTACCAGCCCGAGTACACCAGTGCGCACCACCGTTGCTGTCGCGTGGACTGATTTGACGACACTGTCATCGATCAGCCATTGCAGAGACTCTTCTGCATACTCTTTCGCGCGGGTGAGTGCTGCGGACAGCTGTTTTTCGCGGCTCAATAACCATAAACGTGATCCAAACTTGTCTCCCGGTATCGTTGCATACGCATCAGCCCACCAGCCGCGCCGGTCTGTGCTGTCACCAGGCAACATGTTATCTACTTCTGCACGGCGATCAGTGAACAGCGACAGGATTACCGCCGTATCCAGCCCGTTATCCTCAATAAGACCCAGTGCATCCAGCGTGTAATCAGCGCCTTTGATCGGATCAATAAAAGTGGTGCGAATGTCGCTCATTGCGCCGTTCCCGTCGTACCTGCGCCAGGCTGAATACCGCTGTGAACATGATGGAGCAGGCTGATTCCGCCTGCGACTACATCACCAGTAACGTGCAGATTGCCGGAAAGATTCGTCTGTGGAGCGTTAATGATGTTCAGCGGCAGCCCGGCGCCATTGATCACGATCCCGTTGCGGGTGAGATAAATCTTCTGTCCCAAATCGTCATACAGGACAGCCTCGCCGGGTAATAATCCTGTGATCCTATGCCGTCCGTCCTCGGTGGCGACAACAATGCCATGTGATCGGGAGCCGCCGATGCACACCATTACGGCCTGACATCCGGGCAGCGGCGCACTGCTGAATCCATACTCCTGGAACCGTTCCACCCCATCCATTACCTCGCCATCCAGTAAGGTAAGTTGCAGTCGTTGGGTTTTCAGGCTGTCGTTAACCATCGTAACAACTGCACGCGACACCACTAGCCTCAAGCGGCGGCTGACCGGCTCAATCATCTTGTTGATCGTGCGCATCATTGGATGCTCCAGTCTTTTTTCTTGCTACTTTTGCTATCTTTTTTAGTGTTCTGCGCTGCGCCGTTCAATCCACATATCGTATTTTCCAGCCGTGTACCTTTCACCCCGGCGATCAGCTCAAAAGCCTCTGGACGGCATACCTGCAACTCGCAACGGGTTCCAGAATCATCCAGCGAATATGCTACCGCCGAGATCAGCATCTCGGCATCAACATCTAAATAGGGTGACCGTACCGCTACAAGTCGGTTTGGCAGCCACAATCCAGCCTCATGCCGCCATCCCTGCACCGTGATAGTCGCCCGGTTGCCACGCCCGACGCGGACATTGCGCTCCCATTCCGCGCGCTGTTTCATTGTCGCGCCGTTCCCTTGGTCTTCCGCAATCACGATCAATGGCCGATAACGGCTGATGATCTTATCGTCGGCATTGCCTGTCGGAGAGGTATGGTGCTGCGGATTGAAGTCGTCGCCTTCCGGTGCAGATTGCCCCTTTGCCACATAACGGCTGAAGCGCTCCTTCCAACTGAAATTGCCTTGTGCGGACAGGATATTCACGCCCTCGATCAGCGCAGTGGACAGCGGTTTACGGGTGGTTCGGGTAATGACAAGATTGCCAAGTCCATCGGATACCAGTAGCAGCGCACGCATTCGTGCGGCACGCTCCAGTACCTGAAATACAGGTTCGCCTTCCTGAATTTTCAGCGACGGAATAGCCGCCCCAACATCAACCCCATTTTCGACGATCACCTTGATGCCGAACGGTGCGCACAGGTCAATCGCGATTTTGTGCAGCGTAGCCTTGCTCCATTGTCCACTCTTGTGGATCGCTGAGCTGTCCACCAGATCCCCCGTCTTATCGCGGCCGATGACCGTAATGCCATGTTGCTCCTTATCAAATGAGGGATTCACTTCATCCACATATCCGGTGATTACGGGGTTGCCATCAATCAGTACTTGGCAAGATTGCCCGCAACGGATTGGGCGTTTCTCAGCCTGCCCCGCCCAGCGCTCGGTGATGCCGAGACTGAACGTTCCGGCGATTTGCTCCATACCTCGTTCGATACGCAACGAAGTCCACCCGCCGTAGATTTGCCCGCCAACCTTCAACTCGGCGCGATTGGAGATCACAGCAATACCTCCAACGCCCGCCCACCTGGCACAAAACCCGGATGTTGAATACGGTTGCGCACTACGATTTCATCGGTACGGCGCGCATCACCATACAACTGATGAGATATCACTAGTGCCGGCAGCGTTATGCGAGGGGTATAGCTCACCACTTGAGCCATATCAGCGCCGCGCGCCGTAATGTCGCGCACCACAGCTGAGCGCAGGCGAGATAAGCTGTTGTACACACTATCCGGCGCTGTCATCGCCGCAGTATCTAGCAAAGAGGTTAATTCTCCGCGCACCATCATTGCTTCATTTCGGCTGGAAAATGTCATCTGGCTGCTGGCACGCGCCGCCTCAATCAATGATGCTGTACGCACCAAGTTCACCACAGCTTGCTGATTGGCTGACTGCTGCACTCGCGATGGTGTTGTTTGCGGTACGACTGGCAGGTTTGCGCCGAAGTGAGAAAGCTGAGTATTTGAAAAATACGCATCGAGAGGCGAGAACACTGAACCTAGCGCGGCGATTTGATTGGCTAAGCGGCTGGCCAGATCAGATGGCAATACCAGCAGGTCGACTATTGAATCCGTCAGATGCGCTAATTCCCAGGTGAATGCGGGGAGGATAGCCATATCCGGTATGCCGGTAAGGATTGCGCTGCGTACCGTATCCAACGCCTTATTCACATTCGCCAGAGCTGCCGTTCCGACAAAAGCTGGTAATCCTAGCACCTTGAATTTTTTGACAAATTCATCATGTACCGCAATATGACTTGCATCTACTTCTGTACTTACCTGCGCCTGTGTATCGCTGCGCGTATCTGGAAGCGCAGCGTCGGAGGTTTCCACAAATGTCAGCTGGAAGGTCGCCATTCCACCCCGGTCACTGCTCTCGGTGTAGCGGCACTCTGTCACCGATACTTTGAAGCTGCCTCGGTAAGGATGCACCAACAGACCGGGACCAGGCGTCTCGATCGCAGTCAGTAAGGCATCGCGCCGCACCATATAGTCCGCACCGATCACAAAGGCATCAAGCGTGAACTCGCGTGCTTTGCGTCCCATATCTTCTACATAACTCTCATCGCGTTGCGGATACTCGTGTTTCGCCGTGCGACGCCCAGCAGCACCTGATGCAGACGTTACAAAGAACGGTGCATCACGGAATTTTGCTTTCTGCAGTTGATCGCGCCAGCTCACGGTATAGGTAAAAGCCAGATGGGAGAGATGAGCGATTTTGGTGGAAATGGCAAGCCAGAAACAGGGGCGAAAATGGCAATAAAAAATCCGCCGAAGCGGTTTTGAATTTCGCTTTTCATACAATCAGACTATGATTCAAGCCCTTTCAATCGAGCGAGCGAAATCATGAACACGACTGTGACCATCATCCATCAAGGGAAGCGTTATTCGGGGACGTATCAAGTTGTTGGAGGAGACCTCGTAGTATTTCACCATCATGCAACCAAGCGGGGGTCCATTGGCGGACTTCCTGTGGCGTCATTTGCGAAACAACTGCTATTCGAGATTGTAACTCGCGACATGCATGGTATTCCCGACCCTGAAGCTGGCAAAACAGACGAAGATACACTTCCATAAAGTCGTAAATCTCTTCGGGCGGCATTGTGTCGCGCAGCCGCCCGTCAATAAATAACCCAAGCCCGAAAACAGCCGTGGCGATGTCCTGTTTATCCGCTTTCATCATCCCCCCTGCATGGTATAGCCGCTGTCCACATTGAAGCCGAACAGCGGGTTGTTGGGTTTCATGCTGACAACCCTTGATCGACCTTCCGAATCAATCTTGATATTCAGTGTGCCGCCGATGTTCTGTTTCGGTGAATTTACTGCTCCTGGTGCGGCGGGACCCATCTTGACTTCCGGTGCCAGCCATTTGCTGGTGGCATCAACCACTATTCCGGGCAGTGTGTATTGCTTCATCCAGTCCGGCATCATATCGGCCAGCGCCTTAACCTTGCTGCCAAACCAGCCCACGAAGCTGGTGAACTTACCGGTGATCCAGTCTACCGCCGAACTGAAACCATCCTTGATGCCACCCCATAAGTTTATGAAAAACTCCTTAATCGGTGCCCAGTTTTCATAAATCATCAATGCGGCCAATGCCAGTAAACCTACTGCAGCGATCAGTGGATTCGCCATTAAAAAAAGAGACGCGACGCGTAAGGCTGCGAAGGCGTTAACTGCCAAGGATATATATCTTGAGACTCCGGCAAACGCCAAAGCCAGCGACCCCAACCCTAATGCGGATCCGACAAATCCCAATGCGGCTAGCCCCAGCCATTTGGTCAGCGTCGGATGCGTATCGGTGAAATTCACAATGCCGACCGAGAGCTCGCCAAACCAGTTCGTCAGCGCTTTGAGTTGCGGTGCAATCTTCTCGATAAACGATGCCAGCGCATTGGTAAACGTACCGCTGGCGGCATCCCATAGATTCTTCAGTGTACCGAGCTGTTCCTCGACGCGTTTCTGTAGGCTGGCTTGTTTCTCCATATCGGCAGTCATCTTTTGATACCCTTCCAGCCCATCATGGATGATTGTTGCCAGCATCTGCGCGTCTTGCCCTCCGCCAGTCAGATGCTTTAAGACCGCTTCAAGCTCTTGAGGTTTTAGTTTTCCGCGCAGCTTATCCAGTTCGGCAACCATATGCGCGGGGCCTATAAAATTACCTTTCTTATCAAAGAACTGTAGATTAACCTTGAACTTGGCTAGATAGCCGTTGATGTCCTTCATCTTCTTACCATCAGCAAGATTGCTCAGTACCGATGCGAAACCAGTACCGACTGTTTCACCTGATAGCCCGCCTTTAATCAGTTGCGCAAAAATTGGGGCGATTTCTTTGGATTTATTCAACCCCTGAATATCAAAGTTTTTTAATGCGCCGCCAGATCGGGCGAAGGCGTACATCATTTCCGTAGCATTAACGCCTTGGTGATAAACGCGTTGGATAGTATCCATCAAGCCGAGCATATCGTTATCAGCGGTTCCTGTTGCAGTCTTCATCTTAGCTGCGAATTCAGCGGCCGCATCCGGTGCCATCTTCATCAGCACGCCGATTTTTGCGGTAGCCTCGCCGACGCCACCTAGGATGGATGCATCAGTGATACCGAACTGTTTCAACGTGGCCATCATATTCAGAAAATCGGCTGAGGTTCCGGGTAATGTATTGCCCAGCTTGATGCCGAGCGCATTCACTTTCTCGAATGCGCCGGTAAGGCCGCTCTTGTCCATCATCGTGACACGCAGTCGGGTAGAGGCATCTTCCAGATCAGAAAATGCTGCTGTGGCCTTATATAGTCCGGCGCCAACCACCGCACCATCCATCAAGGCGCTGCGGCCAAACCGCTCGCTGGTTTGCCGCAATAACTCCATCGAATGCGCGATGTTCTTCAGCTTACTGGTTGCCTGATCGTAAAGTGTCAGGAAAATGCCGATCTTGGTATCCATCACTGCCTCCCTTCCTGATTGATGCGTCCGGCCTGCCGGTGCCAGAACATCAGCTCCTCTGTATCCATCGTCCAGATTTCAGACGATGGAAAATGGAACACATAGGCAATATTCCCTATGACTTCTTCCCAGTTCCGAGGGATATTGGCAAAAAATTACTCACCACCTCGATCACTTTGGGAATGTCATCTGCATCGAGCAGATCCATCACCGCAGGCGGAACATCAGCTAGTGTGGCGCCAAAATCCAGCAAGGAAGAAATTGGTTTTTCAAAACCGCCCAGCTCACGGAAATCACGCCCCTTCGGGCGGCGAATATTGAGCACCTTTATTTCCTCATCTCCGAAAATGACTGGATGTGAAAGTACTATTTCGATAGATTTATCCATCATGCCTCCTTGCAATCGAGCGCTTCAAATTTAACCTGAACCTCACTCTTCGAAAGTTCAAGTCCACCGGTACACCAAGCGCCGATCAAGATAAAACTCTTTTTGGTATCCGTCTCAAAAGTCAGCGTCTCCGCTGTCATTGCCTGAAGATCGGCTAGACTGGTCTGACCGGTGTGCACAAGTGTGAATTCGCATCCCGGAACAATTGTCTTTTCTGAAAAGCCGACTACACCAGTATCAGCTTCCTCGGCCTTTCTCTCCACGCCGCCATATTTCAGCTTTGCGCCTTCGCGTGAAGCCATTCGCGCGCCTTTAATCGTGATAAAAACCCGTCCGGTTACTTGCATGATTTACCCCTTAAAGAATGAATTGAACTGCTGCGGCAAATACGTCGAACTGATTGACCACGTTCGGCGGCATAACAGCATTGACGCGGTTGCGGTCAGCATCTGAGCGCACCACGATCAGATCGGCGATGAACTGATCCAGCCCTTCCAGCAGACCGACGCGCTCCAGTTGAGCTGCTGATGCAATCAGTGTGTTGCGGATCAACTTCGGCGTGGTGATTTTCTGCCCTGGCTGGATATTGCCCAGCACGTTGTCGTCCGCCAGCTTGTGCGCCGGATAGTCGCGCACCACCGCCATGCGGAAGGTGTAGCGCATGAAGTCTACCGTCCACTTGGTGTTTACCTTGAGCAAGCTCACATCATCCAGTCCGAAACTGTTGACTTGATAAGTGGTGATCGCCTGTTCCACCATCGCCAGACCGGAAGGGTCGAAGATGATGGTCGAGATCCCGTCGTGCAGCAGCAGATTGCGCTCGGTATCGGTAAAGCGGTCGACCTCGGCGGGCGCCATCACATCCGGCAGCGAAAGCACCCGGAACGGAACAGCCGGGTCGTTTGCGCCGGATTGCTCCACTGCTGCCGCGAACTGTGCCGCGATCACCCAGGGTAGGGTTGGACTTTTCTTCAGACCGGGCAGCGTGGTATGTGCGCTGTTGCGTGCCGCGCCATAGGTCGAAAGCTGCGAGAATGTCCCTGGCTTGAAGCCAAAGCAGTGGCCGGTGCGCATGTCCAGCCCGCCCCATCGACTCTGCAATTCGCTCTCCATCGCTGTCATATTGGCGACATCCATCCATGGCATCACCACCGTATAGAACGCACCGCTGCTGATTGCGGCAATTGCAGCCAACACATCTGGGTTGCCCGTTCCACCTGTCATCGCAACTATCGCCAGCGTCATGCCTTTTGGCGTGTATTCGCCAGAATAATAATTCGTGCGCAGATCGATGCCGTTGGCTTCCTCGCCCTTATGTCTGGAGACAATCGTCACCACGCTGGCCAGAACCGTTGACGTCACTGGCAGCGACGCATCTGCATTGATCGCAGCATTCACTGCCGTGGCAATCGCAGTAGACGCCGCATTTGCTGCAATAGCTACCTGCACCCGCTTACCGCCGATATATAGATTCAGTGTGCCGGCTTCGGTGGGAGTTCCACCAAAGGTCAGCGTTCCTGTCGCGGCAACGCCTGCGCCATTGTCATCCAGCGCAAGCGCATACATGTCTGCCGTCGGATGTACCTTCAGTGCAGCCGGGATCATCTGCGCTAGCATCGAGCCGTTGCCGAAGTAACTCACGCCATCCGCCGGGCGAGTTACGCGGGTCAGCACGCCAGCAGCTACATTGCCGGTCGTCAGTCGCTGACCTAAAAGTAGCACGCGACGCGGCATAATCGGCAGCCCGCGTACCGCCTTGGTGTGATCGATCTCGATGAACGCGCCAGGGACGCGCCAATCGGTGGGTATGGTCATAAAGGTAATATTGTCCGGCATCTCGTTCTCCAGTTAAATGGGTATGGTTAGACCGCAGAATTCTTGGCGGTCTTGGCTGGTGCTATAACGGGTGCAGCTTCGGCAGTTAGCGGCGGGTCGGCCTCAACGACATCACCATCATTGATACGGCGTAGCCAGTACGATTCTCGCTCAACGTAATCGCCTTCTTCCGGCAATAAGGCGCCGGACGGGGCGCGGACGCGCAGTCCAGGTGAGGCGGGTTTGATAAATATTTTCATGATGTTGCTCCTTTACAGTCTCTGTTGATCTTGTAGTTCTGGTTTGCTGCTGGTGTAGTTGGGCGGGGTGCCAAGCCATTTGATATGCTCCGCTACGGAAACATGCGGGGCGAGATCGTAATCGCTGGCCAGCGTGATGAAATCATTCAGGGTGGATTCGTCCACGCCAATGTCGAAATTAAATGGCCCGATCTCCAGATTTGCTGCAATCCAGCCATAAGGCGTCTCGATCTGCTGGCTCTGATCCCACGAAGTCATCCTCACTTGGCAGCCTTGTACGCCATCTATGAATCGGCGCACATCGTCCACCATCAGTAGCTCGGCCTCTTCGATTTCTTCCCCGTCTGCCTCTTCATGCAACAGCACCTGCCCAACCAGCAGGCAGTGCAATATGTTTGATCCTTGCTCGATGCGCGGCTCCCCCTTGCTGATCAGCGTGAAAATGCCGACCTCCAGTTCTAGCGCATTGCGTTCCGCAAAGCCTTCCAGTTTCCTCGTCACTACCCGTGAAGGCGCGGAAGCCAGCAGCGCATCTCTGAGCGCATCTAGTATTGGCTTGATGGAACTCATGCCAGCCCTGCCGCACGCAGGCCGTCAATAACGCCTTCACGTACCAGATTAAGCACGCGGTCTTCCAATTTTTTGGCGGTTGGCGCCATAAAAGGATGAGCTTTGGTGCCGTGACGTGAGATATGGCGTGCGATCAGGTACGCCTTGCTATCAGCTTCTTTTCCTTTTACGCCGAGTACCCGTTCCACCCAGGGGCGCAGCGCATCTGGGTTTGGAAAATGTGGCTTGGTTCCTTCTTCCACCGCTCTGGCATAGTTGACACCAGGAGCGACGTAATATTCAAGTTGAGCGATACGGCTGTCGCGGATTGATTGAGTTAGCGTACTGAACGCCTTGGGGGCAGCGCGCCTTGCTTCGCGCGCGACTTCCAGCGCGGCGCGGCCAAGTTTGCGCCCGACATGTGCTTTGATGACGGTCGGCGCGCGCAGCATCGCCGCTAGCACGTCCCGGTCATTGACATGGACGGAGATCATTTATGCCACCCGCTGGCGGTCAAAAATAAATAAACCACCCCAACCAGCGCTATAGACAGGATTCCATGTAAAGACCACTTCCCGAATGCCAGGAAGTTTTCATCCAGCCACTCCTTGATTGCTTCTTTAACGGCTTCTTTAGTTTCCGCTTTGTCGAGAGTCATTGTGCACTCCTATCGCTGAGCAGATTTTTTTGACATGCAGTAAGTTGGTTGACTACTTCATCGGCTTCGCCGGTGAGATTAAGAAGAAATTCACCAGCCGCATTTGAAAGTTCGGCTGTCGTATCACCATAACATCTTCCGGCGGCGGAGGCAGTTTGGCCGCTGGTACTTCTGCCGGTTTTCTGCCGGTCGTTTCCGGGGTCGCGCAGGCGCAGAGTGCCAGCATGGTAATCAGCAATAAGTTGGTCAGTTTTACGTTTCGCATCTTGTCGTTCCTTTTCGAGAATTTTGGATATATCTGCCTGATTCTGTGCATATCGATGTTCGTCGGCGCGCGCCTTTTCAGTCAGGGTGGCGATTTTTGCATTCGCTTCAACCAATTTGGTGTTGTCCTTCTTCAGCCATTCGGTGCGAACCTGTGTTTGACCAGCTTCGTTTTGCCAGTATCCCACCCCGGCCAAGCTCGCCAGCCACGTAACAATGACAATTAATATCACCCAGGGATTCATGCTTTATCCATTGCCTGAACATAACGACCACGACGCACAATCAACACGTTACGAACGTATTCTCGATTGATTTCGAAGAAGCTTTTCCCGTAGCCTGCGGCGACGGCTTTAGCCTTGAGCGAGGTACGCTCGACGTGGCCGAACCATCGTCCAGCATCACAGCCCCGCGTTCCAGAACAGACCCTCCGGTCGGAGATCACCCCGCCAATACCGCCGTTGTAAGCTGCAAATGAGAAAGCCAACCGGTCAACATCGCTGTCAGCAGCGCGCATCGCATTCCAGTCCTGTTTATCCTTTAAAACTAAGGCGCGTAACTGATAGTGTGGATCGTAGAGATTGGCGCTATCCCAGCCCCATGAGCTTAACGCGCCAGGATTTGCGGCCTGTAGCTCGGTAAGAGCATCGAATCGACTAGTTTTGGTGATTTGTCCTAGGCCAACTCCTCTTTCCCTGCTGGTGTGCAGCTCAGCGCGTGGCGACCAGCAGCGCACCGATTTCAACGATACACAAGTCTCTTGTTCTACCTGTGCCGCCAGCGCCGAAGGCATCGGCATATCAGACCAATAAGCCGCCTGTTCGGCTTTGAGCATCGGCAAGTACTGCTTTGCGTTCGCTGGCAACTCATCGGCATGCACCACATTTCCCATTAGTGAAATAAAGGAAGCTAATACTAGACACACGCCCAGAAACACGATTCCAGCACCAATCGGATGCGGGCTGGCCGTATGTGCGACGATTTTTAAATCAATATATGGAAACATTACCCGTCGCAGCACGTGCGACAGGGCTACACCGTACAGAGCTAACCCGGCAAACAGCCCCCAGGGGGCATAGGCCGGTTCACCTATCTCCAGCGCTAGTTGAGTGGACATCATCACCAGTATGGTGGCCAGTGCAATCAACCCGATTACGCGGGCTGCATCTCCCAGAAAACGGCGCGTCATGATGCTTCCCTTTCAAAAATTTTCATCAATTGTTCGTACAGATACTGCGGTGTTCCGTTCCTTGGCCCGTTCGATATACCATCGCGCATCGTGACTGGTTTGCCGATATTCCGCATCGACATTTCCTTCATCGCTTCTGCCTGCGCACGCAGCAACAGCAAGCCGCGATCAGCTATCTGAATGGTTGTTTCCGCTGCCGCATCACCAATGGAATGCACCGCATAGTAGTAAAACTTGAAACTCGACCCAAGCACATTGATCTGATGTGCAGACGGCGCCGGCAGTAGATGAATTTCGCGGATCGAACCGTTTAAAACGCCACTTACATCCGGCAATCTACCCGGATAACGTTTGTCCCAGGCTTGAATACGACGCGCCGACACTCCCCATAATGCGGACTTGTAGATGTAGAAGTCTGCCGGGGCTGGGTAGTCAAAAACCTCCGCTTCCAGTATCAGTGTGCCGAGCAGGGTGCGAGGACGCTTGCGACTCATATCCAGCGCAGCGGTATCCAGATGACGGATAAAATCCGCATCTGCCGTCGCTGTAAAAACTCTGGCCGCATCTTGCAATGAGGCTTTCAGATCAGCGATCAGATCAGCGCGGGACATGCTGTACATTTAATCAGCCCCGGCCTTGGCCAGCATGATTTCGGCAATGGCCGATAATATTCCCTTGCGCCCTTGACCTTGCTGCTCCAGATCACCAAGCCGCTCGATATCGGCAATGGACATATCAGGCAACGCCAAAACTACTGATGGGACAGTTCCTTTCAGCAGTTCAGCCAGCGGATCCAATGGCGTATCTTCTGTCTTGATTTCTGCAACCTGTGGACGCAAATGGTGCGGAACATCATCTTCCTCGAAGTGACGTGTCTCTCCCGGGGGAATCATCGCAGCACCAACATAAATCGGCATTGCTGTGTCGTTCGTAACTGGAATTTTCATCTTCAATACTCCTGATTTATCCGTCCCTTCATCTCATATAAGAGGAAGGGACGGATGAGGGTTGTTTAGCGATTCACCCGCGCTGAGCTGGAATACAACACCAGCGAGGTATAGGCGTTCTTTAACTGAGTCGGGGTATGCAGCACCACAAACTGATCGCCGTAAGCTTCCTTCTTTCCAGTAAAGCGGCCATTAGCATCGCGCTGATCCTGTAACTGACCCATTGCCCAAGGTTTCATCATGCGGAAGCGGGTCTGTCCACGTTCGCCAAGGATGATGCGCTGATCACCCATAAACAGACCGGGTGCCGTGGTACGGAAGTTCGGCACGCCTTTGACGGGACCGAGGTTCCCTTCTGCATCCAGCGCGGTGCCGTTGCGAGCACCCGATTCGATGAAGCTGCGCGCCTGCTCGATCTGTGTACGAACGGTGCCGCTCATCAGACCGAAGTTGGCCATGTGGTAGCGATCGGATTCGATCACGTTCTTGCGCAGGCCATAGCGATACAGCAAAGTATCCCAGAACATATCGGTTGCCACGGCACCCTGATCGGTATCGAAGGCATATACGTTGGTCGCATAGCTGTAGCTGCCAACGATCACGGCAGTATTTGCCGGCGCGGTCGGAACGCCCAGATTGTTCACAAAACGGATTTCGCCCAGGTTGTAATCCATCGTCCAGTACAGTCCTACAGCTTGAGTGCCTGTACCGTTGTATTCCGTCTTGGCGACGCCTGCAACAGTAATGGCGACCGGATAGGCGATATTTCCAACCAAATTTCCCTGAAGGTCATAAATCGCTTTTGGGCGAACAACGGGAAAGCGCACCAGTACGAATGTATTTAGTGCGCCGTTGGCGGTGGCAACCGCTTCGTTGGTGACTGCCACTGCACCAAACTGATCTGAGGCGTTCAGGATTTCGTTAAAAATCATGCGTTCAGAGTCCTCGCCGATAATGCGAGTTGCATTGCGGGCATTCTCTGATGTCGCATCCCAGTCAAGCTGCCCGTTGCTGGTCAGATAGCGCAGTTCATCCGACACTTCAAACGCGATCTTTTGCGGGGTTGGATAAGCTGTTTCTGAGGTTTGTTTGACACCTGATCTTGGTACCGAGCCGCCTTCATAAACGCGTGTGCTATTGATGCCGGCCGCCACAGTATCGCGGTAGCTGTAAGGGATCAATGCCGAAGCGGAGAAAGGTAGCGTACCGATATCTACAAACTGCAAGCCGATCATGTTGTACAGCGCTTCGCGGATCACTGTGCGTTCAAAGATGGCTGGAACGGATACATCGGAAACTACACCGTCACCACCCGCCAGCATCTTGTGTTCGCGGTGTAACTGTTGACCGCGTTCAGCATCAAATGCGGCCAATACCTTTTCCGCAAAATCCTTGTTGACGACTTGCAGCACGCCGCTGGTATTTGAGAAGCGTCGTGAGGCTTGCATCCCTGTAATACCAAGACGCCTGTCAGCTTCTTCCTGCAACGCTTTCACCTGGTTGCTGGAATCCACTGTGATATGTACGCTTCCGGCGGGGCGAGCAAAACCCATCGCAGACAGTTGGCGTGCAACAGACAGATCATTGCCCTGTTTGATCTGCACCTCGGCAAGACGCTTTACCTGGTCAGCCGTCATTTCCGGCGTGACCAGATCGGCGACCGCTTCGGCCAGGCTTTTCTTCATTGCATCATCAAATCCGTTTACGGCATTGATGGTATCGGTCAGCAGTTTCACATTCGTCGCCCGGCCTTCGGTCAGCTTTTTCGCAGCTGCAGCTTGTGCCGATGCCTCATCTGCCATCAGCTTTTTGACATCCTCGACCGTCATACCAACCTTGAACTCAGGTACGGCAATCGACAATTGCACATGCTGGTTGCCAATCGATTCGGCCAGCTGCTTTCCGGATTCTTCAAAAGTGCTCATCAGCGATTTGGCAACTGCCTCATCCGTCACGCTTTGCAGCGATTTTTCAGCAGCCGCTATCAGTGATGCGACCACGGTCTGAGCCAGTTTCATGGAGCCGAGTTTTTCAGCTAATTGTTTGAGCAGTTCTTTCCACATGACATGTATCTCCTGTAAGAGGGTTGATTGCAATTCGGGGTGTATCAGCGTGGGAACATTCCCGCCGGATGCTTCGGACAACTGGATGGGGTCAAGGCGCTTAATACAGGGACGTACCACCAGCGCTGCGCCCATCATCACCGTGCCATACTGCGTGCCGGTTTCGTTGTCCTGAAATTTTTCGTGATATTCGATGGAGCTGTAGGCATAGCCTTTGTTCTTGATGGCATCAATGCCGTAAGGGGTCCAGTCAACCAGCGCGCGCAACCGGTCACCTTCTACCTTCAGCGTCAATACCTTACCTGCCGCGCCTTTCGATGGTTCGTGAGCGACATCAAAAAACACGTCCTGCCCGTAAACCTTCTTGTCAAAGTTCGCTACCATCGCCGACAGCATGTGGCGATTGATTTCAAACTGTCCGTAGCGCGGATCATTGAACGTTCCGGTGCGCGTTACCGTTACCCAGCTTTGAGTTTTACCTTCATCCAGAGTCACATGGATGCCGGACAGGAATCGCACTGTCCCGGCGGGTACTTCAGATAGCAAAATGTGTCGGCTTAAGTTCATTTTTGGTCCTGTTGAGAAACCTAGAAACCTCCTGTAACGAGCGGAGCGAGCGAGCTGTAACCCGCCACAGAAGGATTGGCCTTTATCAGGTTGGAGGTGATTCTCTGGGATTGGTCAAGCCAGAAACAGGGATGAAAATGGCAGATTGCTTAAATTTTAAAAGCGGTGGCTATCTGTATTGATTAGGATAAGTAAATTGACTTTTACTGACAGAGTTATCCACAGAAACTGTGGATAATAAAAAACCCGCCGAAGCGGGGTTTTTGGGTTGCTGCAAAATCACGCTGCAATAGCGTGTCGTCGGATCACAGGCGTCGCATCGCCAATATCACGAAATGATAGGGTAGCCCGACCTGATTGTTTGGCAGCATCAATTTCACGTTTGGCATCGGCTGCATTTGCATCAGGCAGCAACTGACTCAGCGTCTTTGCGCTGGGATTCGTGCCGGTACGTCGTTTTAATCTGTCTTGGAGTCTCATAGCCGTATTTCTTTTTCGACTAAATAGTTGCTGAATGATTTCATGGAAACGCTATCCGGGTCAAGGTCAAACTTCATTTTCATTCCCACCCCGTTTTCCAGCCACCATTCACGTCCGCCATCCTGAGTGAAAATATCTTGAACTGTTCCGACACCGTGAAAGCCCGACCGTTCCGCAGCCTGTCGTATTTTTTCCGGAAGTTCTCCATCAAATCCCAATCTGGCCCAGGTGTAATAACCGTTATCAGGTCTTCCGGCTGCATTTAGCTGGACTTCCTTGATACCCAATTCGGATGAGGTCAACAGGGTTGATCCCATCATGCGCGTTCCAATTCCCTCCGGTGCATCGGGAGAAAGATAGAATTCGACTGCATGTAGCACTCCGTCTTTATCGAGCATGTAGGTTATTGGCCGATCGTAAAGCTCATGACGAGCTTCGAAGTCAATGCGATTCTTGCGCATATTTACTCTGATTCTCGAACCATCCAAAGCGCCCAGCAAATCGGGTAGGGTCGTTTTGTCAACGATACCATTTTCTAGAGCGATATCCGAAACCATCCCTGAAAACTGAATTCCCTTTCCGTTGAAATACTGTTTGGTGAGTTTGTCCCGCGTGTCTTTAAGCATGTCCAGTTTTTCAATACGTGGTTTAATATCTTTCCAAGGGGATTTTATCATTCCCTGCGTCAGCATTCCGTCCTTGAATACCTGATGCTTGTTCGTGCCAAGCACACCAACGCGTTGCGCAGGTGTTAGTCTGTCCAACGCCTGCAACGGCGTTTCCTTTCCTGCTTTATCTTCTATAGTAACCTCATCCCTGAACACCACCTCCACGAATGACAGCGTGTTCGGATGCGCCGGCCACGGGCAAGCGCCACGGTTCGGATAAACCCCGGAACCAAGTCCGTATAGATTCTGGGTGGCATGCAGATCGCAGATGTCGTGCCGTGGGTGCCCTGGTGACAGCACAAAGCGTACTCCGGCTGCATCGGGGTGAGACATCGCGCCTTTGATATAAGCCTCTCCATGTGCCCGGTTGATCTCTGTGCGCATCAACCGCATCGCGTTATCCATTGGGCTTCCATTCCCCGTTAGTAATGCATCTCTTGCTTCTCTGGCAATTTTTCCGGTACCGGCCGCGCTGATCTTATCTTGTATATCAACCGGGACAGACTGTCCTCGTGATAAAAATTCCCGCGCCGCCTGCGTCGCTCCCTGTCCCTGAATCACCGCCTGCTCTATTGCATTGCTGATCGAGTCGCGCGCATGCCGGTCTAATCGCCAGATTCGATCTGACAACTGCAATCCATCGGATGCCACAAATGTGCGCACAAAGCGCAATGCTTCGTGGTTGATTTGCATTGCAGCTGCAGCAGTGAGCGCTGATGCAAACGGCCGGGTTCCTAAATCAGCCGCCGCCGACAAATTGCGGTCAAGCAATGCATTTCGCTCCTCTGACAGCGCCTTGAGTTGGCCATTCACTTGCATCAGTATGCTTTGCAATTCCTGCAAAGCGATATTGCCATCCGCCCCAGAGTAGGCTGCAATGCGCTGCGCGAGCTGCTCTGCAGCCCGCTCGTAAATACGCGACAAATCATCCATCGCGGCAGCATCAAGATTCACTACCTCGTGCTGAGCCGCAAGCGTGGCGCGCTTGATACTGGCTTTGTGTTCAGTTCGGGTGCTCATATTTAACTATTACGGATGCTGGTTCCGGACTCACCCTTGCGCCCGTTCCCTGGCGTCACCGATACGCTTACGCCGCGATTACGTGACACAGGCTTAACGTTAGTGGTGTCCGGCGGCACAATGGGCGCGTTGGGATCAGGGTAAGGGTCGTAGTTCATCGCTTCCCACTTGCGACGACGCTCGACATAAGCTGGGTCATAGCCCAGCTCTTCCCATATCAACCCTTGCGGCAAGCCCATCGCTTTAAGCTTGAGCCCGCGATCAGTGGTCTGACTAGCTGTCTCAGTACGACGTTCGGCAAAAGTTACGCGAAAATCCTCGTTGTCAGGATTAATTCCTTTGAGTAGTAATTGCAATCTGAATCCCGCCTCATAAACAAAAGATAGCGTGTCCTGAATAACATCGATCTCATCGTAGTAGTCGCGCTTCAGGTCTTCCAGAATGTCGCGTGCCATACCGTCTGTATAGCCCATCATCCCTTTGGGTAAAGGAGACCCAGAAAAAAAAGTATCCAGTAGGTGGACGATATCCTTCATTTGATCGAGATTGCTGTCACCCTGTATTGCACTGACTCCGCCCTCCCGATTCATATAGTAATCGGTGGTCATCCCTTCCGCCTGATCCTTCTCTACCTGCGCTCGGTAGATGGCGACATCTTCAATTGAAGCCCCTTTGAGGACGTGCGCCACGCGTAGCGGAGCGCGCATTCGGCGGCGAATCACTAGGTCTTCTTCAGACATATTCAGCTTGCGCCAGGTGGCGCGCGTCGCATCGAGAAATGGTCTGCCCAGGCTTCCCATGTCATCGAAATTATCTGGGTCAAAACGGGCGTGGAACAATTGCCAAAGTGGGAAGGTTGCTTGCTCAGTTCCGGTCATGATGTCGAACTGGATGTAGGCCTTTTGTACGTCCTTGAATAACCCGTCTGAACCGATGTTCGGTAAGATCGTTTCTGACGGCATTCTCACGCCGGACACAATATTAAATTCACGATCTAACACCCATTGGTAAGGAAGATTGCCTTCCATCACCAGACCGCGCGCATCCGACTTGAGTTTTTCAATCCGATTGAGCTGTAAGTTGCGCTGGAATATATTCCATTCACGCGACAGGATATCGTTAGTTTGACCCTGTTGCATAATCAGTCCGCCTTTGACGGTGTCTCTGGCAATTCGGCTGTGGATCCGCTTCACGCGGCCGTCCAGCCTATCCATCTCGCGAATATCAAGTATCGCCTGACGAAGATCAGGATCTACCCACATCAAACGATAGGCATACTTTATCTGGTCTTCTGCGTTCGGCCGACGCCCGGTCTCGCTAGTAGTGGCGTTGTGCGTGGCGTTCTCATTCGGCAATAGTTTCGCTTGGGGCGCAGCGGCAAATTTTGCGGCGGCACTCTTCGCGCGTCCTATCAAACCATCAAGTATTCCCATGATCTTTTCCTTCCTTGAATAATTCCACTTTTACCACGCTGCGCCATCCGTCGATCAGTCCTGCCTCGTGCAATTTCTTGATGAACGGAAGCATTTCCGGCAAGTGCTCATGCACCGCTGCGCGGTTCTCTGCAACTTTCGCCTGCTCCGCTGCGCTCAGCACCCGCAACGGACGTGTAACTGGATCTGGTTTTACCAATGCGCGCCCTTGATCATGTCCATATCTCATGGCGTCATCCCAATCATCTTCCGGTACCGGAAAGATGATTTCCCAGCAGCTGATCTCTCGTCTGCACGCGCCCGCTGATTACTGTCGGCACATCCACCGCGCCGCGTGTCACCAGCGCCCATACGCCCGCACAGGCCGCATCAAACAGGTCATCGCCGATCTTAACGTTCACCATCTTGTAGCTCGAATAACTGGCCTTGGTCGGAAGTGTTTTGATGTTGCCGAGCTGGCGAACGAACAGTATCCAGTCAGGCGGGCCTTTCAATTCCATAGACTCCGCGCCTGGCGGTAGCCATACCACGTTGGCCGCCTCTTTGGCTTCACTGATATCTCGGCTGTCATCGAAATAGGGAATGGCGGCCTGCTGGTTATGAAATGCCGACCGTAGCGCCGTGGCCATGCTGTGTTTAGTCATACCCTCGAAGCGGATTGGGGCGAACGGCCACTGCGTCCAGGTGGTCGCCGTGCTGTCACCATCCCCGATGGTGCGACGGTCAATTTCGGTCAGTCCATGGCTGTATAACTCATCATTTAGGCTGGTCAGCATGCCGACGCCATACGCGTCGCCCATTGCATAATCCGGACGGAAATATTCCCAGAAGCCACGCAAGTCGCGCTGAACTACGCCATCATCGGTTCCCGGCAGCCAAGTTTTCACGAAAGGGAAAGTGATGTAGTTACCGATCTGCTCGCATACCACCAGTGCAGATTTGGAAGCATGCAGCGATTCTCCGTGCCCGGAATGGTCGTATCCGAACGAGACCAGGCCGCGTTTCTTGTAGCGCATGCCGGGCATCGGTTCAGCTATCTCCAGCTTTGCTTGCAAACCGACTGACATCGCCTTACGGATGTACTTCTCCCAGATGTGATTCTGCGCGCTGACGTTCTTGCATAGGAATTGCCTGATGAACTCCCCGTCTGGAAGTTGCGCGCGCATCTCCAGCATGAATGCCTCATTGAGGATGCCCATTTCCATGCCAAGGTATACGTTTAGGATCGGCAGCAAGTGATATTGCTTTGAGTCGAGCAGCTGCTGTATTACATCGGCCCCCTTGAATACCCCCGTTACACGGATCTGTGGCTTGAACGATACATCTTTTGCAGCGCCCATCCGGCGTGCAGAACCAAGCATTGGAAGAAAACGAGACATCAGGCGGTCGGACGGCATATCGTCTACCTCTTCGATCGAGGCGTAGCTGATCGCATCGCCGTCGATCTGGCTCATGATTCCGTAGGCGCTGGCCTTTGATAGGTTGGCAAACTGATATTTGGTATCGGACAGTTGCTCACGACCGCTCTTGTATTCGATGTATGACTTCAACATCGGCGAACGGCGAATCGCATCCAGATGGTAGTTGAGATTGTTCTGCGACTGCTGCAGGCGTGGTGCCACGATACCCAGCTCCTGCGCCGGTATAGTTGCGTTATGCTTTAGCGCATGCATTTCCTTCACCGCCGTTTTCCCGGTACGCCGGCAGGAAACATCGATGGTGTTTGGATGTTCATCCATTTCGATGCACTTGAGGATTTGCACAGGGTCGAGCTCGATACCATGCACATGCTTGTGCCACAGCGCATGATCATTCTTGTAACGTAGGATTTCACCCTCGGCACGTATCGTTAGGCGGATGCGATCGCTAGCGGTGACACGGCTCACTTATCGCCACCTTCCTGCTGATACTCGATCAGTTTCAGATCGCTGTTTGTCATCTGGTTAGCGCGCTGTACCTTCTCGGCCATTCCAGCCAGTAATGTCATCGTTCGATTCCGGTACTCGTCAATGCTTTCCTGCTTTTCCTGATCATGAGTCAATCTGCCCAGATCGCTTTCTTCCGCCTCGATCGCCTTTTGCGTCATTCCCATATCAGACAGGGATAAATTAGCGCGGCTCAACATTTCACCTAGCGGACGGAATAGCGGGTGAGCCTCGATATCCTTGATGATTCGACGTTCGCCTTTTTCATCGACGTATTCTGCGATGATCAGCTTGTTTGTTTCTTTATCCACGTAATATTGTGGCGCCTCGATCTTCACGCCATCGGAAACGATGGTCTGAAGAATTTGTTGTATCACCGCAAATATGGATGCCTGCAAGTCGGCATAGATTCCGACCAGGTGTTTCGGATTGCGCTGCTCAAACGCGGCATGGTGGAGCATGAACAGTTCGGTTTTTTTCACGCATGCGGACTGGCGAGAGCAATGCACCCGATCAATATCGCATTGTTCACAAAATGAATATCCATCAGGTTTTGCCGGAAAATATGTCGCAGTTCTCGCGTTAAGGCCGTGTTTCATCGCGTTAAATCGAGTGCGTAATGCTTCTTCAGGTGTAGGGTGCCCGTCCAGATTAGCCGCTGTTGCGGCCTTTCCTTCATCTGTTTTAGGTCCAGTTGCCTTCGAATAGGCTTTCAGAAGATTTCTCTCCCAGGGGACCTGTTCGCACTCATCGCCACATCGCGGACAGTCTGCAAAATAGGCAAACGGATGATGTTCCTGCTCCGGCGCATCCTCAACTCGTCCAGGCTCAGCCTTGAATGATTGGTAGCACGGCTTACAGTAGAAGGTGATCTCAGAAATTGGTTTGGAACGGTCTTTGGCCATGTGCCGCACAATATCGGTAATGGCAAGCCAGAAACAGGGACAAAAATGGCGGGGTAAATTGGTAAGAGATTGAGAAAATCAAAGAGTCATGCCGCTTTTTTCATAAACCGTTCCGGCAGTTTTACCTCCAGGAATGTGGTGCCCAGTATGGCAAGATCGGGGAGCCAGTATTCAAGCCACTTCTGTAAAAGGAAGTGGCTTTTTACTAACAGGCTCAGGAAGTGTTGTTCTGAACATGTTAGAAGCTACGTTTCACCAAGCCGATTTAGCTCAGTTGGTAGAGCAACCGCCTTGTAAGCGGTAGGTCATCAGTTCGAATCCGATAATCGGCACCAATTAGTTCAAAGCCCGTTTTTCCGCAAGGTTGGCGGGTTTTTCTTGCCCGCAGATTAGGTTCGGCAAAGTCGGTATAGAATTGCTTTGGGTCAAATATCCAGCCACCATCCATTTCAAGTCAGGAACAACATTGATACCCAAAGCCAGCCAGAGCAAATTCCACATCGGCCAAACAGTCAGAGTTGTTGCCGGAACACTTGATCCAGATTACGGTGATCCAATTGCAGGTTGGTCTGGGATCGTTGAGGATATCTATCTGAGCGACGAAGATGATAGCGTCATTGCCTGGCTGTACTGCATTCTGTGGGACAGCGATACCTTGATGGGGATGGGGCGTAAATTCCAAAAAAGATCTGAAAATGACAACTTGGATTTTGAAAGAATGGTTCTTGCTGAACATGAAATAGTAGCTCATTGAAAAGGATGCCCCACATGCAACAAATCGAATTTCAATTGAACGGCGAATATGTCGAACTCAACCAACTGCTCAAGATGGTCGGTCTGTGCGATAGTGGCGGTGCAGGCAAGGCGCTGGTGGCTGAGGGCGTTGTCTCTGTCGATGGGTTGCTGGAGCTGCGCAAGACGGCCAAGATACGGGCAGGGGCTGTGGTGACGCTGGGTGATGTGGAGATTAGTGTGATTGCGGGGTAGGACATGTCTTTAGATTACGTTGTGAATAAGGCTCGTCAATAAACCTGTAAGAAAAAATATTTATGAACACGAAGAATGCCGACCCGGCAGATGGAGTCATGTGCCATTGCAGCGGCACCCGGCGGAACAATATTCAAAGCCTGTTCGAGCAAGGTTTTGATATGGATGCCATTTCCAGATGGACTGGTGCTCTTTCGGGCTGTGGTGGCTGCGAATGGGATATTGCACAGTTCCTGAAGGATCTTGCCGAACAACAGAATAAATAAGTGTCATATCCAGTTTTGCAGAAATTCAGGTTTTCACAATTCTGCCACCCCACCCACCTCTGCATTTTCTGTCTGACTCCATCTGGAATTTTATCTGTGCAGAAAAAACTCACCCGGAAACCCGTCGCATTCGACGCATCGACGCCACGCAGTTGCCGTAACGGGGGGCTAGCTGTCGTTCAAATAGCCGGTTGTGTATAACCGCTATGTCTCGTTTGCCGTCTGTCAGCTTTTCAGGATTTCAGGAATTTACAATTTTTGCCTCCCCGCTCACCCCTTGCATTTCTCGCGTGAGTCCGGCGGGGGAGTTGGTCGGGCCAGACTGCACTGGGTTGGGCCAGAAACGGGCCGACTTGGCATCCATTTGCCCCCGCGATCACATCCCCCATCCGGCAAGGTGCCGACTCCGACTTGTGCCAAATTTTGTGCCGGTCAGGATTTCGGGCAGGCAAAGGGGGGGAGGGCAGCAAAAAACTGAAATTCCGAAAACCTGCAATTCTGCCGATCTGCAAAAGTGTAATCTGCAATCCTGATCGTCGTGCTGGCGTCGATGCGTCGGATGAGTCGAGTGCCTTGAACACAATATTTCACATATATGCTAATATCTGTACATGAACTGGCGGATAATTTACGTTCTCTGAACGTGTGCGATCTGATGTGTTGGCCTTGCCTCCCGGCATCCGAGCCGACTATCTGCGCTTGGCTGAACTGATGGAAGAACATGGTGCTGACTTGAGGATGCCTCACTCCAAGGCAATGGGGAGTGGTCTGTTTGAATTGCGTCCCAAAGGCACGGATGGAATCGCTCGTGTGTTCTACTGTACTCAGGTCGGGCAGATGATTGTTGTGCTTCATTCGTCAAGAAGACACAAAAGACACCGAATAATGAGTTGGACATTGCGACTCGTCGCTTGAAGGAGGTTAAAAATGCAAAATGAACGATTCAATCCTGTTGCCCACGATGATGCCTTTGTTGCTCAGATGTTGAGTGATGCTGAAACAAAACATGCCTATGATGAGCTTGAGGAGGAGTATGTCGCTCTCCAAGCTGTCTTGCGTGCTCGTCGTGAGGCTGGCTTGACCCAGTCCGAGATTGCTCAACGCATGGGTACAACAACCAGTGCAGTATCTCGTCTGGAGTCATCTCTGATCAGTCAGAAACATTCACCCAGTTTTTCGACATTGAAAAAATATGCTCATGCATGCGGGAAAAAGTTGGTGATCAGTTTGGCGTGAGTTGTGTGATGTTTCAGGAATACAGGAATTCAGGATTTCACCTTTGCGCGGCAGGGCAGATTCGCAGGATTTCAGAATTTCTGCCTTTCCACCCACCCCGGCAAGTAATTGGGATACCAGCCGTTGCCCTGATCGGTAGCGGTGCGGCAATTTTCAGTGCATTTGGCTATTCAGTCGGGGATATGGCACAAAGATTTTTTGAGCCGTCCGGCGGGTTTTGTTTCACGGATGCATCAATTCTTGCGATTGGTCTTGCCTTGTTGGTTGATGGTGCAAGGCGGCTGATTACCGACGAAAAAGTGCTGGCGTTGGTGTTCAGTCTCAAAGATGGGGTTATCAAGATTGCCAAGCTGACGGCCAAAGTGATTGCGAAGACTATCAGTGCGATCGAAGCAATCCAGTCAACCAATTTGTCACGTGAGGGGTACAAGCTGATAAAATACGCCGGCAAGCATGGGTTTTCTGCCCTGTTTGTTTAAATATATAATAAATTCAAATAGTTGGGTGTATGACGGTATTGGATGGCGATAAAAGGGGTGGGGTGTGAGTGCGACCTATGACGAGTCGTCATTCAAGGTGCTGCGCGGACTGGAACCTGTGCGCCAGCGTCCCGGCATGTATACCACGCTGGATAATCCGAATCACATCATCACCGAGGTGGTGGATAACGCCTGCGATGAAGCGCTGGCCGGATTTTCCAAAAACATCATCGTCACCGCGCATGCGGACGGTTCTGTTTCCGTGCAGGACGAAGGTCGCGGCATTCCGGTCGGTATTCATCCCGAAGAAGGTGTGTCGGTGGTCGAAGTCGCCTTCACGGTGTTGCACTCCGGCGGTAAATTCGATAAGGAATCCGGTGGTGCCTACAAATTCGCCGGTGGTCTGCATGGCGTCGGGGTGGCGGTCACCAATGCGCTGTCGACGGCGGTCGAGATCACGGTGTATCGCGATGGCGGTGAACACTATTTGCGCTTCGAAAACGGCGTAGCGGTCAGTCCCCTGGCGCGGGTGGCCAATTGCGCCAAGCGCAAGAGTGGAACTTCTGTGCGCGCCTGGCCGGATGTAAAGTATTTCGACAGTCCTGCGGTGAATTTAGCGCAACTGGAACGGGCGCTGCGTGCCAAAGCCGTGTTGCTGCCCGGCGTCACGGTGACGCTGAATATCGAGAAGAGCGGTGAGGTGAAATCCTGGTCTTATCCTGACGGTTTGCGCGGCTATCTGGCCGAGGCGCTTGCAGATCAGGAGTTGGCGGCACCGATCTTTACCGGTGAACGTTATATCCCCAAAGGCGGCGATGATTCCTTCGTCGAGGGTGAAGGGGCGGCCTGGGCTTTTGTCTGGGCGGAAGAGGGTGCGATCACCCGCGAATCTTATGTCAATCTGATTCCGACCTGGTCGGGCGGCACCCACGATTCCGGTTTGCGCGAAGGTATCTACAACGCGGTCAAAAGTTTTATCGATCTGCACAATATGTTGCCCAAAGGGGTGAAGCTGGTCTCCGATGACGTGTTTTCACGGGTGAGCTTCGTGTTGTCCGCCAAGCTGCTCGATCCGTCCTTTCAGGGGCAGACCAAGGAAAAGCTGGTGTCGCGCAATGCGTTGAAGCTAGTCTCTGGCATGGTCAGCGATCCATTGTTGCTGTGGCTGAACGAGCACATCGAATACGGCAAGAAGATCGCCGAGATTTCCATCCGTCAAGCGCAGAGCCGGATGAAATCAACGCAGAAGATCGAGAAGAAAAAAGGCTCTTCGGTTGCCGTGTTGCCCGGGAAACTGACCGATGCGGCGGAATACAATCCGGCGCGTAACGAGTTGTTTCTGGTCGAGGGCGATTCGGCGGGCGGTTCGGCCAAGCAGGGGCGCAACAAGGAATTTCAGG